>JGI12316J15310_10000196_pt11 | contig 11561 bp, 13 predicted proteins | sample MarCyaLeptolynsp_FD_15310 | JGI IMG/M metagenome (IMG submission 15310)
CAAGTGGAAGTGATAGAAGCGAATGTGCAAGCAGATCATGTGCATGTCATCTTATCGATCCCCCCGAAGTATTCGGTGTCAAATGTGGTGGGCTACTTGAAGGGTAAACTAGCGCTCCGCGTGTTCCATGAACATCCCACGGTGCGAAAACGCTTGTGGGGTGGAAAGTTATGGTCACGAGGGTATTGTGTGAGCACCGTTGGGATTGATGAAGATAAGATACGCAAGTATGTGCGTTGGCAAGAAGCGCGTGACAAATATCAAGAATATACCCAAAAGCGATTATTCGATTAGCTAAAACTGTACGAGAGCACCTTCTAGGTGCAATAGTTAAAAGCCACCGCTTCTAGCGGTGGATTATTTACTTTTTGAACAGGCATTTGTGGTGCATCGGTTACAAAAGACATCATGTTAAATGGAGAATATGATGTCGAACGATCCCCAAACCCCATACGATGATTATCGCTATACCCATCGCACGAGTATCAGTATGACTGAGGCCATGCGTGAGCGACTGAAACAAGTGGTAACCAATCGTCGTGATCCAAAGTTCACCAGCAGTGATGCCATGCGTGAAGCGATTCGCTTTTACCTCGATCACCAAGAAGACCTGATCGGCAGTCGCAAACACTTCAGCAAATCCTTGCATCGGAGTATCAGCCAACACGAACATACCATGATCTTCACACTCCATGCGGTCTTGTTGCTGGTGGCGCGCCTGTTTGCTTATGTCATCAAAAGCAAAGATGGCCGTGATGTTGATCCGATGAAGCTGATTGAAAGCTCAATTGTGGATAGCAAGTTGCTCTCGAAACGACTGACCAAAGCCACGACGTTGATCCGCCAAGATGATAGCATCCAAGCCAAGGAGTAAGTCATGGCAAATACCAAACGTGTACGACGTGGCACCATCTGGTCAAACCTGCGCTGGATTCATCCCAAACGAACGGGTTACGGCACCGGTGAACAATCCTTGCGGGACAAATTGCGCTACTTTACATATCGCGATGATCGGAATGTGAAGGCACCTCGCGGTGGTCGTCGTTGGGTTGATCAGGGTTTGGGTGGTAGCCACCGCGAAATCTTTGAGCAATGTAAGCGATTGACCAGTGATGATCGACTGGCATGGACAATGATGCTGAGTCCCAAACCGCGTCTGATGATGTTGATTGAGGATGAAGCAGATCGGCGTACCTTTGTTGAGAACCTGACCGAAGATGTAATCGAACAGTGGTTTGAAGCACGTGGTTTTGTGGATCCACAGTACAGCTATGTTGTCCATGATCGCGCAACGTCCACTGATGGATCCCAGCAATTACATACCCATGTTGTGCTACCAGGAACGGTTGAAACGGCAGGCGGACAAGAGCGCTTTGAGAACCATCGCCAAGATTTACGCGAGTTCAATATCTTGGTGGAAGACCTCTTTGAGCATCACATGGATCGCCAGTTGGGAGTGGCATGGCGGCAAACATGGCAAGCCATCCAACGCGAGGAAGCCCTGCAAAAATACTGGAACAGCATGGAATGGGAAACGATCCCCGATAACATGGCAGCTTTAGCGCAACGTCTTCATGCGACAGGATACGACCCTAGCCGCATTCCTGAATCGATTGATAGTCCGCAAGCCTTTGAAACATGGCTATCTGAACAAGAACAACAAGACCCTGATCTGGATACATGGTTTGGGGATCGGACTTAGTGACTCTATATAAGGAAACATTGCCATGTATTATCTGATCTTTTCGCAATCGTTATTTAGTAATCTCATACTGATAGGATCGAGTGTATGCCTGCTCCCGATCTTGGTTCTCAGCACAGCATGGATGCTCGGTGCTGATATTCGACGTTATGAGGAAACCGAATCGAGTCATGGGTTGCCCAAGATGTTGTTGCATGGTTGTGTGTCGATATTGATCTCGGTTATCTATCTAGGGATTGGTTCTTCGGTTGCCATCACACGCGGACAGGGGACAGATTTTTCTGGTGTGTTGGAAATCATTGTCGGTGACCCGCCACGCTTTATCCATCAGCCGCGCATTCTGATGTTGGCGTTCGGGCATTGGGGACTATTGCTGATCACCAATCTGATGCTCTATCAAAACCTGAAAGCGGGGGGCTGGTTACGCGGGGTGATGGATGCCATGCGGCATCCATCTGTGGTGCGGCAAGAACTCGGATCATCCCATTTCTGCACCCACCGTGAATACAAACGTTATCGTGTGCCTGATGCGGAAGGTATGACCTTTTTTGGGGCGTTTTGGGGGGATGCCAAACAACGGCTAGATGCGGGGCAAGGCATGTTTTGCTTGAATGGTGAAGATGCGGCTCGTGGGATTTTAACCCTTGGTGGCCCTGGCTCAGGGAAAACCCAAGGCGTGATCTTACCCTCGATTGCGGACAACATGGCCAATGGTCATTCTCTGATTGTGGCAGACCCGCAAGGCGAACTCAAACATCATATCCTGACCTATGCCAAGGTCACTGGGCATCTGGTGGTGATTCACGACCCGACGGGAATAACTGGCCCGCGTTTTAACTTGGCTGAGGACATTGCGACAGTATCCGATGCAAGAGCCATCGCGGATGTGTTAGTGCCTTCTGCCCAAGGTGATAACAAATTCTGGTCAGATTCAGCAGCGGCATTGCTGGCAGCGGGGCTGATTCGATATGCCAATCTGGGCGATATTTACGAAGCGCTTAAAGACCTCAAATCGATGGCGAATGACTTTGGCGATCAGGTTGATGATGCGGCACTGCTGGCCAACTCATTTATTGCGAGTGTGAACAGTGATGGCAAAGTCGCCTCGAATGTAGTGGCCACGCTTGCCACCGCCTTAACAGGCTGGGCATCGGTTGATGTAAGGCACAATACCGCGTCCAGTGACTTTGATGCAGACCTGATTGTACAGCAACCGACGGTGGTGGTCTTGACTTGTCCGGGGCGGATGAGAGCTGTTTATGCCTCTTATCTTGGTGCGGTTTTGCGTAAACTGATGCTCGACTTGGACACCATCGGCGAGATGGCGGGTGGACAATTGCCCGTTCCCGTGAACATCATCCTCGATGAATTCCCGACCTTGGGCAAGCTGGATAGTTTGGTGTCAGATGTGAACTTGGTGCGCAAGCGGCGTATGTCGATTCTGATTGCCGCCCAAACCAAAGGGCAGTTTCATCTGATTTATGGGCAAGATGGTACGCAAGCCTTGTTCACGGGGTTAGCAACTCAGATTGTCTATGGCGGTTGTGATGCGGAAACGGCTGAGTTTTATAGTCGCGCCTCAGGCACAGCCACCCAACAAGACGACACTACCTTTCGCAGTCGCCCATTGTTGACGGTGGATGAAGTCATCACCCCGCAGGCTGGTAACGCGACTATCTTTGCGCGCTATGTTGATCCTGGATATGCCACCCAAATCATTTTGACGGGACGCTTGACCCGTTTTTATGAACGACAAGATTGGCGGTATCGATTGAAGGTTGCCCATGAACGCGAACCGATGGTCTTGGAGCGCGGTTTGAGTATCCGCCTGAAAGCGCCAGTGAACATCAAACCTGAGCGGGTGATCCATCCACCATTAGACCCTCATTTTGATGTGGCATTGGAGAAGTCGCAAACACCAAAGCCAGAACCCAAACCCGTTATAGAAGATGACCCATTATTGGATCAGGTGGCACCCCATCGGGTGACATTTGAAGCGCTTGTGAGTGACAGTAAGGAGTAGGGCGCATGAACAAACAGACCACGATTCGAGCGGTAGCACGCAAAACGGGCAAGACCTACTTTGAGGTGCAGGTCATGCTGGAGGCTCTGATTGATACATGGAGCGAGGCATTGACAGAAGGTGACCATATCGCTATTCAAGATTTTTTGACCATTCGTGTGACCGAACTCAAAACCCATCAACGAGGCAGGTTACGCCACCACAATTCAAAAACCCCGATGCGGAAAATGGCGTATCGGTTGGATACAAGGATGAGCCAAGCCTTACGAGAGAAGTGTTACAAAAAATAAAAAAGGGCAGATGATTCTGCCCTCAATGGATACCCCTAAAAATCCAAATCAGGTTGCGGGGTGGTGATGTCTGGGGATGCTCCCAATGTGATCGGCTGAAAAGACGCATCGGTTGGCGTTTCAAGATGCCAATTGCCTGTGGCTAAGTCCTGAATGGAGTCTCTTTCCAACGTCTGAGTATGCCCCTCAAGGCTATTTTCAGCCTGAAGCGCGGTCACAAATCCGATGGTGGGTTGGATGTTGTCGCCTTCGGTGGCTAGCCCACGTTTGTGCAGATATTGCTCAACGCTACTGGCATAAGTTTGGGCATCCTTGGCCGTGCCGAATTGCGCCACCTCATAGACCGTAACCTGATCGGCATCCTCTAAATCGGTGAGGCGATGGTCTGCTTCAGCATCAACGGCAATCACCGAATGACCCAGCGAAGCACCCCGAGCATCGCGATTGTTTACCACATCCCATAAAAGGTGATGCTGTGCGGGGGTATCCTGCGAAAAATCAGCGGTCAATTGCACAATCTCACGCTCGGACAAAAACGGATCCGCAGGGCCAGCGCTGAACATCTCACCATATTGCACATCAGGGTTGAGATTGATGCCCAAGTCATCAGCAGTGTGGTTGATGTTGGTTCGATATTGCACATCGGCCATCGCAGCGGCGCGCGTCATGGCGGCTTGGATGCCATCCCGTTCCGCCAGATCAACATATACATCGACCTCATCTTGGGCGGCACGATCATCAAATTGATGGTAGATATTGAGGGTGGTGGCGGCTTCTTGACGCTCGCCATGATCATCCCAAAACTTGACCGCCTCGACTGCCATCACATCGACCCCAGCCCCATCATGACGTTCTTCGATGGCGGGCAAATGCCGCGCACGGAAGGCGTAACCCTGACCATTCTCTAATGGCATATCATAGGCTGCTGCTCCAATGATACGGGTGTAATCGTCGTTAGTTGATGTGATTTCCTGTGCTGGTTCAGGATCGGGAAAGCCCGTTTCAAACAAGCCTTCATAGCGCAGATTCAGACCGAGATTGGCGGTCGGATCGGTTCCCAATAATGGAATGGTCGATCCCTGCATCCGTTGGGCGGTGTCGTGGGCGCGTGTTTCCATGGATGCCAAGCGCGTATGGAGATCGGGTTCATCCGCGATGCTATCCGCGACTTGCATCCCCGCGCTTTGATTGCCACGCACATCGAGAGTGACCGTTTCATGTTCGACTTTGTTGGTCTCTTTATCAAGCCACGCTTTGACACCTTCGACCACATACACCGGCGGGAACTTGGCATCAGGCTGGTCGCCAATGTGGGCTTCGCGGACAGTGACGCCATAAAATTGCCCTGCTTCGACTTCAGGATCATCTTCATATTGACCGATGGCGCGCGCATGATTCATGCCCTCAGGTTGTGGGATGCGGTAGCCATTGCGCCCAAAAATCTCAGCATCGCGTTCCCAATCCCGTTCGGTTTGGATGGTTTCTAGTGGACGCGGGTTATCGACTGGTGCAAAGGTATCAGCGGGGCCTTCGGTGAACAGTTGATCGTCCTTGAATTCATTTTCTTGAGCGAACAAGAGCGCGGAACCCATCGCTTGATCGAGGCCACCACGTCCCCATTCGTAGACCAGCGCCCGAGCATCGGATAGCGCATCCGTGCGCGGATCGAGATAGGATTCTGACTGATCATAATCAGCGGGATCATAGGTTTTGAGGGTGGCGTAAGCGGTAACGGGTTTGTGCAGCAGGTCGCTTTCGTAGGTTTTGGTAGCGGCGAGCGTGACTGCGCCAGCCTCATCAGGCGCAGAGACTTCAAAGCCATACATCGAGCTATCGCCTTCGGGCTGAATCCGCACGGGGGTGATGCCTTCGGAATCGATGGGCGTTTGGTATTCTGCCGTGACGTAGGGCGGCAAATGCGAGACGTGTTCATTCAAATCAACGTGCCAGTGTTGGCGTTCTGCCTTGAGGGTGTTGGACATGGTGCTTTCCTTATATATATGTGCGAGATGGAACCGTGCCCAAGCACGTCGAGATTGCTAAGAGTAGGTGATATGAGGGTAGCAAGGGGTGCGGTGGGGAGTGTTTAGTGTTTTGACAAAACGGTTAATTTAGAAGTTCTTTCTAAGGCCGTTGAAGATTTGATTTAGGAATTAGAGTCTAATGACGGGCGTTTTAAATTCTCCTCCGCAGCAGCGATATGTTGCTCCAACTGCTTGAGCTTGCGCACCAAAAACAACGGCCATTCCAGATAGGCATGGTAGGCATCTTGTTCCAACTTTTGGAAGGTGGTGGTGTCGGTCAGTGGTTTACTCATGGTGTTTCCTTCATATGTGGTTATGGTTAGGTTGTACCAAAGCGCCGAAACTCATCAGCACTGGTTTGGGAATATAGGTAGTGAATTCCTTGGTCTTGAATATCCAAGATGAAGTGAAAGCGCGGTAGTGATGCGATGATGCTCAAATGCTGCTCGTTAAAATGCTGAAAGGCGGCATCCTCCCGAAAGACATTCATGCCTTGCTTCTGCGAAAAGATGACCCGAATCGGACTATTCTCGAAGATCAATCTGGCTTTCGGATCAGCGGTAAACACACTCATATTCTGATCGATTGCAATCATCTTTTTCCTGCGAGTACGGAAAGTCTTGGCCGCCTCCACCAGAAAATCCAAGAGCGAAGGGTGGCGCAACATCCGATAAACCTCATCCACAGCAATAATGCGCGGTTGTTCATCCCGCAAACTATCACGACGGATCGCCGCCAAACATTGGGCATAGGCGAGGGCGGTCATGGTTGGATCGGATTCGAGTTCGTGAAACGAGAAAATACGCGGCGCGATCCAGTCACGACCAGAACGCCCAAAGTCGAAGGTCGTGGTGCCATTCAGAAACTTCGCCCACGGCCCCGATCCGGTGACCAGCGCGGCGATCTCATCAGCTAAATCCTTGGCGATTTGTTGGATATGCGACTTTTCACCGAGTCCAGACAGAACATCACACACAAAGTCAGCAGTGGGTGTTTTTTCGGGCGCCAGGTCTTCGAGCCTATCACGATAAGCACCATAAACGACTTCAAGGGCTTGTGCCAACAAACCCCGTTCGAGATTTTCACGTTGCCCACCCGAGAGCGGACGCCCCATCACGGTTTCATAGATGCGAATGGTATGCGCAGTCTGTTCGAGCAAGGTCGGAAACATGACATCCTGCGGATTCAAACAAGTCGATTGTGCCGAGAGAACATACCACGGCAAGCCAAAGGCATCCGCCAGATGTTGACCATGTCCCATCGGTTCGAGCATGTCAAATGGCACGCCATTTTCAGCATATTCGCGATTCAACAAGCAGTTCAAAGCGAAGGTTTTGCCAAACCCCGATTGTCCGACCCAGACCTCATGCACGGCTCGTTTATCACGCCATGAATTGTGAAAAACAGGGTACTTGCCACCCACAGCTTCACCGCGTAAGACGCCATCCACTTGACCGAGTTTACGGTAACCGAGTGGTGCGAGCATCAAAGCCAGCTCACGCGATGTGACAGGATGCGTCGTATTCGGAATGCCAATTTGTGAGCTTTTGCTGGCAGAAAAGAAGTAGACTGAACGCGATAACAACTCACCCACTTCTTGCCGCAAACGGAAATAGGAACGGGCTTCAGTGGTCACTTCGGCCACACGCTTCCTTAATATGTCGAGCGTATTGGCAGCCACCGCGACTGAGATACGGACACTGTGCAAGGCATCACCTTGGTTGATTTCTTCCAAGGTGCGGCGACAATCATTGATGCGCGTAATGGCGCGGCTATCTTCGCCACCACGCAACGAGACCAAATGCACCTGATAGGCTTGGATAATCCCTTCCACCGCATCGACTGCTTTATTACGATCCAAGGTCTCAGGAATATCGATACACAATGCCATCGGAAAGTTCATCCGTAACAATGGCGGAATCGGGCGGAAAAAGTTCCATGCGGCGGGTAGAAATTCATATGAGTTCAAAATCGACCAAAACGGACGCCCACCGGGGCGACCAATCGGAGCAAGATGCGAAAACGGTGCTTCGCGCAGGGCATAACGACCCTCAAACAAGGGCGGCAAATCAGCTTCAACCGCGACCGTATCAAAAGCGGAAGCGATGCCATTCGCAACGGTACTATCCGCTTCATCCGTCCAGACGACCATGCCACATAATGCGCGTTGAAACTCGGCATTGGCTTGTAGATTTTCATAGTGCCGGCGATAACACATACACATTTCAGCCCGAGAGCGATCTTGTGTTTGACGCGCGGTTTGAGTAACTGAATCGATTTTGGCATCCAAACTAGCAGGCATCTGCCAACACAAAAAGCGGGCAGGGCCATCGAGTGTACGCAGCCATGCCGAGAAGCGTTGTTGCAAGGTGTTCACCCCATCTTCGGTGGCGTGCATCATCAGATCAAAGGGTTCGATCAGGATGGTGCGGGGTTTCAGATCGTCTTTGCGACGCGCGCGAGCAGTGACCATGTTTAAAGCCTCTCCACAAACACCAAGCCCGCGCCATCTTCATCAGGGGCGGCATAGGTTTGCCACTGCGATAAATCGACTGCGGTCGGGCTGTGTTGACTGACGAAGATCTGCCCGCCATCGAGTGTGACCAAGTGGGTGGGCAGATCAAGCGTATCGCTTAAACGACTGAGGAAACTATCGGGCTGGCGAGTGGCGGCAATAATCAGCCACCCCCGCAAGCGATAAAGGAGGCGGGTGTAGAAACTTAACCCGCCACGCTGAGCCGAGAGGATTAACGCCGCAATAAACCCAAACGCTCCGACAGGAATCGCCCCCACGGGAAAGACCAAACGGGCAATCGTGAAAATCAACATGGCACTGATACCCGCTCCGAGCAACCGCTTGAAAGGAATCCCAAACAAGCCTTTTTCATCACGGCGGAACACATGCGATTTGAGTTCTGCGACCATACAAAATCCTCTGGAAATAGGGTGCCATCAAAAGGATGACACGCGGCGAGTGTGAGCTAAGTAAAGGAGATCAGGCTGGCAACAGACGAAGCAAACAGCACAAAAACCAAACCCATGACCACGCTAGAAGCGGCTTGTGGATTGTTCTTTTTCCAGTCCCCGATCACGGGCATAGATGATCCCATATACATCAGACCGAGACCCACCACGCCCAAAAAGGCGAAGATGGGCGCGACCACTTGCAGGAGTCCTTGCAGGTCGGTGAAGAAGGTTTCAATGGCGGTACTAACGTTACCCATAGGGTGTATTCCTCCGAATTAATGCTTCGTTTTGTCTTACAACTTAAGGGTAAACGGAGGATTGCGAAGCGCTGTTCAAAAATTGAACATTTGCCACCAGAAATTGCACATAAACGGGGATTATGGCATATAACTTTGTTTGCAAATAAGATTTAAAGTAAATTATTACTGTTTAGTGACATGGAAATTTAATTTTTTTTCAATTTTTTCAATTTCTTTTTCAATTTGTGTTTTATCTAGGGTAGTTGATCCATTTAATAAAACTGTAAAGTATCTATAAAATAAGCCTACTGCATCAGCATGTTTTATTGACACAAACATCTCAGTTTCTCCTGGTGCATAGGGATATCGTACAATAACTTCATCACTATCAATAATTACAAAGCTCAAAGGCGGAACTGTTGAATTATAGTCAAGGCTATAATAATTCACATAGAAATTATGGGAATCTCCACCCATCAATATCTCTTTAGTTCTTGACCATCTACTCTCATCAAATACAGCGACATATGTATATCTCACCTTCCCATGCTTGAGCATTCTGGTGATTGCTTGACGATATCTTTTATCGGCGGAATTTCTCAGATTAGTAGATGGAGCTGTGGCAGCTTGATGAATATGGGTTGTTTGGGGATCTGAATATCTTTTAGCCAAATAGTTAAAGCCTTCTTCGGTAGTTTTCATTACAGTTACATCCACACCAGATAATGCTTTAAGGAGTTTATCTGCGTTATCATTTATTTTTTGTTCAATATTCTTTAGATCCTGTTTTTCTTCTTCACGCTCTAAAATCATATATATGGTTATAGTAGAGATGACTAGTAAGCTGATTGTAGGTATTCGCTCGCTAAGCCAACTAACATTATCCAATGCACCGAATAAATCCAATAATGCCACTCCAAGACTGGCGAGTGCAGTTAAACCTAATACAAGTTTTTCAATTTTATCCTTCATAGTCATGAATGCACCTATCTGTTTTGGCTATTTAAGAAATTAAGCAATACTTCATTGAATTGTTCAGGATTTTCCATGTTTGACATATGCCCTGCGCCTGATATTGTAACAGAGGTTGAATTTGTAATACTTTCTTTCATAAACTTTGCCGCACTCTTATAATCATATAGGTCGTGTTCCCCAACCAACAATAGAACATGTTTTTTTACTTTGTCAGCTTCTTTAAATCCATTTACAGTTTCCAAAAGAGGATCATCATTTAACCAATGCCATCCAGAGTATCCCTCAACTATTTCTCTTAACTTGTCCATGAATACATTTGATTTCCTAGCATTTTGAAATAGGGAATGCTCTAGCCATAGTTTTCTTGCTTCAGAGATACCTAGTTTCTTTGCTGTATCCAATAAAGTTTGTGACAGAGAAGCTCTCTCATTAGTTCTAGGAAATCCTGATGGAACAGCATCTGCTATTACCAGAGATCGAATTCTATCAGGATATCTAATTGCAAAATCTAAGGCAATACGACCACCCATTGATAGCCCAACCACATTTGCTTGTGTTATTTTTAAATGATCTAGTAACATTTTCAAGTCATCTGTATGAGCGTATGGCATAGATGGATTTGAAGATTGACCAAATCCTCTAGCATCATATCTAATAATCTGAAAGTTGTTATAACATATGATGAGTTGATCATCCCACATCCGTTTGTCGAGTCCAAAACCATGGATTAGAATTAAAGGTCTTCCATCTCCGATTATCTCGTAATCAATATGAAAATCATTTATTTGGAATATATTTGTATGCCTTTGCACGAACTGTATTCCCTATATTTAGTCTTTCTACTATAAAGCTAATGTACAATATGTTTGTCGTTTGGCTTACCCTAATATTTAGGGTATCCTATTGACATTATCTTATCAGACCTCATCTAAACTAACTCCAATATCAATCCGAAACGATAGCTCAGCAACTCAAGCGTTACAAAAGCCAGTTGCCCATTCCACACCCACGTGATGCTCAAAGCCAAGGCTTGCCCCGGTAAAATCACCAGTTCCTCAAAGCCCTCTGCAGGTTGCCACGGCCCCGGTGGTTTGGGTTGGTGACCAAAAGCAATTTGGATGTCTTGCGGGTAGATCGTCACGGGATCAAACTGTCCGTTGTATAGGCGCAACGCGGTCACCAGATAGCCATCATGCGAGGTCGCCGCACTGACCAACTCCACATGTAACAAGTCTTTGGCGGGGATCGGTGTGGCAGTCGGGATCAGTGGCGTGGCGGTCGCGATTGGCTCGCGGCGATCGGTATCGGTTGAGAGATAACCGGTGCGTGTCAATTCTTGGG
>JGI12316J15310_10000083_pt70 | contig 11547 bp, 10 predicted proteins | sample MarCyaLeptolynsp_FD_15310 | JGI IMG/M metagenome (IMG submission 15310)
GCGCCGGGTGGCGTGCCTCGACTCCGGCCTGGTGCAGCTCGAAGCATCCGTGGCGATGCTGGTCAGCGCCCAGCCGGCCGTGGTCGACCGGGCCCACGCCTTGGTCGGAGCGCTCGGCGACCCGGTCGCGTGCTTCGATCGGCCCACGGAGTTGCTTGCGCGCGCCGACCAGGCTCCGATCACCGCCGAGCTGACGCGTGCCGCCGTGCAACGCCGCGCGGGGCAGCTGCCCCAGGCGCACGCGATCACGTCCCGGCTGCTCGAGATGCCGGAGGTCCTCGACGACGCTCGGCTGCGGGGAAAGGTCCACCATGAGCTCGCGTCGGTCCTGTGGCAGCTGGGTCGGGCCCAGGAGAGCAAGGCGTCGCTCGACATCGCACTCGATCTTGCGCTCGGCGAGCGCGACTGGACGCTCGCCCGAGACACCGCGAGCCTTGCCGCGTTCGTCGTCGGCGCCAAGCTCGATCAACCCGAAGCCGGTCTGGTCTACGCGGACATCGCCGAGGGTCTGCTTCCGCCGGAGGGCGCGCTTCAGGCCCGCAGCGCAGTCGCCCACCATCGCCATGTCGCTCTGTTGGCGGCGCAGCGTTTCGACGATGCTGTCGTCGCGCAGCGTGAGAGCCTGCGCTACGCCATCGAGCAGTACGGACCGCACCACCTCGAGGTCGCCACCTCGCGGGAAGGCCTCGGAGAGACCCTGCGGCTCGTCGGCGATGCCAAGGGCGCCGTCGAGGAGCACACGCTCGCGCTGGACGTCCGACGCGACCTCCTCGGTGCGTCGCATCCCCATGTCGCGCTCTCCCACCACAACATCGCGACCGTGCTCATCGACACCGGGGAGCTCGACGCAGCCGAGGGCCACATTCTCGCCGCGATCGAGATCGAAGACCGCAACGCACAATGGAGTGCAGCGCTCGGACCCATGTACAACACACTGGGCATCGTTCGGGCCGAGCTGGGACAAACCAAGCCCGCACTCGAGGCCTTCGAACGCTCGGTCGCGCTCGAGACCCGCCGATTCGGGGCAACGCACGTCATGGTCGGCGAAGCCCTGCTCAACCTCGCCCGAATGCGAAAGCGGGCCGGCGACTTGGACACGGCGCGGGCGGACATCTCGGCCGCGCTGTCCATTCTCCGCCGCGAACGGGGTCCACGACATCTGTCGCTCGCACGAGCGCTGGACGTGCGCGCGGCCATCTGCGCGGAGCTGGGCGAGGCCGAGGAGGCGCTCGCGGCCGATCGTCTGGCACTGGAGATCAAGCGGGAGGCGCTCGGCGACGCGCACGTGTTGATCGCGGCTGCCCGACTCAACACCGCAGAGTCGCTGATCGCTCTCGAACGCTGGTCCGAAGCAGAGACGGAGGTTGCACAGGCGATCGTCGTGCTGGAGACCAATCGGGCCAAGCCCACGAGGCAGGCCCACGCATACTTGCTGATGGCGCGGGTGTTGGTGGCTCAAGACCGCGATCCGTCGCGAGCGCGGCAGCTCGCCGAACGTGCTCGTGAGCTGCTCACCTCCGCAGAGGGCGACCACAGCGCGCTCATCGCCGAAGTGGACGCGGTGTTGGGCGACCTCCAACTGCGTGGCTGAGTGCGAGCCTCACCGTGTGACGCGCGTCGCTCGGCATCGCGCACCGGTTCGTGAAAAACTCTGGACGTGGTGTATCGAGGTTGGATTGTTGTTGGCGGCTGCTTGGTGAGCTCGGGCTGCTTTACCGCTCCGATTACGGAGGGGGACATTGGTGGCTCGACTGGGGAAGGCGGCACGGGTACGCCGATGGTGACGACCATGCCCGCGGACACCGGTCCGGTGACCACCAGCTCGGTCGAAGGAACGACGAGCGGCGGCGTGGACTCGACCGGTACGCCGGGCGACTCCGATGAGGGGACCACCGCATCGGTCGACGACGGCGAGACCGACAGCATGACGAGCACCGGCGGTTCGGGCGATTCGGGTTCGAGCGAGTCCACCGGCGAGCCGAGCGACTGCCCCGTGGACCCGGACGAGGACTTCGACATGGACGGGTTCTCGGTCAACGACGGCGACTGCAACGACTGCGATCCCAACGTCAATCCGAACGCGCTCGAGGTCGAAGTCACCGACCCCGATCCCGAGACCGGCATGGTCCCCGCCCCGGCGGACGAGGACTGCGACGGTGTCGTCGACAACGTTGCGCCCCCGTGCGACCTGGGCCTGGCGCTCGACAGCACCGACCCCTTCGACGCCGCGGCCGCGATGGGAATATGCAAGGTCGCAAGCGGTCCGTTCGACTGGGGCCTGCAGTTCGCGAGCTACGTCCGGGCGGATGGCACCATGCACGAAGCCGTCGCCCAGCACGGCCTGCAGACGAGCTTCGGTCCCAACGTCGCGCCCCAGGAGGGCAGCACTCTGCTCAACCTCTCCAGCGGCCACGCGCGCATTCCGGGTCAACCCGATGCCTGCGGTTCGCTGACGTGCCAACCCAGCGGCGCTGGTACCCCTCCAGACGGTTTTCCCCAGGACGTGCCGGCATGCCCCGGCCTGGACACGATCAACGACGACGTCGCCCTCGAGGTCACCCTGCGCGCGCCGTCCAACGCGACCGGCTACTCGTTCTCGTTTTCGTTTTACTCGTTCGAGTATCCGGAGTGGGTCTGCACCTCGTACAACGATCAGTTCATCGCGCTGGTCGAACCGGCACCTCCAGGTTCGATCAACGGGAACATCTCGTTCGACTCGATGGCCAACCCGGTGAGTGTCAACGTCGGATTCTTCGATGTTTGCGAGGGCTGCGCGCTGGGAACCGCCGAGCTTCAAGGGACCGGCTTCGACGTCTGGGACGATGCCGGCGCGACGGGCTGGCTGACGACCACTGCTCCCATCGAGCCCGGTGCCGACGTCACCATCCGGTTTGCGATCTGGGACACCGGCGATCAGGCCTGGGACTCGAGCGTGATCCTGGACAATTTCCGCTGGCTCGCCACGGGCGGAAACGTCGCCGTGGGAACCGAATAGGGCCCGTCGATCCGCACGCGCGTTCAGATCCCGACGACGACGCGCCCCGGTAGAGTGATCGGGTGTTTGGGGCCGCCATCGCGATCGCGTTCGAGCTGATGCGGGTGGCCCCGACAGCGCCTCCGATCACGCTCGCCTTTGGAGGTGACGTGCACGGCGAGGACAACGTGCGGTGGACGATCGAAGCCGGGCGTGACCCGTTCGCGGGGGTGAGCGCTGCGCTGACTGCCGCGGACGTCGCCATCGTCAACCTCGAGACGGTCGTCGGACGCCGAGGCTCCGCGGTGCCCAAGCGCTTTGTCTATCGCTCCTCCCCGCGCTTGCTCAGTCTCGCCGCCGACGCCGGCATCGACGTCGTCAACGTCGCGAACAACCATGCGTTCGACTACGGGCGTGAAGGCTTCGAGGCCACGCTCGAAGCGGTGGACGATGCGGGCCTGACCGCCGTCGGGGGCGGCAGGAGTCGAGCTCAGGCCGAGTCCCCCGCCCTCGTGACCGTGCGCGGTACCACCATCGCCATCCTCGGCATGGCACGCGTGGAGCTCCCGCCCGGCGCTCGCGCCTATCGAGGCGTCCCGGGGGTCACCAACGGTTTTTCCGATGACCGGATGCGGCAGGCGGTGCAAACCGCCGCTGCCCAGGCCGATGCGGTTGTCGTCACGGTGCACATGGGCCAAGAGCGATCTGAATGTCCAACCGTCTACGACCGCGACTTCGTCGGGATGCTCGTCGACGCTGGCGCCACCGTGGTCGTCGGCCACCATCCGCATCGGGTCCAGGGCTTTGTGACCCACAACGGCGCGTTGGTGGCGTACAGCATCGGCAACTTCGTGTTCGATGCCCGCACCGCCGAGGGACGGGCGTCGGGCGTGCTCGAGGTCGATCTCGAAGCCGACGGCTCCCTGCTGGCCCACCGGTGGCGACCTGCCTACATCACCGACGGTCAGCCGCGCCTACTCACCGGCGATGCGGCGGCACAGGCCCGCGCCGCAGTTGCCGACCCCGCGCACTGCCCGAACGGCCACTGACCCCTCGCGTCCTCGGAACACTGGTCCTCGCCAGGCCGTGGCGGGCTGCGTGGCCGGTGCTGCAGCCCGGCGGACACCCATGCCGCCGGTGCTACGGTGCCGGGCGAAGGTTGCGGCACCCTGGGGTCAGGTTGTCGCAATAGCTCGTCGCCGCCGGGGGTTGGCGCTTCAAGCCCCGTCTTTTCGCCCATGCTGACCGTCTATCTGAGCTGCCTCGTTGTTGGGGGCGTATTCGTCGGCCTTTCCGCGCTCGGCGCCATTGGCAAGGATGTCGAGGCCGACCACGAAGGTGGCTTCGGATTCGATGCCGACGTCGATGCCGACGTCGATGTCGATGCCGACGTCGATGCCGATGCGGACGCCGACGCCGACGCAGACGCCCACGTTGGAGAGGCCGAGACCGCCCTGTCGGTCGCGGACGCCACCCAGGCACTCGCCGAAAACCGCCCGGAGCAGCGCAAGCTCTGGCTGCCGATGACCTCGTTCCGATTTTGGACCTACGGCTCGGCGTTCTTCGGCCTCACCGGCACCCTGCTCACGCTGCTCACGGGCGTCGGCGGGACGGCGGTCGCAGCGACGAGCGCGGCGACGGGAGCGGGCGTCGGCACCCTCTCGGCCTGGATGGTTCGCTGGCTTCGCAAGCCGGTGGGTTCTTCGGTACGGCTCGCCGACTACAGCGGCGCCGTTGGGGAGCTCACCCTTCCGCTGCGCGAAGGCGGGGTCACGCGGATCAAGCTGCGCGTCGCAGGTCGTGAGCGAACGATGCTCGCGGTTGCTTCCGAGCCACGCGCGCTGCCTTCGGGAACACGGGTGATGGTGCTCGGTATCGATGACGAAGGCCGAGCTCAGGTGGAGCCGGAGCAAGAGATTTATGGAAAGGACAACAACAACCAAGATGAGGAGGAGTAGATGAACCCCGAGGTATTGGTCGACGTTGCGATCTGGTCCGGCGGCACGCTCGGCGTGCTGCTCACCATGATTGTCCTCGTCAAAAATTTCCTGGTGATCGGCAAGCCGAACGAGGTGCTGGTGTTCTCGGGGCGCAAGCAAGCCCTCGACGACGGCACGGTCGTCGGTTTTCGAGTCGTCCGCGGCGGACGGTCCTTTCGGGTCCCGCTGCTGGAGAAGGTCGACTCGATGGACATGACGGTCATGCCGATCGACATCCGCATCCGAGGCGCGTACGCCAAGGGCAACATCCCGATCAACGTCGACGCGGTTGCCAACGTCAAGATCACCAACGACGACCAGCTCGTGCACCACGCGATCGAGCGCTTTCTCGGTCGTCCGCGTGAGCAAATCCGGGCGGTCGCCAAGGAGACGCTCGAGGGCACGCTGCGCGGCGTGCTCGCGCTGCTGACCCCCGAGGAGGTCAACCACGATCGCCAGAAGCTGGCCGACAACCTCAAGTCCGAGGTTGCGGACGACCTGGGTCAGATGGGTCTGTCGGTGGACACCTTCAAGATCCAGCACGTCACCGACGAGGTGCAGTACCTGGACTCGATCAGCCGCATCAAGATCGCCGAGGTGGTCAAGGACGCCGAGATCGCGGAGAGCAACGCCAAGCGCGAGGCGGACGAGATCGTCTCCGCCGCGGAGATGCGAGGCAAGGTCGCCGTCGAGCAGGCGCAAGCCAAGATCATCGAGGAGTCCAACGACCTCGAGCGCTACAAGGCCGAGCTCGAAGCGCAGGCCAAGTCCGAGGAGGAAAAGACGGTCGCCGCCGGCCGCGAGGCACGAGCCATCGCGGAGAAGGAGCTTCAGGCGATCCGCGGTGAGCTCGAGGCGCTTCGTCTCGAGGCCGAGACGGTGATCCCGGCCGACAAATCTCGCGCGGCGCAGGAGCTTCGTGCTGCGGGTGATGCGGCGGTTCGAGCCGAGACCGGTCGTGCACAGGCGCAGGCTCTCGACGCTTTGCTCGGGGCGTGGCGCAAGGCCGGCAGCGAGGCGAACGAGATCTTCTTGATCCAGCAGATCGACCAGATCATCGGCGACGTCGCGGACGTCACCGAGCACCTCGACGTCCAGCGCGTCAATCTCATCGACGGCGGTGACGGGCGTACGCTCGCGCGCCATGTCGGGGCCTACCCGGCGGTGGTCGCTGAGATCTTCGAGCGGATCAAGGAGACCGTCGGCGTCGACATCGTCTCGATCCTCACCGACGACAAGCCGCGACGGCCGATCCCGCCGTCCACCCCGTCCACCCCCAACAAGCCGCTGCTCGGCGCGGGACAGGTGCGCTAATGCCTGCTGTAGGAATCGTCGCAATCGTCGTCCTGGTCGCACTGTTCGCGATCGGGCTGTCCATCAAGAGCCTGCTGGTCATCTGCCAGCCGTCGGAGGTCGTCATCTTTGCCGGCCCCGCACGGCGACCCGACCAGCGCGTGGGCTACCGCGCCATCCGGGGTGGCCGTGGTCTTCGGATCCCGCTGCTCGAGAAGGTCGAGTACATGGACCTCACCAACATGGCGGTCAACGTCGGCGTGCGTGGGGCGTACTCGCGGGATGGCATCCCGCTGAACATCGAGGGCGTCGCCAACATCAAGATCGACGGCGACCCTCCCGGGCTCGACAACGCGGTCGAGCGTCTGCTCGGCAAGACCAAGGAGGAGATCATTCAGCTCGCCCGCGAGACGCTCGAAGGCAACCTCCGTGGCGTGCTGGCGCGCCTCACCCCCGAGGAGGTCAACGAGGACAAGGAGAAGTTCGCGTCCGAGTTGATCGAGGAGGCCGAGGTCGACCTGCAGGCGCTGGGTCTGGGGCTCGATACGCTCAAGATTCAGACCGTGTCCGACGACGTCGGGTACCTCAATGCGATCGGTCGAGTGCCGAGCGCTCAGCTCATTCGTGACGCGCGCAAGGCCGAGGCCGAGCGCCAAGCGGAGTCGCAGGTGCAGGAGGCGGACAACCTCTTCCGCACCCAGATTGCCCAGCTCAAGGCGGATCGCGGATTCGCGGAGGCCGAGGCACAAAAGCGGATCATCGCGGCGCAGACGCGTCGTGCGGCCGAGGTCGCGCGCGAGAAGAGCACCATCGACGCCCAGATCGCCCGCGCCATAGCCGAGGTGCAGGTCCAACGCGCCCGCATCGAGCAGATTCAGCTACAGCTCGAAGCAGACGTCGTCGCGCCTGCGCAGGCCTACAAGTCTCAGAAGGAGGCGGAGGCCCGCGCCGAAGTGGCGTCGATCAAGGAGCAGGGCGAAGCCACCGCGCGCGGTATGGAGAAGCTTGCCGACTCGTGGATCTCCGCCGGTGGCCAGGCGCGCGAGGTCTTCTTGATGGAGAAGCTGCGCACGCTCGTGAGCCTGATGGTCGGCACCGTCGACAAGGTCAAGGTCGACCAGCTCACCGTCGTCGGCGACGGTGCGAGCTCGGCAGGGCAGGTCGCGAGCCTGCTCGAGCAGCTCAAGTCGGCGGGCAACGTCGACGTGCCGGCGCTCATCAAGCGCCTCGGCGTCGGCACGGCCGCGGTGAGCAGCCCCGCGCTCTCCGGCGGCACCCTACCGCCCAACGGCTGACGACTCGACCGTCGCCTTCAACTCCGCGGCGTGCCCCCCACCGGGCACGCCGCGTTTTTTTCGACCCCGCTGTTGCACCCGTTTCTCAACTTTGGGGACGTAGCTCGAAGTTGACAAACTCTGGTGCACCGGTGTTGCCCCCGTTTCTCAACTTTGGGGACGTAGCTCGAAGTTGACAAACCCCGGCAACACCCCGGCAACACCCCCAAAGCCCAGCTCAAGCGCACGAGCCCGGCAGCGCGTCACCGCCACCAGTGCACGAGCCGCTGCAGCAGGCATCGTCGGTCTCGCAGGCGAGGCCGGTGGGCGTGCATGCACATTCGCCGCCCACGCACGAGCCGCTGCAGCAATGATAGTCCTGAGTGCACGCTGAGCTGGTCTCCCCGCAGCAGACCACGCCCACGCAGGTCAGGCCGTCGCAGCAGTCGCCGAGCTGCTCGCACGTCTGACCGAACGGAATGCACGGTTCGCCGTGGCTGCAAAAGCCGTTGTCGACCAGGCAGCCCTCGCAGCACTCGCCATCTTCGGTACAGGCGGTGCCCCCCTCGCCACAGCCACACGTGCCGCCGTCGCAGTTGTGCCCGCAGCACTGCTCATCGCTCGTGCACGCGCTGCCCATCGGCTGGCAGCACTTCTTGTCACCGTAGCGCTGCGGGGTGCAGGCGACGTCCTGGCAGCAGTCGCTCGGGTCGACGCACCCTCGGTGGAGCGCACTGCAGGTGCATACGCCGGCCTCGCAGTCGTAGCTGATGCACTGCTGGTCGTCGCCGCACGACTGCCCCGCCACGAGATGGCATCGGCCCTCCTGGCACTTGAGGCCATCGCAGCAGTCCTCGTCCGCCACGCACAGCTGCGACCACTGCGAGCACACGCAGGTCTGGTCTTCGCAGTTGCCGCTGCAGCACACCGCCGAGCCCCCGGTCGGGTGTTCGGCCGAACCGCAGGCCGAGCCGTTGGGATCGCAGGTACACACGCCGCCGCGGCATTCGCCGTGGTCGCAGTCGACGGTGCCCTCGGCGAAACAGTCCCCGCCGATCGGCGCGCGCCGGCACGTGTTGCCCGTGCAATCGCCGCTGCAGCACTCGTCGTCCGCCAGGCAGGGCTCGCCCCGTCGCTGAAGCGTGCAGTCCGAGGTGCCGGACGGGCCTGCGTCGCCACCCTCGGTACCGTCACCAGCACTGGTTGGCCCGGAGGGTTCGGAGGGATCGGAGGGGTCGGCATTGGCTGGGCCCGAGTCGCCGCTGCCGTAGGGGTCGAAGGGCTCGGCGCTCGAAGGGCTCGTCTCGGCGGTGCACGCCGCAGCGGCCATGAGCGCCACGAAGGCGACTCGCGTCGCGTCGGTCCATACGTTGGTGGTCGGCACGTCGCCCGAAGACGCACTGCGGCCCGGGTCAATTGGGTGGTTCGGACGTGACGCCACACACGACTGCGCGGCCACGCCAACGATCGCGCTGCGCCCTACGTGCCATGACTCCCGGACGCCACAACGATCGAGACTTCGCGTTCAGCTGCAGCAGCTCCCGCGCGACAACGTGAGGAAACGTGACGCCCGAGCGGCGAACCCCTTCGCTCTCCCCGACTTGTGGGCCCTGTGACCCCAGCCGAAGCAGCCCCGCTCAAGCTCCGTATCCGCCCTGCCCTCTCACCCACGGCGCTGCTCGACGGGGAGGAGGTCGAGATCTCGCTTCCCCCGAGCCACGTCATCCTCAACCGCTACCTCGCCGCCGAGCTCGTCCATGACGAACCGACGATGATCCGGTCGGCCTCCCTCGAGCCCGCGGAGGTCGAGGATGCGATGCAGGTCGCACTCTCGAACACGCTCGACACGATGCACTGCGAAGTTCGCCAGGCCGAGGTGCGGATCGAACACGGCCCAGCCCTGCGGGTCTGGATGATGATCGGCGAGCCGCCTTGGGTCACTGCTCTCGCGCTCGCTCTCGCCGCCGGTTGGTGGCCCGACGAGGAGGCGCCCCCCGAGCACATCCTCGTGGCGGTGCCGGCCAAGTCGCTCGTACTGATTGCCTCGGTGCCGAGCGTCGACCCCGATGCTCCCCGAGTCGCGGCGTTCGAGAAGCTCGCCGCCGACGCCTTCGCGAAGTCCGACGACGACGAAGCGATCTTCCATGGGGCATTCGTCGCAAGTCCGGAGGGCCTCGTGCCCATCCAGGACTACGGGCCGCCGCCGACCCTGGACTTCACGGGGTCGCGCATGCTCAGCCTCGACGATCTCGAACCCGACTTCCCCGCGGAGGTCGAGCAGCGCGTGTCGGCTGCCGTGGCCGACTTCATCGGGAGCGGGGCCGCGGACGAGCTCTCGGAGGGGGTCGGCATGTACCTCGCGGCGGCATGGTGTGGTGGCGCAAGCCGCCTCTGCGCTGACGAGTGGTCCCGGATCATCCCCGAGACGCTGCCGGACAGCGCGGTCCCCCAGGCTTTCCTTGCGCTGCGAGATGCGGTGGCTTCCGGCGAAACCGCACGAATCGACCAAGCTGCCCGGGTCTTGCAGCAACACGCAGCGGCCAAGGTGCGCGCGGATGATCCCGGCGTCGAGGTCGTCGCGTACCCGAGCCTGATGCCGCTCGACGATGCGGTGCCCGAAGGCGCACCGCAGCTACCCGTTGTCGACGGCCCCCATACGCTGGCGTCGGCGTTCCGGGTTGCATGTTCGCTGCTCGAGACCGTGCGTCAGCTGTTCCTCGAACGCCGCGAATTCGAAGCGCAAGCAGAGGCGTGGGCGGCCTGCATCGACACGACGCAGCAGCAGATGCTGCTCGACGACGCGAAGTTGGGCGTCGTGCCGGCCGCCTTGATGGCGTTCGATGCCCACGTGGGCTCCGCAATGCCGGGAAGCGTCGTCCACGCTCGACTCGCGCGGGCCCGCCACCTGCTCACGCCACTCGTCACCGCGTTGCCGTGGATCGAATTCGACGAGCTTCCGTACGAAATCCTGGGACAACAGCTGACGCGGGCCCACTACGCCGAGGTGGAGCTCCGACACGCGGTTCGGAAACAATCCGGTGAACCAACGACGGACTCGGTCGCCCTCATGCGGCTCGACTGCGATGCCGCACGAGCTCGCGCGGCCGCGCCCGGTCACGCACCGGATCTGGAACGTCTGCAGGAGGCGGTTGCACGCTGCGCTGCGCTCGAGAAAGCCGTGGCCTCAGGCAAGGAGCGCAAGACTCGGGCCGGGCTCCAAAGTGTGATCACGTTGATGTCGAGCATCGAGGACGATGCTCCCGTCGAGTTCGCATGGACGCGACGCGTCGCGAACGCGCTGGTCGACGAGGCGGTGGACGACGCCTGTAGGTCGCTGGGACTCGACCGCGAGACCGTCATGCGTGATGCGGCCGCGGGCACGCTCGCCAAACGAGCCTGGGGCGGAACTCGCTTCCGGCTGTTCTCGTAGCATCGCGACGACGCGCACGTCAGGCCTGAGCGCAATCGACCGCGTCGGAACCGCGCGAGCCGGAGCTTTGGCGTCGGATCACTCGCCGCCGGACAGCGTCCAGATCTCGCGCCCCGTCTTGAGGATTTTCTTGTCGATCTGAAACGTGTCGGTGCCCTCGGACTCGGCGATTTCCCGGAGCTCGGCGACGTCTGCATCGGTCCCGTCGCAGAACCCAATCGGACGCGGGTTGTTGGGCTGCACGAGCTGAACGTGGAGCTCACCACGGTCCCAGCGCGTCTGCGTCTCGTTGCTGTGCGGGTAGATCATCGCGGCGCGCAGCGTACGACGAAACCCTTCCCCGTGTGCCTCCAGCTCGGCGCACTGCGCACGGCTGCGACGTCGTCTTCGGATGAGCGGTTGAGATCGAGCCGCGCCACCCGGTAGCGTTTCTCCGATGTCGGAGACCGAGGAGCCTCTGCCCGCGACGGTGGTGCGATTCGATGCGCTGGACCAGGTCGGGGCGCTGGAGCTTGCGTCGGGAGAGGTCGTGCGCGTGGGCGCGACGGCATGCCGGGGGTTTGTGCCGAAGGTCGGGACGCAGGTCTGGGTGGTCGA
>JGI12316J15310_10001283_pt2 | contig 11544 bp, 8 predicted proteins | sample MarCyaLeptolynsp_FD_15310 | JGI IMG/M metagenome (IMG submission 15310)
GAGGCTGAGATCAGCAACCAGGCGCTTCAGGTTCTTATTCTCTTCTTCAAGCTGCTTCAGGCGTTTCATCTCGGATGGCATGAAGCCGCCAAACTTCTTGCGCCAACGGTAATAGGTTTGCTGGCTGATACCTGTCTTCCGGCAGACTTCATCAACCGAAGTACCTTCTTCAACTTGACGCAAGATCAGAGCTATCTGGCTGTCCGTAAATTTGCTTCGTTTCATTAAAAATTCTCCTCATAGTCATCAAAGCCTAAATGAGGATTTTCTCACAATGAATAGTCCAATTTATAGGAAGAAGGTCAATCATTCATCTTGTGGACTATTTGTGGCCATAGCTGGTTAGTGAAATAAATTTTCGCCTCCAGGTACGTGTTTTCTGCAAATATTTGTTAGTAGGTAGGTAGTTGCAGTTTTTGACTCGCACGATGTTTTTGTCTGCTTGGAGAGAACAGCTATAAAAATCAATTGGTTAGTAGGGTTCCTGTGGGTGGTCATTATGTGGCTGTATGGGGAAGTAGTAAGCCTGTTCCAAGCAAAATAGTAAGAGGTGATTATGAGAATTAATTTTTGTGTTTGTTTCCTGATTTCAATCTTTTCCGTAGGTTTTGCCAATGCAAAAGATGTGGATGATGCAGCCTTGGTGGCAGATTGGTTGCAACACAATGCAATACCGATTGATACTTTGGATATTGATCGGGGAACGGACGATCTTGCACCTTTAAAAGAAGTGATTGGGGATGCCCGTATCTTTTCCATGGGAGAGTCTACACATGGAACCAGAGAGTTTTATCTCATCAAAAACCGACTGTTTAAGTTTTTGTCCTCTGAACATGGCTTTAATTTGTTTGGTTTGGAGAATAGCTTTGCCAATGCAAGACCTGTCGATGAATATGTGGTTGATGGCAAAGGCGGTGATGATGCACTCTTTAGTCTTGATTGGGATAGCTATCATACCGAAGAGTTTGAAGAGCTGGTTAGCTATATGCGTAAGCATAATAAAGGCAAAAGCGCTGATGAGAAATTGCACTTTTACGGTTTTGACAATGCCCGCCAAAGCTTGGAATTGGAGAGAACCTTCAAATATTTGAGTAAAGTCGATGCTGCAATTGTGTCGGATTACAAGACTGCTTTAATACGTAGTGATGCTGAGCGTTTTCAACTGGATAAGCGCGATGAAAAACGCTTGAAGTTGTATAGTGAATTATTGTCAGAGTTTGACAACAATAAAACGGCTTATGTACAGAAAAGCTCAATTAAAGAATGGTCGATTGCCCGGCAACATGCTGAAATCGCCTATCAGTGGGAGAAAATATACGGTTATGGTCATGCGGTTCCTGTTGAAATGGGTGGGTTTTCCGCTTGGGGGATTGAGGCGAACTTAAAGAAAGGAATGGATAATTTAGATCAAGTTCTAGAGACTTGTGTAAAATGTAATCGGAATTCCATAAGTCAAATATTGCCGTCCTTTAATGGATCATTTCGTGACTTTTTTATCCATTATAGATTTGACTTAACCCCCTCTCAGAGAGATGAGATGGCTTCTTCTGTAGCAAAGACGGTGGAGGCTTTGGCCGCAGCCGAAGATACATGCTTAAAAAAAGTTGATACAAAGCAATATCTGGCAGCGCAAGAGACCCTATCATCCGTTCAAGAACTTCTTAAGCATTACAAAATGGCTGAGAATATTAGGCCTTCTGGCAAGGTGGTTAACATCAGGGATTGGGCAATGGCTGAAAATGTTAAATGGATGCTGGATTACCATGGTGAGGAATCAAAAGCCGCCTTGTTTGCCCACAATGCACATGTATTACGCTCATCTGCCAGAACGGGTTATGGCATGATGGGGGATTTCCTGGAACATGATTTTATGGAAGATCACCTGGCGGTTGGGTTTGTGTTTAACCAGGGGGGCTTCAGCGCCATGAATTGCCGGGATATTCAGTCAACGGGGTGTCCCCGTCAGGAAATTAAGATCGGGCCAGCGCCTAAGGGATTTGTGGGTGAAGTTATGTCCCGTCCGGGAATCTCCATGTATGCGGTCGATATACGGAATATCCCAAATTCCGGTCCTGTATATCGTTGGTTTAATACACCTCAAAAAATGAGAACAATCAGCGGCTCTATTCATTCTGATTTGTTGGATGACAGATATGTGAGCGAGGTCATCCCTTTTGAAGCATTTGATCTGTTGATTTTTGTTGATACTACAAGTGGTATCAAGTTGTTGGAGAGAAAAACCAAAAAATAATTATTTGTTTCCTTGGTGAAATTAATCACCCGGCAACGGTGTTACTTATGGGTTTGAAAAGCTATTGCAGGCAGGGTGGTGTTGAATACGCTGCCCTGTTTTACGTTGTGAGCGTTCTTTCTGAAATTTTTTTGGAATGAGGGTACGTGTTTTGCCGACTAAATTGTTACTTATAGGGTAGCTGCTATTTTTTATTTTGATTTTGAGGGTTAAGTATTTGATTTTTAAAGGAAATAGAAAAATAGAATTTTATGAAGACTGCTATCAGATTTGAATATGATAAACTTAAATTGATCTGCATTGCAGGAGGGTGGCTTATTTAGTCATTTTATGATGGATAATCAAAAAATAGGTAAAGAAAAATCGATCGGGGCATTTTCTACAATAACGCGCGTTTTTGTAGAAAACAGCACCTACCTGCAGAACTTCCTTCGACGTTATTTGCCCAGACAACAGGATATAGAGGATGTTGCACAAGAGGCATATCTGAAAGCCTATTCGGTAGAGCAAATTAAGACAATCGAACACCCGAAGGCCTTCCTTTTTACCATTGCAAAAAACATCGCGATCAACGAGTTGACAAAAAAAACGCATCAGGTGACGCAGTATATTGAAGAATGCAAGTCATTACCGGTGATGGTCAATGCTGAGACTCCCGAAAATGAATTGGATGCCCAACAGACATTGGGTATTCATTGTGAAGCGGTGGCTTCCTTACCGGAACAGTGTAGGCGGGTCTATCTCTTGAGGCGGGTGCACGGCTTAAAACAAAAAGAGATCGCTGAAAGTTTAGGAATATCTGTGCGGGCGGTCCAGAAACACCTGCGTAATGGAACCTTGAAATGCAGCAGGTATATTGATGAAAAGCGAAATTATGAAAATACGGACGATAAAGGTGGAAGTGTGCATACTTTATCAAGAGAGGTAATGGAGTGATGAAAAAAGTTACCGAACTCCCCAATCGACGTCTTATTGAGCAGGAAGCTGTTGAATGGCTAATCAAGCTTGATGCAGATGAGCTACCGACTGAGGAAGAACTTCTGGCCTTAAAAGAGTGGATGGCAATCAGCCCAATACACACCGAAGAACTTGAAAAGCTCGGTGCTTTTTGGAGTGATCTTTCCTTAACGGAGTTAAACATACCTCTGGTGAAACAGAGTATGGCTTCGTTGGCTGATGAGCAGAAATCCTCTAATGGACGGGATAGGCGAAAATTTAATGTATTGGGTGCTAAAGGATGGGCCGTTGCGGCTTGTATCGTGGCCGTTGCAATTGTGATGATTCAGCAAACATTATTGCCTTACTTGGGTGATGATATTGGAAATACAAATGGTCACTATGTGACAGCCATTGGCAAGCAAAGCACGATCCCTCTGGCGGATGGTTCCGAGGTTCGATTGAACACCAACAGCCAGATTAAAGTTGAATATACTGAATCGTATCGGAATATTCATCTGATTCAAGGTGAAGCCCATTTTGAGGTTGCAGAAGATGAAACCAAACCTTTTCGTGTATACGCAGGAGGGGGACGCGTAGAGGCGGTGGGTACGGCATTCACAGTGTATCTGCGGCAAAAAGATGTTGATGTGTTGGTGACGGAAGGAAAGGTGGCGTTAGCAGCTCAAGTACCTGTTTCAGAAGGTATAAAGAATACAGAAATTACGGCTGATCTTGAAGTGGTGGAAGCGGCAGACGGCGGTGGTTCGGCTTATTATCTGACGTTGCCCGCAGAGTCAGTGGGCCTGCTTAAAAAAGGGCAAGGCGCAACAATTCTTTACGCTCAAGACCATAACTCTGATGATAAAAACACAATTCCGGTCGTCAAACCGATGAACAGTATAGATGTTAAGCGTAGAGAAGCCTGGCGAAAAGGATTGCTGATCTTTACCGGAGACTCTCTTGAAGAAGTAGTGCAGGAAGTCAGCAGATATACGGCTATGTCCATCGAAATTGTCGACCCAGAATTAAAGCGTATCCGTATCGGTGGGCAATTCAGGGTCGGTGATCTGAATAGCATGTTTGATGTTTTGGAGGAAAATTTTGATTTAAAGATCATCCGTTCGGATGATAACCGGGTGCTGATTGCAGCATCTCAATAACTGATTCAAAAAAAATTATTTATATGGGTTCGGGTTTTTGATGCGGCTCTGTCTATATAGATGAGACCGCGAGCGAACCTCGATTAATGATCGATAATAGTTGGCGCCTCGTATGGTAAGAAGTAACAAGCGATGGCTTAGGGTTTTATTAGCCGCTGTTTTGCTGTTTGGGTTTGTCCCTGGTGGCATGGCTGACTCTGGCCGGGCGTCAGGTAATCGTGATAAGGCGCATTACGACGTAAGTATCCCTTCACAGGATGCAGCACAGGCGCTTACTAAGCTTGCCGAACAAACAGAAGCGTTGTTCTTATTTCCATACGATATCGCGGAGTCCCGTACAGCAAATGCAGTATCGGGAAACTATACCATCATGGAAGCCCTGGAAATTATGCTCCAGGATTCCGGGCTAGCTGCTGGTCTCTCTGAGAAAGGCGTTATCAAGATTTATCTTGTTGATAACGATAAACCTAAAGATAGGGAGAGGGTAGAAGTGAAACCATCCAAAAAAGGCCTGATAGCTACTTTAATTAGTCTTTTCAGCACAGCAAGTGTATCCGCATTAGCGGCCGAAGAAACCAAACCGGTTGAGCCGACATTATCCATGGACGAGATAATTGTCACGGCGCAGAAAAGAGGGGAGCAGTCACTGGTTGATGTTCCTTTCAGTGTAACGTCGGTTAACGAAGAACAAATTAAGGCTGGTAGCTTTACAGATTTTGATGAGCTGGCGGTCACCATTCCTGGCTTAACTTCGATCAATGCCGATGGTTCGCCAGGCAAGCGCAAATTCCAGATTCGTGGTGTATCTGCTGATGTGGGTGCGCGGGCAACTGTAGGTTATTACTGGGACGAGGTGCCCGTTAATGTGGATTTGTTCACGGCACCGGACGGATCACTGCTTGATGTAAACCGTGTTGAAGTTTTGCGTGGGCCGCAAGGCACCATCTTCGGTGAAAGTTCCATGGGCGGTACCATTCGGATCATCAACAATAAACCTGATCTGTCGGAATTTGGTGGCGAGGTATCTCTGGGCGTTGCTCACACGAAGAATGGTGATGTCTCCTGGAATGCTGGTACGGTTTTGAATGTACCAATTGTAGAAGATAAATTTGGTGTCCGTCTGGCTGCTAAATTTGATGATATTGGCGGGTATATTGATAATCCGCTCACAAGTCGGGACGATGTCAACAGCATCGAAAAGAGCCAGATTCGTTTGAAAACACTTTGGGCACCGACCGAAGAGTTGAATGTTGAATTTACTTATTATCGTGACCGTACTGATTACAAAGGTAGGTCCGTGGTAACGAACCTGGATGATTTTGAGTTTGCTTCTACAGGCGAAGAAAGTGGCCCTAGTGATTTTGATTTATTTGACCTGACCATTGAATATGATCTTGGTTTTGCCAACCTGGTCAGTGCAACCAGCCATATCAAGGGCTCACAAACTCAACCATTTGCGATTGAACAAAATCCGTTTTCTGGAACCACCACACGCAATGAATTGGATTTTAATACCACGACGTCTGAATTGCGTCTGTCATCAAAGGGCGATAGTCGCTTATTCTGGACAATAGGGGGTATCTATTCGGATAAGGACTTTGACGCATTCCTGGACAGCCAATTCAGAATTCTGGGACCAACCGCACCAAATCCCGTATTTGACTTATTTGGATTAACACCCGGATTTAGCAGTGTTTCTATTGGTTTGTCAGGCTCGACGATTTTGAGGTCAGAATCCTGGGCCGTATTTGGTGAAATTGGCTATGAATTTACCGAACGGCTGACGGTCAGTTTAGGAATGCGGTATTATGACGTGGATTATGAAGGTGAGAACGGTATTCGCACTGAAACCTCAATTACTTTCCTTGATCCTGACCTGAACCTCCGTACCGACAATGGTTTGTGGGCGTTGGGAGGGATCACTAACCCTCTGGTTAACCCACCAGTTGTTGATAGTGCCACCCCAAGTGGTTCGGATGATGCTTTTAGCCCACGACTGAATGTTTCTTATGCTTTAAATGATGATGCAAATGCTTACTTCAGTGTCGCAAAAGGTTTCCGTAGTGGTGGCGTAAATCAGGTATTGTCGACGGTCAATACGTTGACCGGCGGTCAAATTGAATTTGAGCCATCCTATGCGTCAGAGACACTCTGGACCTATGAGTTAGGTTTTAAAGCCTATCTGGATGATGCGCGCTGGCTGGTTGAGGCAGCGGTTTTCTATACTGACTGGAAAGATATTCAGACGAACGTTATTCCGGTGGGATCTAATGTGGGAACAACCGTAAATGGTGATGAGGCTGAGATTTATGGTTTTGATGCCAATCTTGTCTTTAAAGCGACGGAAGTTTTGACCTTAGGAGTAAGCCTGAATTACACCCATCATGAATATAATTTAACGGATGAGTTTGTCATGGCGGGCACACCAGAGGAGAGAAATTTGGGCTTTATTGATGGTGATCCTCTGCCAAATGTACCCGATTGGAGTGGTTCTGCTTATATCAGTTGGCGACCTCAGTTGAGCGATTCCTTAACGGGTCTTGTACATCTGGTTTACAGTTATCAGGATGAAACAGCTATTGCCACCCGATTGGATCCTGTTGACCCATTCCTGACAATGGACTCACTTTCCTTGGTGAATTTACGGCTTGGTTTGGAAGGCGATCAATGGGGGGCGTATTTATATGCGGTCAATTTGTTCGACGAAGGTGGTTTAGCAGCGCCTTCCTCGCTCAGCCGAGCCGCTCAGTTTGGTGGGCCTGTTATTAAACCAAGAACCGTCGGTCTTGAGTTTAGACGCAGCTTCTAACTTATCACGAACAATTACCCCTTAATCCGACAACTGTTGCCGGATTAAGGGGTGATCCCGTTATTTTCTCAATTTGCAGGTTCTTATGATGAAGTTTACATCTAAACGACGTAATGTGTTTTTTATAATTTATTGTTTTTTCTTTGCATTCACATTGGCCGGTTGTGAATATTCGCCCCAGTCAGATATTTCCGAAGATGAAAAACTAAATGCATTTTTTCAGACATCATTTGATGCTGTAACAGAGCGAAATGTTCTTTTTCCTGAATATATCGGTACGCCAGGTGTTTATGATCAATGGCAGAATCTCAGCCAGGAATATGCTGAAGAAACATATGCCCTCAGGTTAAAGATTTATGAAGAACTGGAAAGTTTTTCAAAGGACCAATTGAGCTGGGAATCCCAAATCAATTACGATGTATATGCCAATTCCGTTGGCAGTCGAATTGAGGAACATCAATTTCGTTTTCATCATTGGCCGATAAGTCAATTTGCAACGCTTTACAGTCAGCCTGTCGTTCATTTGATGAATGTGCATAAAATTGACAGTGTACTTACCGCCAAAGCCTATATAACCCGCCTGAATGGTATCAGAACTTATTTAAAACAGCATCAGGAAAATATTGAACGAAGTTTGAATATGGGCGTTGTGCCCCCTTATTTTGCGTTAGAGTCGGTTATTCCTTCCATTGAGAAAATCCTTGTTGGCCGGCCTTATCAGCCTGATGCAGATGAAGACACATTGCTGCTGAAGAACTTTAAAGAAAAGGTGACCCCGCTGGATATACCGGATGCAAAAAAAGCCGAATTGATCGCCGAAGCTGAACAGGCTCTGTTGCACTCTTTCAGGCCAGCATATTTGAATTTCATCGAATTTATGCGTCCCGTAGTGGCGCAGTCTAAGGGGAAACCAGCTCAAGGCGTTTGGGCGCTACCAGATGGCGAAGAATATTACAGATACATGCTCAAGACTCATACAACTTTGGACATCACTGCTGAAGAGATTCATCAGACTGGCTTGAATGAAATTGCACGCATTCACAATGAGATTCGTGAGTTGATTAAAACACTTAATTTCGAAGGGTCTCTGAAGGACTTTTTTCAATACACAATCGAAGATCCCAAATTCTATTATGAAAAAACAGAGCAGGGGCGCGAAGAGGCAATTGCGGATGCTCAGCGTTATATTGACGGTATGTATGAGCGCCTTGAAGAGGCATTTATCACCATGCCCAAGACCAGTGTAGAAGTTAAAGTAGTTCCTTCATTTATGGAGGCTTCAAGCGGTATCGCTTCTTACAGTGCAGGTGCCTCGGATGGTTCCCGCCCAGGCATTTTCTACATCAATTTATACAATCCTAAAGAACTGCCGAAGTGGCAGATGGCCGCCCTTGCTTATCATGAAGCTATTCCTGGTCATCATATGCAGTTTTCCATTGCTCAAACTCTACAAGGTTTACCAGAGTTCCGGAAATACGCTTTTTTTACAGCTTTCTCAGAAGGCTGGGGGTTGTACAGTGAGTTCATGCCTAAAGAGATGGAGTTTTACTCTGACCCATATGAGGATTATGGCCGCCTGGCTCTGGAGTTGTTGAGAGCCTGTCGTTTGGTGGCCGATACGGGCATTCACTACAAACGCTGGACAGAAGAGCAGACCATCGACTTTTTAATGGAAAACATGCCCATCAGCCGGGAGCGCGCCACCCGTTCAGCACGTCGCTATTTTGTTATGCCGGGGCAGGCCACAGCCTATAAAGTGGGGATGATGAAAATTCTGGAACTTCGTCAACGCGCCAAAGAAAAATTGGGTGACCTGTTCGATATTCGCGCGTTTAATGAAACGGTTTTAACCAATGGTGCTGTGCCTTTGGCGGTGCTGGAGGTAATCCTGAATGATTGGCTGGATGAGCGGTTGGCAAATGCTAGCCCTGAAAGCTTAAGCCCATAACGTCTTGAGAGTTTTGCGATGTTAAGAACTTTACATATTTGTCTGATAGGTATCTTTGCCCTGGTTTTGATTTCCTGCAATTCTGATCATGATGCTCAGGAAAGTACAAAAGAAACATTGAATGACTTGTTCACCAAGTTAAATGAGGAAGGACGTTTTAATGGCAATGTCCTTGTCGCGGATAAAGGCCAGACAATATTTCGAGGTTCTTTTGGTCGTGTTTCACCAGGGAGTGATGAAACTCTTAATTCAGATTCTGTGTTTGAGATTGCTTCGATATCAAAAACCTTAACAGCCGTGGCGGCTCATCAGCTGGTTGAGAAGGGAATGCTCAACTATGACGATTCCATTGTTAAGTTTTTTCCAGAGCTGCCTTATCAAAGTGTCACGATCAAGGGGCTGCTCGGGCATACGTCTGGGCTATTCGATGTCTATGAAGACCTGACGCTAAGAGAACAATTTTACGAATTTTATGGTGAATCTGATGTGCCTTATTCGAATAAGGACTATTTAAATTACCTGATAAAATTCAAACCCCCTCTCAGTGCAGAGCCCAATGAGGTTTTTCAATATTCAAACACCGGTTATGTCTTACTTGGGCTGATCATAGAGCAAGTAACGAAACAGCCCTTTATAGATTATCTAAAGGCCAATGTCTTTTCCGTCGCCGGTATGGAAAACACCACCCTATTTGATGACACACTGGTCAAATCAAATCCAAAGTTTGTTCCGGGTTATGAATGGACTGAAGACCAGCAATTTACGCAATTTCCGGACTACGACAATCCGCCTGTCAGGCGCGGGGTCACTTTTGGTGACGACGAAATTGTTTCTACCCTGGACGATTTACTTGCCTTTGATAAAGCTTTGAAATCTGGGCGGCTCTTAAAACCTGATACCCTTTCGAAGATTTACATGCCTGTTAAACTAAATGACGGAACAAACTCAAAATTTGGACTTGCGTTTTTTATCGATGAGATAGGGGAACATACATATTTCCAGCACAGTGGCGGAACAGGCGGATATAGATCTTATTTGCAGTTTGATAATGACGCTGATGATCAAACGATCATTATTTTAATGAACTTTGCCGGGGGCAACTATCAATTATGGCCTATCGTCATAGAGGTTCAAAAGATATTGCAGACCAAACAGACATAAGTTCTATCCATCATCTTCAGAAAATTCAAAGTGATCAGAGATACGCATGTTGAAGAAAAAATTAGAAACCTTTCCGAAGGTTAATCTGGCGAATTTACCGACCCCCCTGGAGGAATTGAAGCAGTTATCAGAATTTCTGGGTGGTCCACGCATATTTGTGAAGCGGGATGATTGCACGGGCCTGGCAATGGGCGGCAATAAAACCCGCAAATTTGAATTCGTGCTGGGTGAAGCTTTATCGCAAGGCGTAGACACCATCATCACGGAAGGTCCCATTCAATCTAATTCAGTCCGTCAGGCTGCGGCCGCTTGTAATAAATTGGGGCTGGATTGTCATTTGGTTCTTTCAACGCAGTGCGTATGGCATCAACCTGGTTATGAATATACCGGTAACCGGTTGTTGCTGGAATTGCTGGGTTCAAAGATGCATTTTGCCGATACGGAGTTCGACCGGCCTGCTTTGATGGAAAAAGTAGCGGCCTCATTAACTGCCGCAGGCAAAAGTCCATTCATTGTTCCGACTGGCGCGTCCAATGCCACCGGATCACTTGGCTATACATATTGTGCCCAGGAAATCATGGATCAGGCAAAAGAAAGAGGCTTCACACCAGACCGGATCATTGTGGCATCTGGCAGTGGCGGAACCCAAGGCGGTTTGGTCGCTGGCCTGGTGGCAATGAAAGAAGCCGTGGACGTGATTGGCATTGATATAGATGCATTACCTGACGAAGTACATAATTGGTCGCTGGAATGTGCCCGTGGTGCCGGTGAGTTATTGGGTATTGAAGTTGCCGAAGAACTGATCAAAGTTAAAGCAGGTTACGCAGGCTCTGCCTACGCATTACCCACAACAGAAATGATCGAAGCAATCAAGTTGGTGGCGAGAATAGAGGGATTGATTTTAGACCCTGTCTATAGCGGTAAAGCGATGTTCGCCCTAATTGATATGATCAAGAGCGGTGAAATTGCCAAGGAAGAAATGGTGGTCTTTATTCACACCGGTGGCACACCCAACCTCTACGCGTACAGTTCTGTGCTGTTTGAAACCTCATAACATCAAATTAGGGAACAAAAGGTATTCGTCATGCCAAATGGGAATTGGGAAAAGTTATTTGTGGCACTGGGCGGTTTATTATTGTTATCAGGATGTGTCTCACTGCAAACAGATAACCAGTTGACGACAGCAGATGTGGCAGTCCAAAGCGACGATGTGGCTCCGCGTGCACCGTACCCATCCACCTATAAGCCCCTTCCATCAGAAGATGTCATGATTGTT
>JGI12316J15310_10000121_pt44 | contig 11543 bp, 7 predicted proteins | sample MarCyaLeptolynsp_FD_15310 | JGI IMG/M metagenome (IMG submission 15310)
CCTTGCGTGACCTTGTCGTTGATCCCTGGTTTCAATCCACCCGGAAAACCTATGAAGCTGCCGGAAAGCGGGTCTATTACCTCTCCATGGAATTTCTGATCGGCCGTCTGCTTGAAGATGTGGCGGTCAATCTCGGGGCCGAGAGCGCCTCACGGGCGGCACTGGAAAGCCTTGGGCTCGATTACGACGAGGTGGTCCATGACGAGCCGGATGCAGCGCTCGGCAATGGCGGGCTGGGACGTCTTGCCGCCTGCTTTCTCGACAGTCTGTCAACGCTTGGCATCCCTGCTTACGGCTACGGTATCCGGTACGAACATGGCCTGTTCGAACAGCACTTTGAGAACGGGCGTCAGATCGAAGTGGCCGAAGGCTGGCTGTCGCAACGCCACACGTGGGAGTTCGAGCGCCCGGAGGTCAATTATCCGGTTGGTTTCGGCGGACATGTCAACGGAACATGGGAACCTGCGGAAACCGTGATTGCCAACGCATATGACACGCCGATCCTGGGCTGGAAGGCGCGTTGGGCCAACACGCTGCGGCTCTGGTCGGCCAAGCCGACCGTTCTGTTCGATCTGGGCAGTTTCAACAGGGGCGACCTCGTCGGTGCGGTTGTTCCGGAAGCTCTGGCCCGTGCGATTTCGAGAGTGCTTTATCCCGATGACACCACGGAAGCGGGCAAGGAACTTCGGCTGAAGCAGGAATATTTTTTCACCTCAGCCTCGCTGCAGGACATTGTCCGGCGCTTCAAATCGGAGGGGTTCGACATCGAAACCCTGGCGGATCACGTTGCCATCCAGCTTAACGACACGCATCCGGCCATTGCGGGACCCGAACTGGTCCGGCTGCTTGTGGACGAAAACGGTGTTGACATGAAGAGGGCCGTCGAAATCGCCAAGGCCTGTCTCGCCTATACCAACCATACCTTGTTGCCGGAAGCGCTCGAACGGTGGGATCTCGGTCTGTTTGCACGCACGCTGCCGCGGCATCTGCAGATCATCGAAGTCATCGAGGAAGAGCATCTGGCCACAACCGGCAGTCATGTGCGGATCATCGAGGATCACGCGGTCAAGATGGGCGAGCTTGCCTTCGTGATGGCACATCGGGTCAACGGTGTGTCGGCGCTACACTCCGAGTTGGTGAAGAAGACCGTGTTTCACGATCTGAACCAGACCTATCCGGACCGGATCATCAATCAGACGAACGGTGTCACGCCGCGCCGCTGGCTCTATAGCTGCAACCCGCCACTGCGTACCCTGATCAACAAGACGATCGGTGAAGGATGGGTCGACGATCTGGAGCAGCTGAACCGGCTTGAGGCGCATATTGCCGACACCGGTTTCCTGGATGCGTTCATGGCTGCAAAGCGGGCGAACAAGGAACGGCTCGCCAGCTGGTTCGCGGAGAAGAGCGATCTGCAGATCGACCCGTCCGCCATGTTCGACGTGCAGATCAAGCGGATCCACGAGTACAAGCGCCAGTTCATGAACATTCTTGAGACCATTGCGCACTGGAATGAAATCAGGGACAACCCGAATGGTGAGTGGACACCAAGGCTGAAGATTTTCGGCGGCAAGGCTGCTCCGGGATATGTGGTTGCGAAGGAGATCATTCACCTGATCAACGACGTTGCCAAGGTGATCAACGCCGATCCCGTTACTCAGGACAAACTGAAAGTCGTTTATCCGCCGAACTACAACGTTTCCATGGCGGAAATCCTGATACCGGCTGCCGACCTGTCGGAACAGATTTCCACGGCTGGGAAGGAGGCGTCCGGCACGGGCAACATGAAGTTCGCGCTCAATGGTGCCCTGACGATCGGCACGCTCGACGGTGCCAATGTCGAAATCCGAGAGCGCGTTGGCGCAGAGAATTTCTTCCTGTTCGGTCTGACGGCGGAGGAGGTGGTCGAGCGCCGGAACCAGCACGACTACTCGCGCGCGGCCATTGCTGCGAGCCCGCGCTTGACACGGGTGCTCAACCAGATCGCAGACGGGCTATTTTCACCAGGCGATCCCGGGCGCTATCATGGTCTCGTCCGCCTGTTGCACGAGCATGACTATTTTCTCGTGACATGTGATTTCGACGGCTACTTCGACACCCAGCGGCAGGTCGATGCCGCTTTTGTCGATCATGCACACTGGGCGAGAATGGCGGCACTGAACACAGCCCGTTCGGGATGGTTCTCGTCGGATCGGACCATTCGGGGCTATGCTCAGGATATCTGGAATACATCGTCCCTTCTGGACAGATCGTGAGGTAGAACATGAACGCGGCCGGCCATCGCCCCTTTCAGCAGATCAGCGAAGGCAGCTTTGACGATCCCTTTTCCGTTCTGGGATTGCATAAGGCCGGCGGCAAGCAGAGCCTGACGGTGTTCCACCCGGATGCGGATGCGGTTGAAGCGATTGATGCGCAGACCGGTGCACGTATTACCGTTCTTGAGCCTCATGAAGCGGCCGGGATTTTTCATGGAGCCATCGACCAGACGGACCGCTTTGCCTATCGTCTGCGTTTCAAACGCGGCGAAGACACCTGGGAGGCCGATGATGCTTACCGGTTCGGTCCTGTGCTCGGAGAACTCGACGAATACCTGATAGGTGAAGGGTCGCATCTGCGTCTCTGGGACAAGCTGGGTGCCCATGTGATGGAGCATGAGGGCACCCGCGGCACGCACTTTGCCGTCTGGGCACCCAACGCCCGGCGTGTGTCGCTTGTCGGGAATTTCAATTCCTGGGACGGCCGCCGCAATGTCATGCGCAAATGTGGCGGCACCGGCGTGTGGGAAATCTTCATGCCGGAGCTGGGAGAAGGCACTGTTTACAAGTTCGAACTGACGGATGCCGGAGGCAGGCTTCTTCCCGAAAAAGCAGATCCGTTCGGGTTTGGCGCGGAGCATCCGCCGAAGACGGCGTCGGTTGTGCGCGACCTGAACCGCTACACCTGGAACGACGACGGCTGGATGTCGTCACGTGGTGAAAAGCAGAAGATCGATCAGCCGATCTCGATCTACGAGGTGCATCTCGGATCCTGGCGGCGCATTCCGGAAGACGGCAACCGGTCTCTTTCCTACCTTGAGCTCGCCCGCGAGCTTGTTGCCTATGCGAAGGACATGGGCTTCACGCATATCGAACTCTTGCCGATTTCGGAGCATCCCTTTGACGGGTCGTGGGGCTATCAGCCCATCGGCATGTTCGCGCCGACGATCCGATACGGCACGCTCGACGAGTTCCGCGCCTTTGTCGATGCGTGTCACGAGGCCGATCTCGGCCTGATCATCGATTGGGTTCCAGGGCATTTCCCGGAAGACGAACACGGTCTTGGACGGTTCGACGGCACGCCGCTCTATGAGCATGCCGATCCCAAGGAAGGCTGGCATCCCGACTGGCGGACCTACATCTACAACTACGGGCGCACGGAAGTGCAGAACTTTCTGATCGCCAACGCACTTTACTGGATGCGCGAACATCATATTGACGGGCTCAGGGTCGATGCGGTGGCCTCGATGCTCTACCGGGACTACTCCCGCAACGAGGGAGAATGGGTTCCGAACGCCTTCGGCGGACGCGAGAACCTAGAGGCGATCGACTTTCTCAAGCGTGCCAATACGCTCGTCTATGCCGACACGGACGGCGTGATGACGATTGCCGAAGAGAGCACCGCTTTTCCAGGCGTCAGCGCACCCGTGGATGCCGGCGGTCTGGGCTTCGGCTTCAAGTGGAACATGGGCTGGATGAACGACACGCTCTCGTACATGAAGGAGGACCCCGTTCATCGCAAATACCACCACAACAAGATCGAGTTCGGGCTGCACTATGCCTTCTCGGAAAACTTCGTTCTGCCCCTGAGCCACGATGAAGTGGTGCATGGCAAGGGATCTATCCTCGACCGGATGCCGGGAGAAGGGCCGGACAAGTTCGCAAATCTGAGGGCCTATTACGGCTTTATGTGGGGGCATCCTGGCAAGAAGCTGCTCTTCATGGGATCCGAGTTTGGGCAGGGGTGGGAATGGAACCACACCGAAAGTCTCGGCTGGCATCTGCTTGAAAACGATCTGCACAAGGGTGTTCAGAACCTGGTGCGTGATCTCAATCGGCTCTATGCGCAAACACCCGCGCTCTACGAACGCGACAGCAAGGCTGAAGGGTTCGAGTGGATGGAGTCCAATGCCGACGATTCCGTCTTTGCCTGGATACGGCGCGGCAAACCCGGCACGCCGCCCGTGCTTGTGGTCAGCAACTTTACTCCGGTCATGCGCACCGGCCGTAGGATCGGTGTTCCGCAACGGGGAATGTGGGTTGAACGCGTCAACACGGATGCTGCGGCCTATAGCGGAAGCGGCGCCGGCAACCTGGGGGGTGTACCGGCAGACGAAGTTGCCTGGTCCGGACAACCATTTTCGCTTTGCCTTACGCTTCCGCCTTTATGTACTCTGTTCTTCGAATGTGAAGCACCGGAAAGCTGACCGGGCTGGCAACAGGGGAGGAACTGGGATGTCGATGCAGGATCAACGCAGTCTCGCGCGACAGGCGATGGCATTTGTCCTTGCGGGTGGACGGGGCAGCCGCCTGAAGGAACTGACCGACCGACGTGCGAAACCAGCCGTCTTTTTCGGCGGGAAGACGCGGATCATCGATTTCGCTCTCTCCAATTCCATCAACTCCGGCATCCGGCGCATCAGCGTCGCCACACAGTACAAGGCACACAGCCTTATTCGACATCTGCATCGCGGCTGGGGCTTCTTCCGGCCGGAACGCAACGAGTCGATGGATATTTTGCCGGCGTCCCAAAGGGTCAACGAGGAGAGCTGGTATCTGGGAACCGCGGATGCCGTCTACCAGAACATCGACATCATCGAAAGCTACGCCCCCAAATACATGATCGTGCTTGCCGGGGATCATATCTACAAGCAGGACTACTCCAAGATGCTGGAGCAACATGTGAACTCCGGGGCAGAGGTCACGGTTGGCTGCATCGAGGCAACGCTGGAAGAGGCCAAGGGCTTCGGCGTCATGGCTGTCGACGAAAACGACCTGATCACCGATTTTGTCGAAAAACCCGCCGATCCGCCGTCAATGCCGGGCAATCCGGATCTGGCGCTGTGCAGCATGGGCATCTACGTTTTCGAGACGAAATTCCTGTTCGAGATTCTGCGGGAGGACGCGGCGGATCCGAATTCAAGCCACGATTTCGGCAAGGATATCATTCCGAAGCTGGTCAAGAACGGCAAAGCCTTTGCGCATCCTTTCAGCCGCTCCTGTGTGCAAAGCGGTCTTGAAAAGGAGCCTTACTGGCGGGACGTGGGAACAATCGATGCGTTCTGGCAGGCCAATATCGATCTGACCGATTTTATTCCCAGCCTCGATATCTACGATACCGAGTGGCCGATCTGGACGTATCAGGAGCTGAACCCGCCCGCAAAGTTCATTCACAACGAGGAAGGCCGGCGCGGCCAGGCCATTTCCTCCATGGTGTCCGGCGGCTGCATCATTTCCGGCTCCAGCCTGTTGCGATGCCTGATGTTCACGGGCGTGCGCTGCAATTCCTATTCGCGTCTGGAAGGTGTCGTGGCGATGCCGCATGTCGATATCGGCCGGAATGCCCGGCTGACAAATGTCGTCATTGACAGGGGCGTCCAGATCCCGCAGGACCTCGTCGTCGGCGAAGACCCGGAAATGGATGCCAAGCGGTTTCGCCGGACGGAAAACGGTATCTGCCTAATCACGCAGCCGATGATTGACAGACTCGAGGCCTGAACATGAACGTCCTCCTTGTTGCTTCCGAATGCGCGCCATTCGTAAAAACCGGAGGACTGGCCGACGTGGTTGGCGCGTTGCCGAAGGCACTGGAATCGCATGGTATCGAGAGCCGCATCATCCTGCCGCTCTATCCCGCGTTGCAAGGGCTGACCGGCAAGGCGAGCTTCGAGCTGGACCTTGGCGTTCTGCACGGTAGTCCCGCGCGTCTCGTTTGTGTCGAGGCGGAAGGTATCTCTCTCATCCTGCTGGATGCACCGGGCCTCTTCGACCGGGGCGCGGGCATCTATCTGGATGAAACCGGGGCGGACTGGTCCGACAATGCGCAGCGTTTTGCCGCGCTGTGCGACGCTGCCGTTCATGTTGCCTGCAATGGGATAGAGGGCTGGCGGCCCGATATCCTGCATGCCCATGACTGGCAGGCCGGTCTTGCCCCCTGGTACCTTCGCCAGCAGGGCTCTGACATTCCATGCGTGCTGACCATCCACAACATCGCGTTTCAGGGCCTGTTTCCTTCAGCGCTGATGAATGAGCTCGATCTCGACCCGGACGGTTTCTCGCCGGATGGTTACGAGTATTACGGCCAGATAAGTTATCTGAAGGCTGGCGTTGTTGCCTCACGGCGCATCACGACGGTCAGCCCGACCTATGCGCGTGAACTGATGTCGCCCGAGTTCGGCATGGGGTTCGAGGGACTGCTGCAAGCGCGCAAGGCCGATCTTGCCGGCATCCTCAACGGGATCGATCTTGAGGTCTGGGACCCGGAGACCGACCCGGCAATTTCCGAGAACTATACGGCGCGCGCGCTCAAGCGGAAGACGGTAAACCGGACCGCGCTTGAAAAGCGGTTCAGTCTGTCTTCCAACCCCGACGCCCCCCTCTTCTGCGTCATCAGCCGCCTGACCGAGCAGAAAGGTCTCGACCTGCTTCTGGATGCCTTGCCGACCCTGGTGGGAAGGGGTGGCCGGCTGGCGCTCCTTGGCAGCGGCGACGGCCAACTGGAAGATGCATTCAGAAAAGCGGCGGTCGCGCATGCCGGCAGCGTCGGCGCAATCATCGGCTATGACGAGAAGCTCTCCCACCTGATGCAGGCAGGGGCCGATGCGATCCTGATACCGTCGCGCTTCGAGCCATGCGGCCTCACGCAGCTTTACGGACTGCGCTACGGGACCCTCCCGGTCGTATCCCGCACCGGTGGTCTTGCCGATACGGTGATTGATGCCAACGATGCCGCGATCAAGGCCGGATGCGCGACCGGGTTTCAATTTGCGCCCGTGACTGCGAGCGCGCTCTCAGAGGCCATCGACCGTAGCTGTACTCTTTTCGAGGACCGTAAGCGCTGGGCTGCGGTCGTGCGCAACGCCATGCGCCATCCGGTCGGCTGGGACAGCTCTGCCACCGACTATCAGGCTCTGTTCCAGTCCCTTTTTGACAGCCGTAGCGAGGGTGCTGAATGAGCACAAGGTTGCTGCCGGGCTCGCCAAACCGGCTCGGTGCCCGTTTTGACGGCGAAGGCACGAATTTTTCGCTCTTTTCGGCGAACGCACAGAAAGTGGAACTGTGCCTTTTCTCCGACGATGGCATGAGCGAGACGGCGCGGATCGCGCTGCCCGAGCGCAGTGGTCCGGTCTGGCATGGCTATCTGCCGGGCCTGCATCCCGGTGCCCTCTACGGGTATCGCGTACATGGACCTTATGCTCCCGAGCATGGACACCGGTTCAATCCGAACAAGCTGCTTCTGGACCCTTACGCACGGGAGTTGAGGGGCGCGTTCCGTCAGCACGAAGCCTTGCTCGGCTTCGATCCCTCTGATCTTGCGGGCGATCTTTCCTTCAGTTCGCTCGACAGCGCCGCCTATGTTCCGAAAGCGGTGGTGAGCGCGGCTGAGGTTCTTGTGCCCGGGGCGGAACGGCCTCACTGCCGAGCGGACGAGATGCTGATCTACGAAGCTCACGTGAAGGGACTGACGAAGCAGCTCGCAGACGTGTCGGAAAGTCTGCGCGGCACCTATGAGGGCCTCGCCTCGGACCCGGTGCTTGAACACCTGCAAAAACTGGGCGTCACGTCCATCGAGCTTCTTCCCGTTCACGCCTTTGTCGACGATGCCTTCCTGGCAAGGAAAGGTCTTCGGAACTACTGGGGTTACAACACGATCGGGTTTTTCGTCCCAGAGCCTCGGTATCAAGGTCCGGCGGGAAGAGCTGGGTTCCGCGCGATGGTGCAACGGTTTCACCAGGCGGGCATCGAGGTCATCCTGGACGTGGTCTATAATCATACGGCGGAAGGAGATCATCGGGGACCGACCCTCAGTTTCCGCGGGATCGACAATGCGTCGTACTACCGTCTGATACAGGGACAGTCCCGTTACTATGTGAATGACACGGGGACCGGCAACACCGTCAATGCCTCTCATCCCTTCGTGCTGCGGATGATCCTTGACAGTCTGCGTTACTGGGTCGAGGTCATGGGGATCGACGGCTTTCGCTTTGACCTGGCAACAACACTCGGCCGGGAGGCGCATGGCTTCGATCCCAATGGCGGATTTTTCGATGCTCTGAGACAGGACCCGGTGCTTGCCGATGTGCATCTGATCGCGGAGCCCTGGGACATCGGTCCGGGCGGTTACCAGCTCGGCCAGTTTCCGCCTGAATTCGGTGAGTGGAACGACCGCTTTCGCGACACCAGCCGGCGTTACTGGCGCGGCGACGATCACAGCACGCAGGAACTGGCAGGCTGCGTTCTGGGTTCTGCAAGCCAGTTCGACCGCGACAGCCGCCGGGCGTCGTCCTCCGTCAATCTGATTACCGCGCATGACGGTTTCACGCTGGCCGATGTGACGCGCTATTCGCAGCGCCATAACCTTGCCAACGGCGAAGATGGCAGGGATGGTCATACTGCAAATTTCAGCGATAATTTCGGGGTCGAGGGCGACAGCGATGATCCCCTGATCAAAGCCAACCGATCACGCCGTCAACGCAATCTGCTGGCAACGCTGTTCCTGTCGCAAGGTACGCCCATGCTGCTTGCAGGAGACGAGATCGGCAACAGCCAGAACGGCAACAACAATGCCTATTGCCAGGACAACCCGATCGGTTGGATCGACTGGGAAAGCCGGGATGACGGGCTCGCCGATTTCGTTGCAGGGCTTGCCGCGTTGCGCAAGGGCCATTCCAGCCTGAGGCAATCCCGGTTCCTGCATGGAGCGACACGGGCGCTGGACGAATTGCCCGATGTCGAATGGCTCGATTTCAACTGCAGACCGCTGGATTGGCGTGATCCGGGGCTGTCGTCTTTCGCCCTGGTCCTGAGAGGATCGGGCGAATGCCCACGCGACTCCCAGGTCCACGACACTCTGTTGCTCTTGTTCAACCGGGACAATGACGACCTCAAGGCGCGGATGCCGGATTGTCCCCAGGGCTTCTTCTGGCGGCTCGAACTCGACACCGCGGTCGAAGACGCCTTTCCGCAATCCGATGCAGGGGCAGACACTGTTTATGTTCAGGGACAATCGGTCGTGGTCCTTGCGCTGATTGCATCGGGTGAGCGCAGATGAGCGGGGAGGCGTTACATGAGCTGGCCGGGCTCTGCGGCGTGCTTCCGGCATTTCATGATCTTGATGGCAATGAGCACCGGACCAACGATGACACCCGGCGCGCGATGCTCCGGGCGATGCGTATTGAAGCTGGAACCGAGAGCGACGCCAAACACGCCCTGGAACGCCTGAAATCGGAGCAGGCCGCCCATATCGTTTCGCCCGAGTTTGTCGTGACGGCAGGACATGGGGCGCTCATTCCTGTCCGGAAGGCCTGCGACTGGTCTCTCTGTACCGAAGACGGACAGGTGATCGTGCAAGGTTTTGCCGAGCATCACGTGGCCTTGCCGGCTTTGGGGGTGGGGGTCTATCACCTGACGGTCGCAACCGGTGATCATACGCAGACGGCCCTTGTTCCCGCCGCACCCGAACAGACGCCGTCGCTCGCCTCGCGATTTGGCAGAGAGCGCGCTTGGGGTGTGACCGCCGCGCTTTACGGACTGAAGTCCGGGCGCAATCTCGGCTTGGGCGACTATGCCGATCTCGCCACTCTTGCCGGGATACTCGGGGAAAAGGGGGCCGGTTTTCTCGGTATCAATCCAATCCATGACTGGGGCTGGTCGACAACCGACATCGCCAGTCCCTATTCGCCGTCTCACCGCGGATTTCTGAATACCCTGCATATCGCCGCTGATGGCATTTCCGGTCTTGCAGGAAACCGGCATGCGGCAGAGCTTGTGAGCCGGGTGCGCGACACCGTCGATCGGGACGCGCGCGCAATCGACTATCAGCAGTACCGTGCGCGGCTGCAGCCCTTGTTGAGAAATCTTTTCGCTCTGTTCACGCAGGACGCGGACGAGGGCGCGCACACCCGATTCCGGGATTTCGTTCAGGCGGGTGGAGATGATCTGCACCTCTTTGCGACCTACGAAACGCTCGCCGACACGCATGGCGAGGCCTGGCAGCTCTGGCCCGATGCGATCAAGAACCCCAAAACGGCCACACAATCGAACGTCGATCCGAGCGAGATCGATTTTCACATGTGGCTGCAATGGGTGGCAAATACACAACTGGAGCGCATTTCAAACGCGCACTCCATGCCGCTCGGACTTTACCTGGATCTTGCCGTCGGTGCACGCCGCGACGGAGCCGAGGCCTGGATGGGGCAGGATAGTCTGGCGGCCGGTGTCTCGCTTGGGGCCCCACCGGACCATCTCAGCCCCGAAGGCCAGAACTGGCAACTGGCTGCCTTTGCGCCGTCGCTGAGCGCAAAGGCGCACCATCACAATTTGCGCAGTGTGCTCCAGCAGACCATGCGCTCAGCAGGTGTCATCCGCATTGATCATGTGCTCGGTCTGAACCGGAGTTTCTGGATCCCTGACGATGGCAGTCCCGGGGCCTATGTCCAACAGCCGTTCGAAACACTGCTTGCGCTAGTCGGGATCGAGGCGCACCAGGCAAACTGCCTTGTGGTCGGCGAGGATCTCGGGCTGGTGCCGGACGGATTCCGCGAGGCTTTGAGTGCTCGCGGCTTCTACAGCTATTCCGTTCTGCAATACGAGAAAGAGCCCGACGGGTCTTTCCGCGATCCGTCGCATTTGCGCCCGCACAGCCTGGCATGCTTTGCAACGCATGATACGCCGTCGCTTTACGGCTATTGTGCAGGACGGGATATCGACTGGTGGCAGAAGCTCGGCTGGGTGGATGCAGACGGTGCCGGACAGTTGCGGGAAGAGCGCCGATCTGCAGTCGCGGCCCTTGTACCGGGTGGAGCGGAGCCCGGCACCGCCATTCATACCCGTCTGGCGAATGCGCCCGTTGCCATGGCGTCGGTTCAACTCGACGACATGCTCAAGGAAGAAGAGGCGCAGAACTTGCCGGGGACGATCGACGAACATTCAAACTGGCGTCGCATCTATGTGGCACCGCTGGAAACGCTCGGCACGGTTCCAAAACTCAACGACACGGCGGGGCTCATGCAAGCTGCCGGACGCGCGAATACTCATCCGGACGGAGACGATTGACATGGATATCAAAGTGGTTGCGACAAAACCGATTGACGGACAAAAGCCCGGAACGTCCGGTTTGCGCAAGAAGACCCGTGTCTTCATGGAACCGCATTATCTTGAAAACTTCGTTCAGTCCGTGTTCGAGGCGATCGGCGGCGCGGCGGGCAAGACATTCGTGGTCGGCGGCGATGGCCGCTATTTCAATGCCGAAGCGATCCAGACAATCCTGCGGATGGCGGCCGCGAACGG
>JGI12316J15310_10000037_pt13 | contig 11536 bp, 9 predicted proteins | sample MarCyaLeptolynsp_FD_15310 | JGI IMG/M metagenome (IMG submission 15310)
CCGTACCGCTCGATCGTGGCCGATTGGGACGCCGAACCGGACTAACGCCGACCACAAGATGTTGGGGCTACCTGAGTCAAGTGGATACCCCACTTCCTATTATATCAATCGGAACTCTTTAGCTATAATCAATGCCTCGCAGAAAGCGGCGATCTGCCAGAAAGCGGTGATGACGGAGGCCAGGAAAGCGAAGACGAGCCTACCGTCTATGAAATCGCTGCTAACGATGCGTTCGGCCGTGCCGTGAATAGACTCGTTGGCGATTGTGCAGACCTATTCTCGGGTGGCAAGAGCTACGGCTTTGCGATCCACAGGGGCAGAAGAAGACGAGGCTGGCAGAATCCCGCCCAAGAAGCGCAGCGGTTGTTTGACAACGGAAGGTTCCGAGTGCATGATCCCGGTGATGGGATCAATCCGGACACCGCCGCAGCCCGGGTGGGATCGTCTAGCTATCCGATTATCCTGGTTTTCGAAGGAGGGCCCTTCTTTACGGGTACAACATCGGGCGGAACTTTTTTGTCTGAGACTAGCTATTTCCAGGGCGCAAATATACCCATGGGCACGACCTTGGAAATACTTCAGGAGTTCATAGTGTTACATGAATTGCTCCATGCTTCGGGCAGGCTTGGGCCCGATGCAAATAATCCAGATTTGGCTCGACAAGCCAATGCTCAGCTGTGGGACAAGTGCTTTTAGTGATGTTAAATATCAGGACACTATCGCTCTTGTTTGCTCTGCTTATCATAGGACCATGGAATGGGCGTGCGGCAAGACTACTCGGGGAGTTTATCTTCGATTCACGGCCTATTGATGCCGGTTTCAACTTGAGGCTAATACCTGTAGACCGTCCCGAACAGGATCCGCATTCTGCAGTTGTCGATCGTGATGGTCGGTTTGTCTTCGAGAATATCGATGCGGGAGCCTATCGATTGATGGCTAACCCAATTTCGACTGATCAAGAACGATACGAGGATTCCGATTTCGCTCCGTTCTTGTCTACTACCCTGCACCTAAGTGTCCACTCATCCGATGAGGTTGTCAGCGTATCTCTTCCTGTCTCGTTTGACCCGGGTTTTCCGGGGGGTAAGACCTACATGTTCAAGAGCGGTGCGGCATATGTTTTTGGTGATATATTGCTAGACGGCAAAGCACCAGAGAATGGAGTCATATGCTTTTCTCGCTTGGTTGATCTGGCAACGCTGCCTCAGTGTACAGAGCTAAATGCGTTCGGCAAGTACTGGGCCGAGCTTGAACCTGGGGAGTATTCTGCTTCCCTTCTATATCATCCCACGCAAAGCAAACAAGCTATAGAAGTGGGACTTGTTCCGTTCGCGAGATCAATTTCCGCCGATCGCGTGGTAGAGGATGCGTTCGAAAGCGATACGTCGAACAGGTCGATGATCTTTGGGAAGATTCGATCCGACGTAGACACGCAGTGTGTCGTCGGCATAGCAACGGTCGACGGAGAGTTCGTGCGGGAGACTCACGCGACTAGGCGCTATCAGTTCGTTGGGATACCTCCGGGACGATATCTCGTTCGTACAGACTGCGGCCACGGTTCTATAGTAGAGTACTCGCCAGTTTCCATACGACCGCGCAGTTCCGTTGGATTCGACATCCCCACAGCGAAGGTCGTCCGCGAACCGTGACAAGATCATGGGCAGATCCGGGACTTGAAGCAGCGAAAAACTCTAGCAAAGTACTTTGTGTTGGTATAGAATCGATCGAGATAAGTGATAGGCAGGCAATTGTGGTAATCTCGCCTCAGCTGCCATGTCGCGCGGATTGCGGCTCGACCACTTAATTCTGAAAGTGGCACCTTGACACTCCCTCTTCCCCGTCCTACTATCCTCACTGATAAAGGACGTTATCAGTGAAGGATGGCGCTCGGATTCTCTCCCTTCCCAATGCTCCCACCAGGGCCTCCACCAAGATACGGACGATTTCGCGCCCACCTCCGATCCTGGCCCGTCGTGTCCATTGCTGGCCAGACCACTTCGGCCCTTTGGGTTATGAGCCCGCAGGCAATCCGTAACTTATATAAACCACGGGCACGAGTGGCACCTCGAAGTACCCTGGGGAACTATCGGGAACCGATATTGGGAGTCGAAAAGGAGTCGATTCGATTTCTCAAACGAGGCGGGAGCCGCTGTCGAATAGCATGGGCGACCAAGGTTCGATCGTTCGATCTCCCTACCTCCACCATCCTTCAACGATCTAGCGGAACTGCCGCACCCGTGGTGGGCGTTGGCAACGGCTGCAAAGGTCCTTCTATCGAAGGGCGGTGCCGCTCGACCTCAAACGCCGTCATCTGTCTCAACGATGCTGAACAGGGTATTGGAGTTCTCCTGCCCTCGGGCCCTCGGCAATCCTGGCGGCCCTTTAGCAAGCTGCCTCTTGCGCATCCCGCCAACTTGACGGATACTTCTTTCGACCCGGAGAGCGGTTTGTTTCAAATTTCTGGCACCGACGCTGCATTTTTGCGCGTATCCAGCCTGCAATTGGCTCTTTGAGCAGCCACCGCAAGAAATACTCGGGTTTCGACATGCCTGCAAGCATCAGATCCAGGTCCCCCAGGGGTTGGCGGCACAATCTAGGCGGCCCTATTTGCGGCAAATACCACAGCGATGCCAAGGAGTGTGGCGACTTCCGGTCGCGATCGAAAGCTGATCCACGCAACCAACCTTGGCCCAAACGGCGCATCGATCACCTGGACCGGGCGGTCCTCCCTGTGGGACATCCTCGCTATCTCCAACACTGCTGGATTCAAGAGCTCGTCCAGGATATGCGCGGAAATCGGCAGGTTCTTCGCATCATTCGCGAATGCTTCGGACTCAATGATCGTTCTCACGGCTCCCTACCTCCCTCTCGGCACGCTGTCGGAACTCGCTCATCGGCCTCGAAGATGGGCCGCGGCCTCCGTCGAGGCCGCGGAAAAGCCGCCGCCGCGAGCCGACAAAACCAATCTTGCCAAGCTTCAATGGAGCCCCGCACGATCTCCGACTTGCGGGAAGGCGAATCGTGATTTCGAGGAACAGGGATTGCGTTGCGGCTACCGATGATTCTAAGATGCAAGAGAGGAGTTCGTCAATAGAACTGCTGAACTTGGTGCCGGTAAGACTAATATAGCCAAGAACGGAATGATTAATCTGCTCGGCCACGACCCCTTCGATTGGCAGCGCCAACTCTACGTTGCGCTCCTCGACAACCGCGTTCCGGCGCTGGTTGACATCCCCACCGGGCTGGGTAAGACGTCCGTCATGCACATCTGGCTGCTGGCGCTTGCCGAGCAAGCTCGGCGGGGTCATGTCACTCTCCCTCGCCGGCTGATATGGGTCGTTGATCGCCGGGTTGTCGTCGACCAAGCCACCGACGAGGCGGAGTCGATCCGCGAGAAGCTTCTCTGCGAGGACAGTCTCGGCGACATCCGCAAGGCCCTGGGCTCCCTCTCCTGCGACAAAGATGAGCCGCTCGCCATCAGCACTCTGCGCGGCGAGCGGACGGACAACCGCCAGTGGAGCGACGATCCCTCCCGCCCGGCGATCATCGTCGGTACGGTCGACATGATCGGAAGCCGCTTGCTCTTCTCCGGCTACGGTCTCTCGCGGCGCACCCGCGCGCGCCAAGCCGGCCTGCTCGCCCACGATACGCTCCTGGTGAACGACGAAGCGCATCTGACGCCTGTCTTCGCCGCACTGGTCGAGCAGCTTCAAGCAGCCATCGGCGAGGCGGTCGCCGGCCGTCCGCCAATTCGCCTCATGCGCCTCTCGGCAACCCAGCGCGGAGACGGCGGCGGCGAACGCTTCCCGGCTTCGCTCGACCAAGACGAAGCCGCCAGCGAGGTCTTTCGCAAGCGGTATCGTGCCATCAAGCGGCTGGAACTCGTCGATTCTGACGATTCCAAGGAAATCGAGAAGCTTGCGCTCGGCTCCTCCGGCCGGACGATTGTCTTCGTGCGCTCGCCGGACAAAGCGACCAAGCTCGCCGCCGCCATCGCCAAGCAGAAGAAACAGGAAGTCCCGCTGATCACCGGCGAGCTGCGCGGCTACGAACGCGACCGCATGATCGAGCGTGGGGCATTCCAGGCCTTCCAGAGTGCGCAACGGCCGGAGGGCGATCATTGGCTGGTCGCCAGTTCGGCCGGGGAAGTCGGCGTCAACCTCACCTGCGATCATCTGATCACAGAGCTCGCCGAAGCCGACCATCTGCTGCAGCGCTTCGGCCGGCTCAATCGTTTCGGCGAAACCGAGGGCGTCGCGACCGTGGTCTGCGCAACCAAAAAGCTGAGCGATAGAGAACTTGCAACACGCAAGTATCTGGAGTCGCTACGCGGCGATGCCTCGCCGCGTAGCCTGCGCGAGCTCCCTCCTCCTACCGACTGCCTCTCCGCCGAACCGCGGCGCGCCCCCCTGCTGCCGTGGCACATCGATGTCTGGTCGATGACATCGCTGACAGAGAAAGACTGGCCGTCGCGGCCCGAAGTCGGTCCCTGGCTGCGCGGTGAGGAAGACGCAGCACCGCCGGAGACCTATGTCTGTTGGCGGGAGGAGACCGGGGCTTTAGCCCGGGATGGTGTGTCGGCGGAGGAGCGAGAGGCGGCGTTCGTTTGCTTCCGGGTTTTGTCTCACGAGCGCCTCAAGCAAAGGACCGACCGGCTATGCGAGGCGTTCGAGAAGTCGCCCCATCTCCAGACGCGTGTCCTGCTCGTCCAACGCGACGGCCAAGTTGAACCAGCCAAACTGCAAGACCTCCTCACGAGAGGGCGGCGTTCGAGCCTGCACTACGCGACGCTGGTCCTGCCGCCGGGTGTCGGCAAGCTCGACAACTACGGCTCGGTCGAGTGGGGCAAGGCCGAAACCGGCGCTCTCGACCGATACGACGTATCCGACCAGACCGCGGAAGGCCCTTCGGAGCGGCGGGCCAAGCGGTTCGTCGAAGCGGGTGCGAAGCCCCAGCCGCCCGCCGGCATGCGCGAGCGCGTGTCGGTCCTGATTCCTAGCGACAACCCCGACGCGGAGCAGCGCGACTGCTGGCGCTACTACACCCGCGTCCCCGAGAAGGAGACGGCTGCCGAGCAGCTGCTCGACGACCATACGCGCGAGGTCGTCGAAGCGACCGACAGGCTGACGAAAGGCCTTTTCGGCCCGGATCGTTGTCTCAACGCCGTCTTTGCTTGGGCGGCCGCCCGCCATGACATGGGCAAACGGACTCTCGCCTGGCAGCGATATGCGCGCAATCCCTACTTGAAAGATACGAAGGTCCAAACGGTGATCCCGCGGGAGCATGCGATCGCGAAGTCGCCCAAATTCCTGAGTCCGCGCGCCCTGGGTGGCTATCGTCATGAGCTTGGCTCGCTGCTCGACGCTCTCGACGATCCCTCCGGCGATCTGAGCGAAGAGGAGCGCGACTTGGCGCTACATCTGATCGCGGCGCACCACGGCTACGCTCGTCCGCACTTCCCGGAGACCGCCGCGGATGTCAACCGCGTCCGCCGGAGCCAGGCGGCGGCGGTCGAGTCGGCGCGTCGCCTCGCTCGGCTGCAGCGACGCTGGGGGGCTTGGGGCTTGGCTTACCTGGAAGCCGTCTTTTGCGCCGCCGACGCTCTGGGTTCGAAAAACGCTCCGGAGAATCCGCCCCATGAATAGGCATCGCATCCCGCTCGACCCGCACAACCCCGGCCTGTTCTTTGCGTGTTGCGGCCTGTTCGAGGTCGCGGAGTTGCTCCTTCCCGGAGGTCAAGCGTGGTTTGAAGACCACGGGCGGACCTTCCGCCTGCAGACGGGGGCCGCTCTGCCGCCGAACAGTCCTGGGCTAGCCGATCCGTCCCCCGATGCGAGTAACCGGTACGAGAAAACGATCGAGCCCCTGACGGTGCGATTCGACGATCGCCCAATTCGCCTGAACTGGTGGCTCAACGAGACCGAGACGGGCAAGAGCGATCTCAAAACCTGGGGCGGTCAGCAGACCGCCCGGCGCGTGCTCAGCGAGATCCTCGACCTGCTTGAGCCGGCTGACCGCGTCGAGGATCTTTTTACTCAGGCCAAGTACACGACGACGCGGTTCGGTGTAGACGGCCGCTCCGCCTGGGAGCCGATCGACCTCGGTTATTCCCCCAACGACATCACGCGCAAGGAAGCTCTCACCTATCCCTGGGTTGAGTTCCTGGCCGTCGTCGGCCTCGAAGGATTTCGCCCCGGCGGTCGGCGCCGCAGCCGCACCTACGCGACTTGGCCTTGCCCGTTGCCGCTGGCGCCGGCGAGGGCCGCCTGCTCGTCTCCCTGGAGCGGGCTTGGAGAAAGACGGTTTCGGTTCGAAGTAATGAGCCGCGGCCAGGGATACAAGACATTTGCGTTCGCCAAGGAGTCTCATGATGGATCTCGCACACCTCGATAGCTGGATCGCCGACGGCGGCCCCAGCGCCTTCGTTCTCAAGGAGTATCTGGAGCCCGCAGCCGGCAAGAGAGACGTGATCTTCCCGCCGACCTTCGCGCCGCCCGAGGGCTCGAAAGACCCGGCTGGCTACATCATTGACGGCGAGGGCTTCGGGAACGTCTGCCTGGTCGACTCGGTCGGCTCACAGTCCAACCGACTGGAGCCCTTGTTCGCTCAGCCGCCGTACAAAGACCTCGTTCCGCAGGTCTCGATTAAAGTCGACGGGCGCACGGTCAGTCTGCTCGAACTCGGTCACCGGGCGGCCGACGCCGTCGCCCGCTCCACCGATCTCGCCGATGAAATTCGCGCCGCCTTCCAGGCCTACGGCGCGGGCGACGGCGTGCCCTTGGCCAAGCTCGCCCCTACCAGCATCGTCTTCGGCTCGTGGGACTCGCGCGACACCTACGTCAAGATCCCGCGCCTGGCAAGCTCTACGATCCGCGCCTACGACGTTCGCAAGCACTCCCGCGCCGCGCAATACTTCGCAGCTCTCGAAGGCGAAGAGGTCGAAGCGGCTCTGGATGTCCAAGTTGCCAAAGACCGCAAGAAGCTCAGCGGCGCCGGCTTCCTCGACGCACCTTCCGGACACACACACGGCGGGATCACGGTTCACGGCGATATCGTTCGAACGACGATTCTCAACCTCGCTGCGGTGCGGGCGCTGGGCGCGGCCGAGCCGAAGCAGCAGCTCTCTCTGCGCCGCTACGTTCTGGGGCTCGGCCTGATCGCAGCGCTCGCCCCCGTCGACCTGTTTCTGCGGCAGGGCTGCCTGCTCGTTCAGTCCGAGGAGAAGCCGCCCGTAGCGCAGCTCGTCTATCGCAATGGCAAGCGAGAGCCCTCGACTCTCTCACCTGCCGACGCCGAGTCCTATGCGCGAGCAGCCGCCAAGGCCTTCGTCGTCGGCGAGGACCGCTCGGCTGCATTTGGCAAGCAAGCGGCAAAGAAGGTCTATCAGAAAGCTCTCAAGGCGAAGGACGGAGAGTAACGATGTCCGCGCTCGAGCTAGAGGTCCGCTTTCTCGACGACCGCTATCACGGGAGCGGTGAATGGCCTCCCGACCCGGCGCGCCTATTCCAGGCCCTGGTCTGCGGCGGGCGAACCGGCGCAGCGGCTGGGGTTTGGTCGCGGACGCACGAAGAGGCGCTGGACTGGCTCGCAAACCTGCCCGCTCCGGCGATCGATTGCTCGCAGGCGCCGAAGGGTCGCGCGTACTCAATCTTCGTGCCCAACAACAGCCTTGACCGCCAACGGAGGAACACCAAGACGACCAAACGCGTCGAGCCCCGTCTGTTGCCGCCGCGCAGGACCGAAGCGCCAGATCTGGTCTATCGCTGGTCGCTTCACGATCTGGAGCAAGCCCGCCGCCATCTTCCCGCGCTCGACGAGCTTGCCGCGCGCTTGCTTTCTCTCGGATGGGGCGTCGATGTGGCCGCCGCGTCCGCCGCGCTCCGAGAAGCGGACTCGACCCCCGGCTACGTCCACTATCGGCCTGTGCCCCGCGGCTCCCGTTCCATGCGGACGCTCGCCCCCGGTCTGTTGCAGCGCTTGGAGGAGAGCCATCGGGCGGCAGTCGGTCGGATCACGAAACAAGGCGTCAACCCATATACTCGTCTCGCCGATTTCCCTCGCACCGACTACGCCCGGACCAGCGAAGAGGCCTGTCCCCGACGCCACCGCGCCTTCTCCCTCCAATGCCTCGACGGGGAACCCTTTTCGCATCCCTGGAGCCAAGCCGTCGCAGTTGCCGCCTGGATGCGACACATGGCCGGCGAGGCCATTGACGAGGAGTTTCCCGACCCGGTCCACCGCAACTGGATCGAGTCATTCGTGATGGGGCACACGGCGGAGCAAGAGCTCGGTCAGCGGATTTCCTACCTACCGCTTCCTTCGATCGGCCACCGCCACTCCGACGGCGCCATCCGCCGCGCGCTGCTTGTCGCCCCTCCGGGAGTCGAGGGCCAGCAAGCTGAGGCTTTTGATCTGCTTGAGAGAAAGGCGAAGCTGCGGCCTCTTACACGCGCGGGCGATCGTCGGCCGCAGGCCATCCTAGCGCCGCCGCCTCCGAAAGACTTCGTCTTTGACCGCTATCTCGGTCGGCATCGATCGTGGCGGACCGTGACGCCGGTCGTCCTCCATGGGCACAATGCTCGCGGTAAGGGGATCTCTATCCGCAAGACCGAGAAGCTGCTGCTCCAAGCGCTGGAGGCTGCCGACTATCCGGTCGCCGCCGTCGAGCGGATCAGCTTCCAGACCGCCCCCTACTGGTCCGGTTCGGAGGCTGCCGCCGCGATCCGCACCCCGGCGCACCTCAACCGCTGGCCGCGTCTTCACGTCGCCATCGACTTCAAGAACCCGGTCGCCGGACCGCTGGCGATTGGACTCGGTCGACACTGCGGCATTGGCGTCTTCGCCGGCCTTCGGGACTGAGCCGATGCGCAACTCCTACATCGTCGCCTATGACATCGCTGACCCCAAGCGGCTGCGGCTCGTCTTCAAGACCATGCGTGCCTGGGGAGACCATCTGCAGTTCTCCGTCTTCGAGTGCCAGCTCAACCCGACCGATCTCGTCCGCCTTCGGGCACAGCTCGGCGACATCATCCATCGCGACGAGGATCAGGTGCTCTTCGTCGATCTGGGGCCGGCCGCCGGGCGTGGCGACCGCGTCATCAGTGCGCTCGGCAAACCTTACACCAACATGGACGCCCCTTTGATCGTGGTCTGAAGGAGGATTCCCCTATGGGCGCCCAGCCGTTGGAAATCGACGAAAGTCCTCGACGTGAGCTTCCCGACTATCTTTCGGCTCGCAAGATCAACGAGTTCGTCTATTGCCCGCGGCTGTTCTACTTCGAGCAGGTCGAGGGCGTCTTCGTTCACAACGAGCACACCGTCGAAGGCGCCGTGCAGCACAAGCGCGTCGACAAGGAAGACGGTTCCGCTCCCAAGCCGGAGTCGGCGGATGAAGAGCCCGTCATCGTCCGCTCGATCATGCTCTCCTCCGAACAGCATCGTGTCATCGCCAAGCTCGATCTCGCCGAGTTTGCCCAGGGCCTTGTGACGCCGGTCGATTACAAACATGGCCGTCCGCAGGCGACCGAGGACGGGCCGGCGGCTTGGCCGGCGGATCGCGCGCAGATGGCTGTGCAGGCGCTGGTGCTCAGAGCCAACGGCTACAGCTGTGAAGAAGGCGTCATCTTCTATCAGAGGACTCGCCAGCGCGTTCGAATCCCGTTCAACGCCACAGTCATCGCAGAGGCGGAAGAGGCCATCGCCGGCGCTTGGGAGACGGCCGGCGCCCGGCAGATCCCGCCGCCGCTCGTCGACTCCCCCAAATGCCCCGGCTGCTCGCTGGTGGGCGTCTGCCTGCCCGATGAAACCCGCCGCGTACAGGCCGATGAGGCCACTGCTGCGCAGCAGCTCGGCTTGTTCGATGTTGCGCCGCTTCCTCGCAAACAGCCTGTCCGGGAGACTCGTCTCTTGGTCGCGGCGCGGACGGATCTCCGTCCGCTCTACGTCAACACCCATGGGCTGTCAGTGGGCAAGTCCGGCGGAGTATTGCGGATCAAGGACCGCGAAAAGAAGACAGTGCAGGACGTACGAATCAACGAAATCTGCCAAATCAACTTGATGGGCAACGTGCAGATCAGCACGCAGGCCGTTCAGGAACTCTGCCAGAGCGAAAAGCCGATCTGCTACTTCTCGCAGGGCGGCTGGTTTTACGGCGTTACGACGGGACTCAACACAAAGAATGTCTTCCTGCGCCGCGCCCAGTTCCGGCTGGCCGACGAGCCGTGGTTCTGCCGCCGACTGGCCTCCCGGCTCGTAGCGGGAAAAATCCGAAATCAGCGGACGATGCTGCTGCGCAACCACATTGAACCGCCACGGGCCGATGTTCGCGAACTCAAAGTGTTGATCGAACGCGCCGAGGGCGCGGAGTCGCTTGAAGAGCTGCTGGGGATCGAAGGTCGAGCCGCTCGGGTGTATTTCGGCCTATTTGCGGGCATGCTCAAACGAGACGACGATTGGGATGGAGAGGCGCCCTTGCGGTTCGGCTTTCAGACGCGCAACCGCCGTCCTCCGCGCGATCCCGTCAATGCGCTGCTGTCACTGGCGTACAGTTTGCTGGCGAAGGATCTGACGGTTGCTTGCTACGCAGTGGGTTTCGATCCGATGATCGGCTTCTATCATCAGCCGCGGCACGGGAGACCGGCATTGGCGCTGGATCTGATGGAGCCGCTGCGGCCCTTGATTGCGGATTCGGCGGTGCTCAGCGCGGTCAATACGCGAATGGTGACCGAAAGGGACTTCGTGACGGCGGGCAGCGCGGTGTCGCTGACGGCGGCGGGCCGGAAGGGCTTCTTCCGAGCCTACGAGCTGAGGATGGATACGCTGGTTACACACCCGCTGTTTGATTATCGAGTCAGCTACCGGCGGCTGCTGGAGATCCAGGCGCGATTGCTGGCGAAGACGCTGGAGGGCGAGATTGGAGAGTACCCGGTGTTCGTCACGCGATGAGGCGCGAGCGGCGAGGCGGCGCCGAAAACCCGGGGATCGCTCGCAAACACTCAAATCGCTTAGAATCAGAGGGTTCGTGGAGGGCGATGAGCCAACTGGCGGCACGGAAGGGCGGCAGCGACCGAGGCGCTCGCAAAGCAGCCCGCAGATCGTTGAAAATAGAAGAGTTCGAGCGGTGGCTATTTCCCCGGCTGAAAGGCCGGGGCCCCATTGAAGCCTGTCCCGGTGAAAGTGAGAGTAGCCGCAAGGACTTGTATTTCCCCGGCTGAAAGGCCGGGGCCCCATTGAAGCACGTCGTCCGGATCGCCCTTGGTGTAGGCGAAGCCGTATTTCCCCGGCTGAAAGGCCGGGGCCCCATTGAAGCGAGCCGAACCAATACGTCGTCTTCCGGGACCTGACATTTCCCCGGCTGAAAGGCCGGGGCCCCATTGAAGCTCCAGTTCGGGGTGGATCGGCTCTTCGGCGGCGTGAATTTCCCCGGCTGAAAGGCCGGGGCCCCATTGAAGCGTCTCCAGGTCCCAGGCGTAGGCGCGGATGGTGCAGATTTCCCCGGCTGAAAGGCCGGGGCCCCATTGAAGCCGGACGCCGCCGC
>JGI12316J15310_10001317_pt6 | contig 11530 bp, 9 predicted proteins | sample MarCyaLeptolynsp_FD_15310 | JGI IMG/M metagenome (IMG submission 15310)
GACTGAACGATCTCAAGCGCCGCAGTCTGATCGTTCGCGAGCATCTCCGTCACAGTCCGGACCGGCGCGCAGGGGACGCCCGCTTCATCCAGAACGGCGATCCAGTGGTCGCGTTTCTCCGACAACAGAATCGGCATGATCAACGTGTTTAGGTCTGCAAGGTTCGCATATCGCAGCTGGTTCGTCTCGAATCGAGCATCCTCCAACCATTCCGCGTGTCCTAGCGCTTTTGACAATCGGACAAAGAGACGGTCGTTAGGTGCGGAGACGACCAGATATCCATCCGCGCATTCATAAGCCTGATACGGGGCCATGCCCCTAGCACCGGATCCGACCTTTTCGGGATCGCGTCCATCGACCTGGACCATCGCGGCTTGATTGGTCACCCAAGCGACAGAGGTTTCGTAGAGCGATCCGTCTATGACACAGCCTCTACCTGTCTCAGAACGGTGAAACAGAGCCGCCAACGCACCGATTGCGGTCCACATGCCGGTCCCCATATCGATGATGGAAACGCCGACCCGAACCGGCGGGCGATCCAGCTCTCCCGTCACGCTCATGATACCGCCGCATGCCTGCATCAACGGGTCGTATCCGGGCTTCGTCCGATCTGGCCCTACGGCGCCGAACGCGCCCATGTTGCAATAGATCAGCTTGGTATTCGCGGCCACGAGGCTGGGTCCGTCCAATCCAAGTTCAGCCACCTTACCCGGGCGCATGTTTTGGATAACGATATCCGCTTCGGAAGTACAAAATTCGCGCAGCCAGTCCCGGTCTTCCTCGTTGCGAAGGTCCAGCGTGACGCTCTTCTTGTTGCCGTTCAATGCCAAGAAGAAAGAAGACCGCCCATCGGGAAACATACGGCCCCATTGTCGGGCATCATCACCGCCTTTGGCATTCTCAATCTTGATGACCTTTGCCCCCAGCGCGCCCAGAATCCACCCGGCATAGGGGGCGGCGACACTGCTGCCAATTTCGACGACCGTTATCCCCGCTAACGGATTGTGAGGGCTTGCCGTTGTGTCAGTCATCATTCAGCTCCCGCCGCTACAGCGTGAGGGAAAATGCGTTCGCCAGTAGGCTCGTTCCCCAACGGTGCTAAGGCAACATCCTCCCGAAGGAATGGGACATGGTCTGCATCCGCCAGCCCCAAGTCTCGCGCGAACTTGTGGCCGGAATAGACAGCGGACGCGATGGTTGCCGGCGCCAGGCAATCGCCGATCTTCACGATGCGCGCCCCTGATTTTGCCGTAGCAAGCTCCTGGTAAAGTCCATCATTGGGCACCTGACCCGAAACCAGCACCACGGCATCGCAAGCGATCTCACGTCGGTTGTCGGCGTAGATGGATCCGATCTCAACGCTCCCATCTCGGATGGACATCACCGCAGAGTGGGCTTCCAGTTTCGCCCCCAGTCCAAAGAGCCGCTTGTGAATATGGGCAATCTCAATCGTGAACTGCGAGAATCCGGCAAACGTTGCTGCGGGAGTAACCAGTGTGACAGAGCAACCGTCCTTCAGCAGCTTCTCGGCTACGACGCTCGCCATATAGAAATGATCGTCGTCATAAAGGACGACGTGGCCCGATACAGCCGCTCCCTCCATGATGTCGTCCGGCGTCAAAACCTTTGCATCGGGCAGGGTGGGGATGGGTTTCAAGAAGTGTCTACCGATCCCGTCACGGCGCCAATGTGATCCGGTCGCCACGGCCACAAGCGTCGCTTCCGTTTCAGCCACATCTTCCGCAGACATTTTACTGTCCAGGAAGAGCTCGACATTGGTCATGTTCTGAAGCTGCTGCAGTCGATGGCCCCGCACCCGCGCCCAGGCACCCAAGCCCGGAAGTCGGCTTTCCAGAGAAACACGCCCACCGAATTCTGTGCGCGCTTCAGCCAGCATCACATCATAACCGCGCTGCCCCAGCGCGCGTGCCGCTTCAAGTCCTGCTGGGCCGCCGCCGACGACGAGCACACGATCATCCGTATCCTTCGCGGCAATCCGTTCGGGATGCCAGCCTTTCCGCCATTCTTCCCCCATGGTCGGGTTCTGCGTGCAGCGGATCGGCGCCATTAGGTAATTGTTGGTAACGCAGATGTTGCACCCAATACACTCACGGATGTCTTCAGGCCGTCCCTGTTCAATTTTCTTCGGCAGGAACGGGTCAGCGATGGAGGGGCGCGCCGCGCCGATCATATCCAGGATGCCGCGTTTGATCTGACCGGCCATAGTGTCTGGGGAGGTGAAGCGACCGACACCAACGACTGGCTTGGACGTCACTGACTTCATGAAGGCGACGTATTTCTCCTGACTGCCTTCTTCTCCAAAACGAGATGTGATGGAATCGTTCTTCCAACTGCTGACATTGACGTCCCAGATGTCGGGCAGTTCCGCCAGCATCTCGACGACCTCGCGTCCCTCTCCTTCACAGGAGATGCCGTCCGGACCCATCAGCTCGTCGACAGAGAACCTAATCCCGACCGCGCAGGTATCGCCGATCGCGTCTTTCGTCACTTCGACCAACTCCCGCAGTAAGCGGGTTCGGTTTTCCAGCGAACCCCCGTATTCGTCTGTGCGCGTGTTATGCCGGCGAGAGATAAAATGCATCGGCAGAGCGAGATCGTGCGCGGCATATATGTTGACGATGTCGTAGCCTGCTTTCCGCGCGTTCAGTGCGGCATTGCGCTGCCAACGAAGCAGGGCCTTGATGTCGGATTTGTCCAAGGGGCGCGTATGCGATGGGAAGTTTCCGAAACTCGCGCCACCTGACGGAGACATCGGCACTTCGCGGCTGATCAGGTTCGGTGTGATATAGCCGTTATGGGCCAGCATTAAGCCAGCAAGGCTTCCATGCTTGTGCACCTCATCCGTCATGCGCTGCAGGATGGGTAGATCCTGTTCGTCCCACAGCCGGACGTTCCGCGGGTTGTCCGTTGTGAAGTGGAAATCGCACTGTTCTGCGAAAACGACACCCCATCCGCCTTCAGCTTTGACACCGCGCATGACCGCCATGGATGTTGGATAGTTCCGCCCCATCCCATTGCATTGCGGCGTTTGGTAAAATCGATTGCGTGCGGTGACGGGTCCGATGTTTACCGGTTCGAACAGAACATCGTAACGAGGATCGCGAGTCATTGCGGACCATCCATGCGCAAGAACAAGATTAACCTATGGTAAATTAAATTTTCTATAAATCAATATTCTTGTTGTCATCACCAATCTGATTTCCCGTCTACCGTCCGTGGATTTTCCGTGCGTACAGGACTGTCTGCCGTTTGACCGGATAGCGCGCAGGCGGTAATTCAAAGGCTATGACCGATTCCAAGAAAAACCGGGTCAGCCGGAGCAGCCGCCGTATCCTGGAGGATGCCGACCCGAACCAGTTCGATGGCGAAATCCCCACACAGGATGCGGATGCGGCACAGGATACGAAGGAATATATCGGTCAGGAGGTTAAGTTCTGGCGCAATGAGCGGGGCCTGACCGGCAAACGCCTCGCTGAGCTGTCCGGTCTTTCCCAAGCCATGCTGACAAAGATCGAACACGGCAAAGTCGCTCCGTCTATCCAGACCCTTCTTCAGATATCGTCCGCCCTGAACGTCCCGGCATCCATGTTCTTTCACCGGATCGAAAAGTCGCGGTATGTCTCCTTTGTTCCGGCCGATAAACGGATGACGGTCGATCGTCTAGGCACGCGCGCTGGGCATATTTATGAATTGCTGGGCCAAAATATCGGCCATGCGATTTCGATCGAACCGTTTATTACGATCCTGGACGAGAATGCTGAACCCTTCTCATCCTTTCAGGAAGAAGGATTTAAGTTCGTCCACATGCTGGAGGGAGAAGTCGTCTATCGACATGGCGAACGACGCTTTCCATTAAAGCCAGGCGATTCCCTGATCATCGACGCGATGGCGCCTCATGGACCAGAGGAACTGATCGTCGTTCCAGCCCGGATCATGGTCGTGCAAATCCACAGCCGCTTCGACCCAGGTGTGCGCTGAGCGTTATGCATCGCGAATTAGGAGGCCGCGTGTATCGACACCCGCTATGCAAAGCTTGCGCATAATCGACCAAAACAACGCTCCATCGGTGGACACCAACGGTTTTCCGGTTGCTTTTTCTACAGCGTCAGCAACATAGGTCGCGTGCATCCCAGCACCGGTCTGGCAAATGGCATCACAGTCTGGCGCTCGGGAAGCGGCATCGACGCAAGCTGCTTCGACAATCTCATCAGGGTAATCCCAGCGTGTAGCCGCTTCGAGTGCATTTCTTTCTGACTCGTCTGCGAAGAGACCTTGGTCGATGACATCTCCAGCCCAAAGCACCTCGAAACCAGCGCTTTCCAAGAACCTGACGCTCGCGGCTGTCCATGGCTTTCGATAGTAACCGGCCGCGACCGAAATTCGATTGGCGCCGACTGCGTGTAAGGCTTCGACAATGGCGACCCAGTTTAGAACAACCGAAATCTCAAACCGCTGGGTTAGGTCTGCTTGTAGTTTTTTCGCCTCCTCCCATGTCGGCGTGTAACAGAGAGACCAATAACCACCAAACTGGCCAACGACGTCGACCTGTGCGGACTTCATGGCGGCTACACCTCTCTCGAGATGCGTTAGGCGTTCGTCTCTATTGCCAAGATCGTCGTTGTACGTAGCGTTTTCATAATAGGCAGAGTTTTGGACAGCACAGACTGATTCTAAACAGTGTTCGCGAAACAATTGAGCCGTAAAATCAGTAGATCCTGGCGGACAGACGAAGCCGACATAATGGTCAAATCGCATCCCGTATTTGGCGGCTGAGCTCAATCATCGGTTCCTTTCGCAATGAAGGTCATCTCTACGAGCATTCCCGCCTGCAGAGGCGCACCTACACAACAACGCGCGGGCGACAAACCCGCGAAGACGGACCGCCAAATAGTGTTAAAGCCTTCTACGTCGCGTTCAACATCATGCAGAAAGACCTGAACGAAGCACACATCAGACAATGCTAGCCCAACTTCCGCGAGGGTAACTTCCATCCGACCGAAAGCGGATTTTGCGTGGTCTTCTACAGTGGAGCCTGGCAGCGGTTGCCCAAAGCCCATTGAGGCGGCGGCTCCATAAAGCGTGCCGTCGGGCGCGATGTAACCGCGGCTCTGGCAGCGCCCTTCGATGGGGAGGACAGGTCCGGTCATGCCATCAGCTCTTCTTCAAAAGGGAAGGCGGATAGAAGTTGGCAGCCGTCGGTCGTCACCACCACCATCTCTTCCAGCTTCACACATTCCAGGCCATCCTCGCGGCCGATTGCAGTTTCGATGGTGATCACCATGTTCTCTTGCAATTCGCCGTCATAGCCCAGCGCCTCCCAATGTTGAGGATGCGGGATGGAAGGCCAGGCATCGCCCATTCCAAGACCATGAGAAACAACGGCATAGGACCGCGCTTTGAACTCGTCTGGTGTCGGCCAGGATTTCTTAGAGAACTCTTCAAAGGACAAGCCGGCCCGTACCAGTTCGATGTTGTGTGCGATATTTTCTATCGCGGCAGCATAGAGGCGCCTTTGCTCGTCCGTTGGCTTGCCCGGTCCGCAGAAGAAGGTGCGGGAGATGTCCGCCCCATAGCCGAATGGGCCGATCATACCGGTATCGATGCCAAACAGTTCGCCCGCTCGGATCAGTTTGTCGGACACTTCCTGCCCCCAAGGGTTCGTGCGACCGCCCGATCCGGCGAGACGATATTCAATCCACTCCCCGCCATTACTGGCGTTCACCTGATGGAGATGGGACCACAGGGCCTGTTCAGTTATGCCCGGGCGCAGTTCTTCGTGAATTTTGGCAAGCCCCGACTCCGCGATTGCCGCGGTCGCAGCCATACAAAAGATCTCATCCTCATTCTTGATCGCACTGGCATGTTCGATGATTGGCATGGCTGGAACGACGTCCAAACCAGCTTCTCCTATTGCCAGGACGACTTGCGGTTCAGAGATATCCAAGGCGACGCGGCGGTTGCTACCGCCCGCTTGAGAAATCTCATCAGCAATCTCACGCGCCCAGTTTCTTGCCACATCCTCTGCCAGATCGCCTGCGAACCAATAGTTAGAAACTTGGGCGTCGCGGCGTTCCGCAATGAAGTCCGGCATGGAATGCTGCGAATACCCTTCCCAGTCGTATAAGATCGCCTTGCCGGATGCCGGAACCAAAGCTGCCCGAAAGGGTGAGCGCATGTTGAAGACCTGCGCAAAGCGAGTGCCTGTGGTGTAGCGCAGGTTCGCGGAACCCATCAGCAAAGCTGCCGCGCAATCTTGTCGTTGGAGTTCTGCCTGAACCCGCCCGAACCGGTATCGGTTCATACGATTCATATCGGGCTGTGGCTCAAAATCCTTCAACCCCATACCCGGCAGACGGCGCACATAACCCATCTTCGCCGGATCGCTTTGCCATGTTGCCGATACGCCCATCACATCCTCCGCTTCACCTTAAATCAGATGCCCGACCTTCATTCCTTCGGCCACCGCCTCCTCAGCCGTTCGGGCAGCCAAGCAATCACCGACAAGGTGAACCTCTCCCGTCCAGTCCTGCAGTTCGTTCTCAAGATTTGTCACGGGATCATGTCCAAGCGACAGAACCACCGTATCCACATCTTCTAGAATAATCGGCTCGTCGCTGGCGATATGCTGGAAATAGGCTGCCTCTTCATCCACGCCGAAGAGTCGCGCCATCGGAATCAGCTCAACGCCCAGCTTGTGCATCTCACCCAGCCACAGATCGCGCATATATCGTGGGATACTCTCACCTGCCACATGACCGGTGGACGCCAGCCTGACGGAGCAGCCCTCCAGAGCTAGCTTTTCGGCCAAACCCAATCCGATCCAATCGCACCGCCAATCCGCGATGACGACCCGTGCGCCGATGTTCACCCCGCCTTCCAGGACCTGCCAGGCGTTGATGGCATGGGCTTCCTCAAGTCCTTCGATACTCGGCTCCATAACCTTCCCGCCTGTCGCGACAACGACAGCGTCCGGAGCCTCCCGTTCGATCAGGTCCAGGTCGGCCCGGGAATTGAGCACGACCGAAACGCCGGCGCGCTTCATATCGTTTTCAAGATTGCCGATGATACCGCCGAACTCCGCGCGCCGCGGCAGCAGCTGGGCCAGTTGCGCCTGTCCACCCAAGCGGTTCGACGCCTCGTGTAGGGTGACCTCATGGCCACGGGCTGCCGCCGTTGCCGCTGCCTTCATGCCGCCCGGTCCCCCGCCGGCAACGAGTACCTTGCGCTTTGTCTTCGCTAGATTGGGGGAGCCGTAATCCAGTTCCCGCCCGGTTTCGGGGTGCTGAATGCAGGATACGCCATATCCTCGATGCATTCGGTCGATGCAGGCTTGATTGCAGGCAATGCAGACACGGACATCCTCTGCCTGACCGGCCATCAGTTTGTTCCCTAGTTCAGGGTCGGTGATCATTGCCCGGGTCATGCCGCACAGATCCGCCTGACCGGAAGAGAGGACCTGTTCGGCAGCCGCCGCCTGATTGATGCGCCCGACCGCAATGATGGGCTGCGAAACCTTATCCTTGATGGCGGCTGCGAAGGGGGCGGTCAGGGCGATCTCGGTACTCATCGGTGGGACCAGATGGATTGCGGCACCAGCGGCACGGGACGACCCTGAGGTTACGTTGAAATAGTCGATCGCACCGTCGTCGCCGATCGCCTTACAGATCTCCAGGACCTCATCCGCTTGAAGACCTTCGTCCAGCAATTCGTCACCGGAAATTCGCATCCCGACAATCAAACCAGGACCGACGGCTTCACGAACGACCGCGATGGTTTCACGGAGAAACCGAAGGCGATTTTCGAAACTACCGCCATATTCGTCGGTTCGAAGATTGATCCTAGGGCTCAGGAACTGCGCGATCAGATAGCCGTGGCTGGCAGCAATCTCGGCACCGTCCATGCCGCTTTCGCGAACCCGGATGGCCGCTTCAGCAAACTTTTGGATCGTCTCACGCACCATGCGATGGGGCATTTCCCGACCGGCCGTGTGATAGCGTTCCGACGAGCTGGTGGATGGGCCGTAAGATACCGCGCGCAAGCCCTCTCGATCCGCGGTCAACTCGTGTCCTAAATGAAAGAGCTGAGCGATACCGGCGCAGTTATGGGAATGCAGCGTGTCCGCCAGACGGCGAAAGGAGGGGATGATATTATCATATGCAGCGACGAGGCTGGTCGATGCCGAGATGACCCTGCCGTCGACCATCGATGATTCCGTTATGATCATGCCGGCGCCGCCCCTGGCACGGGCTTCGTGATAGGCGTGGAGCCGATCCGACACGACGTTTCCGTCAGCCAGCCTAGTCGCATGTCCAGACGAGACGATGCGGTTGCGGACCTTCAGCCGATTGATCGTGATCGGAGACAGTAGCGTTGGAAACTGAACATTCGGGTCGGACATTTCAGAACCTGGCTGACGAATTGGACAAAAAAACGCTACTAGAAAAATTGATAGATGGCTAACTAAATTTACTATATGTTAATTTTGAAAAATCGATGGATTGCTGAAATCCGGTGTTCAATGGATCCTGTCTGGAGGTCGTGATGAGCATGAGTTTTGATCAATCCGTTCTGGAATCGCTCGGAAAACCCGTTGCCGAGGCGCGTGGTCTGCCTAACTCCGCGTTCGTGGATCCAGAGTTTCATGAGTTAGAGAAGAAGACCGTCTTCTCAAAAAACTGGGTCTTTGCGGGACGTAAGAGTGAAGTTCCAAAACAAGGCGATGTTCGTCTGGTCGAAATCGCAGGCGACCCGCTAATCATTGTTCATGGTCGGGACGGGAACATCCGGGTTTTCTATAACGTCTGCCCGCATAGAGGCGCCAAACTGGTGACGGAGGATCGCAGCGGTACGCGGATTATCACCTGTAAGTACCATGCCTGGGCCTACGATCTTGCGGGGCAGTTGCGGTCCCGACCACATTTCCACGGGCCGGGCTTGCATGACGAAGACGCCACGAAAACAGAATGCGTCAGCTTGTTCGAAGTCAGAACCGACTTCTGGTACGACGGCATTTTCGTGAACCTCGACGGCAAAGCTCCGTCTTTGTCTGAATATCTGGCCCCGCTAAACCGCCAGGCCGAGGGCTTTGACATCTCGCAATTTGCTTATGCCGATACGGTTTCCGGTGAGTTCAATTGTAATTGGAAGCTGGCGATCGAGAATTGGAGCGATGTCTACCACGTCTTTGCGATCCATCCCGGCCTCAATCAATTGATGGACCAGGGACAGCGGACGGGCGCCGACGGCGATGGCAATTTGATCTATTATCGCTGGGGATATGATGAGGAATTTCTGAGTCGCGATCCGATGCCGCGCGTTCAGGGCTTGGAAGGACCGGCTCGTACCCTGGCGTTCAACGGCCATCTATATCCCGGCCTCGCGATCAGTTTCCACCCGACCATGTTTCTGTTTTGGGACTACAAGCCGATTGGACATGATTGGACGCGGCTTGACCTGCATATCTACTATATCGCCAGTGCGGTTGAGGATCCCGATCTCGCGGCAACACGCGAAGGCAAAGCGAAGTACTATACCGGCCTCAATGCTGAGGATGAGGAAGTCTGTCGCCTGATGCAGGAAGGGCGGCAGGCCCGCGGATACGATGGCGGCCGCTTCTCACCGTTTTGGGATAGAGGCACTCTTCATTTCGCAAACCTCGTCGCTCAATCGATCGCGTGAGGGGCGGAGCAACGAGAAATGGACATGCCTGCCACCCCCTACAAGAAGCCGGACGTTTGGTCGGATCCCTCTCGGAAACCGTTTCCCTATCAAGTCGGATTTACGGCACCCCCTAAAGACTTTGAGATTTGTCCGTCCGACTTTCTGCGCATCGCGCCGAATTCAGTCGGGATCAGCAGCCGACTTCTCTATGACAAGCAGTACAGCCATTCTTTGCAGGACCGGCATCGCAACTTTCACCTCTTGGAAGAGGTCGCGGCCTGTATGGCGGATGCCGGTGCCGATGTGATCGCACAGGTTGGGACGAACTGGTCCCATACCGGGGACAAGAGCCCCGATGAGGTCCGTGAGATCTGCGAGCGGTTCAGCGATACCTATGAAACTCCGTTTCACATGATGGGCCTGTCCGCCCTGGATGCGCTGCTGGAACTTGGTGCGGAAAAGATCGCCATGAACACGGTCTATTACTGGCCGGATTGGACTTCGGGAATTGCTCGCTTCTTAGCACAGGGCGGGCTGCACATAGAAGCACACGGTAACTTCTTTGAGCTCGGCGCGTATCCATCACAGGAAGCTCTTGATGCGGAAAACTTCGTCGTTCCAGAGAGGGTGATCTTCGACACGATGAAACGACTGGCGGAAAACGCACCGGATGTGGATGCATATTATGTCACGGGTGTTGCTTGTTTCGCGCCAGCGGATGGATCGCCTTATCGACGTATCGTTCATATCGAACGGGAATTGGAAGACCTCGTCGGGAAACCAGTGATCGGGTCGGACACGGCGCTCTATTGGCGCGTTTTCAAGACCCTCGGGATCGCACCGGTCGGTGAGCGCGGGACACTTCTTTCCTCACTCCAGATTCCTACCGCGGACCGATAGGCTAAATGTTCTGTTTCCCTGAACTTCGGTTTAGCCGCCCTGAATTCTGCACTGTATTCTCTGTTACTTCTGTTCGTGAATCTGTCGCCTAAGAGCGAGTTTCCGGATGGTTTCCTAATATTTCCTATCAGGTGATGCCGTGAATCTGCTTTGTTTTCCCTGCATGTTTCCTATGAAATGGGGAAACGTGTGCGGAGACCGGTTCGCGACAGACTGCGTCCACCACCATTCCTCCCTACACGAACTGACGTTCAGGCTGCTACGCCTTTCGATACTAGCGTACCGGTTCGGTAGAGATTCCCACGTGGACGCCATCTAGCACCTTTCTTCTTTGCGTTGGGCGCCGCACGTTCGAGCTTGGTGCTCATGCAAAATTGCCGATACTCTGCGATTGGATGTTGCTAGGGAGCTTGATTAAGGTCTCTCGGTTGGCGTCTGTGAAACAGATCAAAAGTCGGGCGAAGAACAATTGACGACAGTTTCCGAGTTGACCTCGAAAAGCTTTATCGTCGGTGCGGCGATCGGCTCCGGTAGCACGGCGGCTGCTGCGGAGAGTGCCGGCTGCGATCTCCTGCTCGCAATCAACGCAGGGCGACTTCGCAATATGGGTGCACCGTCCATAGCCTGCATGCTGCCGATCTTTCGGGCGTCCCGTATCACGCAATCCTTTGCGGTCGAAGAAGTCCTGCCGCGCAGCAATGTCCCCGTATTCCTAGGCTTGAACTGCTGGGAACAGAGCAGCGATCCAAAGAAACTTGCACGACAAGTTCGCGAGGCAGGCTTTGCGGGTGCCGTGAACTTTCCAAGTTCGATGCACTACTCAAAAGCCATGCAGCAGATTCTCCGCCGTGCCGGTCGCGGAATAGAAATGGAGCTTGAGGCACTTTTGGCCGCCAAGAACGAAGGTCTTATGACGATGTTTTATTGTGCTGACCGCGTTCATGCACGG
>JGI12316J15310_10000473_pt43 | contig 11482 bp, 14 predicted proteins | sample MarCyaLeptolynsp_FD_15310 | JGI IMG/M metagenome (IMG submission 15310)
TTGCTTGCCGCGTCGCATCTGGTCGTCGAGATCGAAGCGCTTGCGAACGAGGCTTGCGAAACGCTGCACAGTTCGGTCGGCCGGGTGGTGCTTGAGCCGAATTCTCCCAACACGATCGTCGAGCGGGCCGAGCTCTGGATCGAGGTTCGCGCGCCGAGCGAAGCCGCCCTGAACAAGGCCGCTGCCCGGCTCGATGAAAGCCTGGCGACGATCTCCAGGCAGACCGGATGCGATCTTGCCGTCTCGTCGCGCGAGCGCCGCAGCGTCGTCGGCTTCGATGAAACGGCGTTCGAGGACGCCGAGCGGGCGCTCGCAGATGCCGGCGTCGACCCCCTGAAGCTGACGACGATTGCCGGGCACGATGCCGTGCGATTGCAATCCGTCTGCCCGTCGACGCTTCTGTTTGTCCCGTCGAGGGACGGGATCACCCATTCGCCGCTGGAATTCACTACGGACGCGGATGTCCGCGCCGGGTTCGAAGCCATGACCGCCATTCTTGCCCGCCTGATTTCACGGTCGGCCGGGGCCCGTTTCAAGGAGAATGACAGATGAAGCCGCCGGGTTCGCCAGACAATCCGAGTGAGGCCGCGGCCGAAGCCGCCCTCATGACGTTCGCGGCCACGAAGGGTGCAGGCGTCCGGTACGAACCGAGCATCGGGTCGGTGGTGTCGCCCATTCATCGCGGCGTGGAGAGCGCCTGCTACAACGTCGATATCGGCGGACAAAAACTGTTCCTGAAAGTGCGCTATCCCGACATGGCCGGCTTCTTTGAGGAGGCCGGTGTGCATGCGGGCGCCAGATCGGCCTCGGATCTTGAGGTCGGTGCGCGCCTGATTGACGCGGACGTGCAGACCGGCAGCTATCTGTTTGAACGGCTCGACGCCGATTGGCGCTGGGGCAAGGTCGACGATTTCGAGGATCCGGCGGTTCTTGAAAACACCGTGAAGGCCAAAAAGGCGATCCATGACGGGCCTGCCCTGCCTGTGGGCCGGTCGGTCTTCGAGACGATCGAAGCCTATGCGGCCATCGTCGAGGCCGAAGGCATCAAGGTCCCGAAGACGATGCCGGCCATTCTCGGCAAGGTTCGCCTGTTCGCAAAGGCGCTTGCGGCGGCCGGCATATCTCCGGTTCCCGCGCACGGCGACGGCGTCGCGTCGAATGTCATGATCGGTGAGTCCGCCAATATTCGTCTGGTCGATTTCGACAGCGCCGGCAATCACGATCCCTATTTCGATCTCGGGAGCCTGATTGTCGAGATCGCGCAATTCCCCGACCTCGCCCGCTCGGTTCTCGAAATCCATGACGGCGAATGCCGCGAGGCGCATTTCAACCGCTGCATGCTCTACGGGATTGCCGACGACCTGAAATGGGCGCTCTGGGGTTTCATCAGTTTCGCCAGATCCGAGCGCGCGCATGTGGAATTCGTCAAATACGCCGAATGGCGGTTGCTGCGCGCCGTCTTCAATGCCGACGGGCCGCATTGCGACCGCTGGCTGGCGAAGCTTTAGGGGGACCCGATGTCGAGACGTTTGTTGGGTGAAGCCGAAACCGATGCCGAAAGGAAAGCCGAAAGTGCGATCCGGGCCGTGCCCGGCTGGACGCTTGACGGGCTTTCCTATGAGCCGGTTCCGGGCGGCATCAGCAATGCCAACTGGCGAATCTTTCTCACCGACCGGGCGCGCACCTATTTCCTGAAAGTGCCCGGCGAAGGCACGGAATATTTCATCGAGCGCAAGGCGGCGCACGAAGCGAGCGTACGCGCCCATGAGGTCGGCGTGGGCGCCGAGGTCGTCCATTTCGACCCGGCAACCGGCGTCGAGGTCTTCGCATTCATCGAGGGATTGCGGACATCCACCAATGGCGACTTTCTGAATTCGACGGTGCGCAACAATGCGCTTGCCGCGCTCAGATCTTTCAACAATGCCGACAGTCTCAGCCTCCAGAAGACGACGATGGACATGATCGAGGAGCATTTCGAACAGGCGCTGGAATTCGGAGGCCATTTCCCGCAGGACTTCACCTGGATGAATGCCCGATACCGGCAGGCAAAGGACGCCCTCAATGCCGCCGGTCTCGATCTGGTACCGTGCATGAACGACACCCTTGCCGGCAATTTCCTGCTGGATGCCGATGACGGCGTGACGCTCGTCGACTTCGAATATGCCTCCAACAACGACCGCTGCGCCGAGCTCGCCCTGTGGTTTGTGGAAATGTGCTTCGACCCGGACACGGAAAACGAGGTGATCGAGGAATATTTCGGCAGGGTCGATCCGCGGACAGCGACGCGGATCACCATCTTCAAGGCGCTCGTCGATCTGAAATGGTCGACCTGGGCCATGGTCCAGAACAGGCTGTCGGCGCTCGATTTCGACTATTTCAAATATGGCGCCTGGAAGCATATGCGGACCAGGGCGGTGATGCGGGATCCGCGATGGGACGACTGGCTGAAGGCGCTATGACAAAGACAAACCCAGCCTTCGCACGTGTGCGTGGAGGCGCAAGGCGCGGGCGGATACAGGGATGATGGATGCGGTGCGGGAAACGGCGGGCGCCATACAGGGGATGGCCGCCGCGACCGCCTTGAAACATTTCCGTTCGCCGGTTGCCATCGACCGGAAGGCGGATGAAAGCCCGGTGACGGCGGTCGACCTTGCCATTGAGCGGGAAGCGCGGGCGCTCATTCAACACGCCTTTCCGGACCATGAAATCCTCGGCGAGGAGTTCGGGGCAGGGGATCTGACCCGGGACCATGTCTGGGTCATCGATCCGATCGACGGCACGCGCAGCTTCATTTCCGGCCATCCCGCGTTCGGATTTCTTCTGGCCTGTCTGGAGAAGGGCGAGCCGCTTTATTCGATGATCTCGATGCCGGCCCTGGAGGAAGTGTTTGTCGGGCAGGCCGGGCGGGGCGCGACGCTGAACGGCAGGCCGGTCCGGACGTCGGACAGGAAACGGCTTTCCGATGCGATCCTCACCATCAATGAGGCCGACAAGCTGTTTGTTCATGAGCCGGAGGTCCATGCCCGGCTGGTGCAGGCGGGACAGACGCGGCGGTTCGGCCATGATTGTTATCCGCACGCCCTGTTGGCGGCCGGCCTTGTCGATTGTGTCGTCGACTACGATCTGAAGCCGTTTGACTTCCTACCGCTTGCGGGTGTCGTCACCGCCGCCGGCGGCGTGATCACCGATTGGAATGGCAAGGCGCTGGGCTTCGACTCTGACGGGCGAATCGTGTCGGCGGCGACGCCGGAGCTTCATGCCGAGATGCTGGCTATGCTTTCGGCCGGGGGGCGGGGTTAGTTGAGAGGTCCCACAACACAACGTGTTCATTTTCCTCAACCTCAGGATGAGGTTGTTGGGTTTCATGGTGTTGTTTTAATTAAGAAAACCGCTGAAGTCAGCTTTGCTCAACACCCGCCTGCGCACCCGAAATCACCCAAACAGAACAACCCTCAGCCCTGCCAGCAAACCCTCAGGCACTATCCCTCCGCACACCCCCCGGGCTCCCGATTCCTCTCAAACTGCTCGGCACCCGGAAACGTCGGCAGCCAGCTCTCTCGGCGCACGGTCCAGAGCTCGTAGGTCGGCTTCAACTGGTCGGGCGCATCGAGCGCGCCGAGATGCACTTCGATTTCGTCGTCGCTCCTGGCAAAGACCGACGAGCCGCAGCGCGGACAGAAATGCCGTCCTTCATAGTGATGTGTTGCGCCCTCAACCGTGACCGCCTCCTCGGGAAAGACGGCGGCGGCATAAAACAAGGCACCATGATGTTTGCGGCAATCGAGGCAGTGACAGACGCCGACCCGGTCGGGGCGACCGGAGGTCACCAGCCTGACGGCACCGCACTGGCAGCCGCCGGTGAAACGGTCCATGGTTTCGGGTCTCCGAAATCGAGGTGTGGATCTGTTTACAACGGACTGTGTTGGACGTCGATGACATATGAGGCACCCGCCGAAGCGCCCGTCCCGTTCCCGTAGGGAATCATGATTCTATTTGTGCAAATCCCCACGGATAGTGAACGTTATGATGCTGCAATCCAATACCGGGTAGTTCGATGGGTTTCATTGAATTCCGGGAGCGGTTTCGAAACGTTGAACTTGGGGGCTTTGTTGACTGCTTTGGGCCGATGTCACCACCGGCCCTGCGTTTCAGATTTCAACACTTTCCGAGATCGAAAGCGCGTCTTCTAAGTCGACGCCAAGATAGCGGACTGTGCTGTCCATCTTGGTATGTCCAAGCAATAGCTGCACCGCCCTCAGGTTGCCAGTCTTTCGATATATCTGGGCAACCTTGGTGCGTCGCATGGAGTGGGTTCCATATGCACTTGGTTCCAGTCCGATTGACCGAACCCAGTCCTTCAGCATTCGGGCATACTGCCGTGTTGAGATGTGTGGTCGATCATGGAACCGGCCAGGCCAAAGAAACTCGTGACCCGACATGAGCGGATGAGCAATCCAATCGGCAAGCGATTTGCGCGTTCCATCGGTGATCTCAAAGCGCACAGGTGTGCAGGTCTTGCTCTGCAGGATTGATGCGCGTTCTTTGACTGTTCCCGCTGCATAGACGTCAGCCACCTTCAGCTGAACGAGATCGCAACCTCTCAATTTGCTATCGATGGCCATGTTGAACAAGGCCAAGTCACGCGTGGCTCCGGCCAGTTCAAGCCGGACACGGATAGCCCAAACGTGCTTGGGAAGCAGTGGTCGTTTTTGACCGATGACGCGGCCGTGGTTCCAAGCCTTCTTTGACGGGATGACCATCGGCAGGTTTGCAGCGGACATAACGGTTCCTCCGGACCGCTCCCTCCACGCCGCACCGCTCGAGACATTCGAGCGGCCAACGATAGGCGAAAATCGCCGATACCGCTACGACCGCATCGAGTCCATTTCTACATATGCCGCAGCATCAATTAAGGTCAGCTTTGCGCTATACTGCCAAACATGAAAGTTAGGTAAGAAAACCATACTTCATGACATTGGCAAGTTCCTGTGATGCGTTCGTCTTGACGGGAGCCCCAGATCGCATCCATCGCATCATAGCGCCTTCGACCAAGCCATGCGCCATAGAAGACATCATCTCCAAATCTCCGTTGCGGAACGCACCTTCTTCCATGGCTTCTTGGTACATGCGTTTTATCTGCTGTTGAATGCGATCGCCCGGAAGTGCACCATCTTCGTAGATTACATCCGTCGTCATGGTGAACAAGCGCAGGAGAGAGTCTCGGTCTTTGGCCACGTCAAAAACGCCCTCACAGATGCGATCCAGACGTTTTGAATAGTCGCCACCCTGCATCCAATCCGTCTGCATGCGCTCGACGAAATCGTTCTCAATGCCTTCGAGCATGGCTCGGAGCAGGAAGAGCTTGTTTTCATAGAATCTATAAACCGTGCCCACTGCGATACCCGCTTCTTTGGCAATGCTTGCGATCGAAACATGTTCGTACCCGCGTTCCGTGAATTGCCGCAGCGCTGCCTCATGTAGTGCTGCCAGCTTGCTATCAGGGTCGCGGGTTCTCTTGGGTGATATCATTTCGTTTTTCATTACTGAATTATATTCATTAGTATTGACAATGCAAGTTCCGATGCCATATAACTGCTAATGAATTAAATTCATTAATGCGATGAAAACCCACTTCAGCGCTGCAATATAAAGGAAAAGGATATGCAACAAGCTTTCTACAACCGCCATGGAGAGGCGTCCGAGGTCATTGAGGTTCGGGTGATCAATCCGCAACCACTTGCTGAAGGACAGACACGGGTCAGAATCTTGCGTTCTCCAATCAACCCATCAGACATCGCGCAGATCGGCGGTGTTTATGGTCTGCAACCTCCATTGCCTGCACCGGCTGGGATGGAAGGGATCGGCGAGGTTGTTGAAGTAAACGGTGAGGGACATGAAGTTGGCACACTGGTCCTTTTGTCTGACCCACCTGGTGCATGGGTGACTGAACGAGTCTTCCCCAGTGAAACTCTTGTTCCGGTCCCAAATGCTGACATCGACCAACTCTCGATGCTGACTGTAAATCCAGCCACGGCCTATTTGCTTTTGTCGGAATATGTCGATTTGAAAGAAGGGGATTGGATCATCCAGTCGGCGGGAAACTCGGCAGTTGGACGTTATATAACACAACTGGCCAAAGCGCGCGGTATCAAGGTCGCCTCTGTCGTGCGCCGACAAAGTGCGATTGCTGATGTCGAAGAGGCCGGGTGTGATGCCGCATTTGTAGACGGTGCAGATCTGGCCGAACGGGTTACCGCAGAGCTGGACAAAGCGCCGATACTTGCCATTGATGCTGTAGCTGGCGATGCCTTTGGCCGTCTTGCGGCGACCTTGGCGAATGGTGGGGTGGCTGTCAGCTATGGCGGTATGTCTGGCGAAGATATCAGCATTCCTGACAACCTCATCATTTTCAACAACGTGACGGTTCGCGGCTTCTGGCTCGTAAACTGGCTCACATCTGCCGGACCAGAAGAAATGCAGCGCGTTTATGGTGAACTCACGCAATTAATTCTCGAAGGCAAGCTCAACGCGCCAATCGATAAGATCTTCACGCTCGATCAAATCAACGAAGCACTAGCTTACACAATAGCTGGTGGTAGATCCGGCAAGGTTCTGCTTGCACCCAATGGCATCTGAAATTCGAAGCACCAGAGATAAAGGAACACGACATGACACTGACACTTTTTCACACACCTGGCACCCGCTCAGTTCGCGCTCGATGGCTGATGGAAGAAATGGGCGTCACCTACGACTTAAAGACTATGGAGTATGATGGCGCGTATTTTGCCTCCGATGAGTTTCGCAAGATCAACCCGATGGGCAAAGTTCCTGCGATGTATGACGGGGAAACACTGATCAATGAGTCTATCGCGATTATGCAATATGTTATGGAGCGATTTGGACCAACCGAGCTGAACGTACCGGCTAACGACCCGGAATTTGCCACCTATCTTCAGTGGTTACACATGGGGGAGAGTGGTGTGTCCGGATACATTGCGGTCTCATTCGGTCACGCTTCTGGAGAAGATCCTTATAAGGTGAGCGAGGCGTATGATGAATATTGCCGCTATCAGCTCCAAAAGGCTCTCGGCATGTTGGAACAACGGCTACAACATCGCGATTATATCCTAGATCGTGGCTTTACCGCCGCCGACATATCCATGGGGTATGCCCTTATGTTCGCGGCTGTCTGTACCCGAGCCACGTACTCGCCGGTTGTCGCTGCTTACCTCGGAAGGTTGATGGCTCGCCCGGCGATGCAGTGTGCATTGAGTGATATTCCAGCCGAACAATTCGCAATGTTTGCTTAGACCCAGCAATTAAAGGTCTTTTGCCGCTATCATGTCACGCCAAGCAGACCTTCGAAAGCTACTATCAAAGGTCGGAAAAGTCGTCTTGGCCATCTCACACCGATTTGGCCGTTTAATCCTCAGCTAAGGCAGCTTTGAGTCCAGAACGGACCGATTTGGTACCTCGTTAGGATGACCGGATAGCGCAAATTGTGTCATAGCCTTTGCAAGACAGCATCTGTTAGCTCAGTTGTTGTGGCTGTTCCTCCAATATCTGGTGTCATGAATCCGTCAGCTAGAGAGGTTTCAACCGCTTCTTCTATCGCACGCGCTGCGGAAGGAGTTCCAAATCCATATTTGAACATCATCGCCACTGACAGAATCGTTCCGATTGGATTAGCAGTGCCGAGGCCGGAGATATCAGGTGCGCTGCCATGGGTCGGTTCGTATAGGCCACCCTTGACGGGTTGTCCTGCTACCGCAATTTGCGGCAATGTTGCAGAGGGCAAAAGCCCAAGTGAGCCAGAAACAATAGCAATCATGTCTGACATCAGATCGCCGAACAGGTTGTCAGCTAGAAGGACGTCGAAGTTCCGCGGGTTCTTGGCAACCGCAAACATGGCATAATCCATCAATAGATGCTGAAGCTCAATATCTGGGAATTCATCGCGGCCAATTCGGGCAACCGTCTCACGCCAAAGCTTTCCAGTCTCCATGACATTCGATTTGTCGAGTGAAGTAACATGTTTGCGCCGACCCCGAGCGGCTTCAAATGCACATCGAGCAATTCGTTCTATCTCGCCAGTTCGATATTCGCTTATTTCAAAGGCGCGTTCTTGACCTTGGGAGAGCGGTTCTCGACCCCTTGGTTCTCCGTAGTAAATACCGCCTACGTTTTCTCGGACGACCAAAAGATCAGCTCCTTCAACCTCAGTTTGCCGATATGGTGTTCGGGCCAATAGAGGTGTCCAAGCCCTCGCTGGACGCAAGGCGTTAAACAAATCGAGTTCAATTCGAAGTCGGGTCAGGCCATCGGTTTCTGTGATCGGACCATCGATCTTGATATTATCCCATTCCGGACCACCAACGGCACCGACCAGTACGGCGTCTGCCACCTTTGCATTTGCTGCGACATCATTTGTGCAGAAGGTGCCGTGCACATCCCATGATGCTCCGCCGAGCAAGTCTTCTTCAATCTCCACATCAATATTGAACTTTGCAGCTGCCTTCTCCAGAACTTTAAGGCCGGAGGCGACAACCTCTGGTCCGATATGATCTCCTCCTAGTGCCAGAACATGAAAACGCTTACTCATCCCGCCATTCCTTGACGCAACACCATGTGCATTGCTTCCGGGTCAAGGTCTCGCTGTAGCAATCGCAATGATGAATGGAAGTCATCCAAATCCACGGAAGAAGTCAAAACTGATCGCGGTGGGTCCTCAGGAACAAACCCAGTTCGACCATGAAGAAGACGTTGATTATCGAACAGCAACCCTTCACCAGCCTTTAGATCAAACGTCAGTTGCAAATCCTCATCATAGAGTACGGCAAAAAGGCGTTTCAGCGCACGATATGTTGCTTCAACCTGATCTGCTGGTACATCCAGCGGTGATATTTGCCGTTCATTCATGCGTATTCCACAAACTTCGCCCTCGTCATTCAATTGGATGATAGGAAGATGCGATTTGTACCACCTTTCCTGACCATGACTGTTATCGCCTGGATCATGGCGCTGGCACGTAACGCGTAGCTTGCAAAGCAGATTGTAATCGTCTGGCCACTGCTCCTTGAGACGACGAACCGCCTCAAACCCATCCACCAGTGTGGACGCACCGCCATTTGAACTGGGCCTAAGCACCTGAAACACTGTGATCCCGATTGCCGAATAGCGATATGGCTCGTCCACGTGTGGTTCGAGTGGCCCTGTTGTATCACCAACGTTAGTGACTGTTTTCTTAGTCTTCAGTGTATATGTGCCAAAGTGTGTTTGTCTTTGTGCTCCGACCAGTTCAATCATACGCGACGCTTCAGATTTGTCCGTTGGCGCATCTACAATCTTGCAGAAGCCATAATCACGAACTGCCTCCAGAATGCGCAGCCGTTTGGCGGGATCTTTTTCTGCCTCTATCAGCGATCCCGTTGGCGCACTGTCAATCAATGAACCGTCCCAACATATAGGCTTAGCACGCCGTCTGGCGCGTTCTTCATGTGAATAACAATGATTACGCAACCAGGGTGCCGGATAGTGCGAAACGTGCCCGTCGTCTTTCCAAACTATGCGCACGCATTTGTCTTCAACGGTAACCTGGTCAAATGAGATGTCCAAGGGGATGTGGTGCAGGCGGATTGTCCGGACACCCGTCACTGGTGAGCCGCTTTCTTCACTCCAGCACTGATGCCGGAGCCAGATAGAGTGAAACTGACTCTGATGACCGTCCGCCCAGTCGACATTCAAAATGCGATTATTGACAGAAATGGAGCTAATCGTATTGCGTTTTGAAGACATTTTTTAGCTTTCGAGTATTTTAAACAAATACATCTTGCCTGCTCAAATTTATTTGACAAACGGTATTTCATAATCTGATAATTGAAAAATTCTCAACTATAGGTAAATAATGCTTCCTGACCCCAAAGACCCGACTTATTTGGGCGCACTGATCTATTTTCACCATGCAGCAAAAACGATGAGTTTTTCCAAGGCTGCTGAAGCTCTGAACGTCACACCTTCTGCAGTTAGTCACCGCATCTCAGCATTGGAGGCTGCTCTTGAAAGACGATTGTTCGAAAGAATGGTTCGAAAAATTCACTTAACGCAGGATGGCATCGAGCTCGCCCGATCAACCGAAACGATCTGGAATGAGTTGCAGCGCGCAACATCGCAGATCACAATGCAGCACGTTGTGAGAGTTTCAGTAGGTCCATATTTGTCTTCGCAATGGTTGCTACCTCGAATTGGAGAGTTTGAGATCGCGCATCCAGATGTTCGTATCGACCTGATCCATCGTATAGGCGAGCCAACATCAAACCTAGCGGATGTTTCAATTGTTTGGATGGAGACTGGAACGCCAGACATATTTTCCATTCAACTCTTTGGCACCAAAACCATTCCAGTCGCAGCGGAAAGGCAAAGTCTGGGTGAAAACTTCTGGACTGGCTCAATGCCGCCAATTCACTATCGCAGCCGTTCAACTTGGTACGAATGGCTTCTGGCAGCAGGTGCTCCAACAAGCTTTGCGGATCGAGGTGAGGTTCTGGATGATCCAAACATCGTCTTGGAAGCAGCTGCTCACAGAAGGGGCATCGCGATGGGATTTTTACCGTTCATCAAATCATTTTTTGAAGCTGGTCGCCTTCAACCCGTTGACAAAAGAGCCTTTCGTTCGACTTGGGGATACCGTTTAATACAAAATAGCCCCGACAATGCCAATTCGTGCATGTTCGCCAATTGGATATCTCATCAAGCGAACCAGACTAACAATGCTTCTCCGGCTGAATGATCAATAGACAATCGATAAGTTCAATGTCCCTTCTTTGCAATATCGCGATCGTGGCTGGAAGTTGGCTCGCACCTGTATCAAAGCGGACGTTGATCGCCAACGTTGTTTCGGTCGATTTGTCCGCATACCCGCCGTCTGAGGTCCAGAAGACAGCATGCTTTGTCAAATGGCAGCTTTCACGTATTGCACTGCGGAATATCGAAGAGTTTCGAACGTCGGCAATGGGCCGAAAACGCCGAAAGCAACGTCGCGTGGCCGCGGCCCTCCGTATGAACCTCCGATACCCACCAAATCACCTCGTCACGGCCGTCCGACCCGCAAGGCTCTCTACAAACCGTGCCGTCAGACCGCCCTTTGGCGCGTTCGGCGGCCAGACGGCGTAGACGCCGACCGGTGCGACGCTCCAGTCGGCCAAGACATGGATCATATCCCCCGACGCCAGGTCGGCCTCGACGAGAAAGTCCGGCAGGATGGCGAGCCCGGCGCCGGCGCGCGCCAGCCGGTAGAGCGCGTGGGCGTCGTTGACGTTGATGCGGATTTCCGGGTCGATCCGTACCGGCGGTGCGCCGGGTTTGCGGAATTCCGGCCTTCTGGGCGCCTGCGCCAGTTCCACCCAGTCCCATGCGGCGACGTCGTCGGGCGCGACCGGGGCCGGGCGGCTCTTCATGTAGGTGCGCGCGGCGACCAGCTTGCGTT
>JGI12316J15310_10001976_pt4 | contig 11480 bp, 9 predicted proteins | sample MarCyaLeptolynsp_FD_15310 | JGI IMG/M metagenome (IMG submission 15310)
TGTACCTGAAAGTTGGCCAGAACAGCAAGGGGGGAACCCTGTGCATCATCTACCCGGAAAACAACCAGCTCACGGTCCACAAATTCATCAGGATTCAGACCAACCGCCGGTGGGTTATCGCCCTTGGCACGATACCGCCGGTTCATGTTGATGGTGCCTTCTCCGCGTTGGCCATAAATATGGACGGGCACCATGTTGGCATTGGCTTCAACAACGGCTTCAATTAGTTTTGTCTCAGCTGTTGCAAAATGTTCATCCACTTCAGCAACATGTTTTGACAGGTCCGCCCCGAGCGGCCCTTTATTCGGGTTTGCGGCTGGTCCGGAATGCGTATGTGTTGCAAACAGGAAAATATTTTTCTCATTGATGCCACTGGCCTTAGCGGCACGTTTCACAAAAGTTTTAAAGGGGCGAATACTGCCATGATCGACACTGATTATTGCAACACGATCTTCCCCATCAGAAAAAACCATCGCCGTGCCATACATACCATCAGGATCATTACCGGTTGATTCCACATGCGTGGAAGACCCCCAGTTCATCTGAGCAATACCCCTTCGTGGTGTGATATCTGTGCGCGCTACACCGGCAAACAGGCCAGATGCAGCCGAATCTGATACGCCTTGTTCCTGTGCAGTAGCCATTAAATGCACACTGAAAAAAGAAATTGTGATTGTTATAAAAATGACAATTCTTGAAATTGTTCTTCTTAAATTCATTACTTTAATTCCTTTTCTGATCCTGTCAGGAATATTGCAGATCATGATATTCGTTTATTATGGCCGCAAAAGGTTTCGCGTAAAGTTGGATAAGTTATCAATCAACTTTAGAGACGGTTATGATGCGCATGTTAGTCAAGGTTAAATGGAATACTAATATATCAGTTGTGTTCTGCAAATCAAGATTACATTTTTGAGAACTTAAAATTTCAACCAGGTTAGTTCAGTAGCTTTCGCAAAAATAAATTTCATGAAAGGCAGCACGTGTTTTAAAAATCGTGCTCTGCCACCATCTCCAAGAAATTGTTGAGAACAGGATTGGAATTGTCTTTTTTCCAGACCATGGCCAATTCAATTTCTGCGCCTTCAGCATCAATTGGCAATAAACGTAAACCGGATGGATTACGCGGCAATGCCCCCTTGGAAGCAAAGAAAACACCTTTATCCTCCTTGGCAAATTCCAGAGCCATTGAAGGAAAGAAGGATTTTATTCTTGTTTGCATCACGGTTCCTGATCGAACCAGCAATTCCTGTAATTTAGTATCGTAAGAGCTAACATTTGTTGAGGGGTTATATAAATGGTGCTCTTTCATGGCCTCTTTAAGAGTGATGCTTTTTTTTCGGCTCAAGGGGTTCTTTTCTGAGACCACTAAAACGATCGGCGTGGCAGGCAGGTCAATCAGACCGCACTCAGCCAGAATGGCCGGAATGGGTTTGATGGTGAAAATAAGATCAAGATCTTTACGCATCAGCTGTTGTGCAATGCTGAAGGAACGTCCTTGCACAACCTGGACAGAAACTTTGGAGTTGGATTGTGCAAAATTGAAAATCATTTCTGGTATTGCGCTGGACAAATAATCATCTGTATGGGCAATTTTCAATGATCCCAATTCGCCCTTGGCCACCATCTGGGTTTCTGCTTTGGCCCGTTCACTGGCGCGCAACAATTCTTTAGCCGACGTCAAGAGTGCCTGACCTGAGGGGGTAAGCGTCAGCGGCTTTCTGCGCCCTCGCTCCAAAAGCTTCACACCAATTTCTTCTTCAAGAAGTTTGATCGAATGACTTAAGGGAGGCTGCGTCATGTTTAACTTCTTTGCCGCGATGCCAAAGTGCAATTCTTCCGCGACGGCGACAAAATATCTGAGTTGACGTAGTTCCATTTTTTTGATCCAAAAAATGTATCATAATGAATTTAATTTGTATTGGAAAGTATTAAAATCAATTGGTATGGTAATATGTCAGTGATGAGTTATCTCTTACTCATTCAAAAAGGAGGGAAACATTGAGAGATCAAAATCAAGACTATGTTAGTATTTCTAATACGGAGGAAAAGATGAGAAATAAAAACAAATGGTACCTTAACATTTCGACCATTGCTTTGTTGGCAACATTGCCCACAGTGTCAATTGCCGAAGAAGACGCCAAGGCAGAAGAATTAGTCATGGAAGAAGTGGTTGTGATGGTCAGCGCCAACAAGCGTTTGGAATCACAAGTCACAGTTCCAATGGGTGTGACGGCGATTGGTGCCGGTCGTATCGAAGAGCTTGGCATCCGTTCAGCTGAAGATTACTTAAGGTTCGTTCCGGCGGTAAACTTTGGTGTTCGGTTTGACTATCCACGCGGTGGTGTTCAGCCAAATATCCGTGGTGCGCAAATCGGTGAGGGTGTTTCCACAGCCATGTACTTAAATGATGTACCGCTGCAGCCGTTGGCTTTTGACCGTGTTGGTCTGCCAGACCCGGCTGTTTATGATGTATCTCGGGTTGAAGTACTGAAAGGCCCACAGGGTACGCTTTATGGATCTGCTTCCATTGGTGGTCTGATTAAAGTTGTGACAAATGCCCCTGAACAAAATGACTTCAACGGTTCTGTGAATGCACAGGTCTGGACGACAGAAGGCGGTGGCAATGGTTACCAGTTGGATGCGCATTTAAACATTCCGATTGTTGATGACAAGCTTGCGCTGCGTATCGTAGGAACCTATTCCCAGGATGATGGCTATATCAAAGGCGTGAACGGTGAAATTTTCTTCAACGAATTCACCAATCGCGACACAACTGGTACCTTAAACCCAGGCCAGGATTTTGGCTCCGTTCTGGAAGCAATTTCCGATAATGGCTTCATTAATAACAACGAACATATTGTGTTCCGCGCAGAGGCTGAATGGTTGGTCTCAGACACCATCACAGCACGGCCTTTGGTCTTCATTCAGGACACAGAATTTGGTCATGGTGCTGGCCTGTCCGGCGATCTTTTTGCCAATACTGCTGATGGCATTATGGCCTTCCCGGTTGTAAATAGTAATGAAGCCGAAGCCCAACAACGTTATGAAATGTTCAACCTGCCGATCGAATTTGACTTCGGTTGGGGTACATTGTTGTCGTCCACAGGTTTCTTCAATCTGGAACATGGACGGGATAACTCTTCTCCGGGTATTTTGTTCGGTATTGCCAGTGGCGATCTGGATGACAGCTTGACAGACGAACAACGTGCCGCCGCAGAGCAGGGCCTGAGAGATGCCATTTTTGGTCTGGACAGTCCTGCTTTGGAAGACAGTGGTTCAGAACAACAATTTGTGCAGGAGTTGCGTTTAACGTCAGAAGTCACAGATATTTTTGATGGCGTAGATGCCTTTATCGTGGCCGGTGGTTATTACCGGGATGTGAAACGTGATTTTAACCAGTCTGATCTGGATCCTGCTCTGGTGCCGATTCTTGGTTTCTCAAGTATCATTACCCGTACGGACAATGTGGAAAATTATGAGGAATTTGGTCTTTTCGCCGACGCGTCATTTGATGTAAATAACTCATTCCGTGTATCTGGTGGTTTGCGCTATTATGATTATCAGCGTGATGCCTTTAACCCAGGTTCTGGTCGTTTTGGTGCCGGACCAAATCCTGCATTACAAACCGCTGAAGGCAATGGCTTAAACTATAGTGCGTCTGTTTCATACTATCCTAATGGTATTGATGAAGGCACACTCAACATTTATGCCCGTGTTGCTTCTGGTTTCCGTCCGGCCTTTGCTGCCGCGACAACTGTGTTCCCAGCAGACTGTCAGGCTCAGCTCGGTACATTGCCTGAAGGTGACCGTGATGGTATCCTGGTTGAAGATACTGCGACCAACTATGAAATCGGTATTAAAGGCCGTACTGAAGATGGCCGCTTCACCTACAGTGGTGCTGTGTTCCAGATTGACTGGAGCGATCTGCAAAGTCAGCTGCGCCTGGATTGTGGTTTCACCTTGCCGTTGAATGTGGGTGAAGCCCGCACCAGAGGTTTTGAAGCTGAATTCACAGCAGGCTTTGGCCCGATTGATATCAACGCAGGTGTCGGTTATGTGGATGCCGAACTGACAGAAACATCCAGTATCGGTAACGAAGGGGATAAAATTCCTCTGGTTGGCGAATGGTCTGTGAATGCCAGCATCAAATACTCACCGGAAGTGTTGTCTGAAAACAATGTTTATTTCCTGGTGGATTATACCTATCAGGACTCAGCTAACTATGGCTTCAGCGAAACCAGCCGTGAGCGTGAATCACTTGGTTTGGTAGGCGCCCGTATTGGGGCAACCTTTGAAGACTGGATGGTTGAAATTTACGGCCGGAACCTGACTAACCAGCGTAAATTGGGTCAATGTTTTGACTCAGGTTTCCCAATCATTGGTGAGCGTGTGAATTGTATCAACGTACCACGCGTCCTTGGTGTCCGGGTTGCCCGCGATTTCTAATATCCCGTTAGATAAAGCGTAATATTCAAATAAAGCTGCCTTGTATGAAATGTACAAGGCAGCTTTTTTTAATGTCTGTTTATTTAAGAGAAACGTCCCCTTAATGTCTTAGAGTGCCATATTTTCTTTGACTTTTGCGAAAGAGTTGATGGCTTTATCGAGGTCCTGGCGTGTGAGGGCGGCGGACATTTGGGTTCTGATGCGGGCTTTGCCTTTGGGCACGACGGGGAAGCTGAAGGCGACCACATAAACACCCTGTTTGAGCATCTCATCAGCAAACTTGGCAGCAACCGCTGCATCATAGAGCATGATCGGTACAATGGCATGTTCACCGGGCAGCAGATCAAAACCATGTTTTTCCAGACCTGCGCGGAAGTATTCTGTGTTTTCTTTCAGCTGATCGCGCAACTGATTGTCGCGGGTGACCAGTTCCAACGCCTTGATGGCCCCGGCCACCACAGGTGGCGCCACGGTGTTGGAGAACAGATAAGGCCGACTGCGTTGACGCAACAGGTCAATGACCTCTTTCTTGCCGGACGTATATCCGCCGGAGGCACCGCCCAAAGCTTTGCCCAAAGTCCCCGTGGTGATGTCAATGCGGTCCATACAGTTGCGATATTCATGGGTCCCGCGACCACCTTGACCGATAAAGCCGGTGGCATGGGCATCATCAAAATGCACCAGCGCATCATATTTCTCGGCCAGATCACAGACTTCATCCAGCTTGGCAATATAACCATCCATGGAGAAGACACCATCTGTGGTGATCAGTTTAAAACGGGCTCCGGCTGCATCAGCGGCCTTGAGCTGAGCTTCCAGATCAGCCATGTCGTTGTTCTTATACCGATAGCGCTGAGCCTTACACAGCCGGACACCATCAATGATGCTGGCATGGTTCAGCTCGTCAGAGATCACCGCATCTTCCGGACCCAGCAGTGTTTCAAACAACCCGCCATTGGCATCAAAACAGCTGGGGTACAAAATCGTATCTTCTGTGCCCAGGAAAGTGCTGAGGGTTTCTTCCAGTTTTTTATGCAGGGTCTGAGTACCACAGATAAAGCGCACAGACGCCATGCCATAGCCCCATTCTTTGAGGCCTTCGGCAGAAGCTTCATTGACTTCAGGGTGCTGCGCCAGGCCCAGATAGTTATTGGCACAGAGGTTCAGAACATTCTCCCCACCTGTCACGCCCACACTCGCCCCTTGCGGACCGGTGATCTGGCGTTCGCTTTTATAAAGCCCGGCCTCGCGGATGGCGGAAAGTTCCCCTTCCAGATGTTGTTTCATTTTTCCGTACATATCAATCTTCCCAATTCAAAATCACTTTGCTGGCCTTGCCCGCATTCATCACATCAAACCCGTTCTGGAAATCCCGGAAGCTCATCCGGTGGGTAATTACTTTTCCAATATCCAGACCATTTTCAATCATCACCGACATCTTGTACCAGGTCTCGTACATCTCCCGGCCGTATATGCCTTTCAGGGTCAGCATGTTAAAGATCACGGTTTCCCAGTTGATGGTCACATCATCCGCCGGAATACCCAGGATCGATACCTTACCCCCATGACACATGTTGGCCAGCAGGCTGTTAAAGGCCTGACCATTGCCGGACATTTCCAGACCCACGTCAAAACCTTCCGTCATGCCCAGTTCTTTGGCCACATCTTCGATGGATTCTCTGGTCACGTTGATGGTGCGGGTGGCCCCCAGTTGTTTGGCCAGTTCAAGACGGCTGTCGATCACATCGGTGATCACCACATGACGGGCGCCCGCATGACGACATACCGCCGCGGCCATGGCCCCGATGGGTCCGGCACCGGTAATCAGAACATCTTCACCCAGCAGATCCCATTGCAGGGCCGTATGGGTGGCATTACCCAGCGGATCAAACAACGCCGCCACATCCAGGTCAATACCCGCCCGGTGTTCCCAGACATTGGACATGGGCAAAGACAGATATTCTGCAAAGGCTCCCGGCCGGTTCACCCCGATACCGGATGTATAGGCACAAAGATGACGACGGCCGGCCATACAGTTGCGGCAGCGGCCACAGACCACATGGCCTTCGCCGGAGACAATCTGACCCGGACGGAAGTCATTGACATTGGCACCCACATCGACGATCTCGCCAACAAATTCATGACCCACCACCATCGGCACCGGAATGGTCTTCTGCGCCCAGTCATCCCAGTTATAGATATGCATGTCCGTCCCGCAGATCGCTGTGCGCTTGATCTTGATCAGAACATCATTAATACCAACCTCAGGTTCCGCAACATCCTGAAGAGACAAACCAACACCAGCCTCAGACTTCACCAATGCCTTCATAAAAAACACCCTTAGAATAAATTAAGTCAGGATTGTTGACATAATACCAAACAACCAGCGTTGTCCACCATAATATATGATCGGTGGTCAAAAGTATTTTGTTTAAAGGGGAAAAGCTTATTCAATCAGCAGGAACAAACTGCTCATCGCGTTTTTGTCCGGCATCGGGCCGGTGGGGCGCATCCCCTTCACGGACACCAATTAAAATACGAAAGGCTTCCGCATTGGCCGTCACCACAATGGCCAACAACACAAAGGTTACGATACCTGCCGGAATATTAATAATCAGTTCCGTCAACAGATAATGAAATGTGGTGTGGGATGTCATTTCCTGCAGACACCAGTCCACCAGATAGCCATAAATGCTTAAGGGCAAAAACGCCCGCATTACCAACAGCCACAGGGACATACCATAGCCCCGGGTTTGCTCCCAGATTTGCCGCATCCTCATACTTTTGCGGCCCAGGGCGAAGCCAACCGTCAAAAGAGAAAGACGCACCAGAATCGGCGAGAAAGCAAACATGACGATAAAGGTGCTTTTAATGACAATGTCATTCATCAGCTGATTCGAATAGGTCTCGCCGATATAACCATAAAAAATCAACAAGGCCGCAGATAAAAGCATGGTGGGAATCATCAGAATCACTGAAATCAGCAGAATCCTGATAATGCTGCGCCCGATACGCATTAAGGATACACCACGGCTCCCAAAACCATGTTTAATCATCAGGGAATAGGTCGCCTGTTCCGGCCCTAACAAAAATTGCCGGTACCAGACAAGCGCAAAACCCGCCGTGATGATCGACAGCAAATAACGTCCATCAAACTGGATGGCATATTCGTTTAATAAAACCGCTTCGCTTGTTTTGACCAGCACCCACAGGATCAGAGCCCCCCAGGTCAACCTCAGGAAATCATTAAAGTGCAATGAAAGAAACCTGTAGCTACCTTTTAGGGTTCTTTCCACATGAAGTTCTTTTGAATTCAATCGTTTACTTTCTCTAACCCGATCCTCGCAAAACCAGGAAATGCCAACTCACTATTGTTTGATTAGCAGTTTATACGCCGTCATTGTACCTTATATATATGAACAGGTATTTATATATAGTAAGAGTTTTATCTTTATTTGGCTTTTTGTTGGCGAGCAATGCTGCAAAGGCTGAAAATTTAACCGTTGTTGAGCTTTATACATCACAAGGCTGCAGCTCCTGCCCCCCTGCGGATAAGGTTCTGGCAGATGTCAGAACACAGGATGATATCCTGGCATTGGGTTTTCATGTGGATTACTGGAATTATCTTGGTTGGAAGGATACCTTCGCCCAGGCCGAGTTCACCAAACGCCAACGGGATTATAACCGCTCTCTGGAAGCCAAAAGTGTCTACACGCCCCAAATCATCGTGCATGGCCTGAAAGGGGTTGTGGGATCGCGGAAATCCGATGTGAAAGACCTGATCAATTTTGCAGAAACCCGCCGCACCACAGGACCCGCGATCTCATTTGCACAAATGGACGGCGAGATGTTCAAGTTACATGTGCCCAAGGGGGAGAGTGTTGTCCCGGCGACAATCTGGCTGGTGGGCTATGATCATCGCAAAACCGTTGATATCAAACGCGGCGAACTGCGCGGTAAAACCCAAACCTATCATAATGTGGTGCGATCCTTAAAGCGGGTCGGCACATGGCACGGCGATGAAATCAAGCTGACGTTGGATAAAGAAGATTTAAGCGATCTGGCCTGCGATGATTATGCCATCATCATTCAGCAGCGTGACACCGGACCAGTACTGGCCGCAAGTCGCCTGAAAAGGCTGTAAAATATTTATATCCCCCCACTTCCTCAGATAATGTTAGAGGAAACTGATCAGGGCTTTGTCATCAACGACAAAGCCCTTTTTTTATGTTTTAAAATCCGCGAGCCATAATGTCTGTCAGACGACTGGCAAAGGCGATTGGGTCGGCGGGTTGCTCACCTTCCAAAATCAATGCCTGATCCATCAGCAACAAAGCCGCATCTTTCAGTTGGTCCACAGAACCTTCCGAAGTGGCCTGGCCTGCCAAAGATTTGATCAGCGTGTGGTCCGGGTTAATTTCCAGAACCCGTGTTGTGGCCTGATCCAGTTGATTATGGGCCTGCAGGATTTTTTGCAGATGCATATCCATATCACCATCATCAGCCACCAGACAAACCGCACTGTCGGTCAGGCGTTTGGACAGACGTACATCCTTAACCGCCTCGCCCAGGTTGGTTTTCAGAACACCCACCAACGCATCCAGTTCCGGGGTGCTGTCGGTTTTATCGTCTTCTTTATTTTCATCTGACTTTTCATCCAGATCAGCGGCCCCACGGGTGACAGATTGGAATTTCTTACCTTCATATTCCGGCATCATCTGCAGCCAGAAATCATCCACCGGATCGCTGAGCAACAACACTTCATAACCTTTGGATTTAAAGCCTTCCAGTTGTGGAGAATGTTTAATCACCTCTGGGTTATCGCCGGTAATGTAATAAATATGTTCCTGACCTTCTTTCATGCGGGAAATGTAATCACCCAGCGTGGTCAGTTTGTCAGAAGCCGTGGAATTAAACAGCGAGAATTTCAGAATTTGGTCACGACGTTCGAAATCCTCGTAAATGCCTTCTTTCAGGACACTGCCGAACGTTGACCAGAATCCTTCAAAGGCTTCAGGGTCTTTGGACGCTTTTTTCTCCAGTTCATTCAGAATACGGTTGGTCACAGCTTTGCTGATTTTATTCAAAACCGGGTTATTCTGCAGCATTTCGCGGCTGATGTTCAGCGGCAGGTCTTCGGAATCCACAATGCCGCGCATGAAACGCAGATATCCGGGCAACAGGTCCTGACAATCATCGGTGATAAAGACGCGTTTTACGTAAAGTTTGGTGCGTACCTTGCGGGCCGGATCAAATAAATCCATCGGCCGTTGGCTCGGCACAAATAATAACACCGAATATTCGATCATGCCTTCGGCACGGTAATGGATCGTGTGCCAGGGATCATCAAAAGCCTGACCGGCATGATGATAAAATTCTTTATATTGTTCCTCGGTGATGTCCGATTTGGGGCGCATCCACAGGGCGGTGCCTTCATTGACCCGATCCTGTTGTGTTTCGCCGTCTTTTTCCGTCAGCAATGTGATCGGACAGGCAATATGATCGGAATAGGTTTTGATGATATTGCGCAGGCGATGTTCTTCAACAAACTCGCTGGCATCTTCTTTCATATGCAGAATGATTTCTGTACCGCGCGTGGCCTTGTCTGATTTGGTCAGGGTATATTCACCAATGCCATCGGATGTCCAGGTCCAGGCCTGATCTTCCCCGGCTTTCAGGCTGTTTACCTCAACCTTGCCCGCCACCATGAATACCGAATAAAAACCAACCCCGAACTGGCCAATCAGGTTCACATCAGTGGCCTGGTCACCGGTCAGGTTATTCATGAAGTTGGATGTCCCGGACCGGGCAATGGTGCCCAGGTGAGAGACCAGATCATCATGATTCATACCGATACCATTATCGGAAACCGTCAGGGTTTTCTTTTCCGCATCCAGTTGAATGTCAATTTTGAAATCCGCATCACCTTTGATCAGATCAGCGTTGGTCTGGCTTTCATAACGCAGTTTGTCACAGGCGTCTGATGCGTTGGAAATCAATTCCCTGAGGAAGATTTCCCGTTCGGAATAAACGGAATGCACCATCATATGCAGAAGTCTGCTGACTTCCGCCTGGAATGAATGTTTTTCAGCGTCTGGTGCTGTCTGATCCGTTTGTGTTTCGGTGGTCATTTTATTCAAAGATCCCTCATTTATTCAATCTTGTCCTTTACAGAGCATGATATGGATAAAAGGGGACTTTTTTTCAAGGGGCAAAAGCTAGGCTCTGGCTTTTAACTGCCCGCCCAGACCATTATAAAGCATATCCATTCGTTCACACCACAGGATCACATTCTTTTCATCTTTCAGAACCGGTACTTTGCTGACGGCTTTGGCCCATTGGAACAGGCCATAAATCACATAGTCCAGATAAGCCGGTGCTTCACCTGAGAAATAATCCTGCCCACTCAGGGTCGCTTCATAGGGTTTCAGCAAATTACGGAACGTTTCGAGATTTTTATCACGGTATTGCACAACCTCTTCCAACGTCATGTTGATCCGGGCTTCGCGGGTTTTGCGAAAATAATCCTTGTCCCGGTCATCCGCCATTTCATGAATATCCTTCACACAGGCCAAGAACATGGGGCGAAATAATTCATAAGAAAAGACATTTACGCCATGTAAGGCCAAGGCTTTTTCAGCGGGGGACCCAAATAAACTTGGGCGGTCCGGATAGGTTTCTTCCAGATAACAGGCGATATCCCAACTGTCTGAGATGATATTATCGCCATCCACCAGGACCGGCACGGTTTTCGATCCTGAAAAGGCCAGTTTTTCGGCAAAATCTGAAAACACCAGCGGCACGGTTTCAAAATCAAACCCTTTGTGCGCCAGACACATTTTTGTGCGCCAGACAAAGGGACTAAAGCCTTGTGATGGATCACGGCCAACCAGTTCATATAATTTCATGACATACTCCTTACTGATATTCTGATCATATCAAAGTCCGGAGAAAAAAAGAACCAGTTATCCGGTAAAACAGGGTGCCATAAAGGCTTAAGGGTATGGAGTTCCCGGATAACTGGTGAAAGG
>JGI12316J15310_10000228_pt33 | contig 11463 bp, 8 predicted proteins | sample MarCyaLeptolynsp_FD_15310 | JGI IMG/M metagenome (IMG submission 15310)
CGCAACATGCGAGAGGGAAAGGACCACATACGTGGATTTGTTTGTGGCGCTCGGTCTCCAGATCATTTCGGGGATCGCCAATCTGGTGCTCATCAGTATGGGCCTGGCGATTATTTTCGGGATGATGCGGGTGATCAATCTGGCGCATGGGGAATTCCTGATGCTCGGCGGCTATACGGTCGTCGTTTCAACCAACAACGGCGTGAACATCTGGTTTGCGATGCTTGTTCTGGCGCCGCTGGTTGTCGGCATCATTGGCATTATCGTCGAGCGCCTGCTGATCCGCTTCCTGTATGGACGAATGGTGGACACGCTGCTTGCCACCTGGGGCCTCAGCCTCCTGTTCGTGGGACTGGTTACGACCATTTTCGGCGCGCAGACAGCCACAACCATTTCGCCGCCGCTCGGATCCCTGGAAATCGGCGAATTCAGAACGAGTGTGTACGAGCTGTTCCTGATTGGCGTTGCCATTGTGCTTTGTATTGCCGTCTATGCCGTGTTGAAACTCACGAAACTCGGACTGCTCGCCAGGGGCACCATGCAAAGCGCGGAAATGGCGTCCGCCCTTGGCGTCTCAACCTCCAGGATCTACATGGTCACGTTCGGGCTGGGCGCCGCGGTTTCGGGACTTGCCGGCGGGCTGCTGGCCCCGTTGACCGGCGTGTTGCCGACGATTGGCGCCACCTATATCGCGAAAGCCTTCATTACGGTCATCAGCGGCGGCACCGCCATCCTGGCGGGCACCACATCGGCTTCGGTACTCCTTGGAGGCATAAACGGCGTCATGAGTTTCATCACCGGTCCGACGATCGGTGAGGTCGCGTTGCTTCTGACCGCTATTGTGCTGCTGCGGCTCATGCCGCGGGGAATTACCGGCCGGTTCTTCAGGAAAAATCTATGAGTTGGACCCGCGAAAACCGATGGCGTTTCGGTCTTGTCGTGCTCGGGGTGATCTTCATGTTCGGCGCGCCCCACGTGCTGGAACTGTTTACCGTCATCAATCTGACCACGGCGATCGCGTTGGCGATCCTTGCTCTCAGTCTTGGGCTGATCTGGGGGTATGGCGGGATATTGTGTTTTGGCCAGACCGCCTTTTTCGGTCTCGGCGGTTATGTTTACGTGGTTGCGGCAATCAACTTCGGAGGCTCCAGTTGGGCGGTTCTGACAGCGATATTGGTCACGGCGCTGTTTGCGGCGATCCTCGGCTATTTCGTCTTTTACGGCCGCGTCAGCGATGTCTATCTCGGCGTCATTACGCTGACGGTTACTCTCATCATGTACAGCCTGATACGGCGGACATCGGGCCCCTCCTACAAGATTGGCGATGCCTTGCTCGGCGGGTTCAACGGGATCACCGCGCCGCCTTTGAATCTGCCATGGGACGCTTCCACCTTTTTGTATCCCGAACACGTCTTTTATGTCGCGATGGCGGCGTTGATTTTGTGTTACATACTGTCTTTCTGGCTGGTGCAAACCCATTTCGGCCGGGTCTCCGTGGCGATCCGGGAAAACGAACTGCGCGCCGAACTGCTGGGTTACGACATTCGCTTTTACAAGCTCGCCATGTTCGCAATCGGCGGAGCCATCGCAGCTGTCGCCGGTGTGATTTTTGTGAACGGGGTTGGCCGGGTCACTCCGGATGTGTTCAATCTCTACAACACGGCTTTGACGATCATCTGGGTCATCGTGGGTGGGCGCGGGACCCTGATCGGACCGGTCGTGGGCGCTTTTCTCATCTTTTACCTCACGTCCTCTCTCGGCAGTCAGGCCGTGGTGAACAGCAATCTGATACTGGGAGGCATCCTGATCCTGTTCGTTCTTGCCGTGCCCAGGGGAATTGTTCCCTCGTTGATCGAACTGGCGGATCGCCGCCGTCATCGCCAATTCTCCAAGCGTGAACAGATGCGAATGCGTCGGCGCAACCGCCGCAACGGCGCCGCCTCGGAGACGACCCATGAACGGTGAGATCGTTGTCGAAACCCGCAATCTGTCGATGCATTTTGGTGGCGTGCATGCCGTCGATCAGGTTGATTTCGCCCTTTACGAAAAAGAGCTGCGCTGTCTGATCGGTCCGAACGGCGCCGGCAAGAGCACTTTTTTCAAATGTCTGACGGGACAGCTCGTGCCAAGCGACGGCAATGTGGTCATTCGCGATATGCAGGTTGCCGGTTTCGAACCGCATCAGATTGCCTCGCTCGGGGTCGGTATCAAGACCCAGATCCCCAATGTTTTCGATGGATTGAGCGTCTACGAGAGCATCTGGCTGTCGGCACGCCGCTGGCACACCTCCAAGCGGTCCAATGTCCTGACCAACGAGACCATAGAACGGTTGCGGCTCGGCGACATTCGCGCCGACATGGTCGGCAACCTCGCTCACGGACAGCGCCAGTGGGTCGAACTGGGTATGGTCGTGGCCGCCGAACCGTGGCTGGTGCTGCTGGACGAGCCCGCTGCCGGCATGACCCATGAGGAGGTCGAAACGACGGCAGAACTGATCAAGGAATTGAACAAGACCGCCACCATGATCGTGGTTGAGCACGACATGCAGTTCATTCGCAAGATTTCGCAGAAGGTGACCGTGTTCCATGAAGGACGAATTCTGATCGAGGACGATATGGACGCGATCTCGCGGAACGAGCGCGTGCGCGAAGTTTATCTGGGGCACAAAGCAGCATGAGTGATACGGCCATCTTGAATGTGAGGGGTTTGCGTGCCGGATACGGGCGCGTACCCGTGCTGCATGGCATCGACCTCGACGTGCATGACGGAGAAATTGTCGGCGTTCTCGGCCACAACGGCATGGGCAAGACCACGCTCTTGAAAACGCTGATGGGGATCGTATCCGCCTCCGCCGGAAGTGTTGTGTTCGAAGGTGAGGACGTCGTCAGGGAGCCGGCCAACAAACGCGCCCTGGTCGGCCTGGGATATGTGCCGCAGGGCAGGGGTATCTTCCCCAATCTCTCCGTGTACGACAACATTCGCATGGGCATCGCCGCGCACGGGGATGACGAGGAAGAGGCCATTGCGAAGATCCTCACCGAGTTTCCGCGCCTGGAACGGCTCCTGGAGCGCGACGGAGGCGCTCTGAGTGGCGGTGAACAGCAGTTGCTCGCCATTGCCCGGTGTCTTATCAGCCAGCCGCAACTGATATTGCTGGATGAACCGACCGAGGGCATTCAGCCGTCCATCGTTGACGAGATTGGCGACAAACTTCAGGAACTCAGCAAAAACCGGGGAATCTCGATCATTCTTGTGGAACAGAATCTGGAGTTCATCACCGAGCTCTCCGATCGGATCCTGATGATGCACAAGGGTGTGATTTCCAACGAAATCAGCAAGGCCGACGCGCACGACCCGGCCTTGATCGACGAGTTTGTCGGGTTTGGTGCCGGCATCTCCGCCGGCGCTGCCGCCCAGCCGTCCCAAGCCAAGGCCGCACCACCTTCTTCGACGCATTCGGCAACAAGGCCGGTTGCAGCACCCGCGGCGCATCCCAAACCAAATTCACCTGCTCAGGCCCCGGCAAGGCCGGTGCAACCACAAGGTCATCGTTACATGTCCGTCAAACGTCCAACGCACAACCAATTGAAAGAAATCATCAATGCGCTCGGCATGAACATGTCCGACGAGCGCGCCGGCGAGTTTCTTGCGACAATGGACGGGCTGACAGAAGCTTATGACGTCATTGATGCCTTGCCGGATTACCTGCCGCCTGTGGACTATCCACGAACCGCCGGCTATCGCCCGTCGGCGGAGGAAAACCCGATGAATGCCTGGTATGTCAAGACGGACATCAAGGGATCTCCACGCGGCCTCCTCGCCGGCCGGACGATTGCCCTGAAAGACAATGTGTGCCTGGCCGGCGTGCCGATGATGAACGGTGCGTCCACGCTGAAGGGCTATACGCCGGATGTGGATGCGACCATCGTGACCCGGATTCTCGACGCCGGCGGCATCATCAAGGGCAAAGCCCATTGCGAGTATTTCTGCCTGTCCGGCGGCAGCCACACCAATGCTACCGGTCCCTGCCACAATCCGCACAAACACGGCTATTCCGCGGGCGGTTCGTCGTCCGGGTCGGCAGCCCTTGTCGGTGCCGCCGAGGTCGATATGTCCATCGGCGGTGATCAGGGCGGCTCGATCCGCATGCCGTCCTCTTATTGCGGAACCTACGGGATGAAACCCACCCATGGTCTTGTGCCCTATACCGGGGTAATGCCGATTGAGGCGACCATCGATCACACCGGCCCGATCACCCAGAACGTCGCGGACAATGCTCTTTTCCTGGAAGCGATTGCCGGCGAGGACGGACTGGACCCGCGCCAATACAATCCGCAGGTGGACTCCTACACGTCCGCGCTCGGCCGCTCCGTCAGCAATCTGCGTATCGGCGTGGTCAAGGAGGGGTTCGGTCAGGACGGATCGGAAGCCGACGTCGATCGGAAGGTTCGCGCTGCCGCGGAAAAGTTCAAACAGATGGGGGCCGTGGTCGATGAAGTATCCATTCCCATGCATACGATCGGACCGGCAATCTGGACGCCGATCGCGGTCGAAGGTCTGACCAACCAGATGATGCACGGAAACGGCATGGGAACCGGCTGGAAAGGCATGTACACCACGAGCCTGCTTGATTTCCATTCGAACTGGCGAAGCCGGGCCGACGAACTGTCCGACACCCTGAAAGTGTGCATGTTCCTCGGCGAGTATTTCCTCAAGCATCATCGCGGCCATTATTATGCGAAGTCGCAGAACCTCAGCCGGCAATTGAGCCACACCTACGACACGATGCTGAACGCCTATGACCTGTTGCTGATGCCGACAACCCCGATGAAGGCGACACCGTTGCCGCCGGCCGATGCGTCGCTCGCGCTCTATTGCCAGCGTGCCTTCGAGATGTTGACCAACACGGCGCCCTTCGACGTGACCGGTCATCCGGCCATGAGCATACCCTGCGGCATGAGCGATGGATTGCCGGTCGGCATGATGCTTGTTGCGCGGCATTGGCAGGAATCGACGATCTATCAGGCGGCCTCCGCCTTCGAACGAAGCGGCAACTGGCACGAAATGTAAAGGCGATCGATGATCCCCTCAGCCAAGATAAAGCCGGACGACGGACTGTCCCATGTGGTCGGGCGGAGCGATGCCGCACTCAGCGACATGACGATTTCGCAATTGCTGGCAAAAACCAGTGCGCGCTTTCCCGATCATGAGGCAGCGGTCTTTTGCGGGCCGGATGTGCGCTGGACTTACGATCAATTGCGCCGCCGTGTCGACCGTTTTGCGGCCGGGCTGTTGAGCATTGGGCTGTACAGGGGCGACCGGATCGGGATCTGGTCGCCCAACCGCCCGGAATGGCTGATCGCGCAGTTCGCCACGGCCCGTCTTGGCCTTGTTCTTGTCAACATCAATCCGGCCTATCGGCGTTCCGAACTGGAATACGCCCTCAACAAGGTCGAGGCCAAGGCGCTGATCACCGCGCGCCAGTTCAAGAGCTCGAACTATGTCGAAATGCTTCGCGATCTCGCGCCCGAGATGGCGGTCTGCGACGCCGGACGCCTGCGGTCACGCAAGCTCCCTCATCTCAGAACAATCATTCAACTGGGAACCGAAGAGGTTCCCGGAACGTTCAGTTTTTCCGACGTGATGGCGCGGGGGCAGGGCGGGCCGCGAGCGCGCCTGGACTCGATATCGAAAGGCCTGTCGCCTCATGACCCGATCAACGTTCAATTCACCTCCGGTACGACGGGATCGCCCAAGGGAGCCACGCTCACCCATCACAACATCATAAACAACGCGATATTCTGCGCCGAGGCCATGGAACTGTCGGCGTCCGACCGTTTGTGCATTCCGGTTCCCCTTTACCATTGTTTCGGCATGGTGCTCGGAAACCTGTCCTGTGTTGCCGAGGGCGCAACCATGGTGTTTCCGGGCGAAGCTTTTGATCCCGGAGAAACGCTGCGGGCGCTTGACCGGGAAGCTTGCACGGCAATGCACGGCGTTCCGACAATGTTTGCCGCGGTCCTCGATCATCCCCGGTTCGGCAGGCACAACCTCAAGCCGCTCAGAACCGGGATCATGGCCGGGTCTCCGTGTCCGATTGCCTTGATGAAGCGTGTCGTGTCCCAAATGAACGCGCGTGAAATCACGATTGCCTATGGCATGACGGAAACAAGTCCGATTTCCTTCCAGAGCAACACCGGGGACAGTCTGGAACGCCGCGTGACAACCGTCGGCCGCATCCACCCGCATGTCGAGGTCAGAATTGTCGACGAAAAGAACCGAACGGTTCCCGTCGGCGCAACCGGTGAACTGCTCACGCGGGGTTACAGTGTAATGAGCGGCTACTGGAACGATCCAGAGCGGACACGCGAAGCCATCGACGCCGATCGATGGATGCGTACGGGCGACCTCGCGACGCTGGACGCCCAGGGCTATTGCAACATTGTCGGGCGACTGAAGGACATGCTCATTCGCGGGGGAGAAAATGTCTACCCCCGCGAAATCGAAGAGTTCCTGAATGGGGTGCCCGGGGTACAGACCGCGCAGGTCTTTGGCGTGCCGGACGAAAAATACGGCGAGGAGATCTGCGTGTGGATTGTTCCGGCGCCGGGTGCGTCCCTTGACGCCGAAAAAATACGCGCGCATTGCGCCGGACAGATTGCGCATTTCAAGATCCCGAAACATATCAGGATCGTCGAGGATATGCCGATGACGGTCACCGGCAAACCGCAGAAATTCCTGATGCGCGACACGATGATGAAGGAACTGGGCCTGCGCGAAGCCGCAAGCGCCTGAACCGTAGGTGCGACCGTCAGTCCCGTCGCAGGAAAGGCGCTGTTCTCAACCGCGCGCGGCACCTTTGAAAAGGGCGGCGCGCTGTCATGTTGACGACTCTCCGAACCCTTTTTCTACTCGTCGCGGCGGCAAGGCGGATTGAGGATGCAGGAACCCGCCGGCGGTGTGCGTCCGACATTCGGATCCTTGCTGCGCGTGCGTTGCGGTGCGCGGTAAACGGTACCGCCGGAAGCGCGGCGATTGACATTTCGATTCGCTCTCGGGGTGTAGCAGCGGCCCCTGGAGTTCAGCCGCTGCCCTCTCGGGCATTTCGCGGCGCGCCGCTTCGCCTTGACTGTGTAGCAAACCCCCTTCGACGACAGGCGCTCGCCGGCGGGACAGGTCTTTGCGATGCATTGTCCATTGACGAGATTTTCCGTTACTCGGCAGGAAACCGGACATATCCGCCCCGTCGTGGCGCGCATCGCCCGCAACAGGGGTATGGAAGGTTCCGTGGCCGCCAGGGCTGCACCCGAGTGACTGGCGAACAGCTGCAGCGCTTTTCTACTGTTGCGTCCCCACACACCGTCTGGCTTGCCGGCGCTGCATCCAAGCCGGTTGAGTTCGACCTGTACCATAAGGGCCAGTTGTTTGCCTTGCAGTCCCGGATCAATGTCCGGTTGCGCAATTGCACTGGAGGGCGCAGGCGCGGTGCCGTCCGCCGCTGTGCTCGCAGCAGTTGACGGTGCCGGCGATGCGGTAAGCGCTGCAAGCCGTTTTTGCGCCAGACGCGCATAGAGCTTGTTGGAGGCGCCGTAGACTTCGAGATAGGCTTCGATGTCGCTTGGGTCGGTCGTGTCCTTGATCAGCCGCCAGGCCTGTGCGGCTTCGTCGGCGCTCGGTGCCTGCGGTGACGCCTGTGCTGTGGCCGGCGCCTTCGTATCAACGGTCCAGAGCCCCGCATTGTCGGATCCGAACAATTGCGGTGATTGCGCCTGTGCGGTCAAACGTGCGACATCGCGTTTGAGACTTTCCACGAGCGCGCCGACATCCGGTCCGGGATCGGCTATGTGTCCCAGAACCGCCGCAGCGAACGGGCTGTTTTTTCCGCCGGCTCCCATGAGCGCGGATGTCCCGATCTTGGCGGAATAGACGACGCTGGTTCCCGTTGGCGGGTCGATCGGTGCAAGACCCGGAACCGGCGGAACCGATTTTTCGTCCTTTCGCAAAGCCTGCGTGAAGCGATGGCTGGTACCGGCGTCGATAAGGGCGAGTTTCAGTCCGCTTGCTCCCTGCAGGGACGACAGGATCGCATCGAGAGAGATCAACTCGAACCAGGGCGCGGAGGCGTTTTCAAGTTTGGCGTCGCTTGGAACAATGTAGCTCTTGCCGCCAACGGTGAAACCATGTCCGGTGTAGAAGATCAGCGCTGTGTCGGCACCGGCTGCGGCCGCCGCGAAATCAGTGAGAGCGGCGCGCAACGCGTTCACGCCCCCGTTGGTCATCAGTTTCACCTCAAATCCGGTTTGCTTCAAAGCCGCCCCGATCGATCGGGCATCGTTGGCAGCGGATGGAACCGGAGCGGCGTTTTCATAGTCGGAGTTTCCGATAACAAGGGCGAGAGGCTGGGACAGGGCCGGCGGAATGGTCATCCCGACCAAAAGGAAAATCATCAGGACTATGCGCATTCTCACCCCCGATTGCCGTTCTGTACCGTGCCGGACCTCGTCCGTCCGCGACATTATTTCACCACATTTCCGACAGACGCAATGGTTCGGCGTCAAACCGTGATAGAGACGTGTCCGCGGGAGCGTTAACGGTTTCCGGCCGCCAATCGGTTTCCAGCCGCTTAAAACGCTGCTTTCGCCTTGCAGACATGGGCTTATTTTGGTATCCGGCTCGCCAACGAACAATTATGTGTTTGCTTAGCGCTTTTTTTGCGCTAGCGAAACGCTGCGGCAATCAAGCAAACTTCGGGACGTGCGCAGAACTTCAAGTGATTTTGGCGCACTTTGCCATCGCCGGGACCGAATCCGATTTCCAATCGGCCCGATCCTGCCGAAACGCAATATCCCGTCCACCAGTTGAAAGCGACGAACGGTAGACATCATGCAAGTGACCGAGACCCTTGCCGAAGGGCTTAAACGCGAATTGGAAATCGTCATTCCGGCATCCGATCTGGACAGCAAACTGACCGACTACCTGGACGAAATGAAGTCGAAGGTCAGGATCAACGGTTTCCGTCCCGGCAAGGTTCCGGCGGCGCATCTGCGCAAACTGCACGGCAAGTCGGCCATGGCCGAGATCGTCCAGTCTTCGATCAACGAGTGGGTGACGAAGGCGTGCACCGATCGCGAGGAAACGCCCGCGATGCAGCCGGACATCAAGTTCCAGGAAGAGAAGATGGACGAGGTGCTGGATGGCCGGCACGATCTTCAATTCACATTGACCTATGAAATCATTCCGAATTTCGAGATCGCGGATTTCTCGGAGATCTCCGTGGAACGCCAGGTCGTTGCGGTCGACGAATCGGAAATCGACGAGCATCTTGAACGCATCGGCGAAAGCAATCGTGACTTTACCGCCAAGGGGGGCGCCGCGGAAGATGGCGACCGGGTGACAATGGATTTTGTCGGCAAGCTCGACGGCGAACCGTTTGAAGGCGGCTCCGGCGAGGCAACGCCTCTGGTCCTTGGATCGGGTCAGTTCATCCCCGGATTCGAAGAGCAGCTTGTCGGTGTGAAAGCGGGTGACGAAACCGTTATCAAGGTCACATTCCCCGAAGATTATCAGGCCGCCCACCTTGCCGGCAAGGAAGCCGAGTTCGACGTGTCGGTCGGAGAAGTCGCCGCGCCGGGTGAGTTGGTCATCGACGATGCTTTTGCGGAGCGGCTCGGCATCGAATCGCTGGAGAAGCTGCGCCAGACGATTCGCGAGCAGATTGAAGGCGAATACGGTCAGTTGACCCGCCAGCGCGTCAAACGGCAATTGCTTGACGCCCTTGACGCCGCGCATCAGTTTGAGCTGCCGCCGCAGCTTGTCGAAGGCGAATTCAACTCGATCTGGGAACAGATCACCAAGGACATGGAAAGTTCCGGTAAATCCTTCGACGATGAAGACACCAATGAAGAAGAGGCCAAAGCGGACTATCGCAAGATTGCCGAGCGGCGTGTTCGCCTCGGATTGGTTCTGTCGAAAGTCGGTGAAGATAATTCGATCCAGGTCAGCGACGCGGAGACCGAACGCGCCCTGTATGAGCGTGTGCGTCAATATCCGGGCCAGGAAAAGGAAGTGTTCGACTTCTACAAGGGCAACCCTCAGGCGCTGGCGTCTATCCGCGCCCCGGTCTATGAGGAAAAAGTCGTCGATTTCCTGCTCGAACTGGTCAAGGTTGAGGATACAACCGTGACCAAGGAAGAGCTGATCGCGCTGGCGGAAGCCGATGAAGAAGCTGACAAATCCGAGGCCGGCGCAGGATCCAAAGCGGGAGCGGAGAAGGAAAGCGAATAGAATTTGCGAATTCTTAGACCTTTCCCGATATCACCCGGGACCACATATCAGGAAGAGACGGGGCGAGGCAGTTTTGCGCCTTTCGGCCCCAACTCTTTACCAGCCAATTTGATGAGAATCGGACAAAGCACGATGCATGACGCCATAGACGCCAAGATGAGCGCCCTTGTTCCAATGGTGGTGGAACAGACGAATCGCGGGGAACGGGCGTTCGACATTTTCTCAAGGCTTCTGAAGGAACGGATCATTTTCATCACCGGTCCGATCGAAGATCATGTGGCAACGCTTGTCTGCGCCCAGCTTCTTTACCTGGAGGCGGACAACCCCTCCAAGGAAATTGCGCTATATGTCAATTCGCCTGGTGGCCTGGTGACGTCCGGACTTGCCATTTACGATACGATGCAATTCATCCGTCCGCCGATCTCGACCCTGTGCGTCGGTCAGGCCGCTTCGATGGGCTCGCTTCTGCTTGCTGCCGGTCAGCCGGATATGCGGTTTTCGTTGCCCAACTCGCGAATCATGGTCCATCAGCCGTCCGGCGGTTTCCGCGGCCAGGCCGCCGACATTGCGCTGCATGCGCAGGAAATCCTGAACTTGAAGCGGCGTTTGAACGAGATCTACGTCAAACATACCGGCCGCACGCTCGACGAAATCGAGGACGCGCTTGAGCGCGACAATTTCATGACGGCCGAAGCCGCCAAGGACTTCGGCCTGGTCGACCGGGTTATCGTCGACCGGACCAGCATCGACGGTGACGAGGAATAGGAAACACAATCTGATTCTCACACGGGGTAAATCGATCGCGCCGATAGGGATAGACCGGTTGGTCGTTGCTGGATTTCGAGCCGTGATACGACCAGTTAACCGCCGGCTCGCAAATGAAGGCGAAATCGGGCAAATTCGGCGGATATCTGCGCACTGTTAAGTTTATCTTGAACTTTGCTGCCCTAGCATGATTGCATCAAATGGCATATCCATGTTGATGTGGGGTCGCAATTGGGAATCCGATTGCATATTTATGCCGATATAACTCCAGAGCGTCCGGCGACGCCCTGCGAAGTGCGAAAGGGACGAAAAGATGAGCAAAGGCAGCGGCGGTGGAGATAGCAAGAACACCCTCTACTGTTCATTCTGCGGCAAGAGCCAGCACGAAGTCCGCAAACTTATCGCCGGCCCAAC
>JGI12316J15310_10000744_pt5 | contig 11454 bp, 13 predicted proteins | sample MarCyaLeptolynsp_FD_15310 | JGI IMG/M metagenome (IMG submission 15310)
GCCGGTATCCTGAGCAATCACCAGACGCTGGATAAGTTTCTGGTCGGGCAATATCGGATCAATATCCAGCCAAAGTGGCATACCCATAGGGACATATTGTGGATCCACCGCCATGGAGCGTTCCGGTGTTAAAACCACCCCTTGTGACCCCACCGGCCCATCAAGCCCATCCAGTCTTCTGAAAAAAATAAACGACGGGTTATGCCAGATGATTTCACGGGCCTTTTCAGGGTTTTCGCCCATCCATTTGCGAATGCCCTGCATGGACATCTCACCGGGCAACATATGACCTTCATCCAGTAAAACCCGGCCAACGGATTTATACGGACGGCCATTTTTCGCAGCAAAGCCCACCAAAACCTGTTCCCCATCGGGCAAGCGGACCATGCCAGAGCCCTGAATATGCAGGAAAAAGGCATCGGCCATATTTTTCAGCCAGATAAATTCCAGACCTTTATCCTCAAGAGACCCCTGTTCAATGGTGTCCCGATCATCAAAGGGGATAAATTGATCACCCTTGACCTGACCCAAAATGGACTTGTTTTTCAGGTTTTCATCAAACTGGCCCAGATCAAGCCGGATCAGATGATCGGGCCTGCGATATAAAGGAATGGCATATTCATCATTTTGTTCCAGGCTACCATCATAAATCGGCGCAAAATAGCCTGTAAACAAGCCCTCCGAACCATCTTCCTTGATCACCGCATGGGGAACAAAATACTGTTCAAAAAAAGCTTTTGCCGCCGAAGGGGATAAATTGGTCAAAGCATTACACGCATCAAACCAGTCTTTAGCTTTTAACGTCAGCAATTCTGTCTGGATGGTTTTTTCCGCCGGTTGTTTCAGCATCGTTTCGCAGGAAAGAGCAAAAGAACTTAATACCCCGGCATGATCGTCTTGCTGCCAGCCTGGTAAACTATCAAAAAGCACTTCCTTGATCAGGGGATAGGAAATTTCCGCCGGTTTATCGTCGGGGGCTTGCGGTGTCATCACACGGTCCCGCAAAATAATCAGCAAAAAAGTAAAAGCCGCCGCCAGCAGGCTTCCCAGAACAATAATAACGGCAAGTTTCTTCATAATCAGCGGCTAAGTATAATTTTAAGCGTTGCGGGTGGCGATCAATGTCCAATTTGGATCAGAACTTTTCACATCACGACAGAAGGTCCAGATGTCAGTGACCGAAACAGGCTCGGTGGCATCACCTTCGATGATGCGATCTTCTTCATCCTTGGTCACCAAGGTCATATGGCTGGTGAATTTCATGCTCAGTTCGGCCATGGATCCGGTCAGAGTCACATCTTCCACATCAATTTTTTCAACATCATTCAGCGTGTTGTCAAAATGACGGTTTTGCGATTTCATATTGTCGATGGCCGAGGCAAACTGTGTATAGACATCTTTGCTGAGCATGGAGCGTAAAGTCCCGGTATCACCGGACCAGAACGCATTCAGGATCATACCATAAGCCTGTTCAGCCCCATCCATAAAGTTGCTGAGGGAAAAATCACGATCATATTGGCGGATTTGTTTCAGAGGTTCATAAAACGGGGAATCCGGTTTCACACCCACATGATAATCACGTTCCGGACGTTGTTCATAATGATCGCCGTCCAATGTTACCACATTATCAGTTTCTTCCGCCTGATCACGGTGATTGGTGCTGCGACGGCCATAAGCCTGATTTTCATCTTTTTCATCAGACCCGTCATAACCGGTTTTCTTGCCCAACACCCGATGGAGCTGCAGCAAAATAAACCCGGCCACAAAAGCCAACACAATCAGCAAAAAGTTATCAGAACCACTATCCATTATTTTTCCGTTATTTTATTCAAGGTGTCTTAAGTCGTAACCACATAATATGATTATTTAGTGTCGAACAAATCAAATTTTAGTCTGTTTTGCCATTTTACCTTATTTTATGCGTATTTCATCGAAAAATATTGCCCGCAAATACGCCTGTGTCTGGCAGAAAGGCTCACCATATCCTATATGTTGTACGAATGATGACAGAAAATAGTTTGATTTGTGTCCTGCTCATCGCCACTATAAGCCCAATTGAGGCTGAATAAAACGAAAATAGAAGATACCAATGCCCCTGCTGATTTTAATATGTATATTGGCCGTTCCTTATTTTGAATTTCTGGTTTTCCTGAAGGTCGGAAATATGATTGGCGGATGGAACGCTTTTTTCCTGACCGTGATCACGGCCTTTTTAGGTATCTATCTGATCCGGCTCGAAGGCTTTGATGTCCTCAGACGCTTAAAAGAAAATATGGCCCAGGGCATCAGCCCGGCCGAAGAAATCGCTCAGGGGCTTTTCCTAGCCATCGCAGGTCTGTTCTTTTTGATGCCCGGTTTTCTGACCGACAGTGCGGCATTACTGTTGGCCATCACCCCCATCAGACGTTTTTTGAGCAGGCATATTTTAGTGGCTGGTAATTTTTCTTTTCAAACCGGCACCGCCGATGATCATTTGCGGGCCCATGATATGAAATATGGGACCAAGCCGGGCCAGACCATTGATGGTGAATATACCACCCAGGACGACGAAGACTCTGACACGGAGATAAATAAAGATCCGTCCAAGTTGCCAAAAAATGACGATCGCTGATTGAAATCAGCCCCAATATTCCCAAATAACAGCTTCAAGCCGTAAAAACATCGTTATTTTAGGCAAATTAAAGGTCTTTTGGGATTCTGTGGCTTGTGCTTGTACAAAATACATGTTAGCCAGACACGTTTTTGAAAGAAGAAATACATTATTGGGAATGATTAATGTCAGACGAAACTGAAAACAAAGAAAATGAAACTGCAGACGTAGCTGAAGCAGCCGAAGCTGCCACGGAACAAGCTGCTCAGGTTCAAGTAGGAATTTTAGGTCAATATATTAAAGATCTGTCCTTTGAAAACCCAACACCGGCTCAAACATTGCAAAAGCTGTCTCAGGAAAAGCCAGCCATGGACATCAATGTGAACCTGAATGCCAAACAGGTTGCCGAAGAAGTTTTTGAAGTGGACCTGAAAATCAACGCCACGGCAAAATCCGGTGAAGACACCGCGTTTGTAGTGGAACTGGTTTATTCCGGTCTGTTCGGTGCGAAAAACGTACCCCAGGATTATTTACAACCTTTCCTGATGATCGAAGCCCCACGCCAGCTGTTCCCATTTGCCCGTCGCATTGTTGCTGACTGCACACGGGACGGTGGTTTCCCACCATTGATGCTGGAGCCAATCGATTTTGCTGCGCTTTATCAGCAACAAATGAAAGCCGCTCAGGAACAAGCCCAACCACAAGAAGATGTGACAGTCAACTAAGTCCATTTTTTGGGATCAAATTTAAAAGGCTCCTTAATTCGAGGGGCCTTTTTTTATGTCTATTCGTTATTTTGTGCCCACAACGGGTCTTTCAGACCTTTCAGGAAAGCCGCATGGCGGGCCAGTTCTTCGGCCGACGCGTTATGAGGCCGGGCCGGACGAAATTCACGGGCCAGGGTTTTGAGGCTGTCAGCATTTTCACCGGAACCTTCTGCGTCATCAGAGGCCAGCATCAAACCCCGCTGACGGCCGCCCATCAATTCCAGATAAACATCTGCCAAAAGTTCCGCATCCAAAAGTGCGCCGTGCTTCACACGGTTGGTATTATCCACGCCAAAACGTTTACAGAGCGCATCGAGGGAATTACCCGCGCCGGGGAATTTGCGTCTTGCGATGGCCAGCGTATCAACAAACTGGCTTTTGGGAAAAGGTTTCAGACCCGCATTCTCCAGTTCCCAGTTGATGAATTTCATATCAAATTCGGCATTATGGGCCACCAGCTTGGCATCGCCGACATATTCAACAAATTCTGTGGCAGATTCCAGAAAAGTGGGTTTGTCCTGTAAAAATTCAGTGGTCAGGCCGTGAATTTCCACCGCCCCGGCCGGTACATCCCGTTCCGGGTTGATATATTGATGCAGATTATTATCCGTCGGCAGCAGATTGACCACCTCGACACAGCCAATTTCCACCAAACGATCGCCGTTAAAGGGATCAAAGCCCGTGGTTTCTGTATCGAAAATAATTTCACGCATGGATGATTATTTAACCTCGTTGATCAATGAGCGTACCTGTTGGAAAGCGTAAGCTTTGCCATTACCGCTCTGAATAATAAAATCTGCCCTGTTTCTTTTTTCCCGGTCCGGCATCTGTTTGGCCAAAATGGCGGCCAGTCTTTCTTCTGTCATACCGGGACGGGCCAATACCCGTGATCTTTGCACAAAATCGGGCGCGCTGACAACCACTGTGTAATGGCAATATTTCTCACCACCGGTTTCAAACAACAATGGCACATCAAACACCACGATCGGTGTCCGATAGCGGGTTTGTTGCTGGAGAAATTGTTGACGTAGTGAGCTCACCATCGGATGAAGTATGGATTCCAGTTTTTTCAAAGCCGCACCATCGCCGAAAACCACCGCGCCCAGTTTTGCGCGGTCAATGGAGCCATCTTCAGCTAAAACATCACCAAATTCATCGGTAATGGGTGCAATAGCTGCACCATTTGGCGCCATCAATTGATGAACCGCCGCATCGGAATCAAACACCGGCACCCCCAAACGGCGAAACATGCGCGCCGTTTCGGACTTGCCCATGCCAATCGATCCGGTCAGCCCCAATATAATCATTTCAGACCATCCAGAACAAAATTGCGCAGATCATCGTCCACTTCCGGAGTTGTGTCGAACCATTTTTCAAAACCGGGCGTGGCCTGATGTAACAACATACCCACACCATCAACGATTTTATGGCCGCGTTGTTGGGCATCGGCCAGCAAAGGTGTGATCAGAGGTGTATAAACAATGTCATGCACCACCGCCGCGGCAGGTAACTGATCCAGCGATAAATCCAGTGCCGGTTGACCCTGCATACCCATGGTGGTGGTATTGACCAGCAGATGACAATCGGCCAAAGCCTCTGATCTTTGATCCCACTCAACCACCTTGATGCGATCATCGTTTAATTCTTGTTGCAGGTTTACGGCCCGCGCGTGGGTGCGGTTGGTCAGACGAATTTCAGACAATCCCTGATCCAATAAGCTGACCAATATGGCCCGACTGGCCCCACCGGCACCTATGACCACGGCGATATTCCCCGTCGCAACAGATTCCGGCGCATATTGTTTCAGGTTGGCCAAAAAGCCATATCCGTCAGTATTTTGACCCTGAAGACGCCCATCTTCACCGACAATGATGGTGTTGACTGCACCAATGCGTCTGGCCACATCATCCACCTCATCGACAATATTCAAGGCCATTTCTTTATGGGGCACAGTCAGGTTACAGCCCCGAATGCCTAATGTGGGCAGGGCGCGCAGCGCCTGCTCGATATTTTCCGGATTTACTTCGAATGGCAAATAAGCGCCATCCAAGTCGTATTTATCCAACCAATATCCATGCAATCGGGGCGACAGGGAATGTTTGACAGGATATCCCATCACACCGGCGATTTTTGCTTTTCCAGTAATCATGTCTGCAGGATATTCAATTCTCTGAGTTTTTCCATCAAATTGATCAATGGCAGGCCCAAAATGGCAAAAAAGTCGCCTTTGATCTCGGAAAAAAGCTGAATGCCCTCACCTTCGAGAAAATAACAGCCCACGGAGGCAAGAATTTGACCACCATTGCGTGTGAGATATTGATCCAGAAAATCATCACTGAAATCCCGCATGATCAATTCTGGAATGTGAACATCCTGCCAGATCACCTGGCCTTGGTGTACCAAACTCAGCGCACTGATTAACTGATGAGATCGGCCCCGCAGAAATTTAAGGTTTTCGCGGGCCTCTGAAACATCTCTCGCTTTGCTGAATATACGATCATCGGCCAGCAGTATCTGATCTGCCCCCAGAACATAATGATCTTGATAATTCTTTGAAATAAAAAGTGCTTTTTCATCCGCGAGCCGTTGAGCGATCGCTTTCGGGCTGGCATTTTCGGCCATCATTTGATCTTTAATTTTTTCTTCATCAAGATGAGCCGGCAAAGCAGTATAAGAAATACCAGCAGATTTTAAAATCTGCTGGCGCGAGCCGCTTTGCGAAGCCAGAATGAAGTTACCCGTCATTATTCTGCAGCCGCATGTTCTTCATCAAATTTGGTTTTCAGATTTATGATCGCCACGGCGGTTTCTTCGATAGACCGGCGGGTGACATCAATCACCGGCCACCCCCGGGCGGAAAAGAGTTTGCGGGCTTCCTTGATTTCTTCACGAACTGCTTCTTCGTCGATATAGGACGTTTCCCGGTCTTCTTTCAAAGATAACAGGCGATTTTTACGGATTTGCACCAAGCGATCCGGGCTGTTCACCAGACCAACAATGAATTTATCTTTATTCTGTTCCAGTTCCGGCGGAATAGGCAGGCCTGGCACAATCGGCACATTGGCCGCTTTTAAGCCTTTATTGGCCAGATAAATACAGGTCGGTGTTTTGGAAGACCTAGAAACCCCCACCAAAATCACATCTGCCTGCTCCAGACCATCGGCAATCTGGCCATCATCATGGGCAAGGGTATATTGAATGGCATCAATACGGTTAAAATATTCTTCATTCATTTCATGCTGAAGACCCGGGCGGGCAATACTTTGTTCACCAAAAATCTGGCCCATTTCCTGAATAATGCCATGTAAAACATTGATATAGGGCCATTTGCGTTTTTTACAGGCATCCACCAACACATCTTCAATATCCTGATCCACCAGGGTGAACATCACCAATCCCGGCAGTGCTTTAATTTCCGGCAGGATACGTTCCATATGGCGGCTGGTACGGATCATCGGCCAATAATGTTTTATCGTTTCCACATGGGGGAATTGAACCAGCGCTGCCTTGGCCACTTGTTCCAGCGTATCGCCGGTGGAATCTGAAACAAGATGTAGATGAATTTTTCCCATCAGATCATTTTCTTTCTTTTTTGGTCCCTCAATTGTGAATCATGTGGATAAGTAGGACTTTTTTGACTTTTTCAATTTTATAACAGATCCATTCAATATTCATAAGACCTGTCATCCCCATGAGGATATTTTTTATACTTGGTATGTGGGAATCAGAATATTTTTTTATTTTTATCTCTGATGGAAAAGTTATCCCCAGTTTTCACATAATTCAATCTGCCTGATTTAAACATTTTTCAGGGAATTATCCCAATTTTTTATCATCCATGTGAAATTGGCTGCGTATATAAGATTCATGTGAACAGCCCTGTGGATGAAAAAGGATCCCCTTTATCCACAGGGATTCACTACAACATCATCCTTTTTATTTATTTATAAATAATATATGTAAGGCTTATCAGTGTGCATAACCTTTAATGAATGATCTCAGGCCTTTTCCCTATGTCCCAATCCAAGCGTTTCCTTCAAACTCTCTCTGGTCAAAAAACCGATCGACCGCCTTTCTGGTTTATGCGTCAGGCAGGCAGATATTTACCGGAATATATGGCCAGCAGAGCAGAAGCCGGATCCTTTCTGGATTTATGTTACACACCTGACTTTGCTGTTGAAGTCACCTTACAACCCTTAAGACGGTTTGATCCAGATGCAGCCATTTTATTCTCCGATATTCTGGTGATCCCCCATGCTTTGGGTCAACATGTGGAATTTCAACCAGGCAGAGGCCCGGTGTTGGAACCGGTGAATGATGCCGAAGGGTTGAAAGCCCTTCATACACAAAACCTGCATGAGCATCTAACGCCGGTTTATGAAACCGTCAGTCGTCTGTCAGAAGAAATTCCTGATCATACCGCTCTGATTGGCTTTGCCGGGGCACCCTGGACAGTGACCACTTATATGGTGCAGGGACATGGATCACCGGATCAGGCCGCGGCAAGGACCATGGCTTACCAGGATGAAGAGACTTTTACAGAACTTATGAACCTTCTGGTCGAGGCCACCAGCGAATATCTGATCCGTCAGGCGGATAATGGCGCTGAAGTAATCCAGATTTTTGATACCTGGGCCGGAAACCTGCCGGAAGGTGAATTTAAAAAATGGGTCATCAAACCCACAGCAGAAATCATTAAACGTCTGAAAGCCAAACATCCTGATGTACCAGTGATCGGATTTCCAAAAGGTGCCGGGCCCCGTACACCAGAATATATTGCCCATACGGGTATTCAGGCCGTCGGGGTCGATACATCCCTGCCGCTGGACTGGGTGCGGGATAATTTGCAAAGCCTCTGTCCCGTTCAGGGCAACCTGGACCCGCTTTTACTGGTTGCCGGGGGGAATGCTATGGAAAAAGAAGTTTTGCGCATTCTGGAGACATTTAAAGATGGTGGCCATATCTTTAATCTGGGACATGGCATCGTGCCGCAAACACCACCGGAACATGTGGGCCGTGTATCCGAGATGATCAAAGAATTCAGGTTATCAGTATGAGTGATCAAAAAAAACTTGCCGTTATTCTGTTTAATCTGGGTGGGCCGGACAGCCCCGAAGCGGTGAAACCGTTTTTATTTAATCTGTTTAATGATCCGGCAATCATCATGTTGCCCAATCCCTTACGCTGGATGGTGGCAAAATTAATCTCCTGGCGACGTGATCCCATTGCCCGGGAAATTTATGGTCATATCGGTGGCCGGTCGCCATTGGTGCCGCAAACCGAAGCCCAGGGTGACGCCCTGGCGGCAAAATTATCGGCAGATACCGGCCATGAGGTGAAGTGTTTTCTGGCCATGCGTTATTGGCATCCTTTTTCAGAAGAAGCTGTGCGTCAGGTTCAGGAATATAATCCGGATGAGATTGTTCTATTGCCGCTTTATCCCCATTATTCTTTGACCACCACCGGATCTTCTTTGCTGGATTGGAAGAAAAAGGCCGAAGCCGCCGGTTTGTATGGACCTTTTAAAGGCATTAAAGAATATCCAACTGATCCCGGCTTGATCAAAGCGCAAGCCGACTTGATCCGCAAAGCTGTGGCGAAACTGGACAAACCGGAAGATTATCGTTTGTTATTTTCCGCCCATGGTTTGCCAAAGAAGGTCATTGATTCCGGTGATCCTTATCAAAAACAGGTTGAACAGACCTGTGCAGCGGTGATCGAGGAATTACAGGAAGACCGGCTGGAATATGTCACATGTTATCAAAGCCGGGTGGGACCTTTGGAATGGATCGGCCCCAGTACCGAAGATGAAATTGAACGGGCCGGTGAAGAAGGTAAATCCTTGATCGTGGTGCCCATTGCCTTTGTATCGGAACATTCAGAAACCCTGGTGGAACTGGATATTGAATATGGTGAACTGGCCGAAGAATTCCATGTGAAGGATTATGTGCGCATCCCGACAGTTCAAACCCATCCGGATTTCATCGGCGGTTTGGCAGATCTGGTCAAAAGCCAGTTATAGGATTTAATCAATGATCGAATTTTTTCAGGATTATTATTCGCTATTCTTAAGTCTGCATATCATTTCGGTGATCAGCTGGATGGCGGGTATGTTTTATATGCCGCGTCTGTTTGTTTATCACACACGCCTGGAAGCAGGATCCGATGCCTCGGAAATGTTCAAGGAAATGGAATATAAACTGATCCGCATCATCATTAATCCGGCGATGATGGCCACCTGGATTTTTGGTTTGATTTTGGCTTTTTCCCAGCAGGTGTGGTCAGAACCCTGGTTTCATGTGAAATTCTTGCTGGTTATTCTTATGAGCGGTTTTCATGGATTTTTATCCCGTTGGCGCAAGGAATTTGCCCGGGATGAAAATAAGCGCGATGAAAAATTTTATCGCCTGGCCAACGAAGTTCCGACAGTATTGATGATTTTGATTGTCCTGCTGGTGATTTTTCAGCCCTTTTAGGATGTGGTTTAGGACACAGTTTAGGACACTGGGAAAAAACAGCCTTTTCTTTTAAATCAAACTGATGTATCTTTTGTGTCAATCATAAAAAATCTAATCTGATTTATTCTATTCTCATATAATTTTGGTTATTTCTGACCTGTAGTTGATTATCTCCTTTCTCACATTTAAATGTCGCAAGCGACTGGACTCCACATATGAATCTTTTGGAACTTAAGAAAAAATCCTCTGGTGAAATTCTTTCCATGGCTGAAGAGCTGGAAATTGAAAATGCCAGCAACATGCGCAAACAGGATATGATGTTTGCCATCCTGAAAAAACTGGCCGAGCGGGATGAAGAAATAAGCGGCGGCGGTGTGATCGAAGTTCTGCAGGATGGTTTTGGATTTTTACGGTCCCCGGAAGCCAACTATTTGCCTGGTCCCGACGATATTTATGTCAGCCCCAGCCAGATCAGACGTTTCGGTCTGAGGACCGGTGATACAGTAGAAGGTCAAATTCGTGCGCCAAAAGAAGGTGAGCGTTATTTTGCCCTGTTGAAAGTGGCGACAATCAACTTTGAGGATCCGGAAAAAGGTCGTCATAAAGTTCATTTTGACAGCTTGACGCCACTTTATCCCGATGAAAAATTCAAACTGGACCGGGATGATCCAACCCAAAAAGATATGTCTTCGCGCATTATCGATCTGGTGTCCCCGATCGGTAAAGGTCAACGGAGTTTGATCGTGGCACCGCCAAGAACTGGTAAAACCGTTCTTCTGCAAAATATTGCCCATGCCATTACCGATAATCATCCGGAAGTTTTCCTGATTGTGTTGTTGATTGATGAACGTCCGGAAGAAGTGACCGACATGCAACGTTCTGTGCGTGGTGAAGTGGTCAGTTCCACCTTTGATGAGCCAGCGAGCCGTCACGTTCAGGTGGCCGAAATGGTGATCGAAAAAGCCAAACGTCTGGTGGAACATAAACGCGATGTGGTGATCTTGCTGGACAGTATTACCCGTCTTGCCCGTGCTTATAACACGGTGGTACCCAGTTCCGGTAAAGTTCTGACTGGTGGTGTGGATGCCAACGCACTGCAACGACCAAAACGTTTCTTTGGTGCGGCCCGTAATATCGAAGAAGGTGGTTCATTAAGTATTATTGCCACATCCCTGATTGAAACCGGCAGTCGCATGGACGAAGTGATCTTCGAAGAATTTAAAGGTACGGGTAACTCTGAAATTGTTCTGGACCGCAAAGTTTCCGACAAACGTATCTTCCCGGCCATGGACATCACCAAATCCGGTACCCGCAAAGAAGAATTGCTGGTGGATAAAGGTACTCTCAGCAAAATGTGGGTGTTGCGTCGTATTCTGATGCCAATGGGTTCAGTGGATGCCATTGAATTCCTGTTAGGTAAGATGAAAGAAACCAAAAATAACGACGATTTCTTCGACAGCATGAACAACTAACTGAATGGCTTTATCTGAGCAATTAAAAGAAGGCCAACGGATGCCTTCGTTAGTAAGCGCATTGATTCCAATTGTTTTTTTGGTTTCATTATTATCCTTGTCGGCCTATTTTTTCGGGGATAATGCTTCTTATGGTGCTAATCAGATTGCTTTGATTTTCAGTGGGG
>JGI12316J15310_10000159_pt37 | contig 11449 bp, 11 predicted proteins | sample MarCyaLeptolynsp_FD_15310 | JGI IMG/M metagenome (IMG submission 15310)
GCTCGCTGCACACCACCCGAGGCAACCCGAACGAGGGACAGCGCTACTTTCGTGACTCGTTGCGGGTCATGGAGGCGCTGCTCGGCAAAGACTCCACGCAGCTTGCGGACCTGCACTACAACCTCGGCGTCGTCGCGACCGACCTCCGGCAGTTCGACGAGGCGGAAGCCGAGTTCACCATCGCCAAGGAGCTCTACGCCCGGGAGCGCGGACCCGATCATCCCTGGGTCGCATCGACGCTGGAAGAGCTCGCGGGCGTGGAGCTCAAGCGGGATCGCCCCGAGCGGGCACGAGACAAGCTCGAGGAAGCGCGACGGATCAAGGAGGGCGTGCTCGGGGTCAAGCATCCGGAGCTCATTCCGACGCTCTCGGGCCTGGGCCGCGTTGCGCTTGCAACCGGGCGCCTCGAAGAAGGGCTCGAGCTGTACCAGCAGATGTACGAGCTGACGCGCGAGACGTTTGGCTCCGAGAGCGACCGAACGGGGACGGCCGCCGTGAGGGTTTCGAGCGCGGCACTGAAGAACGGAGACGTCGACCGCGCCCGCCGCGAAGCTGAGCTTGCCGTCGCGATCTTCGAAGCGATCCCCAACGTTCAACCGGACTGGCTCGCGGACGCCCACTACGCGCTGGCCCGAGCGATCGCGGAGCGCGATCCGGTCGAGGCGCGCCGCCTCGCCGAGCTCGCCCGCGACGCGTATGCCGACGGCACCTCGAGAGCCGGCGTAGAAACGTGGCTCGAGGAGCTCGCTCAGTGAACGTCGATGCGGGGACGACCTGTGATGAGCTCGCCGATCACGGCTGCCGAGACGCCGCGCGACTCGAGGTCCGCCAAGACTTTGGGCAGTGACCGGGGGGCGACCGCGGCGAGCAGACCGCCCGAGGTCTGGGCGTCCGCGATGATGAGTTGGGTCGCCTCGTCGTTCTTCAGCGCGCCGTGAAAGCGCACCTTCCTGCCCGCGTTGCGCAGGTTGGCTCGGGTGCCGCCGGGGAACACGCCCTCGCCGGCGAGCCGTTTCGCTGCGGCGAGGATCGGAATCTGCGTGGCTTCGAGCCGAGCGGCGGTCTCCGATCCCTCGAGCATCTCGAGCAGGTGGCCCAGCAGGCCGTAGCCCGTGACGTCGGTGGCCGAGTGCACGGCTCGCCAATGCTCGGCGAGCACCTCGCCGGCGGCACGATTGAGCGTGGCCATGACCTCCGTCACCACCTTGACCTCCTTGGGCCGCGCGAGCTTGCGCTTGAGCGCGGTGGTGACGATGCCGCTGCCGATCGGCTTGGTGAGCACGAGCTTGTCGCCCGCCCGCCCGCCGACGTTGCGAAACAATCGCTTGGGCGAGACTTCACCGACGACGGCCAGGCCGTACTTGGGCTCGGGATCCTCCACCGAGTGGCCCCCCAGAAGCGAGGCCCCTGCCTCCTGCACCATCGCGCCGCCACCCTCCATGATCCGACCGAGCACGGACATCGGCAGGTCCTTGGACGGAAAGGCGACGAGGTTGAGGGCGAGAAGTGGACGTCCGCCCATCGCGTAGACATCCGACAGCGCGTTGGCGGCGGCGACCCGCCCAAAATCGTAGGGATCGTCGACGACGGGCGAGAAAAAATCCGTGGTGACGACGAGCGCACGACGACTGTCGAGGCGGTAAACGCCTGCGTCGTCCTTGGTCTCGGTGCCGACCATGACGTTGGGATCCACGATGCTGGGCAAGCGACGCAAGACCTGCGTCAACTCCGACGAGCGGAGCTTGGATGCTCAACCCGCGGCGCGGCTCAGCTCGGTGAGTTTGACCTTGGCCATGAAGTGCCGCGAGCGTACCTCGCCGGGTCCCCGACTGCACGCTCAGCCGAGCGAGTCTGCGGCGGCCTGAGCCGACTCGAAGGCTGCCTCCACGCTGCCCCCGTTGATCGAGGTCTTCACCCAGTCGCCGGCGAGGCGGAGGTTGCCGATGCGCGTACCGTCGGGCGCGATGCGGTGCTTGGTGGTACCGGGGAGCGACAGCACGTAGCGCTCCCAACCGTGAACGTTGGCCCGGACGTACGGCGGGCTGACCTGCTGCGGCGCGCGTCCGAGGATCGGTTCGGCGGCGACTTCGCACCATCGCTGCACGTCGGCGGCGACCAAGCGCTCCGCGTTCTGGTCATCGTCAGGCGTCGGCATCGTGTCGACGAGGTAGGCCAGGCCGCGCGGACGTTTCGGCCCCGACCACGCTTCGGCGTCGAGCACCTCGGAGAGATTCGCGGCGGTCGCGAACGGCCCGGGCGTTCCGGTGACGACATGAAGCTCGGACGGAAGCGGGTAGGCGAGCCACAGCTGCGCCGCCTTGGTCGCGACCGTATGGGAGTGCTCGAGCATTGTCGCGACATCGCGATGGATCCGTGCGACGTCGGTCAGGATCGGACGCAGCGCACCGGACGGGATCGCCAGCACGACGTCGTCGAAGTCCCGTCCACGCTCGAGCATTCGAGTCGCCGAGGTCGGCGGACCCGCATCCGAGCGCGGCTCGCTCGGCCACACCGGCATGTTCTGGACGTCGAGCAGCGGCTCGTAGTCGTGCGCAGACGCCCGCAGTCGGGTCGTGGCGACTCGATCGATTCGAGAGCCGTCCGGTGAGGGTTCGAGTCGATCGGTTCGGTGGAAGAACTCGAACCGGACGCCGCGGCGGCGAAGCGTCTCGTACATCGGAACAAAGACCGTGTCGCCCATACCGTGGCGGAGCTGCCACATCGGCGCCCCGCGATAGGTGAACAACAGGCGAAGGATCGAGCGCAGGGCGGCTCCCGCGGCAACCGATCCGCGGGCGTCATCAGCGACGCCGTCCGGGTAGGCAAACGCCATGTCGTAGAACGCTCGTACGACCGGCGACCGCACGGTGGAAGTCGAGGCCCCGTGACGTCGCAACCATCCGCGGAGGTCGTGCTCGTCCATGCGCGCCCAGAGATCGCCTCCGGTGCACATTTCCGCGGCGAGGCCCCGGGCGACGGTGGCCCCCAACCGCGCGAGACCGGCCACCTTGCCCCACGGCGCTTGGCCGGAGACGAGCGCGCGCAGCATCGAAGCGGCGAAGGCCAACTCGTCAGTAATCGACGATGTCCGCGCTCCGGGGTCACCGGGCAGGCCCGGACGGGGCGGCAACCGAAGCGACCACTCGCCGACCCGAAATCCGTAGCGCGGTGAAAAAGCGTCCTCGAACGTACGCAATGGGCACCCCGGCGGGGGCTGCCATGCTTCGAGGCACTCCCGCGCTGCCCCGAATGCGTGGCGATAAAAGCCCATCCACACGTGCAGGCCGTGCTCCTCGATCCGTTGACCGTGGTCGGGATCGCGTCCGGTCGCTCCCTTGCCGCCCAGGCGCCAGCTCTGCTCGTAGACCGTGACCTCGAAACGTCGGCGTAACGCCTCGGTCCGCGAGAGCGCGTGCGCCACCCCGACGCCAGCACATCCGCCACCGAGAATCGCGACCCGGCGCCTCACCGCGCTCGTCCTCCGGGGCGGTAGTCACGAACGGCGCGAGCATCGGCGAAGTCGAAGCCGAAGTCGAAGCGTGCTGCACCGACGGCTCGACCGCCCAAGCCCCAGCCCGACTCGGGAAAGGCAACCGACACGTCGGAGAGCACTCGCATCGAATCGATCGACTTGATGCGAAAGGGCAGCACGACGAGTTGGTCGATGCACGGCTGGGCCCCGGGCCCCGACTCCAGGCCGAGGATTTTCTTGCGCAGGTACAAACGCGGTCGTCCGACCTTCATCAGCGAGCGCGCGACCGCGGCCAAATCCCCCATCCAGCGCGGCGTGTCGTCGGCGGCCGCCCCCGAAGACCACTGCGCCCGGAGCACGTGCCGCCCCGACGCGACCAAGTCGTAGCCCTGCTCGTGCACGGTGATCCGTCCCATGCGCTTGGCAAAGCCGTAGGCCTCACGCCCGAGCAAGATCGGGAGGTAGGCATCGGGATAGACGCGCGGCAGGTACAGGCCCGGCACCATGCGGGGGCCCAGGCACGGCACGAACGCCGCCACCTCGAGATAGCCGTGCTCGCGGCCGTCCGAATCGGGGTGCTCGGCGACGCACCCTTCCATCTCGCTGAGCACGAGCATGTAGCGCCCGCCGAGCCCAGGAATCAATGAAAGTCCCGGCGGAAGCTCATGCCTCAGAACACCGGGGTCTGCGTCCATGAGGATCGCCGTCGCCGGGTACGGCCCAAAGCGGTAGGGCCCAGGCACGAGTTCGGCACCGCCATCGTCGACGAAAAAGTCGTCTTCCTTCCGCAGCTCGTCCGCTCGCCATCGCTCGATGCGCTCGAGCTCTCGCTCGTACAAACGGCACAGCGCGGCGTGGGCAGACGGGTCGTCCTGGACGATCGAAGTGGCCTTTGCACGGGCCACGAGAACCGTGCTCTTGGCTCGCAGCTGCATGGGTGCGCGGGTGAGGAGCACCGCCGGCGCGGCACGAAACTCGAGGATGCGGCCACCCGCTCGCACCTCGACTTCACCATCGGCCAGCAGCAGCAGCTCACCCGGCGCGAGCGGCTCGAGCGCCTCGCCCTGTGGGCACTCGACCCAATCGAGCGCTCGCAGGTAGCGATTGGCCGACGTGGACTCGAGACCGGCGAACGGCGGCACCGCCTGCATCGCATTCACATGACCTTCCATGTCGACTCCTCCCGGCGCTGACGCTCGCGGACCACCACGGGACGCGGCCGCTGCATGAAGAACTCACTGAAGATGGGGCGCTCGTCACCGGTGAGAACTCGAGCCGCCGCCAAGCCGGAGATCGTCGCCGCCTCGACGCAGGTGGAGTTGACGTTGGTTCGGGTCCACGTCCCAGCAAGCACCACGTTCGACAAGCCGGACTCGTGCGCTTCGGGGCGAAGGCACGAGGTTCCAACGGACGCGCCGTCGCACAGATCGGAAGGCTCAATGTTGGCGCTGACGTACTGCGCCTCGAGCCGACCGACGCCCTTGCGCTCATCCGGGTCGTGCAACACGCTCCAGTCGAAGCGTCCGTCGGACGTCCGTGCCGCGGGCCACAGTGCAGCACCGTGCGCCTCGAACTGCTCTCGTGCTGCTGCATGGGCCGCCGCGCTCGCATCCCGCAGCACCGAAGGCTTCGCCGGAGCTCGATGCAGATCCGTATGCCATGCGCCGCACAGGTAGTGCGTCGAACGAGGGCCGCCGGCGCCCCACCCTTCGTGCCGCAACACGGGACTCATGTCCGCCCACACGGCGAAGGGCTGCGCCCAACACACCATCGCCGGGCGCGGCGCGTCCCAGCCCAGCTCCTCCGTGGTCGGGCCGCACCAAAGCTGTGCGGCGATCGAAGGCACGAGGTTCACCCCGTCCGCCATCGCCCGCAACTGCGGTCGGTAGTGCAGCAGCGGCTCGAGGCACGATGGCGCCTCCGGAGTGCCTCGCAGCACTCCGGCCGGCAACGCGAGCACGACCTCGTCGAAGTCGAGGCCGTCGTGGAGCACTCGCGTCTCGCTGGGAGGACTAGGGCCCAAGCGCGACTCGAAGGTGACGCCAGCCTCGCGCATCGCGTCTCCTCCCTCGAGCTGCGACCAATCCGGCTCGGTCAGCCAACACCGCAGCCCTCCGTGCGTGACCAGTGGCTGGTAGCAACCGTCCTTCACCCGAGCTTGGCGATCGAAGACCAGCGAGCGGACGCGCTGTCCTCCAGCGTCGATGTCCAACGTCCGCAGCGAGTGGAAGAGCTCAAAGCGCACTCCTTGGTCGAGCAGGACCTCGTAGAGCGGACTGATGAACGCCTCGCCCATCCCCCCATTGACCAAGAACGCCGCCGCGTTTCGGTAGCAGAACATCGCCCGCAGGAGGAAGCGCGCCGCGGTCCCCGCCTCGAAGCTCGGGCGCTGCGGGTCGCCCCCGAGGTACTGAAACGTCGCGTCGTAGGCGACTTGGATCAGAGCCCAGTCGCGCACCATCTCCGGGTCGGCGCCGTGGCGGACGAGCCAGTCGCGCAGCTCGAGGTGGTTGAGTCGGTCCAGGTCGAAGTCGATGAGTACGCCATAGGCGGGGTCGAGCATGCCGTCGACGAACGCAGCGAACATGTCGATCGAGTTGACGGCGTTGACGAGCTCCGGACGTCGCTTCGCGATCACCCGCAGCGCCGGAATCGCGCTCCGCTGCAGCGCCCGGATCGCTGTGCGCAGGCGCGTGACCTTCGGATCGTCCGGGTGACCCTGGACGGACTGAAACGTCGTGGAGAGTCGATCGGCCAGCCGCTGCAGTCGACGATCGAGCGTGGCAATGCTACGGGGCGGCTTGCCCGGCCTGCGCTCGAAGATGCCGCGTGCTCGGCTACCGTCGTGGCTTCGCTTGGCGCCTCGCGTCCCCCAGACGTTGCCGAGATGGGTTCGCAGTCCGCCCACGATCGCACTGAGGACTTCGTGCGGCGCCCAAGCATCCGTGAAGCCGGGAACGGCGGCGTTGCGAGCGAACTGAAAGTTCCAGCGCTCGATCCCACGCTCCGTCTCGACTCCGAAGGGGGTGTAGCCGTGTGGAGTCAGGATGTCCCACACCGACCGAAACGGGCAGCCCTCGGGCGCGTCCCACCGCTCGTAGACCTCGCGGGCCAGCCGAAACGCGTTGTCGTAAAAGCCGAACCAGACGTGAAGGCCGTGCTCCTCGTTTCGCATCGCACGAGTCGGATTGCGTCCGCTCGCCAGCTTCCCGCCGAGGCGCCAACCTGGCGAGTAGACGGTGACCTCGTAGCGAGCGCGAAGCTCGGGGGTTCGGGAGAGCTCGTACGCGGCGCAGAGACCCGAGAGGCCCCCTCCCACGATCGTCACGCGCTGACGATGGGAAGGCGCAACCGGGGCGCGACGCATCCCAAGCCTGCCGCGCTCGGGCGACGACGACGGAAGCTGCATCGCCAGGTCCTGTCTCGCAGACCGCGAAAGTGATCCCAGCGGGTCGAAAATTATGTTCGAGCTATGTGCGCCCCTACCGCAGCATGTAGGTCGTAGGCAGAGAGCTCACTCTTTTTCGCGGTGTCGTCATCCCGACGCGAGATGATCGGCAAGGCGGAGGGCCAAGGCCACGATCGTCAGCGTCGGGTTGGCCGCCCCGCCGGTTGGAAACACGGAGCTCCCGGCCACGAAGAGATTGGGTAGGCCGTGCACCCGGCAGTCGCCATCGACGACCCCGTGCGTCGGGCTGGTGGCCATCCGAGTCGTCCCCATATGGTGCCCCCACAGCAGCAGCAGCGGCTCCCCAGCCTCGTGCGCTCGATCGTGATGCTCTCGCGTGGCGGACGGCCCGTAGATGGTGCGCAGTACTTCCGGCATCGCGGCAGGAAGGGTTGGACGCATCCGTCCGATCCCGTCGGCGTGGATCGACTTGCCCAGCTCGACGATCGCTCGGCGGTAGCCGTCGTAGTCGCGCCGCTCGAGATGCCACTGCAGCCTCGGTCGCGGCACTCCGAAGGCGTCCACATCGTCGGCGAGCTCGACGCGGTTGTCGGCATGGGGACGCTGCTCGCAGCGCGCGAACAGCCGAATCTTCGTCGCGCCCGGGAGCAACGACTCCGTCCGGGACGCGTTGCGGGCACGGTCCAACTCGAACGCAGCCACGGCCACTGCGGCGTCGAGCTCTCGCGCTTGGGGATCTCCGAACCTTCGACCGGCCCGACTCGGCCGGATCCCGCACAGCGCCAGCCCTCGTTTGCGTTGAAGCTCGGCTGACGGAAACCAGGCGGCAAAGCCTCGCCGGTCGTCGTCCAGCCATCCCCCGAGGTAAAGATCGAGATCCCAGCTCGGCCACAGCACCGCCTCGCCGATGTTGAGCTCGGGATGATCCATGTAGTAGCGACCGACCAACTCGCCGCCGCGTCCGCCGAGCCCGGGGTGCTCGCGCTTCGCCACGAGGAGCAGCCGAGCGTTTTCGATGCCGCCGGTTGCCAACACGAAGGTCTGCGCTTCGAGCGTCAGCATCTTGCCGGCGAGCGTCTGGATCCGGACCGCCCGAACGCGATCCCCGTCGGGCACGAGCCCGGTGACGGTGGCGCGCGTGAGCACCGTGATGTTGGGGTCGTCGACAACGTCGCGGCGGAACTTGCGACCGAAGTCGAAGCGCCGCTGCCGCTGGTAGATCCGCGTTTCGAATCCGGGTCGTGCCTCGAAGGCCAGCGCCTCGAGCTCGGGTCGGCGCTCGAGGTCGCCGTTGCGAGCCCAAGGCACCAACCGAAGCTGCTCGCACGCGCGGGCGTAGTAGGGGAACAGGGCGTCGCCATCGATCGGCCAGCCGTGTTCGTCTATCTCGGGCCGCGACGAGAACACCTCGTCCGCCAGGGGCATGCACATGCCCGTCCAGTGCTGCGTGGTGCCCCCGAAGACGCGCTTGCGCGAGCGCAGCAGGTACTCGCCGGCGATCGATGGGCTGTCCCCACGGCCAAGGGCATCGGTATCGTCGGCAAGCTCGAAGCCGCCACTCTCGACCAGCGCCACGCTGCGCCCCGATCCTCGTAGAGCCCGTGCGATGGTGATTCCCGCGGCGCCCGCCCCGACGACGCAGATGTCCGCCCGCAGGACGTCTTCGGACAGAGTGTGCGCGTCGCGATGTCCCACTTCGAACGCTACTCCTCGAGCAACGCGGCCAGGCCGTACACCCGGCACTCGGTGCGTGTGAGCTGCCAGCCACCGAGGTCGACGAGTTGGTCGTCCTCGAGGTCGGCGACGACCGCTTGGTCCAAGCGTGCATGCCAGTCGTCGAGCTCGGTTTCGGAGCGCGGCCAGTGCAGCCGCTCCTGCAGTCGTTCGCGGTCGGCCTCGTCCGGCACGAGCTCGAGGTAGCTCCGGCCTACGAGGCGGACGCCCGGCGGCACCCTGGCAAGCGCCGCGCCGACGCGTAGGGGTGAAGCCGGCCTCGACGTCGTCAGCGTGGGGGCACACGCGAGACCAGCGATCGACGCGAGCGCGCCGAGCAGCGCACGTCGGTCGAAGTCGATGGAGGGCTGCTGCACGCCCTCACTCCGACGGAGCCAAGTGGGCCGCCCATGCATCGAAGTCACCGTCGCGCTCGATCGTCTCGAGCTCTTTGGGTGCGATGTCGGCGAGTGCCGTCAACTCATCTCGCAGCTTGGCCCGCGCGCGCGACAACCGGCTGCGAACGGTGTGGTCCGAGATATCGAGCACCTCGGCAAGCTCGGGCCCCTTGAGCCCCTCCCAGTAGTACAGCTCGAGGGTCACCTGAAACTCGAGTGGGATTCGGCGTAGCGCGGCGAGCAGCTTGGCTCGGTCTTCACCCCCGGCCATCGCGGACGACGGAGACGCGCCCGCGTCGACGCAGCTGGACTCCATCGGGTCGAAGTTCCGCTCGCGCTTCTTGTAATAGGAAAACAGCCGATTGCGGGCGACCCGGATCAGGTAGGTCTTGAACGTCGCATCGTTCCGAAAGCGATCGCGGCCCTTGACGCAGCCGAGCATCGTCTCCTGCACCAGGTCGTCGACGGGTCCGTCGATCTTCGTGGAGAAGAATCGGAACAGCGTGCGGAAGTAGCGGCGAAACAGCGTGTTGCCGGCCTTCTCGTCACCGGCACGCCAGGCCTCGAGCAGCTCGAAGTCGTCCACGGGTCGAGCGAACGATACCACCCTGCTCCCGTGGTAGCGTCAATGCATGGTCGGTCGACGTTGGGTGCATGTGGTTGTGCTGGCAGGCGCCGGCTGTGTGCCAACGGTGGTCGAGGGCGAACCGGAGGACGAAACCTCCGCCGCCGGAAGTGAAGCCGGACCCGTGACCACGATGGGGCCCGCGACGGACTCGTTGGGCGGAACGGGAATGCTCCCGCCGGCGACCGACGGAACCACGTCGATGGGCTTGGACGACGCTGGGGGCTCATCGAGCGGCGATCCGCCGGGAGGCTCGACCGGCCTGTCGACAACGGGACCGACCGATCCGTCGACCTCGGATGGCACCGACCCGTCGTCGGACACCGGCGGTACGTCGGGCGATCCCACGGGCACCGATGCAACCGACACGTCGGATACCGACGACACATCCGACGTCGTGTGCGAGGACGACGTCGAGATGGTCAGCTGCGACGCACTCGCCGATGGCCCGTCGATCTTCAATGCGATCGGTCTCGGCTGCGAAGGGGATGCCACCGAGACGATCCCGATCGGCACATGGACGTTCCCGCCGGGTCTCGATCCGGACAGTTGGGCGATAGCCTCGCAGTTCGGGACGCATCTCGACCCGACGGGCGACCCGACCTTCGGGGCGCGCGAGGGCGAGACCTTCCTGGCGCTGAGCAGCGGCAACTTGGAGCCGGTCGATGCCGACGGTCTGCTCCCAGCGATCACCGACGAGGACAGCAACGACAACACCGACAACTCGGCTGCGCCGGCGCCCATCGCCTGGCCGAACACGGTCAATGACCTCGTGTGGTTTCAGGTCGAGCTCGATGTACCGCCGGGTGTGACGGGGTTCACCCTCGACATCGCCTTCTTCTCCGAAGAGTTCCCGGAGTTCGTCGGCACAACATTCAACGATGCGCTCGTGATCTGGGCCCATACGAGCACGACGTCGATGGACGTGTGTTATCCGACCGCGGGGTCGGCCTGTACGGTGACCGGACTCTGGCCGAGCGCATACCAACCGGGCGATGACGAGTTGGTCGGGACCGGGTTCAACAATGACGGTTCGACGGGCTGGCGAACCGTGCGAGGGCCGGCCAACCCGGACGAGCCCTTGCAGCTCACCGTGGCGCTCTTCGACGCCGGCGACACGATCTACACCGCCATGGCCCTGCTCGATGCGTTCGCCTGGGAGTGCGACGGCTGCGACGGCACGCCCGGCAACGAGTGCGGGCTCGTTCCCTGATCACTGTCGCTTCGAGTCGAAGGTCCGCGTCCAGAAGATGGCAAGCCCGCCCGCGGCGGCGTCGCCAAAGAAGCTCTCGAGACTCCAGCGCGGTGCGAAGCGATAGCGAACGCGCAGCTCGGCGCGGTTGTTGTTGATCGGCGCGTTGTGCCGATACTGCGTTTCAGCGTAGACGCGACGGGAGACGTTCTTGCCCACGGTCAGGATCGGATCGCGGGTGGTCTCTCCGACCCCGACCCCGATTCGATCGACCTTGAGCCGGTCGTTGAGCTGGCGCTGAAGCGCGGGACTCGAGACCGCAGCGAGCAAAGAAGCCGCTTGGGCCTGCGCCTCTTCGGGGTCGAGGCTGTCGACGTCCGCCTCGCCCGTGAGCATCACGGTGAAGATCTGAGACTCGGTCAGCGCCGGAACCGAGGAGAGCCGCAGCTCCGGCCGCGGCAGCGGGCCGCGAATCTCGGCACTGACGTCCACCTCCCCGATGCGCGAGGAGGCGAGCAAATCCGCGAACAGCTGCACCTCGTCGCCCTCCGCGAACGTCACCGTCCCGCGCTCGAGGTCGAAACGGTTGGAGAGCAACTCGATGAATCCCTCGGTCGACGCGAGTGCGCCCGATGTCCGA
>JGI12316J15310_10000048_pt19 | contig 11442 bp, 11 predicted proteins | sample MarCyaLeptolynsp_FD_15310 | JGI IMG/M metagenome (IMG submission 15310)
GATCGTCGTCACTCATGCTCAACCCGTGGGCGTTGGTGAATTCGCCGGCCACCGACGGTCGCTGGCCATCGGTTCGTCGCGGCCCAGGGATCCCACCGTCGGGGCCGCGCCCTTGAGAATATGAGATTCATCCGCCCCGGGGGAAGAGGCGGCGCGGCGCGACGGGGCATTTCGATCCGACTCGTGCTTGCAGCGCACAATCGCCGTCCGTCGATGGCGCGCGCTGAAAACGCCAAAAGGCCCGGTCGCGGGGCGACCGGGCCTTCGGGACTCGATGGCAGCCAGCAGCGGCAAGAGGCCACCGCGCGGCATGCCGAAATTTAGGCGGCGGCCTTCGCGAGGGTCTCGACCGTCTCGTCGACACGGGCCTTGATCGGCTCGATCGCCTCGTTGGCGGTCTTCACCGACAGCTCGGAGATCTTCGTGCTCTCGGCGACGAAGCTGTCGAAGGAGGTCTTGGCGAAGTCGTTCTGCAGGTCGACAACCTCGTTGACGCTCTTCGCGCCCATGACCTTCTTGGAGAAGTCGACGCTGGCGTCGACCGAGGCCTGGGAGAAGGCGAACCAGGCCTTCGTGACGTCCTCGACACCCTTGGTCATGATACCGAACGACTTGCTGAACGCGTCGTAGTTGGCCTGGGAATAGGTGGCGAACTGGTCATAGCCCTTGACCGCGGCGGCCGAGGCCTTGTCCATGTTCTCCTTGGCGACGGTGACGGCCTGGTCGAAGTTCTTCTGGCCGGTCTCCTGGGCGGTCTTGGTCATGTTCTCGATGGTCTCCTTGCCAGCGGCGACGGCGGCGTCGACCGACGTGGCGGTGCTCGTGGTGGTCTTCTTCGTGGTAGCCATGGTTGTACCCTCCATACGGTCGATATCGCGTCGCGATCCGGAAGTTCCGGTGGATCCGGAAATTGTGCATCGCAACATGGCCGATATGTAATGACGGGGGCTGTCCGGTCAAGAAGATTTTTGTGCGGTGCACAAAAAATATTGCGCCGCAGCACAAATAGCTAAAATCCGATCCACCTGCTGTCCAAACTCCTGATACTGAATCAAATGCTTATGGACAAAAGCTCAAGCAACGTCTAGGCTGCGAACGATTGATTCGGTGGTCGCAGGCGTCGGCCCCAGTTCCGTTCGAGCCAGAGCCCAATCGGCAGCGGAGAGCACGCATGCGGCGGATCGGATTGGTCTTCGCAATACCTTTCCTGGTCGTGACCTTCCTCATCGGCTTCGCGTCCGCGCCGGCGGAGGCGTCGAAGAAATACGCCGCCCTGGTGCTCGACGTGGAGACCGGCAAGGTCCTGTTCTCGCGCCACGCCGATTCCCGGCGCCATCCGGCGTCGCTGACCAAGATCATGACCCTCTACATGGTGTTCGAGGCCCTGGAGAAAGGCACGCTGACGCTGAACCAGCGCCTGCCCGTCTCGGCCCGCGCCGCCGGTCAGCCACCGTCCAAGCTCGGCCTCAAGCGAGGTCAGACGATTCGCGTGCGCGACGCGATCAAGGCGCTGGTGACCAAGTCGGCCAACGACGTGGCCACGGTCGTTGCCGAGGCCATCGGCCGCACGGAGTACCGGTTCGCCGTCGCCATGACGGAACGGGCCAAGGAGCTCGGGCTGCGATCCACCCGGTTCATGAACGCCTCGGGCCTGCACGACCGCCGCCAGGTCACCACGGCGCGCGACATGGCGCGCCTGGCGATCGTCATCCGCCGCGACTTCCCGACCTACTACAAGGAATTCTCCACCCGCCGGTTCACGTATGGCGGCCGCACGTACACGAACCACAACAAGCTGCTCGGCGCGTATGACGGCACCGACGGCATCAAGACCGGCTACATCAACGCGTCAGGCTTCAACCTGGTCGCCTCGGTTCAGCGCAACGGCACCCGCCTGATCGGCGTGGTGTTCGGCGGCCGCTCCGGGCGGACGCGCAATGCCCACATGCGCAAGATCCTCACCAACGGGTTCAAGCGCGCCGAGGAGATCCGCATCGCCACGTTCAAGCCGCCACTGCCGGTGCTGCGTCCGACGATCGTCGTCGCCGCCGCGCCGCAGACCGTGCCGGAACTGCTGGCCGCGATCGGGTCCGCCGACGACGACGAGGTCGGCTCGCGCGACGATTCCGGCGCCTGGGGCGTGCAGGTCGGCGCCTATTCGACGGAACTGCGGGCCCAGCGCTCGATCGCGACCGCGCGCGGCCTGCTTCCCAACATGCTCAGCGACGCCGACGGCAAGGTCGAGGCGCTGACCGACCGGGACGTCCCGATCTATCGCGCCCGACTGTTCGGGTTGCTGGAACGGGAGGCCCGCTCGGTCTGCCTTGACCTCAAGCGCCGGCACCTGCCCTGCGTCCCGGTCCCGGCCGGCGGCTGACCCGCCCTGCCCACCTAGAGCATGATCGTTTAAGACGGAATCGCTTAGCGATGCCGGCTTGGACGTGAATCATGCTCCTATTCAATAAGATAGAGCAAATTCACATGCATCGTCGCGATCGCTGGCGATCGCGTCAAAACATGATTTGCTCTAAGCTCTAGAAGTCGGGGATCTCCAGGCCCAGCCCGTCGACCGCCGCTCGCAGCTGATCTTTCACCCGTGAGAGACCGGCATCCGATCCCGACTCGCAACGCGCGACCAGCACGTCCTGGGTGTTGGAGGCGCGCAACAGCCACCAGCCATCGGCCGACGTCACCCGCACGCCGTCGATGTCGCTCACCGCGACATCCTCGCGCCCGGCGAGGGCGGCCTCCACCGCCTCGACCACCGCGAACTTCCGCTCCTCGGCGCAGGGGAACCGGATCTCCGGCGTGTTGACGACCGCCGGCAGGACATCGCGCAGGGCGGAGACCGGCGCCGGGCCGCCCGCCACCAGCGACATCAGCCGGACAGCGGCGTACAGCGCGTCGTCGAAACCGTAGTACCGGTCCCTGAAAAAGATGTGACCGCTCATTTCGCCCGCGAGCGGGGCGCCGGTCTCCGCCATCTTGGTCTTGATCAGCGAGTGTCCGGTCCGCCACATCAGCGGCGCGCCGCCGAGCGCGGCGATCCGGTCGAACAGCGTCTGGCTCGCCTTCACGTCGGCGATGATCGTGGCGCCGGGTCGCTCCCTCAGGATCTCGGCGGCGAAGATCGCGACAAGCTGGTCGCCCCAGATCACCCGCCCCCGCTCGTCGATCACCCCGATGCGGTCGGCGTCGCCGTCGAAGGCGACACCGAGATCGGCGCCGGTCTCGGCGACGGCGGCGCGCAGTCCCTCCAGGGTCTCCGGCAGGGTCGGGTCCGGATGGTGGTTCGGGAAGGTTCCGTCGACCTCGGGATAGAGCACGCGGTGCCGCCCGGGCAGGCGCTGGCACAGCGCGGTGACCGCCGGTCCCGCGGCGCCATTGCCGCAGTCCCACACCACCGTCAGGTCGCGGCCGGGCCGCAGGTCGGCGAGCAGCCGGTCGACATAGGGTTCCAGGATCGACACCGCCTCGACCGACCCGCTACCGGCGGCGTACCGCCCGGTCGCCGCGATCTCGCCCAGGTGCTGGATGTCGGCGCCGAAGAACGGCCCGGTGCCGAGCATCATCTTGAAGCCGTTGTAGTCCGGCGGATTGTGGGACCCGGTCACCATGATGCCGCCATCGGCTGCCGCATGATGCACCCCGAAATACAGCGCCGGGGTCGGACAGCCGCCGAGATCGATCACCTCGATCCCCGCCGAGATGAGCCCGTCGATGACCGCCGCCGCCATCTCCGGCGAGGACAGGCGGCCGTCGCGGCCGACCGCCACCCGTCGCCCATCCTTGGTCGCGACCACCGTGCCGAACGCCCGGCCGAGGGCGCGCGCGTCCTCCGCGCGCAGCGTGCGCCCGACGATGCCGCGGACGTCGTACTCGCGCAGGATGGTCGGATCGAACCGGTGGGTCTCGCTCACGCGGCCGATCGCCCTATTGGGCGGCCTCCGTCGTCACGCCGCCGCTCCGCTCGGTGCCGCGGCCGATGCAGGTATAGGCGAACCCGGCCGCGCGCATCTCGTCCGGATCGTAGACGTTGCGCAGGTCGACCATGACCGGCGCCTTGAGCAGCGACTTGATCCGCTTGATATCGAGCGCCCGGAACTCGTTCCATTCGGTGACGATGGCGACCACGTCGGCCCCGTCCATGGCCTCGTAGGCGCTCTGGCAGTACTTGATGTCGGCCAGCAGCTTCGCCGCCTCGTCCATGCCTTCCGGGTCGTAGCCGCGCACGCTCGCCCCGGCCGCGGTCAGGGCCGGCACGATGTCCAGCGACGGGCTGTCGCGCATGTCGTCGGTGTTCGGCTTGAAGGTCAGCCCGAGCAGCGCAACGGTCTTGCCGTCGACCGATCCGCCGCAGGCGCCGACGATCCGCTCCGCCATCGCCCGCTTGCGCTTGGCGTTGACGTCGACCACGGTCTCGATGATCCGCAGCGGCGAGTTTTGGTCCTGCGCGGTCTTAACCAGGGCCAGCGTGTCCTTGGGGAAGCAGGACCCGCCATAGCCGGGCCCCGGATGCAGGAACTTGCGCCCGATCCGACCGTCGAGCCCGATCCCCTTGGCGACATCGTGCACATCCGCGCCGACCCGCTCGCACAGATCGGCGATCTCGTTGATGAAGGTGATCTTGGTCGCCAGGAACGTGTTGGCCGCGTACTTGATCATCTCGCTCGTCTCGAGCTCGGTGAACACGATCGGCGTCTCGATCAGGTACAGCGGGCGATAGAGCTGGCGCATCACCTCGCGGGCGCGGTCGGAACAGGCGCCGATCACCACCCGATCCGGGCGCATGAAGTCGTTGATCGCCGCGCCCTCGCGCAGGAACTCCGGGTTCGAGCAGACGTCGAAATCGCCGGTCGGCCGGCGCTCGCGGATGATCCGCTCGACCTCGCGGCCGGTGCCCACGGGCACCGTCGACTTGGTCACGACCACCATGTAGCCGTCCATGTTGTCGGCGATCTCGGCGGCGGCGGCGTAGACATAGCTGAGGTCGGCGTGGCCGTCGCCGCGCCGGCTGGGCGTGCCGACCGCGATGAACACCGCGTCGCAGCCCTTCATCCCCTCCGACAGGCTGGTGGTGAACGAAAGCCGGCCGGCCTTCACGTTGTTCGCCACCAGATCATCGAGGCCCGGCTCGAAAATCGGGATCTCGCCGGCCTTCAGGCGCCGGATCTTATCCTCGTCCTTGTCGACGCACACCACGTCGACGCCGAACTCCGAAAAGCACGCGCCGGTGACAAGCCCGACATAGCCCGTGCCGATCATCGCAATGCGCATCGATGTCTCCCTAGTCCCCGCCTGTTGGTCGACCGTGCCCGCTCAACGACCGTCAGGCATAGTCCTTCAGAAAGGCCTGTATGTCCTCCCGCATGTCGTCGCGCGCAAGCGCGAAGGCGAGATTGGCCTCCAGGAAGCCGACCTTGTTGCCGCAATCGAAGCGCCGGCCCTCGAACAACAGGCCGTTGAACGGTTGCAGCCCGAGCTGGCGAGCCATGGCATCGGTGAGCTGGATTTCACCGCCCGCGCCCTTCTCCATGCGCCCTAAGTCCTCGAAAACCTTGGGCTGCAGGATGTAGCGGCCGATCACGGCGTAGTTCGACGGCGCATCCTCCGCCTTCGGTTTCTCCACGAGCCCGCGGACCTCGACCAGATTGCCATTAACGTCGCCGGGGTTGACCACGCCGTAGGCCGAGATCGCCTCGCGATCTACTTCCATCAGGGCGACCATGTTGCCGCCGACCTCGTTATAGGCGTCGATCATCTGCTTCAGGCAGCCCGACTCGGACAGGATCAGGTCGTCCGCGAGCAGCACGGCGACCGGCTCGGACCCGACGAAGTTGCGTCCGCACCAGACCGCATGGCCGAGGCCCAGCGGTTCCTGCTGACGGGTGAAGGCGAGGCTGCCGGGCGCCGGGATGGTGGCGTTGACCAGCTTCAGCGCGTCGTCCTTCTGGCGCGAGGACAGCATGTCCTGCAACTCGTAGGCGACGTCGAAATGGTCCTCGATCGCGGTCTTGCCGCGGCCCGTGACGAAGATCAGCTCCTCGATGCCCGCCTCGCGCGCCTCTTCGACAGCGTACTGGATCAGTGGCTTGTCGACGACGGTGAGCATTTCCTTCGGCATGGATTTGGTGGCCGGTAGGAAGCGCGTGCCGAGGCCTCCAACGGGGAAGATCGCCTTGCGGACGGGAACGGGCATGGTCTCCTCTCAATTGGGGTATAGGGTCGGTCAATAACCTTGACCTACCCCTATGACGTGGATGGTTATGGCGCAAAGCCAAGGGCTGGCGCAAGGAGACCGGGGCCGGCGGCGGCGTTCAGCGGCCGCCCAGGAGGACGTCCTTGGCCCGGTTGATCTGCGCCGCGACCCAGGATGATCCGCCGCGATCCGGGTGGTTGGCGAGCATCAGGCGACGGTGGGCCTCGCGGATCGCCCGTTCGTCGGCGCCCTCCTCGACGCCGAGGATCTCGCGGGCCCGCGCCGGTGTCATGCCCGACTCATCATCCGGCGGCGGCGCCGTGCGGCCGCCCGCCTCCCCTTCGCCGATGTCCGCCCCCATGCGCTCCAGCCACGCCTCGAAGATCTGACGGGATTCCTCGTCATCCTCCAGGTCGCGGGCAAGATCGGCGAGCTCTTCCGGCGAGAGCTGCGAGAGCATCCGCCCCGCGAACGCGCCCTCGAGCACCTCGCCGTCCATGGTCCCGGTGTCGTGGTCCAGGGTCATGGCCAGCCAGCGCGTCCGCACCCCGCTGCTCTGACCCGGCGTCGGCCCCCGGGCCATCTTCGCCGCGTTGCGCAGCGCCCGCATGATCGGCGCGAACCGCAGCAGGAACGGCAGCGCGAAGGGCACGATGTAGAACAGCCACTCCAGGCGCCCCCGCAGCAGCACGAACAGGGCGAGCCCGACCACAAGGGTCAGAGCGACCCATTTCGCCACCCGCAGGATCTGACGCGGCTCGGCATTGAGCAGCCACCGGCCCATCAGGCCGAGACCGGCGACAAGGCAGAGCCCGAGAACCGCGTAGGCCATTGCTCAGCGCTCCAGCTGGCGGGTCAGCAGCTTGACCGCCTCGCCCTTGCCGGCGCCGTAGTTCAACAGCGCCTGGCGCCCACCGGCGGCGTAGACAGCGACGGCCGCCAGCAGCTCCTTCAGCCGGTCGGCGCTGGCGCTGTCGAACGGGCAATAGGCGCCGCGGGTCAGGGTGGCGATCTGCTGGAACCCGCGCGCCGCCAGCGGATCGCCGCCTTCGTGAAACACGAACACCGGCACGCCGAGCACCCCAAGCTCGCCGGCGGCATGACAGACCGCGTCGATGTCCTCCTCGAAGGCGTCGCCGACGAAGATCAGGGCGCCGACCTTCTCGCGCCGAGTCTCCTTGACCGCGTGGCGCAGCACCTTGCGGATCTGGGTTTGGCCGCCAAGGCACCGGACGCCGGTCATCACCCGGCCGAGCTCGGTCGGATCCGAGGTCCATTTCGACGCCTTGCACTCGCCGAAGCCGCGGTAGAACACAAGCTGTACGTCGAGACCGCCGAGCGCCGCCGTCTGGTGGAACATCTCGCCCTGGATGTGGCAGGCCCGGTCCCAGCTCGGCTCGCGGCTGGCGGTGGCGTCCATGGCGAAGACCAGCCGACCCCGCCGGCCGGTCGGCCCCTGGGACGGCATCGACCGGACGGTGGTCAGGAACGCGTCGATCTCGGCTCTGGACGACACGTCTCCACCGGTCTTGCTGCCGGTGGGAAGGTTTGATCTCCGGTCGTCCTTCACGCCCATGGCCTGTCCGTGATCTCCTGGCTTACCCTCAGTTCATCGCGGCCGACGCCCATGTGATCTGGCGCTGACCGCTGATAAGATTGGTCTTCCGGCGCCGAATGCCAACGCCATCATGCCACGGATCGATCTTTCCCTGGCACAGCGCGGGACGGGAGGCGGCAATGCGGCACGACGACAACCGGGCGCGGCTGGTGATCCGGTCAATGGCAGAGGCCGATGCGCCGCGGGTGGTCGCCATGATCGGCGCGCTGTCGGCGCACGAGGGGGCGCCGCCGCCACCGATGGATTCGGCCGCACTGCTGCGCTGGAGCCAGGGCGCTGACGCGCGCTTCTCCGCCCTGGTCGCCGAACGGCCCGGCGGCGTGGTCGGCTACGCCCTGTACCATGACGGCTTCCATATCGGTCGCGGCATGCCGGGCAGCCTGCTCATGGACCTGTTCGTCGATCCCCGCGAGCGCCGGCGCGGCGTGGCCCGCGCGCTTCTCGCCGCCGTGGCGCGCGCGACCGTTGCCCGGGGCGGTGACTGGGTCACGTGGCAGGCGCATCCGGGCAACGCCGAGGCGCGGGCGTTCTACGACGCGGTCGGGGCCCGCCGCTTCGCCGCCGCCGATTACGAACTGGCCGACCGGGCGCTCGCGCGCATCGCTCAGTCTTAAGGCGTTTCTCCGCGCTACTATTGCCACCAAAGAGCGTCTATGCTCCGCGGATTGAGGGCGACCCGCAGGGGCGGCGATGGATGCAGACACCAGCGGGGCGGTCCGCCTGCCACCCGACAGCGGCGACGATTTCGCGCGGCTGGTGTGGCGGGTTCTGGACTACACCCGCGTCAACCTGCTGGTTCTGGCCGTCGGCGTTGTGTTCCTGATCGGCGCCGGCCAGGGCGCGGATGTCGTGCTCGGCCTGTCGCGCGCGATCCCGTCGCAGGTAGCCCTGTTCTATTTCGGGGTGATCGTCTGGGCCTGGCAGTCGTGGTTCTGGGCGCGGTTCATGGTGGACCTGCGGCTGGCCGACATCGATCCGAACGCGTTGGATCCCGAGCAGTGGCGCCATGCCCTGTTCCTCCAGTGGTATCCGCGGGTTCTCGCGTTGATCGCCTTCTCCTCGGCAACCGTGGTCCTGGCCGCCACCCATGGGGTCATGTCGGCGTTCACGCTTGCCAATGTCGGGCTGACCGCGATCTTCCTGCTGCTGGTGGTGTTTCGGCGCAGGATGGGCGCGGCGATCGCGCGCGACAGGTCCGCGCCCCGGCTGCTGGAACGCTACGGCATCCTGGTCTTCCTCACCATCGGCGTGTCCTCGGCGACCTGTGCCATAAGCCTCCTGGCGGCGCTGATCGACCCGGTGGCCTACGGGTTCTTCGTCGGCTCGGCGGCGGTGCTGTTCATCGCGCTCGCCTCGATCCTGCTGGTCGGCTCGATCCTGATCTGGCGCACCAGTGATTCCGGCTGGCCGGTGATCAAGGTCCTGGCCGTCGCGGTGATCGCGTTCAGCTTCACCAACGACAATCACGTGGTGCGCACACTCGGCAATGGCGCCACCGTCCCCGACGCCTGGGCATCGGTGGAAACCTGGATGGCCGGCTTCCCGCAAGCGCAAGACGAAGTGCCCGGCGTCTTCGTGGCGACGGCCGGCGGCGGCATCCGGGCGGCCTACTGGACCGCGACGGTCCTCTCGACGGCCGAACAGCGCCTGGCCGCCGAGAGTGCCGGCGCCCCCTTCGCCCAGCATCTGGTGGCGATCAGCGGCGTCTCCGGCGGCAGTGTCGGTTCCGCCTTCTACACCGCCGCCCTCAGCGACCTGCCGGGCGAGACCGACCGCGCGACCGCGCTCACCACGGCGCTGTCGTATGATTTCCTCGGTCCGGCTCTGACCGGGCTGATGTATCAGGACATGCTGCAGATGATCGTCCCCGTGGCGATCTTCGAGGGTCGCGGCGCGATCCTGGAGCGGGCCTTCGAGCGCGCCTGGACGCAGGCGTCCGGCGGAAACGGGTTGAAGACGCCGGTCTCCGAGCTCGGCAGCCGCCTGTCCCCCTGGCTGCCCCGCCTGCTGTTCAACGGCACCAACAGCTCGACGGGCCAGCGGATGATCGGCGGCACTCTGCCGGTGCTCGACCGAAACGGCTTCGAGGTCATCCTGAACTCCCTGGACACCACCGACTACCTGATCGCGCCGGTGGACGGCACCCGCCCCGACATGCGGCTCAGCACGGCCGCCCACAACAGCGCGCGGTTCCCGGTGATCAGTCCGGGCGGCGTCCTGGCGCGGGGGCGGAGCGCGATCGTCGATGGCGGCTATTTCGAGAATTTCGGCGCGCAGACGCTGCACGACCTGCTGTCCTATCTCGTCGCCCGCAGCCGTCTGGAGCGGCTGCCGAAGCGGCTGCGGCCGATCGTCGTGCAGATCTCCAGCGACCCGACACTCGGCGCGCAGATTTCGACGACGCTGCAGGACCCGGAAATCGACGGCTCCCTGTTCGGTCTCGGCGTGACGTCGCGGCTCTGGAACCTGATCGGCGCGCCCCTGGGCGGATTGACGTCGACGCGGGGCGCGCGCGGCGTCCTGGCGGCCAAGGCGCTCCGTACCTGGGTGCAGGACCTCGGTTACGGGCAGCGGGATACGGCGACCGTACCCTCGACCCTCGTCGACCCGATCTGGCTTCACTTCCGCATGACCGCGTCGGGGAATGCCGATGCCGGCGCCGACGACGGCTGCACCGCCCTCTACGAGGCCGAACCGCCGCTCGGCTGGGTGCTTTCGGCGCAGTCCACCCGCGCGATCGACCACATGATCGCGTGCGACGCCCACAATCTCTGTCAGATGGATACGTTGATCGCGGCCCTCGCCGGCGCGGATCTGCCGCAGTGCTACCGCGAGGAGGCGGCGGGCTGAGGCCGCGTCAGCCGCCCTGGCGCGCCCTCGGCCGGCGTTCCGGGAGCTGCAGGGCGTTGATCAGGGCGCGCACCTCCTGGCGGGCGGCGACGTGGGACATGCGCGGCCTGGCGGCGTTGGGGCGGGCCTGGTCGTCGAACATGTCGAGCATGGTCAGACCCTGCAGGAACAGCTCGCGGAAGATCACCCGCTCGCTGAAGCCCGGCGCCATGCGGAAACCGATGCGCCGCGACAGGCGCTGCAGCACGTCGGCCATCTCTTTCTTGTTGTTGGCCTCCAACGTCGAGAGCCGGTTGCGCATGACGATCCAGTCGATCGAGCCGCCGTCGCGCTGGGCCCGCGCCTTGCGTTGGTCCCAGACCATCTCGGCATAGACGCTGGGCCGCGCCATCTCGCCGGTCTGGCCGTCCACATGGGCGACCACGTCCAGGTCGATGAAGCTGTCATTGACCGGCGTGACCAGGGTGTCGGCGTAGGAATGGGCGACCCGCGCCAGGTAGCTGTCGGTGCCGGCGCAGTCGATCACCACGTAATCGACCATGCCCCGCAGCTTGCCCAGGATCGCCTCGAAGCGCTGCTTGTCCTCGGCCCGGGCCTCGTCACGCACCTGCTTGTCGGACGGGGCCAGGAAGAAGTGCCGCGGCATCGGCAGCTTGCGCTGCTCGCGCTGGATCGTGGTGGCCCGGTTCGAGAGATAGCGGGTCAGCGTCCACTGCCGCGCGTCGAGGTCGATGGTGCCGACCTGGAAACCGAGCCGCAGCAGGGCGACGGTGAG
>JGI12316J15310_10001227_pt1 | contig 11440 bp, 10 predicted proteins | sample MarCyaLeptolynsp_FD_15310 | JGI IMG/M metagenome (IMG submission 15310)
TTTCTCAAGAGCTCCTGAGGAGCGCTTTGCGCCCCCAATTGAATGGGAGAAACTAGTACGCTATCCCTAGCAGAGTAGATAGACATTCATAGATTACACACACATCTCCATCAATATGTAATTTATTTTGTTTTTTGAGTGTTTATTATAGTTATCGGAAGTGTTTCAGAGAAAACCGGAATGACAATGGTGCGATGAGCTAGCCCGTTCAAGAGCTTGGTTGGGGGAGCAGTGGACAATTAAATTGGTGAAAGGAGATCTTAATCCTTATCCCGTTCGAGAGAATGAATCAGATACCATCCCCCACTTGAGCACTTCCTCGCTTTTTAGACATCCTCTTTAATACAAAGCAGTGAAAAAATCTAGTCTCAACAAGAAATCTCCCAAACCAAGTCAAGATGAAAGTTTAAATGTCATCAATCCTCACGCTGCCGGAATTGATTTAGGTTCAAGAGAACATTGGGTATGTGTACCGGCATCAAGTACAGCGGACAATATTCGTTCTTTTGGCTGCACCACACCAGATTTAGTTGCTTTAGCTGATTGGTTAGACGAATGTGATGTGAGCAGTATTGCGATGGAATCAACATCAGTAGAGTGGATTCCCTTATTTCAAATCTTAAGTGAACGTGATTTTGAGGTATTTTTAGTTAATGCCAAAGCAGTCCAAACAGTACCAGGGAGAAAAAGTGATGTCAAGGATTGTCAATGGTTACAACAACTACATAGCTACGGACTACTAGCACCTTCGTTTGTGCCCGAAGGTGAGATTGCTGTATTGAGAAGCTATTTAAGACAACGAGAAAATTTGATAAAAAATAGCTCAACTCACATTCAAAGAATGCAAAAAGCTCTCACACAAATGAACTTACAGTTGCACAAAGTTATTACCGACATCACGGGAGTCACGGGTTTAAACATTATTAGAGCCATTATTTCGGGAGAGAGAGAGCCAAAAAAGTTAGCCAAACTTGCTGACCAAAGGATAAAAAGTAGTCCGGAAGTGATCCGCAAAGCTTTAACGGGTAATTACCGGGAAGAAATGGTCTTTATTCTTCACCAAGAATTATGCCTGTATGAAACTTATCAAAAACAAATACAGTTACTAGATCAACAAATAGAGTCATGTTTCAGTAAATTTCCCTCTCATACCGATGAGACTCCCCCAAAGTCACAAAAGAAAAAACATCGTCGTTCAAATCATCCTCAATTTGACTTACATTCTCACCTGTATCGGATTACAGGGGTAGATTTTACTCTTATTGATGGTTTAGATGTCCTTACCGTTCAAACTATTATTAGTGAAGTGGGATTAGACAAAAGTAAATTTAAAAGTGTCAAACATTTCTGCTCATGGTTAGGATTATGTCCTGGTTGTCGTATTACTGGTGGTAAAAGGAAAAGTTCTCAAACCCGTCAAGTAGCTAATCGAGCCGCTACTGCTTTTAGAATAGCAGCTCAAGCTGTTAGTCGTTCTCAGTCTGCCTTGGGTGCTTTTTATCGTCGAATTAAAGCTCGCGCTGGGGCTCCTAAAGCGATTACCGCCACCGCACATAAAATTGCTCGTATTTTTTATACCTTATGGACAACCAAGCAATCTTACACTGATATTGGAGCTGATTACTATGAACAACAATATCGCTCACGGGTGGTTAATAACCTTTCTCGAAGGGCTCAATCCCTTGGCTTTACACTTGTTGAAGCCAATCCAACTTCAGGCTAGTTTCTCGAGAGCCATAATCATTAAGCTGATTCTGATTTAAGCAACCAGGATGGATGAGCGATAAGTTCAGCAGTAGAACGTTTCTCTACCATTTCCCGCGTAATCGTGCAGCAAGTAATATTTTTGCAAGAAGGTAACTCATACATAACATCAAGCATCACTTCCTCTAAAATGCCTCGCAGTGCTCTGGCTCCAGTTTTGCAGCGCAAAGCTTCTTGAGCCATTGCTTTGAGAGCATCAGGATGAAATTCTAAGCGAACATTGTCCATAGTCAACAGTTTTTGGTACTGTTTAACCAAAGCATTGCGAGGTTGGGTCAGTATCCTCATCAGAGCCTCTTCATCCAGGGCATCTAAGGTTGTGATGATCGGTAAGCGTCCAATCAACTCTGGAATTAGACCAAATTTAACCAAATCCTCTGATTCCAAGTGCCTCAAAGATTCTTTTGTTGACTTGTTGTGGGAAAAAAGCATCTCGCTAGTTTTAATAAAGCCAATTGATTTTTTCCCAGTACGCTTCTCTATTACGTTATCTAAACCAACGAAGGCACCACCGCAAATAAAGAGAATATTGCTGGTGTTAATTTGAATGCACTCTTGATAGGGATGCTTACGCCCCCCTTGAGGTGGTACGTTGACTACTGTCCCTTCCAAAATTTTTAGTAGAGCTTGCTGAACTCCCTCACCAGAAACATCACGAGTAATGGAAGCACTTTCGCTCTTGCGGGAAATCTTATCAATTTCGTCAATGTAGACAATGCCTTGCTCAGCAACTTCAACATCAAAGTCAGCTACTTGCAACAATCGCAGCAAGATATTTTCTACATCATCCCCAACATAACCAGCTTCCGTCAGAGTAGTAGCATCAGCTACAGCAAAGGGTACATCTAACTGAGTAGCTAGAGTTTGAGCCAAAAGTGTCTTGCCACAACCTGTCGGACCAATTAGAAGAATATTAGATTTTTGCAGCTCTACAGACTTGTCAACAACCGTTTCACTACTGTCACCTTGATTAATCCTCAGACGCTTATAATGATTATAAACAGCTACCGAGAGAACTTTTTTGGCTTGATGTTGGCCAATAACGTAATTATCCAGAGTTTGCTTAATTTCCGTTGGCTTGGGAATTTGATGCCAAGCACGATTATTGATGCTCTTTGATGGCTTCTGGGGTTCCTCTGTACTTGGGTGTGCTTGCATCCCGGTATTAGTTGAAGAGTGGAGCAGTTCCTCATCTAAGATCTCGTTGCACAGTTCCACGCATTCATCACAGATGTAAACGCCAGGACCAGCAATCAATTTGCGCACCTGCTCAGAGGATTTACCGCAAAAAGAGCATCTTAGATAGGGGTCGTGTTTAGACATATTAAAATTTTGGCTGTTGGGGTGTTACAGAATATTGATCTGTAGTTAGTGCAGTTGTAAGAGGTATTAGCAGGGCAAAGGGAAAGGATGTGACCGAGGTGTAAATGGGATGCTGGTAATGGCTAACCATTAATACTATTCTAAGGGCAATTTCAGGGTCGTTAGAGGGAGAGCAGGATTTTCAATTGTATTCACAATCAGCTCTGACATTTATTCTCAATTAGTAAATTTCTTGCAAATGGGAAGGCAAAGAAATTATTATTGTCAATAGTAGGTTTTTTTTGAGAGGGTTATTATGGCTACCTACACAGCTGCTTCACTCAAAGCCGAACTCAATTCCCGAGGGTGGCGTTTGACGCCACAACGGGAAACGATTTTGCACGTTTTTCAAAATCTTGCTAGAGGAAACCATTTGAGTGCTGAGGAACTATACGATTTACTAAAGCAGCGTGGGGAACCAATTAGCCTATCGACAATATACCGGAGCGTCAAGTTAATGTCGCGCATGGGTATTCTGCGGGAACTTGAACTGGCAGAAGGACATAAACATTACGAGCTTAATCAACCTTTTCCCCATCACCATCATCATCTAGTTTGCATCCAGTGCAACCAAACGGTTGAATTCAAAAATGATTCTATTTTGAAACAAGGTATGAAGCAAGTAGAAAAAGAAGGCTTGCAGCTAATTGACTGCCAACTAACAATTCATACTATTTGTCCAGAGGCAGTACGGATGGGATGGCCCTCGGCGCTACCGAGTAATTGGCGCTGTTCAAGAGCAATTGTCCGAGAACAAGGGGAATGAGGATTGACAAAAATATCTCAGGGGTAACACATTGGAGCGCAAGTTGGAATTCCCAATTCCCAATTCACGATTCCCATTATTGTCCCTGCAAGCGACGCTGCACAAAACGAGCAAAGTCATCTCGCCCCTCTTCTAAATTAGCAGGAATACCATTGGGATAATTTTGAGTAATTAAACTCTCTAGCCGTTCTACTCGATTATCTGGACTGGGATGAGTGCTGAAAAACTCAGGTGGCTGCCCTCCCTGTCTAGCAGCACCAAGTATTTGCATCAGTTCAACAATTCCTTTTGGGTTGTAGCCAGCTTCCGTCATAAAAAGAAAACCCAATTGGTCACTTTCCAATTCATCTTCACGACCATACTTTAGGCTGACTAATTGATTGACTGCCTGCGCTAAAACTGCTGCTTGCCGAGCACTCTCCGGACTATCACTAGCAGCAATACCAACAGCATTAACCAATGACGTCCCCAGTTGCTGCTTTGCCAAATGCTCTGCACCATGTCGCCCCACAACATGTCCAACTTCGTGTCCTAAAACCCCTGCCAACTGTGCTTCAGACTTGAGGCGTGCTAGTAGAGCCGCTGTAATAAATACTTGTCCTCCTGGTAAGGCAAAGGCATTGACAGTTCGAGGATCCCTGAGTAGATAAAATTCAAAAGGATAGGGCGAATTAGCTGCTACTGACTGTTTTACCACTCGTTCTCCCACCTGAGTAATATACCCTTGGAGAGCTTGATCTGGGTAAAGACCACCGTGTTGAGCTGCCATCTGTTCTCGTGCTTGTAGCCCGATTACCACTTCCTGGCGGGGTGAGAGCTGTACTCGTTGCTTTTCTCCGGTGACTGGGTTCTCAACAACGTTAGTGAAGTAGTTGATGATGCCAAAGAGGGCCACTAAAAGTCCCAATCCCAAACGAAATAATAGTTTGCGCACCTTATCCTCTACCACATAACCAGTAGGCAGAATACCATGAGGAAAACTGACATTGCATCAATCTAAGGGTTACTGCCAAGAAACAGCAATGTTTCTTTACAGAAAGCGGCGGGCAGCCCGTTCCTTCTAGGATAGGATGGATAGTCGTCATTGGTCATTTGTTATTGGTCATTGGTCATTGGTCATTGGTCATTGGTCATTGGTATAAAGGACTCTTTGTTTTTGTTGACAACTTAAATAGGTAGGATTGCTATAGCCATGACGAATCATATCTTAGTTGTAGAGGATGAAGCTAAACTGGCACAGTTCATTGAACTGGAACTGAAGTATGAAGGTTATCGTGTTAGCATTGCTCATGATGGCTTGGCAGGTTTGGCAGCAGTGCGGGAATCTCAGCCAGATTTGGTGATTCTTGATTGGATGTTACCAGGAATATCCGGACCAGAAATTTGCCGACGCCTGCGCACTACTGGTGACCAAGTCCCAGTAATATTATTAACTGCCAAAGATGAAGTAGGCGATCGCGTGGCTGGTTTGGATGCAGGTGCTGATGACTACGTAATCAAACCTTTTAGCGTAGAAGAACTTTTAGCACGAGTGCGAGCACACTTGCGACGTCATCAAGAAGAAGGACCCGAAATTTTACAATTTGGTGACTTAAGTTTAAACCGTAGCACCCGCGATGTTTATCGAGGCAACCGGCTGATTGAACTCACTGCCAAGGAATTTGATTTACTAGAATACCTCCTTGCCCATCCCCGGCAAGTCCTTACCCGCGACCAAATCCTGGAACGGGTCTGGGGCTATGATTTTATGGGGGATTCCAATATTATTGAAGTTTATGTGCGCTACTTGCGGTTGAAGCTGGAAGCCAATAATGAAAAGCGTCTTGTACAAACTGTGCGGGGAGTTGGTTATGTTTTACGGGACTAATTTTTTGGGAATTGGGAATTGAAAACAAGGAGAAGAGACACAGAATTTTGGCATAAGTCATAGACCAAATAACAAATAACAAACGACAAATGACAAATGACTAATGACCAATGACAAATGACCAATAACAACTTCAAAAACTAAAACGCATATGAATGCGAGGATTTAGCTTTTCTTCTACTTGCTTTCCACCCTTAAGGTGTTGTTCAACAATTATCGGGACATCAGTTGGTTGAACTCGGTAGTACCAAGTCTCTTCTGGTAAAACTCGCACTGTAGGACCAGAACTGCATTGTCCTTGACAATCAGCAGCAATTATCTTGTAGTCAGTAGCTTCAGCCTCTTCAAAAGCGGTAAGTACTTTTGCTGAACCAGCTTCCTTACAAGACCTATTCTGGCAAACTAAGACACATAGCTTTTTATTTTGGGACATTATACATAGAGTATACATACAATTTTTCATAATAGGACAGCCACAAGGGATAAAAAGCTATGAGTTTTGAGGTGATTGTCATCGGTAGCGGTATTGGTGGATTAACTGCTGCTGCCTTGCTCGCTCGTTATCATAAGCGTGTGCTAGTATGCGAAAGTCATGCGATCGCAGGTGGTGCTGCTCATAGCTTTTCTAGGAGAGGGTTTACCTTTGATTCTGGTCCTTCTTTTTACTGTGGTTTGGGGAATCAACGCCCCAGTTTGAACCCCTTACGACAGGTGTTGGATCTTTTAGGAGAATCTTTGGAAGTAGTCTCCTACGATCCCTTAGGATATTATCACTTTCCTGAAGGCAGCTTTCGGGTTTATTGCGATGCACAACATTACCGAGAAGCGGTTGCTGAGATTACGCCTCAAGGAGCCAAGGAACTAGCCCAATTTGAACAATGTCTTTTATCTGTCTATAACTGTCTCAAAGATATACCAACCATTGCCCTGAGAGCAGATTGGCAGCTAATTCCGATTTTATTAACAAACTATCTGCCAACTCTTGTCAAAATGTTGCCCCAGTTGGGTATCATTCAGGGTTCAGTGGGTAAGGTGATGGAGCAAAAAGTGGGTGATCCTTGGGTGCGGCGGCTGATTGATTTGGAATGTTTTTTACTATCTGGATTAAAGGCTCATGGCACAGTTGCTCCAGAACTAGCATTTATGTTAGGAGAGCGTAGCCGCGCTGGTGTGGAGTATCCGGTTGGCGGTAGTGGAGCCATTGTAGCGGCTTTAGTGCGGGGATTGCAGCACTGGGGTGGGAATTTGCGACTGAATGCTCATGTAGAGCAAATCTTGGTCGAAGGAGGTAAAACCGTGGGTATTCGGTTGCGTAATGGAGAAGTAATAGAGGCACCTGTGGTAATTTCTAATGCCACCCTCTGGGATACCTATACTAAATTACTACGTGAGGAAGACCTGCCCCCATCTTACCGCCAATCATCTTTAGCAACACCAGTAGTTGATAGTTTTATGCACCTGCATTTAGGTATTCGAGCCGAAGGGTTAGAACAACTAACGGGACATCATGTGGTAGTTCAGGATGCCAATAAGGATATTACTGAACCTGGTAACACTTGCATGATTTCTATTCCCTCTGTTTGGGATAGGAATCTTGCTCCTGAGGGGCATCATGTAGTCCATGTTTACAGCTTGGAACCCTATACAGGCTGGTGTAAAAATGAATTGTATCAGGAAAAGAAAAAAAAGCGATCGCAGCCTCTTTTGTGTGCCTTAGAACGGGTGATTCCCGATATCAGAAAGCGCATCGTCTTAGAGTTGATTGGTACACCTTTAACTCATGCTCATTATTTACGCCGCTATCAAGGCACTTATGGTCCTGCTATTGCAGCAGGTAAAGGACTGTTTCCTGGATATCAAACGCCCATTAAGGGTTTATATCGAGTGGGTGATAGCACAATGCCAGGGATTGGTGTACCAGCAGTAGCAGCTTCGGGGATTTTGTGTGCTAACACTCTAGTTAATTAATAATGAGCGTCTGACGACGCAGGGAGCAAGGAGTAGGGGAGTAGAGGAAACTGGGGAGCCAGGGAGCAGAGGGAGGGTCTAATTAAGCTAGATTTAGCTAAGCTAATATGCATTTATATTGCATATCCCAAAAATAGGACAAAAGGGCTCAATCTATCTCCCTGTCTCCGCTTAGCGTGAAAACTGGCAAATTAAGTGCGTACAAGCTTACCCAGCACGGGGAGAGCCAACATTGATGGTTGACTCAGTGCTACTAGGTAACTCTAAACAGTAACCAGCACCATACACCGTTTTGATATAACTAGGATGGCGTGGATCTGGCTCTAGTTTCGTCCTCAGATGGCGGATATGTACCCGTATGGTTTCAATATCATCATCTGGGTCATAACCCCAAACTTCTTTGAGAATTTCACTAGGAGAAACCGTTTGACCATGACGTTGGAGTAAGCAGTGCAGTAGTTCAAACTCCAAATGGGTCAGCTTAACCGTCTTCTCAAACCAAATACACTCAAATCTTTCTGGTACTAAGGTCAATGGACCATAACTCAGAATTTCCGAGTGCTTTGCTGCTTGAGGGATGCGGTCTGTTCGTCGTAACAAGGCTCGCACCCGTGCTAGCATTTCTTCCAGTTCAAAAGGCTTAGTCATGTAGTCATCTGCACCAGCATTCAAGCCTTCTACCTTATCTTGGGTTTGTCCCAGAGCTGTCAACATCAGTACCGGAATATCAGCGGTGCGCTCATCTCGACGGAGCCTCTGGCAAACAGTAAATCCATCTACCTTTGGCAGCATCAAGTCGAGCAGGATCAAGTCTGGCTGTAGTTGTACAGCTAATGCTTGACCCTTGATGCCATCACTGGCTTGACTGACATCATAGCCAGCTAGCTCCAGATTGACGGAGACTAATTCTGAGATTGCAGAGTCATCGTCGATTACAAGTATCCGGGGCATCACTAAAGAGTTTCCGCTGAGTGTGTTTGTTAAAGTTCAATAAGAACTCATTGAGGAATATCAAGAATCCTGTACCGATTATAATGGTTGATTATAAATTATTTCTCAACAAGGTTAAGGTTTTCTGAAAATTATTAAGCATGAATTGGCAATGGTATAAAATTTACCAGCGCTCAAGTTGATTGCTCTTCTCTAAGAGATGAACAGATAGGAACACTAGAGTGAGTACTTACATCTTCATCATTCCAGGGTTTCTCCTTCTGCTCCCTGCTCCCTACTCTCTGCTTCTGAAGCAACTTTAGCTGCCTCGAGTGCCTGCTGTTTACCCTTGCTTGCTTCTTTGTAATCAGACTTATAGTGCAAGGCTTTATCAAAGGAGTTAACTGCTTCGGAATATCGCTTTAAGTTGAAGAGGGCATTGCCCCGGCTATACCAAGCTTCGTAGTAGTCTGGTTGAAGGGCAACGGCTTGATTGTAAGATGCGATCGCCTCTTGATAGCGTTTCAGGTTATAGAGGGCATTGCCACGGCTATACCAGGCTTGGGAGTAATTTTGCTGGAATTTAATCCCTTGGTCATAAGAAGTAATTGCCTCTTCGTATCGCTGCAATTGATGTAGCGCCCAGCCGCGATCATACCAAGCTTCATAATGGTCGGGTTTAAATTTCAGGGTTTGGTCAAAGGAGTTAACTGCTTCTTCGTATTGCCCTAAGTTCCTGAGAGCACTACCCCGACTGTACCAAGCGCTAGGGAATTTTGGCTGGAATTGAACAGCTTTGTCATAAGAGTCTACTGCTTCTTGGTACTTTTGCAAGTTGCTCAGGGCATTACCTCGCTGATACCATGAGCCAGAGGAATCCGGTTTGTATTCCACTGCCTTGTCATAGGATGCCACCGCCTCTTCATACCGACGTAAATTGTGTAACGCCCAGCCACGCCTGTACCAAGCAGGAGAGTAATCTGATTGTAATTCCAGTGCTCGGTCAAAAGATGCGATCGCTTCAGAATATTGTTTTAGCTTAATCTGCACATTGCCGCGACCATTCCAGGCTTCGAGATTGTCTGGCTCAATTTTCAGAGCAGCATCAAAGGCATCAATAGCTTCCTCGTAACGTTGCAATTGTTCTAATGTCTCACCTCGACTGTTCCAAGCTTCTAGATAATCAGGCTGAATTTGGATTGCTTGATCGTAGGCTTCGAGAGCATCTTTATGCTGCTTCAACTGTGATAGGGTATTTCCTTGACCCTGCCAAGCTTGAGCGTATTCTGGTCTAATTGCCACTGCTTGCTTATAAGCATCAAGAGCCTGTTCATAACGTTTTAACTCGAAGAAAGTCTCTCCTTGTCTATACAAATCAGTGGCATTGGCAGACTTGAGTAGATTGCTCATTAAAACTGCTGCTCCAATCCCCGCAACCATCACACCCATGGCGATTAAAATTTTCTTGAGGATTGGTCTGAAGCTTTTGGTTTTAGCAATTACTTTGACTTTAGCAGCTTGGGCTTTAGCAGCTATTTTGGCAGATGAGCTAACAGGCAAAACTAACCTGGTGCGGCTGGTGACAATACTCAAATCTTTAAGTACTTGTAAACAGGAACCAGCGGACTGATAGCGCTCCCGGAAGTCATAGCGCACCATTTTATCTAAAACTCTAGCCAACTCAGGTCTGACTGTTGCCTGTTTGTGCCAGCTAATTTCACCAGTATCGGCATCAGTTGGTAACTGGTGAGGCAGTAAGCCAGTCAGGGATTGAATTGCTATTATCCCTACAGCATAAATATCACTACTTAATCTCGGATTACCGTTAGCCTGTTCGCTAGGTCGATAGCCAGGAGTACCAATTGCTACAGTAAAGCTAGTTTTCCCGGCTTGGATTATCTGGGTGCTGACTTGCTTAACTGCGCCAAAGTCGATCAAAACTAACTTCCTGTCTTGTTTACGGCGGATTATGTTGTGAGGATTGATATCGCGGTGAATAACTTTCTGCTCATGGACGAACTCCAAGATTTCCAGGATATCCTTTAACAGAGAAATCACCTGAGCTTCACTTAGCCGCTTTCCAGGTATTAGTTCTCGACTGAGGTTATTTCCTTCAATCAACTCCTGCACTAAATAAAATTCTTGATTTTCTTCAAAGAAAGCAAACAGCCGAGGTATTTGCTCATGAGTTCCCAACTGATACAGAACTTTGGCTTCGGTATCAAACAAACGCCTTGCTATCTGCAAAGTCAAAGGATCCGTAGCTTGAGGTTTGAGTTGCTTTACCACACACTGATGTTGATCAGGAAGATGTTGATCTTGAGCAACAAAAGTCCTACCAAACCCACCTTGTCCTAGTTGACTGATGATTTTGTAGCGTCCACCAATTGTTTGTCCTATACCCGAAAGCATGACATTTTCTCTAAGAGAGTTGACACTCCCCACATCTTTAGAGCGGGGATTCTAAGTTCATCGTAACTAGTTACTTGCTCGCCCGTGTAATAGCACGAGGCAAATACGTTAGGAGCTCAGGAGAACTCACCACAAAGAGCACAAAGAAAATCTATACGTCCTAATCTGCGATCATAATCCTATAACGTCTAACAAAGGATTACAGACTTTTTAATGGCTCTGATTTACTTCCTCGACTGAGAGGTTGAGGGCTTGTGCCACTTGCTCCACACTCAACCCCAACGCTAAGAGTCGAGGAATTGCATCACGCCTTGCTTTGGCTTCTTGTTGAGCACGTTGAGCTTCTTGTTCGGCACGTTGAGCTTCTTGTT
>JGI12316J15310_10000052_pt66 | contig 11438 bp, 7 predicted proteins | sample MarCyaLeptolynsp_FD_15310 | JGI IMG/M metagenome (IMG submission 15310)
TGCAAGAGCTCCCCGCAACGACCAAGAAGCTCGCCGCGTTCGAGATCATGATCCGCCCGGTGACGCAGGCCGAGTACCACGCGTACGTGCTCTACACAGGCGCGCCGGAGCCCTACGTCGACCCGCGAACGTGGCGCTTCATGGACACCGGCTACGCCTACGACGCCGTGAAGCGCGTGCTTTGGACAGAAGGCAAGCCCAGCGAGGAGCGGCGCGACCACCCGGTCGTGCTCGTCGATCACGACGATGCGCAGTCGTATTGCCGATGGTGGGGCAAGCATCGCGGAGGCAAAGGCGCACTGCCGACGGAGGCGCAGTGGGAGAAGGCGGCGCGTGGCACCGATGGTCGGGCGTTTCCGTGGGGGGACCGATTCGAGCCTGCGCTGGTGAACAGTGCCGAAGCCCAGCGCGGCACGACCACCGCGGCGGGGTTCAACGCCGCGACCGCGAGTCCGTACGGCGTGCTCGACATGGCCGGCAACGTGTTCGAGTGGACGCTGACCCGCGCGGATGGCGGGTGGATCGTCAAAGGCGGAGCGTTCAATGCCGGGGCTGCCGCAGCTCGCGCAGCCGCCCGGCACGCACGACCGGCGGCCCAGCAGCACCCTGCGATCGGCTTTCGTTGTGCGCTAAACCCCTCCTCAGAGCCGAAATCCGGGCGCTGAGGCGGATCTGCGCGGCTTGCACGGGTGTGCGCCTTGCTCCTCGGGCTCATAGAGGCGTGAATCCGGGGCGGCCCCGAAGGGTCGAACCCCCAGACGCCCATGCGCGCCCGATTTCCCACGCTTCTCGCCTCCGCCCTGACCCTTGGCCTCACGCTCGTCCCTGGATGCAAGCGGGACGGCGACACCTCGTCGCCGACCACCGTCACCGCGCCCAAGCCCACGCGCAAGGCCGGCATGCCGCGACCGTATCGCCTGCCGGCCAAGCCCGAGATGGCCGCGTACATCGAGGCGCCCGATGAAGCGATGGCCGCCGCCCGCATGTACGCCGGCGGCATGCTTCCGCAGGGTCGGCAGATGCTGTCGTCCGCTCTGTCGAGCAGCCCCACCACCGACGACCGCAAGCTCGCCGCGTGGGTCGACGCCAACAAGCCGTGGGCCGCGGTGCGGGTCGAAAACCAGGACATTCTCTGGCTTCCGATCTCCACCGCCAAGGTTGCCGAGCTCAAAGGCGTACTCGCGGGCAAACCTCCGGCCGGCTCGTTCGGCGCGGTGAACCTGCAGCGCACCACCCCCGGGCCCAAGCTCGCGTGGTTCGACGAGCAGACCGGTTACCTCGCCCTCGCCAACGACGAAAAGGGCATCGCCACCGCGCCGCACATTCCGTTCGAGTACGGCAGGAAGGGCGGCTTCTTCGTCACCATCACCGCCGAGCACGCGCGCCGCATCGCGGGCCAGGCTCCGTTTTCCCGCCTCGACATCACCGGCGCCGGACCGCACGACTTTCAGCTCGTCACCGAAGACACGGACGTCTCGCAGGCGCCCGAGCTCGCCAAGCTCACCGAGGGCGCGCTCACCGGCATGCTCGAGGCCAAGCAGATCGCGATCGCGGCGAGCAGCAAGTACAAGGACCACGCTGCGTGGGTGAAGAAGGTGCTGGGCGACACCGGTCGCACCGTCAGCAAGCAGAACTTCCTCGTGCGCGGCAACCTCGAGCAGCTACACCGGCGGCTCGGCGCCACGCTGCGCAGCTGGGACGGTCGCATGGCTGTGGGCGTCGGGCCCAAGAACCACCTGTTGCTCGGCTTCGGCTCGGGCGACCCCAAGAAGATGGGCGGCGCGACGCATCACCTCATCGAGGGCGTGCGCGACAACATCTCGATGGCGCGACAGTTCGGCATCGACATTCCCAAGGTGCGCTGGGCCAAGAAGAAGACCAACGCCGCGGGTAGCAACATCGCCGTCGCGGCGGTCGAGAGCGCGCGCAAGGTCGTGCCCAAGGAGTTCCACTCGCTCATCGGCGAGCGCGGCGACATTCGCATCGCGATGGCGTTCCCCGAGCGTCTCGGCGGAGCGATGATCGTGGTCGGCCCCTCGGCGGACGTCGTGCTCAAGCGCTGGCTCGAGCAGACGCAGAGCGCCAAGGCGGGCAACGCCACCAAGGGAGACTTCGCGGCGGCCACCATCGCGGTCGATCCCAAGCACTTCACCACGATCGCCAACGGCAACATCGAAGCGGCTGCCGCCAAGCTCCTGGGGCTGAGCGCCGAGAAAGACCCGACGCGCGTGGTCGTGCGGCGCGAGGACAAGCGCTACGAAATCCGCGTCAAGGGCCCCAAGGTCGAAGCTGCACCCACGCGGGCGGCCTCGACCGGGACCCGGCCTTCCATGGCCGCGCGTCGCAGCGCAACGACTCGAACCGCCGGGAGTCGAGCCACCGGTGGCAAGCCCGTTGCCGGTAAGCCGGCCCGTTCGAGTCGTCCCAAGCCCACCAAGTAGCAACGGGCTATTGGAGGTCGCACCGACCGTAGCATTCGGGCAGGTGCGTCTGAACCCCGACGACGTCGAGCACGGGCCGGGTGTAGCGAGGACCGCCGAACATCTCGTGGGTGGCGGGGTACTCGTTGGGCGCGAGCTCGTGCAGCGCCTGCTCGCACCTTCGCGAGTCCGCATTGAAGTAGCCGCGCTTGGTCGACTCGTCCACACACTCGGCGTAGGCCTCGACCGCACGTTGGGCCGGATCGTCGGCGAGCGCAGCCATCCCGCGGCAGAACGGTTTGGCCTCCACCCTCCGCGGCACCCTGGCGTGACGTAGCTGGTCGGCAAATCGTCGAGACAGCGTTGCCTTGCGCGCGGCTGCCGTCACGGTCCATGGGTCACTGCCGGCCTCCTTCACCTTCGCGTACTTGTCCGCGAGCGTCTGGCCGAGCGCGACCTTGCGGGAGACGAACTCGGTCAGCTCCGGCTGGCCTGGGCGCGCATCCTTCGGGGGCTCGAGCGCGAGGTACTCCTCGAACGATCGATCCGCGAGATAGACCATCGACATGGCGATCGCGTCGTCGTAGTCGCGCCTGCGTTGGTCATCATCGCGAGGAATGTCGACCTTGCGCTCCGCGAGCTCGAGTGCGGCCTGAAAGTGCGCTCTTGCCCGCGTCGCCTTGCCCACGTCGCGCGAGTGCACCCGAATATTCGTCGGGGCCGAGTCCGCGCCACAGTGACGCGCCTTTCCCCGAGCGCGCCGCGGTTCGACGGTGACGCACGTGTCGTCAGGCCCGGGGTGCTTGCAGGACTGTCGCCACAGGATCTGTCCGATCGTCGCCTCCGCAATGAGCCGCCGGTCGACCGCCCCGTGCTTGCCGTATTGCGCGAGGTACGTGCGAGCGTGCTCGAGCCTCGCATCGTCCGAGCCGGCCAGCTCCCCGCGGCGCCACAAGGCCTCCGCAGCCAGCTTCGGGTTCTTCCTTCGGTACAGCTGCCCGAATCGATCCAGGTTCTCCGCCGCCTTGTCCGGCTCGTCGAGACCGACCCGAAACAGCGCGGCGCGCTCGATCGCCTCCGCCGCGTAGCTGTCCTTGGCGTACTTGAGCGAGTACTCCTCCAGGTGATCTGCCGCCTCGCGGTACGACGCGATCGAGCTGTAGTTCTCCGCGAGATCGCGCAGGGTCTGCTGGTAGACCGCGCTGTCCGGGTAGCGCGCGAGCAGCTGCTTGCGCGTGCGAATCGCCTTGCCGAGCTTCAAGCCCGCCTCGAAGCACCGTGCACCATTGAACAGCAGCATGTCCGCCCGGTCGTGGACCTCGAACTCGAGCCACACCGACAGGTACTGCTCCCCGCACCGGCTGAATGCATCGCGATCGCCCTCTCGCCCCTGCTGCATGTAGCGCTCGGCTTTCTTCCAGCCGATCCCCGACAGAAGAGTCGGTACTGCACTGCGTAGCGGCTTCGAGGCACGGTGCTCGTAGGCCTGCATCGACTGGATCTTCCGGCACCAAGCCTCGAGCTTCTCCTCCGCCGCAAGCACGCCTTCCTCGGTGTCGGCGCCGGTCCAACGGATCGCCAGGACGTCGATGAGCATCTCGGCCGACCACGCCGCGTACACGCTTCCATCGTGCTCGCGGAGGACCGACTCGAGCTGAGGGACCGCCTCGTCGAATCGACTGTGCATCATCGCCAGCTTCGCCCGGTGGTACTCGATGCCCGGACGCAACGGGTCGTCCGGGTCGTCGATGTTCCGGTCGTAGACGTCGTACGCGTCCAACATCGCACGCTCGTCCGCGGAGTACTCCGTAGGCTCGAACGCATCCTTGGGTTCGACCTTCGACGACGAACGCACTTTCGTCTTCCGCTTCTCCCGATACACACACGCACCGGCGGAGTCGATCCTGCAGGCCTTGGCTCGACCGTTCGCCTCTCGGTACTCGAGCGCGCTGCGGAGCGCGAGCATCTGTCCCCGGGCTGCAGCCTCGGCCTGGGTGGCGTCAGGCTCGTGCTCGAGCACCCGGAGAAATGCACGGCTTGCGGCACGGAACTTCACCAGCGCCCGCTCCTGCTCCGTGCGGTCCTTCGACTGGTACGCCGTTGCTGCCTCGGTCGCCAACTGTTCCGCCGCGTGCAGCTCCGACGCGGGGGCGATGCTGTCCACGCTCGCCGCGTTGTCAGTCGCCTCGCCTGAAGGCGCCGCGAGTCCCAGCGACGGGACGAGGAACAGCCCAAGCGACGAAACCGTCCGAATCAACGCGCGCACGCCCAATCGACACCGTTCCCGACACGAAGTTCCCCAAGCGGCCCTGCGGGCCGATCCAAGGTAGGATGGCGGCCGCTCGTGCCGCGGCCCTCGGACAAGACCACGGTGGGCCACGAAGGCCCCGCGCTCGGCCTTCCGCCGCAGCCCAAGGACACTTGGTCCGACCTCGATTCCGTCGAGCGACCGCCGGTTTCCGCGGATCAGCAGATCGGACGCTTTCGCGTCGTTCGCAAGCTCGGCGCAGGCGGCATGGGCGTCGTGTTCGAGGCGGTCGACCCCGAACGCGGTGCTCGCGTCGCGCTCAAGACCCTGCGCTCGGTCGAGCCGCGAGCGGCGCAACGGTTCAAGAACGAGTTCCGCTCACTGGCCGATCTCAGCCACCCGAACGTCATCGAGCTTTACGAGCTGTTTGCGACCGACGAGCGGTTGTTCTTCACGATGCAGCTCGTGCACGGCGTCGACCTGCTGCACTGGGTGCACGCCCCCGGGGCGCATTCCGCGTGGAGCACCGATGGCGGCGACTCACCGCCCGTTCCGGACTATGGCCGTCTCGGCGAGGCCCTGCGCCAGGTCGTACTCGGCGTCGACGCGATCCACCAGCACGGCAAGCTGCACCGCGACCTCAAGCCTGCCAACGTGTTGGTCCGCGACGACGGCAGTGTCGTGGTGCTCGACTTCGGCCTGGTTCGCGACGCAACGGACAACGACGACGGTCTGACCGTCTCGGGCACAATCCTCGGCACCCCCGCCTTCATGTCGCCCGAGCAGGCCGACGGCAAGCCGCTGTCGCCCGCGAGCGATTGGTACGCGGTTGGGGTGATGCTGTTTCAGGCCCTGACCGGCAAGCTGCCCCACCACGAGTTGGAGACCTCGATCAGCGTGCTCGTCGCCAAGACGACGCGCGAGGCTCCCGATCCGCGCAAGCTCGTCCCGGGCACGCCCGCCGAGCTGGCCGAGCTGTGCATGGGGCTGCTCGCGATCGATCCCGACAAACGCCCGAACGCAGCGGCGATTCTCGACGCGCTCCCCGAGGGCGCGGACCGGCAGCCCGCCCGGGCGGCCACCATGCATCCGTTCCTCGCTCGGGACGCGGCGCTGGCCACCCTGCATGGGGCCTACAACGCGGCGAGCCTGGGCCGAACTGTCGTGACGCTCGTGCAAGGGCCGTCGGGGATCGGGAAGTCGTCGCTCGTCGATCATTTTCTCAAGTCGCTTCGCCGGCGCGATGGCGAGGGCGTGGTCGTGCTGCGGGGTCGCTGCTACGAACGCGAGTCGGTTCCGTACAAGGCGGTCGATCCGGTCATCGATCACCTGACTCGATACCTGCGACGCCTCGAGCCCGCTGCCGCGGCGGCTCTGCTCCCACGGGAGATTCACGCGCTCACCCGGCTATTCCCGGCTCTGCTCGATGTCGAGTCGATCGACCGGGCCCCGCGTCGCGTGCCCACCGACGACCAAGAGCTGCGCCAGCGAGCCTTTGGTGCGCTGCAGGAGCTACTCGGGCGGATCACCGATCGTCGCCCGCTCGCCCTCTACGTCGACGATCTGCAGTGGACCGACGACGACAGCGTCGCCCTGCTGCTGCACCTGCTACGGCCCCCGGACTCGCCCCACCTGCTGCTCGTCGCCTCGTTCCGGGAGGAAGACGCCCGCGACGGAAGTAGCCCGGCGCTCACACGCCTGCTCGAAGGCCTGGGACGCGCGCGGCCGAAGATCGACATTCGCCGGATCTCACTCGGACCACTGCCCGCCCAGCACACCGCTCTGCTGGCACGGACGCTGCTGCATGAGCACGGGATGGACGCCGATCTCGCCGAGCGCATCGCCAAGGAGTCGGAGGGCAACCCACTGCTCACCGCCGAGCTCGTGCGACACCTTGCTTCGGCCAAGGCCTCGGGCAAGGACGCCACGGTGTCCTCGCCGCGCCTGACGGAGGTGCTGGCGGAGCGAATCGACGGTCTGCCGGAGCCGGCCCGCCGCCTGCTGGAGGCGGTTGCCGTGGCAGGCCGACGCCTTCCACAAGTCGTCGCGCTCGCCGCCGCCGAGACGAAGTCCGAGGACTCCGACCCCGTAGGACGACTCCGGGCCGAGCACTTCGTGCGTACGGTTGGACCCTCGAGCGGTCGAAGGATCGAGACCTATCACGATCGCGTACGTCAGGCCGCGGTCGACAACATGCCCGAGGCGAGTCTGCGCGCGACCCATCGGCGGCTTGCCCTCGCCCTGCAGGAGCAGGGCGACGCGGATCCCGAGCATTTGCTCGAGCACTATCGGGCGGCAGGTGACGACGACAAGGCCGGGCGGTTTGCGTTAGTCGCGGCTGATCGTGCGGCGGACCAGCTCGCGTTCGATCGGGCAGCAGCGCGGTTCGAGCTGGCCCTCTCGCTCGAAGCGGGCGACCGCGCCAAGCTCGAAGCACGAATGGCCGAGGCGCTCGCCAACGCGGGTCGAGGTCGCGAGGCAGCCGACGCCTACCTTCGGGCCGCTGACCTCGAGGACGGGGCCGTGCGCACCGATCTCGAGCGCCGCGCCGCGATGCTCCTGCTCGAAGGAGGGCACTCGGAAGAAGGCCGAACGGTGCTCGCTCGGGTGCTCGCCGCACACCGGCTTCCGCTGCCGAAGAGTCGCGGGGCGGTGCTGGCGGCCCTCCTCCTCCGACGCGCCAAGCTCAAGATCCGCGGTCTGGGTTGGCAAGAGGATCTCGACGTCGATTCGAAGACGCTCGCGCGGATCGATGCCTGCTGGTCGGCATCTCGGGGCGTGACGATCACCGACATCATCGCGGGGGGATACTTCCAGGCCGAGCACCTGCTGCTGGCGCTGGACTCCGGGGACCCCACGCGAGTGTCGGTTGCGCTCGCCGAAGAGGCCCGGAGCGCGTCGTACTTCGGCGACCGTGGCCTGACGCGGGCGCGGGCGCTGCTCGGCGAAGTCCAGACGCTCGCGGAGCGCATCGACACCCCCGAGGCACGCGCCAACGCACTCGCGGCCGAGGCATTGGTCTTGCTGATGAGTGCGCAGTGGAAGGAATCGCTGGCTCGCAACCGCGAAGCGGAAACCATCCTGCGTGACGAATGCACCGGCAAGCACCAGGAGCTCTTCGACGTGATGGCGGGGGAAGCCGCCGCAATGTACGGCATGGGCGAGCTGCCAGCGCTCGAGTCACTGTGTACGAAGACCGCGGCCGAGGCGAAGCGGCGCAACAACGTCTACCACGAGCTCATGGCACGGCTGTTCATGGCGGTGCCGGTCGCCCTCACCCACGACGAAGCCGATGAGGCCGAGAGGATCCTCGACGCCTCCGAAGTCCTCAGTCGCGAGCGGAGCATTCAGGTCGCGGGCATCCAGATTCAAAACGCCCGCACCGCGCTCGCGATTTACCGCGGGCAGGCGTCGAAGGTGTGGGAGTCGCAAGCGGCGAAGTTTGCGGAGATGCGTACCAACCCGCTCATGCGGGCCTCGTTCCCGCGCACCGAGGTTTGGTCCTGGCACGGTCGGTTGGCGCTGGCCGCCGCCGAAGAAGACGAGCGTCGCCGCGGTCCGTTGCTCGGGGAGGCGGCGAAGCTGGCCAAGGCACTCCGTCGCCACCAGTTTCCCACTGCAAGCCCGATGGGTGCCCTGCTGCGCGCCGGCATCGAGCATCTTCGCGGTCGCAGCGAACGCGCGGAGGGTGAGCTGCGCGAAGCGGCCGACCGCTTCGAGGCCCTCGACATGACTGTGTGGGCCGCAGCCTCCCGACGACGTCTGGGCATGCTCCTGGGCGGAGACCGTGGCTACATCATGCGCGAACGGGCCGAACGCAGCCTCGAGGGGGCCGGAGTCAAGGATCTGGACGCATTCTGTCGTGTCTGGGTGCCTGGGTTCCCGGCCTGAGCGCGGCTCGAAACCGCCCTCAGTTTTTTTCACCCGGTTTGGCGCCGCGCCGCCTCCAGGTCGCATGCCGCGGGATGACGCGAAGTGGTTGCTGGTTTGCTTGACGCTCGCGGTTGGGTGCGGGGACGACGATGAGGCCGCAGAGACCGACGCCGACCCGACCGGATCGACCGGATCCCAGGCCGACGATGATGATGATGATGACGACGATGACGCCACCGGTGACGACGACGACGACGACACCACCGGCGACGATGACGACGACGACGACGACGACGCCACCGGTGACGACGACGACGACGACGACGACGATGATGATGACGACGACGACGCCAACACCGTCCCCGTCTTTGTCGCGGTAGGCGACGGCGGCTGGCTCGCGACGTCCTGCGACCAAGGCCAGTCGTGGACGCACACCGAGTTCTCGAACGAGGTCGGCGACCACACGCCCTGGACCGCCTTCGGTGGCCTCGCGTTCGGAGCGGAAGGTTTCGTCGCAGGCTTCGGCTGGGGCGCGCCGGGTTACCTGCTGTGGTCGGGCAACGGCACCACGTGGGAAGAACTGCCCGCCGAGTCGTTCTTGCTCGACGGCAACCCGACCCCATACGAATCGTGGACCTCCGGGGTCGCGCATACCGGCACCGGCTTCGTCGCGTTCTCGCAGACGATCTGGGGCTCGACCGACGGTCAAAACTGGACCCCGACCGAGATCCAGCTTCCGCCGGGGTCGGACCAGGTCCGACAGCTCCGTGGCTTTCCTGAGGAAGGACTGCTGGTCGCCTCGCTCGAGAGCCAAGCAGGCGAAGGCCATCCCGTCGGCAACTTCGTCGTGGTCAGCGAAGACGACGGCGCGAGCTGGACCGAAGGCACCGGCTACGACGAAGGCTGCTCCAACCCGATCCAGCACTGGGGCGACATCGAGGCGCATGGCGACACGCTGCTCGTGGCCACGGGACCGATGTGTCGCTCGACCGACCGCGGAGTCTCGTGGACGTCCGTCGGACAGCCCACCGGCGCCGACGTGCAGGACCTGTTCGACGACGACAACGCGTTCTGGGCCGTCAGTGGCTCACGGCTGTTCCGCTCCGACGACGATGGCGTCGGCTGGAACGAGATCGCGGACGTCGGATCCGAATTGCGCGCCGGGGCCTACGGCAATGGGGCGTACGTCGCGGTTGGGCCTCGCGGCACCGTGTTCTTCTACAGCCCCGACGGCGAGACCTGGATGCCGTCTACGCTCGACTGGGAGCCCAACGGCGAGACGTGGGTGCGCGACCTGGTCGTCGGCGGCCTGACCAACGGCTGCGACGGCTGACTCAATCGCGCAGCTTGCCGAGGTAAGCCTCGACGTCGTGGTCGGTCGGCTCGAGCGACTTCACGCCGTCGAGGTGGTGCCGCAGGTTCGAGATCGCGATGTAGACGACTTTGCGCACCCGGTTGATGCCGCCGAGCGGGCGGTGCTCCACCTTGGCGTGCCATGGGTTGAACGAGAGGTACTCGCACAGCTCGTTCTGCTGCGGCGTGTTGAAGTCCTGCTCGGGGATCTCGATCCGCGCCACGGGCAGATAGGGCGACAGCGCGGGCGGCCACTCCACCGTCGGGTCTTCGATGGGCATGCGCTCCGGATCGATCTGCCGCTGCACCATCAGCTCGAAGCACCCACCGTGCTCGCCGAGGTCCTTGACCAGCTGCTTGCGTAGGTAGTCCTTGCCGAGCTTACGCCGGCGACGCGAATCCTTCTCGCACGGGCGCGCCCCGTACTTGACCGCCATACCCTCGCCGAACAGGTACGGCGTCATCGAGTAGTACGTCGGCGACAGCGGTGACACCACGCGCTGCAGTGCCAGCTTGCCCGCGCTGGTCAGCTCCGGAAGGTAGCTGCGGCCCTCGTGAAAGAAGAAACGGAGCGGATGGCCGATGGTGCTGTCGTGGGTGAACTCCACGTAGTCCCGAGCATCTTTGACCACGAACACGGGGTAGTTGATGAGCACGATGTCGTGCGAAGTCTCGTCCTGGTGCTGCGGCAGCGCCTTGTCGCCGGCCACGTTCATCAGCTTGATCGCCATGCCTCGGCCGTCGGGTTTGCGATCGCGCTGCCAGTGATCCGCGGAGCTCGAAAAACGAATCCAGGCATCGTAGGCCTTGGGCTCGGCGAACAGCCCTACCGCCAGCTCCTCGCTCAGCCCCTCGTTGATGGTCACTTTCGCCTTCACGCAGCCGTGCGCTTTGACGTGGGCGTCGCGATGCGCAAATCCGGACGCGTCGAAGTTCGCCTTGACGAAGTCCTCGAGCATGACCAGCGACTCGGCGATCGCCTGGTCCTCTCCGGCTGGAATCCACTCCTCACCGGGGGCGAGATCGGTCGGAGGGTTGTAGGGCTCGTGGGAGCTCGAGCCGCCTTTGCATCCGACGAGCGCGGCGACCAGCGCCAACGCCCCGGCGCAGCGCTTCACGCTCCCTCCGCGAGCTGCTTCAACGCAGCGAGCCCAGGCACGAAGAAATACTCCCCGCCACGCGTCTCCACGAAACGCGGCAGCGACCAGCAAAAGGCGGTCTTCTCGGTTCCGGGCATCAACAGCTTGCCGTCGCCGCCGTGATTGCCGACGAGCGGGTCCTTGTCTTCCTCGATCGACAGCGAGCGCGACGAAATCGTGGCGTTCATCCAGTTGCGCTGCACGTACTCGAACTGGTTTTCGAGGTCGGCGTTGATCACCCCGAACATCACCCCGCGATCGATCTCGTCCTTGGTCCCTTCGGGTAGCCAGGGTCCGTACGGCAGCGCGCGCCGAATGATGCGATGGCTCCGAACCTGCAGGATCGTCGGTCCGGTCGGGTCCTCGCGTGGGTTGGCTCGACGAATGTGTGCGCCGAACGGGCAC
>JGI12316J15310_10000522_pt3 | contig 11438 bp, 11 predicted proteins | sample MarCyaLeptolynsp_FD_15310 | JGI IMG/M metagenome (IMG submission 15310)
TCTCGTACTCGGCGTGAATCGAGCCCTCGTCGAGCTCGACGTCCACGTCCACCGAGATGTTGCCCGCCATCAGCGACAGCAGACTGATCCCGACGTCGACCTCCTCGACGAAGAACTTGCCCGGAATCTGGCCGGGCCGGGACGGGGTGTACGTCCACGCCACGTTCTCGAGGATCACGGTGCCCCACGGGCGAATCGCGACGTCCTCGATCTCGAGCACGATGCCCGCCTTCTTCGCCTCGTGCTCGATGCGCCACGCGATGGCGCGCGTGGGCAGGCTCAGCCACGCGAACATCACGAAGAAGAGCAGGCCGAGCATGCCCCAGCCGAAGATGGCCTTGAGGCGCTTGCGCAGCTTGAGCCGCTTGGCGTTGTTGGGACCGGAGACGTCGGGAATCTTGCCCCGCGTCATCGAGAAGTTCGGCAGCTTGACCGTCAGCTTCATCGTTCCGACTCCTTGCCGCCGCGCGCTCCGGCCGATCCCTTGGCCGACCCCTTGGCCGACCCCTTGGCCGACTTGGTGTCGCCGTCTTCGCCTTCGGCCTCGCCCTCGGTCTTTTCACGCTCCCAGGTCGCGAGGGTGACGTCGACCTGCAGCCGGTCTTCCTTGTCGTTGTGCGACCGGATGGTGAGCTTTTCCGTGATGATGATCTTGCCCGGCTCGGTCTCGACCTTGGTCAAGAACTTGGTCAGGGCGTCGAGCGTGATGTTGTTGAGCTTGAACTTGTAGCTGCGCTTGAGCAGCCCGCCGTCGAGGGCCTGGGCCCCGAGCTCCTCCTCGGACGTGACCTCGATGCCCTCGGCCACGCGCGCCGCATCCTCGACCAGCGACGCCCACAGCACGCTGTCGCTCGAAATGCTCTTCTCGCGCTCTTTCTTCTGCTCGAGCTTTTCCTTGTAGATGGTTCCGCGCGTGTAGACGATGTCGAGCGCGGTGGTGAGATCGAAGATCTTCTGCTCGGTCTTCCGCAGCGCGTTGCCCCGCAGATAGAACAGCACGATCGTTCCCATCCCGAAGAACACGAGGATGAGCACGAGCACGAGGTTGCGCTCGCGGGGCGTCATTCTCGCCCAGAAGCCTCCCATGGGTTTCGGTGCGGCCATGACTACTCCTCCGCCTCCTCGTCGCCACCCTCGGCGTCCTCGCCCTCTTTTTGGGCGTAGTAGCAGTTGTGCTGGATCGCCATGTCGAACTGCTTCTTGTCGCCGCGAGACTTGGTCTTGCCGTTGCTCACCGACGAGATGCAGGGGATTTTCTGCTTGAGCCGGAAGTTGAGGCGGTCCTGCGTGGACGACAGGTTCGCGTTGGCCCGCAGGTCGATGGCCTGCGGACGAATCTCGACCGACTCGATGATGAGGTCGTCCGCCACCACCACGCCGGCCTCGGTCGGCACGGGCGCGGGCTCGGCGGGCTCCTCACCGGGGACCTCCGGCGAGATCGGGTCCATCATCGGACCAGGACCGGGGCCAGGCCCGAGCGCCGACGGGTCTTCGGGAAGGGTCGGTGGACCGCCGCCCGGGATGAACTGAGTCCCCGCCGCCGCGGCCGCGGCTTGAGCCTCGGCCAGGTCGCTGGGCGTGGATGCATCGACGACCATCGCGAGCACCTCGACGGCGCCCTTTTCCGGCACGAGGCTGGTGAGGTCCGCCCCCTGCACCGAGGCGAGCTTGGCTTCGATCTTGGCGCTGGTCATCAGCTCCTCGCCGAACGACTCCATCGTCGCCAGCGACAGCTCCTCTTCGTAGCGCTCCTGCTCGGCCTCGAGCGCCTTGACCTGCGCGATGGTGTCCAGCGCGCCGAAGGCCATGATCGCGACGCCGATCGCGATCAGCGACGTCATCCGCTCCTGAATCCACGACGTGTCGTCGTCGCTGGCCTCGCCCTCGTGCAGCTGCACCAGCGGGCGACGGGCCAGCCCGTAGGCGGCCCCCAGTGCGCCGGCGAGCGTGGTCCACTCGCGCCCTTCGATGCCCTTGACCATGCCGGGCTTGGGCGCGACGCGCTCGACCGGCAGCTCGGTGTGCTCGGCGAGGTACTCGTCGATCCCCTGCAGGTCGGCCCCGCCGCCCGCGAGCAGGATCTTGCCCACCTCGAGGTTGTACGTAGAGCGCAGCCACAGCCGCGTGTGCTGCAGCTCGCGCACGATCGGCTCGATCGCCTCGGCCACCACGCGACCGGACTCGAGCTGATCGTTGGAGAGGTTGTCGTAGCCGCGATGCGGCACGAATCCGTCGCTGTGCTTGGACGCCTCGGCCTCGGCAAAGTCGAGGTTGTACGAGCGCGCCATCGCGGCGGTGATGCGCCGACCACCGCGTCGCTGGGTGCGAACGGCGAGCGGGCCCTTGGGGCCCAGCGCGATCATCTGGGTGGTCTCGTGGCCGATCTCGAGCACGAGACTCGCGGGCTGCAGACCCTTCTCCAGCGCATCGTCCGAAAGGTCGGCGAGGCTCGGGTTGGCGATCTGGGCCATTGCCACCTCGCCGGAGGTGACCAGCTTGACGTCCACGCCGGCCTGGCGAAAGACGGCCGAGATCTGCGCGAGCCGCTCCGACTTCGCGGCGACGACGAGGGCTCGCCCGCCTCCGCCCGGCGCGGGCACGACGACGTGACCGTGCGCGAGCTGGTCCAGCGGGGTCGGGAACTGTCCCTCGGCCTCGAACGAGACCGCCTGCGCGATGCGTCGCTCGTCCGAGAACGGAAAGCTCAGCACGCGGTAGGACAGCAGCCCGGGCGGCAGGGCAATCGCGGTCGGATTGCCCATCAGCCGCTTGCGGCGCAGCGCGTTGAGGGCGACCCCGAGCTGCATGCCCAGTGGGTCGACCGCCTCCTCGCCGTCCGCCGGTGGCATGTGTCCCACGGGCTCCTCGAATGCGTCCAGCACCTGGACTCCGCGGATACCCGAAGACACCACCACCACTTTGACGTGGTGTGCCCCCAAATCGACGCCGACGATCTTCTGCGCCACGCTGCTACTCCTCTCGAATGTAGAGCCACGCACCCTTGGTCTGCTGCGGCATCGGGGCGCCGCTGGGCGTGCTCTGTTGGTTGTTCGGGGCGTTGGCCCGCACGTAGTTCATGTCGTAGACGCCGACCATGCGCTTGGACACGGCACCGAACTCGGTGATGACTTCGATGCGGTAGACGGTTTCGGGCGCGACGGTGGCCAGGTCCTCGAGGCCGCCCCACTCGTCGCCCCCCTCGTTTTGGCCGTGTTTGATCCGAACCTCGATGCCCTCGGGGATCTGGGGCAGGTTCTGCGGATCGTCGGCGTCGGTGAGCATCGCCAGCGGCGAGATGAACTCGTCGGGCTTGGCGATCATGCTCTTGAAGTCGTCGAGTTTGGCGAACAGCGAGAACTCGCGCTGCTCGAGCACCCAGTTGGCCAGCGGCAGGGTCTTGAGCAGGAAGTTCTCGCCCTCGGTCTTCCACTTGTCGGCGTCCGACACCGCGTGCCGAATCACCAGCGCGATCTGCTCGGCGGACGCGAAGTTGAGGTTGACCTTGCACCCGCCGTAGACGGTGAGCTCGTGGCCGAAGGCCTCCATCCAGTCGTCGTCGATGCCCTGGACGAGGTGAAGCTCCTCCACGCTGTCCAGCCGGGCGTTGCGCTCCTGGTAGGGGTCGAACAGCTGCTGGTAGCGGTAGTCCTCGCCGCGGCTGCCCGAGCGCAGCCGCACCAGATCGAAGGCGTTGCGGTCGTCGTCGATGTAGTCCGACATCGCCATCAGGATGTCCGAGCGGGTATAGAACTGGCCGTCGGCCTTCTCCTCCTCGAAGTACGGGTCGTACAGCGTGGGGAGCATCAGCGCCTCGAGCGTCTCGACGGTGCGCCCGGCGGGGTTGTCCTGCTCCTGGTCGGCGACCTGCAGCGACAGGCAGTTGACGTTGATCTTGCCGCTCTCGGCGGTGACCCGGTACTCGAAGCTGCCCTCGAACAGCGCCAGATCCTTGAGCGCGGAGGTGTTGAGTCCGACCAGCGCGCCCAGGCCCTCCGCGCCGTCCTGGGTGCCGAAGACACTCATCAGGTACGGAGCGACCTGCGTGATGTCCATCGTTCCCATCATGTCGCGGAACTGTTTTTGGTTGAACACCATGCGCTGGATCTCGAACAGCAGCAGCGACAGCGACTGCGCGCCACGCTGAACCTGCCGCGCGGCCACCTCGTCGCGCACGTTGATCGCCGACTGCCAGTCCACTCGAGCCTGGTAATTGAAGCTCGCGGTGAACGGGGCAATGATCGCCAGGCACAGCACGACGAGCAGCACCGCCACGCCCTGCTGGCTCTTCATGTCCGGGCGCCGCGGCGCCGCCTCTTGGGGCTCTTGCTCGGCCACCGGAGACTCGGGCGGAGACTCGGGCGGAGACTCGGGCGGAGACTCGTGCGCGCTCACTTGCTCGCCCCCTTGCTCAGGTCGATCTTCTCCTGCATCAGCAGCACGACCTGGTTGTGAAACTCGACCTCGATCTCCTCGCGCTCGGACAGCTTGTCGAGCACGACGAGCTGGATCTTGACGCGCTCGGGCAGCCGGTCGGGCTGCATGTCCACCCGCATCGTGGCCCACTCGTCGCGCCACTCCATCTCGCGCGGGTCCCAGTACTTGACGTCGAACTTCACGACGTCCTCGACCAGGATGTAGGCGGGGAAGAAGTCCTCGAGCACCTCGGGCCGGTCGCCGGTGAGGCGCCGCGACTCGCGGCGGTACAGGTGCGTGCGGCCCTTGTCGTTGGGGTCGTCGGCGACGAAGTACTGGATCAGCGCCTGGTCGCTCTCGTCGGTGTCCTTGCGGATTCGCAGATGGGCAAAAGCGGAGAACGTGACCGAGTCCGCGTCGAAGCCGTCCCGGCCCTCGAACAGGGTGTAGTGCCGTTCGTCGTCCAGCGGACGGTTGAACGACAGGTAGGCCATCGACAGCTCCGAGACCATGCGCGACATGCCGTTGCGCACCGTCGAGTAGCGGAACTGGGCCTCCTCGGTGACCTCCATGCCCTTGATGGTCCCTTTGAAACCGGACCAGATGGACATCAGCATCATCGCCATGACGGCGAGCGAGATCATGACCTCGACCAGCGTCATGCCGGCCTGACGGTCCCGTTGGATCGACGGTTGGATCGACGGCTGGATCGACGGCGCCATCGTCATCGACCCCCTCGCTGGGACGGCGGCGTCACCGGGCCACCGCCGCCGATGGCCCCCTTGCCGGAGTTTCCACCGCCCCGACCGTCGCTGCCACCACCACCGCCACCGGCGCCACCGCCGTCGCGGAGGTCGTCGTCTTCGGTGACCTCACCGCCGGCTGCGGGCAGGTTGAGCAGTGCCGCCGGGTCGGTCCAAAAGGTGGCAACCGTCATGCACTCGAACTCGTCGTCGCCGCACAGCGAGTCGTCCTGCTGGCTCTTGCGGACCTCGCCGTCGAGCGTCCACCGGACGGTGCACCACGACTTGCGAATCGAGTTCTCGATCGCCGACTTGACGAGCGGCCACACCATGCCAAGGGTGTCGAACGCGGTCTCCCCCGCATCCTGGACGTCGTAGCCCCCGATGCCCCCACCGTCGTCGGTGTCGGCGGCATCGGCCGCGGCCTGCAGCTGGGTGTATTCGGGCATCTCGATGAGGTCGACCACGCACTGGTAGCTGACGCTCGGCCAGCCCTGCTCGGAGAAGTCGCCCTCGAAGGTGCGGTCGTCCGTGCCCCAGCCGCCCTCCTCTTTGAGCATCCACTCGATCTCGATGAGCTGGTACTCGGCGAGAAAGGCGACCGTGGACAGCATGCGCGCCTTGTTGGTCGCGCGCAGTCCCGCCATCTGCGAGGACAGCAGCGAGGTCAGCGACATCGCGAGGATCGCGACCGCCACGAGCACCTCGAGCAGCGTGAAGCCGGCCGCACTGCTGGTGCCGCCCGCCTTGCCGCGAGCCCGTCGTCCCGGTCGCTCTGTCGGTCGCGCTGCCATCAGAAGGTCCTCCGCTCCTGTCGGTTGCCCAGCTCGTCTTCCTTGTCGGAGTTGTCGCTGGGCAGATCGAGATCCTCGAAGCCCTCTTCGATCGTGACGCGCCCGGTCAGCGGCGCAATCTTGATCGTGAACTTGTTGCCCCCCTCGCGGTCCTCGATGTGGATGTGGGTCTGCTGGGTGCGCCCACCGGGGAAGAAGTAGATCGACGCCTGGCCTTCGGTGATCGGCTTGAGGTCGGCTGCTGTCCGCACGTAGACGACCTTGAAGTCCTCGTCGAACTTCACCTTGCCGGCCAGGTCGGGCAGCGCGCCGTCGTCGTCGAAGCGATTGAACAGCGGCGGCTTGCGCCGGGGCACCTTGCGCGGGTGCGGCTTGTAGGGGTCGAGCACGTCGTCGTAGGTGGCGCCTTGGGCGGCCCCGTCGGTATCGCCCACCGGCGCGGCACCCACCGCCTCCGCTTGCACGGACTGGTTGAACGACTGCTCGGCCCGCTCGTCCCGCGCCGCCTGGTCCTCGGCCTTGCCCTCGTCGTACTCCACGAGGTTGCCGTCCCGGTCGGTCGCGGGCAGGTACATCCGGCTATCGCCTTCCTGCAGCATCGCGGTCTTCTTTTCGAAGTCGATGAGCAGCCGAAAGTGATGGCCGGTGACCCGGGCCTTGTCGTAGCCGTAGCGGACCAGGTTTGCGACCTGGTTGACCTTGCGGGTCGTCTCCGCGTTGCGGCCCGACGAAAAGCCAATGACGAGCATCCCCACCATCAGCGCAAGCACGCCGATGACGATGAGCACCTCGATGAGGGTCATCCCGCGCTGGCGTGCGCGGCTATGGTGGGGAACCGTCACGGACTAGCTCTCCTCTTCGGCGTCGGCCCCGTGGTTGGAGATGTCGTCCTCGGTGCCGAGCTCACCGTCCGGGCCGCCCGAGAGCACGTCGACCTCGCCCTTTTCACCCGGGCACTTGAGCTCGTAGGGCTTGTCCCAGGGGTCTTTGCCCACCTGGTTGATGAAGCCGGACGCCTTGAGCTCCTGCAGGGTCTTGGGGCACTTGCCACGCTTGTTGACCTTGTACTGAAGCACGGCGCCGGCGATCGTGACGCACTGGTTTTTGGCCGTGTCGACCTGCGCGTCCTTGAAGCGGTTGAACGCCATCACGCCCACACCCCCGAGGATGAGGCTGATGATCGCGACGACGACCATGATCTCGATGAGCGTCATGCCGCGCTGTTTGGCGAGCGCGGCGCGGATCTGGTTGCGGTTCATGACTCTTGGTCTTCCTGCTTGGGTAACGGCTTGGGTAACGGCTTGGTAGCGGCCTGAAAGTGAGCCGACCTCAGGTGCCCGCCATTTCGGTGAGCATCATGATCGGACGCATGATGGAGAAGACGACGAACCCGACAGCCGCGCCCATGACGACGATCATGAGCGGCTCGAGCAGCCCGGTGAAGCGCTGGATCGAAGTGTCGGTCTCGCGGTCGTAGGTGTCGGCAACGTCGCCGAGCATCTGCTCGAGCTGACCCGAGCGCTCGCCGACGGAAATCATGTGGGTGACCAGCGGGGGGAACTCGCCGCTGCGCTTGAGCGCCCCGGCGATTCCCTCCCCCTCGCGAATGTTGTCGCGCGCCTCGGTGAGCACCTTCTCGAGCACGACGTTGCCCAACAGGCTGCGCACGATGTCGAGCGCCTGCAGCACCTGCACGCCCGAGGACAGCAGCGTGGCCAGCGTGCGGGTAAAGCGAGCGATCGCGACCTTGCGAACCAACTCACCGACGACGGGCAAGCGCAGCAGGATCGTGTCTGTGGTGCGCCGCCCCGACTCGCTGTTTCGGTACTTGCGCCACAAGAAGACCGACCCGATGCCGCCGATCAGGATCAGCCACCAGTAGCTCGACATGAAGTCGGACGACCAGATGAGAAACCGGGTATTCCACGGCAGGTCGGCGTTCATCTCCGAGAACATCGAGGTGATCTTCGGGACGATGCCGACCATCAGCACGGTGATGATCACGACGCCGAGCACCGCGAGCACCACGGGATAAAACATCGCCGAGGTGACCTTGTTGCGGATCTCGATCTGCTTTTCCATGAACTCGGCGAGTCGGAACAGCACCGTCTCCAGCGCGCCCGAGGCCTCGCCGGCCCGGATCATGTTGACGTAGAGCTCGGGAAAGACCTTGGGGTACGCCGACATCGAGTCGGCCAGCGACGAGCCCTGATTCACCTTCTCGGCGATGTCGGAGAGCATCCCCTTGAAGCGCTGGCTCTCGACCTGATCGGTGAGCGCCTTGAGGGCCTCGGGCAGCGTGACGCCCGCGTGCAGCAGCGTGCCCAGCAGCCGCGTGGTGTGGGCGACCATCTTGGGCGAGACGCGATCGAACATCTTGGCGAGGTCGATCTCGGCGCTGCCGCCCGGTGCCTGACTGGCCGCGGCGGCCGCCTTCGTCGTCTCGGACACCCCGGTGAGGTAGACGCCCTCCTTGCGCAGCGTGGCCTTGAGCACCGCGACGCTGTCGGCCGTGGCCACGCCCTTGATGTTCTTGCCCTTGGCCGAGAGCCCCGTGTACGCGTACGCCGGCATCGATCAGGCCTCCTCCGCGGTGACGCGCATGACCTCTTCGATCGTGCTCATCCCGGTCAGCACCTTGTGCGCACCGTCGTCGCGAAGCGTCCGCATGCCCTCGGCCACCGCGGCGCCCTTGATTTCGGACGCGTCGGCGTTCCGGATGGCGAGCCGTCGCACCTCTTCGGTGATCGACAGGACCTCGTACACACCGGTTCGACCGCTGTAGCCGGTGCCGCCGCAGCGCTCGCAGCCGGAAGGATTGGCCTCCCACACGTGGCCCGGCGGCGGCAGTTTGCGGCCCTCGGGCGCGACGAGCGGAATGATCTCACCGGCCTCGTCTCGCAGCGGTTGAACGAGCGGCATCTCGTGGGCGAAGAACCTCTCGGGATCGATCCCGAGGTCGGTGAGCTCGTCCGCCAGGGGCACGTGCGGCTGGCTGCAGAAGGCACACACGCGGCGAATCAGGCGCTGGGCCTGCAGCGCCACGAGTGACGACGCGACGAGGAACGGCTGCACGCCCATGTCCACCAAGCGCGTGATGCCGGTCGCGGCATCGTTGGTGTGAATCGTAGACAGCACGAGGTGGCCAGTGAGCGACGCCTGGATCGCGATCTCGGCCGTCTCCTTGTCACGAATCTCGCCGACCATGATGACGTCGGGGTCGTGACGCAAGAACGAGCGCAGCCCGGACGCGAAGGTCAGGTTGATCTTCGGTCGGATCTGCACCTGACTGATTCCGGCGAGCTGGTACTCGACCGGATCCTCGACGGTGAGAATGTTGAGGTCGGGCCGGTTGATCGTCGACAGGCACGAGTACAGCGTCGTCGTCTTGCCGGAACCGGTGGGACCGGTGACGAGAAAGATGCCGTGCGGGCGATGAATGACCTCGCGAACGACCCGCAGGTGGTCGGTCGCAATGCCGATCGCGTCGAGCGACAGCGCCATCGCGGACTTGTCCAGAAGACGAATCGTGATGCGCTCGCCGTGCGCGGTGGGCACGGTGGCAACGCGCATGTCGACTTCCTTGCCGGCGATCTTTCGTCGGATGCGACCGTCCTGCGGGAGGCGCTTCTCGGCGATGTTGAGTCCGGCCATGATCTTCACGCGGGCGATGACCGAAGGAAGGTGAGCCTTCGGTGCTCTCCTTACTTCGTGCAGCACGCCGTCGACCCGGTTTCGCACCACGATCTCGCGGTCGCCCGGCTCGATGTGAATGTCGGAAGCCTTCTCCTTGCTCGCGTTGAAGATGAGGCTGTTGACGAAGCGAATGATCGGCGCGTCCTCGGCGGACGCGTGCAGGATGTCCTCGTCCTCTTCGTCGAAGGCTTCGTCCTTCTTCTCGAGGTCGACGTCCTTGACCCGCTTGGAGTAGACGGTGTTGATGAGCTCGGACACCGACGACGCCGGCATCAGGGTGATCGACACCTCGGCGTCGTAGACCTGGCCCATGTCGTCCATGTCCAGCAGACGCGTGGGGTCGGCCGTCATCACGTAGAGCACGCCCATCTCGCGGTCGAGCTTGACGGGGATGACCAGGTTGGCGCGGGCAAAGCCGATCGGAAGCTCCTCGACGAGCTCGTCCTGGACCTGATCGGCAGCGAGCGACTCCTTGACCGGCAGGCCGAACTGCTTGCCGAGCGCCTGGGTGATCTGCCAGTCGGTGCAGTGCTTGAGGCGCACCAGGGTCTCCCCCACCCGCTCGTCCTCGAGGTGCTGGGCGTCGAGCGCCTCCTGCAGCGCCTCGGGACCGACGAACCCGAGCTCGATCAGGATCGTCCCAATTTGCCGCTCGTCCGGACGCGTCCCCATCGCAGCGATGAGCGGGCCTTCGGTGGGGAGCATGTTGGCGACTTGGGTATCCATCTCGAGTCTCGTTCTTCTCGGTGGTCTCGGTGGTCTCGGTGGTCTCGGTGATCAGTTCGAGGGCGAGGCCGGCGGGGCCGGAATGGCCGAGGCGCCACTGCCCACGGCGGGGCCGGAGTCGTCCTCGTCGAGCTCCGCGGTCGGTACGGGCGCAAGCCCGATCTCACCGGCGATGCGCTCCTGCTGGAACTCGAGCTCGGTCTGGCGCAGGAACTCGTCCTCCACCACCATGCGATCGAACTCGCGGTTGACCTGCGAGAGCAGGCCCAGCTTCTTGCGGTAGTTGACGTTCGTGGCCAGGTCGCGGCGCTTGAACGCGGTCTCGCGCTCGAGGAACTCGAGGCGCTCCTTCATGCGGCGCTCGTGAATCCGGCGCGCGTCGTCCGGCGTCTCGAGAATGTGCGGGACGAGGACCATCAGCAGATTGACCTTGTCCTTCTCCCGACTCTTGCGCTTGAACAGCCAGCCCAGCAGCGGAATGGAGCCGAGGCCGGGCACCTGGCTGGTGGCGTCGCGCTCGACCTCGGACACCAGACCACCCAGCACGATCGGCTGGTCGTCACGCGCCACGACCTTGTCGAGCTTGAGGCGTCGCTTGGTCGTCGTCACGCCGAGGGTCGGATGGATCGACTCGATGTCGTTGTTCTCCATCTCGATGTCGAGGGTGACCGTCTTCTCGTCGTTGACGTGCGGCGTGATCTGGACCTTGAGCGTGACGTCCTGGCGCTGAACGCCCTGGACCGGCACCAGCCCGCCGCCCTGACCGCCGCCCGGGAACGAGAGGTTGCCCGGCGTCGGCACGTTGCGGCCGACCTCGATGCTCGCCTCTTGGTTATCCGCCGTGTACAGGTGCGGCTCGGCGACGAGGTTGACGTCCGTGTCGCTCTGCACCGCCTGGATCACGACGCCGAACGCGGGAATGTCTCGACCCAGGCCGAGGAACTGACCCGACCCCGGAACCTCGGGGCCCAGGGCGCCGGCGGCGATACCGTTGAGAATCGTCGGCGACAGCACCAGCGAGTTGGTGTTGGGATCGGGCGCCGAGCCGACGAAGCCCAGGCCCTGA
>JGI12316J15310_10001097_pt17 | contig 11435 bp, 11 predicted proteins | sample MarCyaLeptolynsp_FD_15310 | JGI IMG/M metagenome (IMG submission 15310)
GTGGCGAGTTCCTCCGCAGCGCTCGCAACGGTTTGGACGTTCTGCGACGCCTCGTCTGTCGCGCCAAATGTGCTTCCTGCAAGCTCAGAGCTCTTCGCAGCAACGGCGGTCAGTTCTTCCGCTGTCCGGTCAAGCGTCCCAGCGGTTTCGCCAACGGATTCGAGCACATTTGTTGCCGTCTCGCGGAAGGAGGCGATCAAGCCCTCGACCCGCTCGCGTCGCTGGTCGCGTTCCAGCGTTTCGGTTTCCTTGTCAGCCTCGAGCTGCTGGCGGGCAATCATGCCCGTTTTGAAGCGATCGATAGTACGCGCCAGCTGACCGAGTTCATCGACCCGTTCTTGGCCAGTCGGCTGAACGGAGAGGTCGCCCTCGGAAAGCTCATCCATGATGCCGGTCATGGAGCGCAACGGCTTCAGGTAGTGGAAGAAGATGACACCGATCGCGATTGCGACAAAAAAGAAGCCGGCAACAAGGGCGGCGGCGATCTGCAGGACCGCCATGCGGGCGGTCGAGACACCGGCGTTCTGGGTTGTCTGCACGCTTGACTGGATCGCCGTCGAGATCGAGTTCAACGTCTGACTGACGTTGACGCGTTGGTCACCGAGGGCCGTCGAGGCTTCCAAAAGCGCGGCAATGTCTGCTGGCACTCGGGCTTCTATCTGTTTCAGCTTCGTGACAACTCTGCCAAGGTCTTCCTGCAAGGTCGGCAAGATCGCCGTTTCGCCGTGCGCCTGTTCCATGCGAATGACCACCTGGCGCAGCGCACCGATAACGCTGGCTGCTGTCTCTTCGTCGGCGCTTTGGATGAGGCCGCGCAGCGCCAGCTGGGCATCGCTTGCCCCGGTCAGCGCCTTGCCGACATGTGTGGCGGCAACACCGATGCCGAGAACGACCTTCTGGTGTTTGGCCATCTTCTCGCTGGTTTCTGTCACTGCGTCGAGCGACACGGCCTTCAGCATGTTCATTGCGTTCTGGAGGCGAGCCGCTGCCTCGATTGCCTTTTCGGATGCCTTTGGCGCGGCGCTGTCAGTCACAATCGTGCCGAGATCACCGAAAGCTGCGATGGCCTCAGCGTAGACTGGCTTGGCAGCGGGCGACTTTGCCTTGAAGCGCGTGCTTTTCAGCTGCTTGTCGATACCTTTCAGCTCCGTTTCACCCGGGAAGACCGCTGGGGACGCGGCTAAGCCTGCTTTGACCGCGGCGATGTCGCCCAGGATGCCGGTGATGGAAGTGCCCAGCAGCGCTGCCTTGGTGACGGGACCCTCGATCGTAAGCCGCCGATCCTTTAGCTCCTGCTCCATCTGGTCGAAAGAGGTGTTCGCCTCCACGGCCATTCTGGAAACGTCCGTAACTTCAGCGGTCAGTTTCTCGATCGCATCGTTTCTCGCGTGGCGCGTTGCGTCGTAGGCGTGCATTTCGTCGCCAAGAGCGACTAACTTGTCGCTTACCGTCGTCAGTTCCTCGCGCACCTTATCAAGATCGGCAAGGGCGGCAATCTCCTCAACGAAGACCTTCTTTTCATCGATCATCCTCGTGAGGTCTGAAAGCCCGGTGCCGTCCGGGGCAGCCATGAAGCTCTCCGAGCGGACAGTGATAGTCCGCAGCGCCTCGGAGAGTTCTGTCGAACTGCCCGTGGTGTTGATGTGTCCCTTGAGGGTGGTGGTCGAATAGATGCCTGCACCGCCGACAAGGATGGTCGCGAGCAGGATCAGGCCGAAGGAAACTCCGACGAGGATCGAAGAATTCAAACGGGAAAGGAAGAGGCGCATTGAGGGTAGTCCCAGTTTCAGGCGACTCATGGTTACGTGCACCGCATAAATTAAGAGTTAAATCAAAATGTTCGATGGCTCTTAGTTTTTTGGCAGAAATAGCGAAAAGTACTTGAAAATGACTTGCTCTAATGATTGAGCCAATCCGCATGAGGAATAGCACTGCAGCATGATTGACTGCAGTGCGCACAAGGCCTGCCTGGGTTGTTGCTAAATGTGAATGCGGCCGGTCACGATCGCAGTCGCGAGCGCTTGCTCGCGCGTGCGTGCACCAAGCTTTGCCCTCGCGTTGCGCAAATGCAGGTCAACCGTGACTGCCTGGATCGACAAATGTTCAGCGATACGGGCAGTTCTGAAACCCTTGGCCAGCAACAAAAGACACTCGCGTTCCCGGTTGGTCAGGCTGGCTTGCGACAGGTTCTCGAGGCGACCGATCTTGTGATGCGCTATCGCCGCACAGATATGCAGCAACATGCCGAACTCTTCGTTGACCGCTTCAATGTCCGCCCGTGGCAAGGCACTGACAAGGTTCCAACCTTTGACGACCGGATCGTCCTCTCGTGACATTCTCAGCGCAATACCGGACGTCAGTCCATGTTCCTCAGCCCGGCGAATGACGGCGATGTCTTCCTCGGTCAGATACGCGTGATCCGGCAGGAAGTGTATTCCGGTCATAAACTGGCTGGGCAGATTGGGCGCGTAAATGAACAGCGGGTCGCGCTCGTAGTCTTTTTGCTTGAAGTAAGCAGCCTTCCATTCGGTCAACTGATCGGAAAACCAGATATCATTGGCAGTCGGAACGACGTTTCGTCTGCGCTGGCCATAGACGGCCCCCTTGAAGCCGAAACTTTCAAAAAAGCCGATCGTTTTTTCCCAAGCTTCCTGCGGGCTATTGGCCGACAAGATTTTGTCAGCAAACTGCTCCAGTTTTTTCATTTCGCGTCTCTCTGCTCCCGGACCAACAGAGTTTTAGGCTCTCAACTAATGAAATCCATAGCTTGAGGGTTTTTTGCGCAGCGTTACTGTCGATGCAGAGAGAAGGATTTTCTGTGATCGCACAAGTCAAGAACCGTCCAAAAGTAGAGCGTCATTTAAACACACATGTGTTTTCCCCAATCCACACAAGCCTCTTACCCCGCCTGTTCTCTGGTGTTTTCGGGGCTTTTGTCTTGGCGTTTCTGCCCGTGTCTTCCACTGCACAGGCGGCTGAATGCGAAATCATTTCCGACGCCGGTCTTTACTATGAGCGTCTGGAACAGGCGAATATGCTTATGGAATATAAAGACATCGTGGTGCGTGCGACGGACGGCAAGATTCGTTGTGAAGAAGACACCGGCAACGCGCGGCAAGTGTGTTCTGTCGAAGGCTCCGGTGAAATGCTGGTCGATTCGGAACGAGGCACTTTCGTTGTGCGCCTGCCCGCTGACACCGTGAGTGAGGTTCAGATCTATCGGACGGGTGATCTTTCCTGTGGCCCGAAATCGAATTGACGTCTTGCAAGCTTCCATTTCATTCAAGGATACACGGCGATGAAGATGGCATGCCTCGCAGTGCTGGCCCTGTCACTGTCTGCAACAGCCGCAAAAGCGAACGAAACGGACACCAAACCAACCTGTGAAAAGCTGATCTCGCTCTATATCGAATTGGGAAAGAGCTCAGGTCAGGCCGTCAGCAAAGAAGCTGCGCGCGCAGCAGTGATGTCCGAAAACCCAAGCGACGCAGACTGCGCGGCGATGCTGGCGCTCTTTTCCAAACAGAACTGATGGGAACACACGAATTCGATTCGATGCGCCCGCGTTAAATTTCCCCGATTTGGGTTAGAGTTTTCCGCGAGGACTTTCCTGGCTGGGAATGAGCGGAATTGATGAAGGCATCGTAGTTTTCGGATGCGCAGAAGATGTGCATCGTGAAGCACGGGGAAGAAGGTGTTCCTGAGCCTTGCGGACGCTGCTGAAAAGTTGGAGATTTGGCGCAAGGACTGTAACGAACGCAGACCTCATGGTGCCATCGGCAACAAGTGGCCGGGAGAAACTGCTGCAACGGTCTGGCGCCATCACACCCTTGGCCCTAAAGGGTATTTGCGGTAAAGCGCGTTTGAATGGGCATGATTGCGGCGCCGATTGCGAGAGCGTTGGGCCCGAACCGGCTCCCCGTCACCGATAGGCCGGTCGAGACCTCCGTGCGGATACGCGTCACCAGTTCATCCATGACAGCCGTTGGAACCGGTGCCGATAGGATCATTTCCGGAACGCTAGCGAACGTTGCGAGGTCCTGCACAAGATCAGCGGTTTTTGAGACAACCTGTTTGATCCAGCGCTGGACACCCAGGTCGTTCCCCGTCAGGGCAGTTTCCAGGTTCTCGGCAGTAAGGTTCCACGTTTTGCAGTCGCAAATTGAAATTTGAGGATTTGAACCGGTATAGATCCGGCCTCCAAGGATCAGCCGTGGAACAAGATCTTTGGAGGCATAGCAAAAGAGCAAATCGTCCATACGCTTGGCTTGGCCATAGAGTGTTTCGGCGCTGGCGGCGGCAGTCACATTGTCTTGGATGACGACTTCCAGGCCGGAATGCGCGCGCAGGTCCTGTTCAAAGTCGTAGGCCAGAACGGCTTGTTCCTGTTCCGCTTCGGCTTCAAACCGTTGCGGGAAAGTGAGCCCGATCCCGGCAACAAGGGGTTTCTGCGCCGCCGTCAATTCTCCGATCAGCTGGTCCACCATGCCTATCAGTGCATCACGTACATTCTGGATGTCAAAAGTGGCGAGAGCGCTTCGCTTTTGAGTGACAGGTGACCCCACGAAGTTGATGATCGTCGCGTCAATTCCCTGTCGGTCGACATGAAGCCCGATCGAAAAAGCGCCATTGGGATTCAAGCTGATGGGGGTGGTCGGAGGCCCGATCCGCCCCCGGACAGCCTCGCCCTTGCTGACAAGATTGTCGCGCTCAAGTGCCCTGACAATGACGGAAATCGTCTGTGCGGACAGCCCGCTTTCCTGTCCGAGTTGAAGCCGCGTCATGCCGTCATGCTGCAGGAGAAGCGACATGATCAATCGTTCATTGAAGCTGCGAGCCAGAACCTGGTTCATGCCACCGGGGTGTTCTGCAACACGAACGGTTGGTGGCGGGGCAAAACGCATATCCGGCAAAAGTACAGCCTCCGGCTTCGAAATCAGAACTTGCGAAACGCACCTCGTGTTTGAGGTGTGGCTTCGCCCTATAGCGTATTCCTTGGGCATCAGGAGCGGGATGCGTGGTTCGCGTCCGCCCTTTCTTCCCCTGGTTTAGTCACTTTCGTCCGGCCAGCCAATGGCTGCGATCTCCTCGGCAATCGCGTGACCCAGGTCCTTGTGTGCCTGGATGTCGAGATGAAAGCCGTCCTCATCGCTGGAACTGACAACAAGTCCCGCATTGAAAAAATGGACTTCATGGGCTTCGGCAATTCGCTCGTATTCCCGGGCCAGAGCGCGCGATTTTTCCTGAGCCCCGAGAAACACATCCGACCATTCTTTCAGGTCAGGGGCGGTTGGTGGCGGCGCAACGATCAGGATTTCGGGGATCTTGCCGTCAATGCCGGCGGGCATGGTCTTGATGTCGGAGACAAGTGCTCCGATGCCCATGGCGATTTCACACGGGGTCTTGTTGAAACGCACTTTCAGATCGTTTGTCCCAAGCATGATGATGATCAGGTCGAGCGGCTTGTGGCTCATTATGCAGGGCCGGAGATAGGTACGGCCATTCTTTTCGGCACCTTCTATCTCGTCGTTGCTGACGGTGGTTCTTCCGCTCAGGCCTTCTTCGATGACAAGCCATTCCTTGCCGATGAGACCTCGCAACACGCCGGGCCACCGAACGTCATGCGGATATCGGTCATCCGGCTTGTTTGCGGTGGTTTGTCCATAGGTATTGGAATCTCCATAGCACAGCACCGATCGCATGCCACCTCACAAGACTTGTTTATTTTCAACCAGATAGGCAGTCAGTTCGTGAATGCCAATGTCGCTCAGCCTAAAAGCGGACTTCTCGCTGGTCAATAGTAATTCAAAGTGAATAATTATTGACATGCATGTGATTTCCGTGCTCATCATGATGAACAGACGCATGGATGCGGTCGAAATTCGCCTTGTCTGTGTCGTCGGATCACGGGAGGATCAGATGAAACTTTTCAAATCAGTCTTGGCAGCTGCCGCCGTTACGATCGGCCTTGGAGCTGCGTCACCCGCAGTGTCAAATGACGAAGGCCCGATACTGGTCGTGAGCGGTCCCTTGTCCTGGCCGTTTTTTGCCGCGGTGAAAAAGGGTTTTGACGACGCCGCGGAAATTTTCGACGTCGATTACCAGTATATTGCGGTCACGGACACCTCGAACATGACGAGCGATTACCCCAGGCTGCTGCAGCAGGCGATCAGCCGCGAGCCCAGAATGCTGCTTGTCGGTGAGTTTTTTCCCGATGGCATGGATCCGTTGATCAAGGAGGCCACCACCGCCGGCATTCCCGTTCTCATTCACAATTCCGGTCAGACCCTTTGGGAAGGCAATGGATCGATCGGCTTTGTTGGCGAGGATCCTTACCAGATGGGCTACAAGGCAGGTCAGATCCAGGCGGATGCCGGCGTCACAACAGGCCTGTGCTTCAACCAGGTTCCGGGAAACCCGACGGTTGAAGAGCGGTGCAATGGCTACGTCGCCGCCATGAAGGAAGCCGGGAAGGAAACGATCTACCAGACCATCGGCACCGGAGATGCAACGAACCCGCAGGCCATGACCCAGGCCATCAAGGGCAGCCTCCAGGCAAATCCGCAGATCGACGGCATCTATACGTTGAATGCGGTTCCTGCGATGTCGGCCTTGCGGGCGGTAGACGAAGTCGGACGGAAGGGCGAAATCATGGTTGGAACGGCTGATCTGTCCAACGAAGCTCTTCTTGCCATCAAGAACGGTGACCTGGCCTTTGCCATGGACCAGCAGCCATATCTGCAAGGCTTCATGTCCATCCAGATTGCCCACCAGTACCTGAATTACGGCTTGCATCCGATCGGCCATGTCAAAACGGGCCCGTTGGTGATCGACAGTTCCAATGTGGACGAAACGCTGAAGGTCAACAAGGAACATGCGGGAGTACGCGGCGCCTCCTAGGCGCCGCACGGCCCGGCCAGGGCCATACGACATTGCTCACCTGGAGAAAGATGTGCTCAGGAATTTCATGAAACGGCCCGAGGCAGGGGCTTTCGCAGCGTTTCTCGTCACCTACCTGTTCTTTGCGCTCGCAACGCCCGGAACGGGTTTCGTGTCTGTGAATGGCACGGCCGGTTGGCTCAATCTGGCTGCCGAACTGGGAATCGTTGCGATCCCGGTGGGGCTCTTGATGATTTCGGGTGAGTTCGACCTGTCGATCGGGTCGACGGTCGGGGCGGCGTCGATGATCCTGGCCCTTGGAACCAACCAATATGATTTGCCGATCTGGCCGATGGTGTTCCTGGCGCTGGCGGCAGGAGCCCTGATCGGGCTGGCAAACGGCCTCGCAGTCGTGAAAACCAAACTGCCGTCGTTTATCGTCACCCTGGCAACCAATTTCATCGTGATCGGTGCGACGATGGGTGTCTCACGCCTGATCGCCAATGTCACATCTAGTTCGATTGTGGCTTCCGACAGCGCAAAGTTCGTCTTCGCGGCGCGGTGGGGGCAGGCCAATATCTCCATCCTGTGGTGGCTTGTCGTTGCCTATATCGGCTATCGGGTTTTGAGCCGCAGTGTCTTCGGCAACTGGATCTATGCTACCGGCGGAAACCTGGATGCTGCCCGAGGGGCAGGCGTTCCGGTGCAGCGGGTCAAGATCAGCCTGTTCATCGCGACCGGGCTTGCCGCTGCGCTGGTCGGCATCCTGCAAGGTGTCCAATGGAATTCAGGCAACGCGACCTATGGCATGGGCTTCGTGTTCCAGGCACCGATTGTCGTTGTTATCGGCGGCGTTCTCCTGACCGGCGGCTATGGCAGTGTCGCCGGCATCGTTCTGGGCACGGCGTTGTTCGGTGTCATTTCCAGCGGCATCTTCTACACCGGCTGGAACACGGACTGGATCCAGTTGTTCCTTGGTCTTCTGCTTGCGGCGGCCGTTCTCGCCAACAACTATGTTCGCCGGCTGGCGCTTTCAAGCAAATAGGAGCCGCAATGTCTCAGCCACTCATGGAATTGCGCGACGTCGACAAGTTTTTTGGCTCAACCGAGGCCTTGAAAAAGGTGTGCTTGCAGGTCGCGCCGGGCAAGATCCTTTGCCTGCTGGGTGACAACGGTGCCGGCAAGTCAACCCTGATCAAGGTCCTCTCCGGCTATCACCAGCCAACGTCCGGGACACTGTTGTTCGAGGGAGAGACAACCAGATTTGCAACGCCGCGCGAAGCGCGCCAGCGCGGCATCGCGACAGTCCATCAGGATGTCGGGTCCATCCCGCTGATGAGTGTTGGCCGCAACTTCTTTCTGGGCGCCGAACCCGTCAAAGGCCGTTGGCCGTTTCAAAGCATCGACACCCGGCTTGCCAACGAAGTTGCTGTGGATCAGATGCAGAAATTCGGCCTCACTCGGGTGACCAGCGGAGATCAGCTCGTCGGAACCATGTCCGGCGGTGAACGTCAGGTGCTGGCGATCGGGCGCGCGATGTATTTCGGCGCCAAGATGCTGATCCTCGATGAGCCGACATCGGCCCTGGGTGTCAAGGAAGCCGCAATGGTTCTGAAAATGATGAGGATTGCGCGTCAGAACGGTGCAGGCATCGTCTTCATCACGCACAACGCGCGCCACGCCATGAGTGTCGGTGACACCTTCGTTGTTCTGATTCAGGGCCAAGTCGCTGCGTCCTTCAATCGGGGAGAAAAGACCCGTGAGGAAGTGCTCAATCTCATGGCCGGCGGCGAAGACATGAGCGAGCTTGAAGAGGATCTGGAACAGATCGATTGACAGCATCGCTCAAGGAGAACTGGCACTTCGTTCCTACCCAAAACAAACGACGTGCCTTTGCTGAAAAGCAACATCGACAGCACTGAATGAAACGGTGAGCGCGTCCGCCTGGATGTCTCAACGCATCCAGGCCCGTTGTAATCTGCGCTCATCAGGTAGAACGAAGGTGACATGAGCCGGTGATTGGCTTTTCTGAGTGAGCCCAAGCCGCCCGGCCATCTGAATTCAGACGACCTTGACGGACAATACACCGACGGATTCGATGCTTGCTTCCATCGTATCGCCCGGCTCCACGGCATTCACGCCCGAAGGGGTGCCGGCCATGATCACGTCTCCCGCTGAAAGCTCGAAATACTCCGAGAGATAGGAGATCATTTCCGGTACCTTCCAGATCATCTGGTTCAAGTCACCTTCCTGTCGCAGGTCGCCGTTGACCGTCAGTGCAATCCGCCCCTGATCGGGGTGACCAACCTCCGAGACCGGATGCAATGGGCCCACTGGTCCGGACCGCTCGAAGGCTTTGCCAATTTCCCATGGGCGTCCCATCTTCTTCATTTCGCCCTGCAAGTCTCTCCGTGTCATGTCCAGCGACACGCCGTAACCCCAGACGTGGTCAAGCGCTTCTGCCAGCGGGATGTTGGTGCCGCCACTTTTCAGACCAACCAGGAGTTCGACCTCGTGGTGAACGTCGGATGTATGCGGTGGATAGGGAAATTCTCCTGAAGCATCGAGATTGTTTGGGTTCTTTTGAAAAAAGAAAGGCGGTTCGCGATTTGGATCGTGTCCCATTTCGACAGCATGCGCAGCAAAATTCCGGCCAATGCAGTAAACGCGGCGGACCGGAAAAGCCCCCCCGTCGCTCGTGGGAATGGTGTGAACCTTTGGTGTCTCGATAACATGCTCAGGCATCGTTTTCCTCGCTCGCGGTCTGTTGTCGTTAGCCTACAGGCTCGCGATACCGATTTGGGACCGCTCACTTTGTGACTTGGACCGAATGCGCAAAAAATAAACGTGTTGGCAACGAGTTTGGGCCAACCATTTCTTAGATTGGTTGGGCGCCAATCTCGCCCAAAACGACTTCCGGCATCATCCGTGAATACACCGAGCGCAGGTGTTGCTGCATCATTTGCATGGCCAGTTCTCCATTTCTGGCCGTGATCGCGCGCACGATCGCGTCGTGTTCTATGAAGCTGGTATAGCCGGGCACGGGCTTGCGGGTATCGCGCGGTTGGCCCCAGACAATCGAGCGGCGCACCGAGTTCAGCGTCTCGAAAAAATACAGGTAAAGCTGATTGCGTGTGCCGCGTGCGATGACGTGGTGCAACTTGTTGTCCCAGGCTTCGTAAGCGCGCCAGTCTTTGGCTTCGCGGCACTTCTCAGCGCAAATTTTCATTTGTTTACAATCGGATTTGCTCGCATTCAGTGCCGCGAGCCGCGCCAGCTCAGGCTCAATGTTGTAGCGGACCGTGACCACCTGTTCCGGCTTTATCTGGTCGCGAAGGTAGGTAACATCCTGAAGGTTCAAGACCGGTCTTGAGCCGACAAATGTGCCGCGTCCGACGTGCCTCCAGATCAACCCCTGCGCCTCCAGATCGGCGAGGGCCTTGCGCAGTTGGTTGCGTGTCGTGTCCAGACGTTTGCACAGTTCGCGCTCGGGCAGGATGCGGTCGTTCAACCGATATCCGGCACTGTCGATCAAGTCACGCAGTCTTTGTGATAGTTCGGCTGTCTCGTTCATATCGCCGCCCAATTTGCTGATTGGTTGATTGAATTAGAGCGAGAGTCATTCAACTCTTGTCAGCAAGGTTAGCAAGAGATCGCAGAACATTGCGACACTCTGCCGCGAAAAAAAGCCAGTGTCGGGAGGAGAAGATCGTGCGTCTAGCCACAGTGTCAGCCGGTGGGGAGAATATCTGTGCGGCCGTCCTGAATGACGACCGTCTTTTGAACCTGTCCAAGGCTGCGCACCACCTGACGGTCCCTGCTGCGGAGGCATTGAAAGCGAATTCAATGCTCAATCTGATTGCCGGACCACCGGAGACGCTCGATATCGCACGCAGCCTTGTGGTCGACGCTGAAGCCGGTGTCCTTGATGCGGCCATTCTGCCCGATGGGGCCGAGCTGCTGGCGCCAATCCCCAACATTCGCAAGAACGTTTTATGTGTCGGGCGCAACTATGCCGAACACATCACCGAAGGGGACCGGGCGCAAAAGCAACAGGTCGGCGTGACGGAGTACCCGGTTTTCTTCACCAAACCGCCGACGTCCATCGTTGGCCCTGGTGGCGATGTGCTCACCTTTCCGACCGTCTCAAAGCAAACCGACTATGAAGTCGAGTTGGCCGTGATCATTGGCGTGCCCGGGCGCAACATCGCCAAGGCGGACGCGATGAAACACGTCTTCGGCTACACAATTTTGAATGACATCTCCGCGCGGGACGTACAGCGCCGCCATGGCGGGCAGAATTTCAAGGGTAAGGCCTTTGACGGCTCGTGCCCGATGGGTCCGTGGATTGTGACCGCGGACGCCATTGACGATCCGCATGCGTTGCCGATTTCGCTGACCGTAAATGGCGAGATCCGACAGAACGGCAATACGGCGGACATGATTTTCGATATCGAGACACTCATCGCCTCCTTGTCAGAGGGCATGACTTTGGAGCCCGGCGACATCATCGCCACCGGTACACCGGCGGGCGTGGGATACGCCATGGACCCGCC
>JGI12316J15310_10000348_pt29 | contig 11426 bp, 13 predicted proteins | sample MarCyaLeptolynsp_FD_15310 | JGI IMG/M metagenome (IMG submission 15310)
GATTCTTTGGTATTTCGGTGTCTAGAAAACGCATAAATTTGCACCGATATGGTGATGATTGTCACTGCAATGCGCCCAGCTTTTGTTAAGGTCGAGTCAGCACTATCACAGCCTGGCTAAGAGCGAATGCCCTATATCGATCGCATTAAGGCATGCAATAACGCGGATCTTCTGAACTTCGTCCCTGTCTATGGGCGCGGGCAGCGATTCGGATGGGTTCGTCAGGATACGACACATATCCTGGATGGCGCCTCGGACGTGTTCGTTGTCGGTGGCCGCCGGGTCGATATGCATATCACACTGTTCGACTATGACAGCGCGACCGAGGCCGTCGCGAACGCGATGGAGAGATTTCGCGCGGAAGGACATTTTCCGAACTGGCGCGGCGAACCTTATCCCGTTGCTCCGAGATTTGGCGCCTCGCCAATCTTCACCATTGAACGGGCTGCCTGTCCGATGCTGGGCATTCGTAGCTGGGGGTTTCACCTGAACGGCTATGTTCGAAAGCCGGATGGTCTGCATATGTGGATTGCGACCCGTGCGAAGGACAAGCCGACCTATCCGGGCTTGCTCGACAATATGGTCGCAGGCGGCCAGCCGGAAGGGCTGACCCTGGTGGAAAATGTTGTGAAGGAATGCGCGGAAGAGGCCGGCATGTCCGCTGACATGGCGCGGCAGGCGATACCGGTTGGCGCGATCACCTATATGCACGAGACCCGCGAGGGCCTAAAGCCGGACGAGATGTTCTGCTATGACCTGGAACTCCCGGAGGATTACACACCGACCCCGGTGGATGGCGAAGTGGAGCGCTTCGACCTGCTGCCGATAGAAGACGTGATGGCGATCGTGCGCGATACCGATCAATTCAAGTTCAACTGCGCGGCTGTTTTAATCCACTTCTTCATCCGGCACGGCCTGATCAATCCGGACAATGAACCGGATTACGGCGAAATCTGCGCTGGGATGAGCCAGGGTAAGCGCTGATTCTGAAACGCTAGGAGAAGCCCGCCAGCGCGCGGACCTCTTCGGGAGATATTCCGGCTTCCCGCATCGATGCGATCGTCTGACTCTTGTCCCGTTTTGCAAAACGTTTGCCATCCTCGCCGGTTAACAGGCCGTGGTGGCGGTACTCCGGTTCCGGCAATCCCAGCAGCGCCTGCAGCACCCGATGAACATGGGTTGCATGCAGTAAATCCTCCCCCCGCGTCACGCGAGAGATGTGCTGTAAACCGTCATCGACGGTAACGGATAGATGATAGCTAGTCGGTACATCCTTTCGCGCCAGGACGATGTCGCCGCATGTTTCAGGCCGAACGTCGATGATGCCGCGATCCATATCGTGAAAGGTGAGGGGACCCGTCATCTGCGCGGCGCGGTCCATATGCAGCCGGATCGCGTGCGGTTCGTCCGCCGCCACGCGATCTTCCGCTTCTTGATGGGAGAGCGATTTGCAGATCCCGGGATAGAGCGGCCCGTCTGGGCCATGCGGTGCGGAACCTGCCGCGTCGATTTCCGCCTGTATTTCCTTTCGCGTACAGAAACAGGGATAGGTCAGACCGGCCTCTTCCAGCACGTGGAGGAACTTGTCGTAGAGCCCAAAGCGCTCGGACTGGCGCAGCACCGGCTCAGCCGATTTGAGCCCCAGCCATTCCAAGTCTTCCAAAATTGCGGCCTCGAACTCCGGCTTGCAGCGACCGACGTCGATATCTTCGATCCTGATCAAGAAAACGCCGCCAGTTTCTCCGGCTTCCCGCGCTGCGAACAGAGCGGAATGCGCATGGCCCAGATGCAAAAGGCCGGACGGGCTGGGCGCAAACCGGGTGGCGCCTCGAATAGCGGACAGGATCATATCTTCCATGAGGTCTGGCCTAGAGCCTGCGTCCGGTTTAAGTCAAGCAGCATGGATAAAGCGCAACTGATCGATCACCTCGACAAAGCCGCCGCGCGCGACAGCCAAGTCGCGGCAGGGCTGGACCTTGTTGGCTATCCCGAGCCGCGGATCAGCCCGCACGGCTTTTCAACCCTGATGAACATCATCATCTCGCAACAGATTTCCCGGGATGCAGCCGGCGCCATCCGCGCCCGGGTTGAAGCGCTCTATCCCGCGAACGATGCGGCGGCCTTCCTGGACCTGTCGGAAGACGACTTGCGCGGGGCCGGTCTATCCCGACCGAAAGTGAAATACTGCCGGGCGTTAGCGGAAGCCGTTGCAACAGGCACACTCAGTATTGAGGCGCTTCCCAGCATGCAGGATGACGACGCGCGTGACGCGATCATGGCCCTCAAGGGGTTTGGGCGGTGGAGTGCGGAAATTTACTGCATGTTTGCCCTTGGCCGCCCCGACATGTTTCCGGGTGAAGACATTGCGTTGCAGGAGGCAATGCGCCGCCTGAAAGGCCTGGAAGAGCGACCTGACGCGAAGACGGCCCGCGCCTTGGCCGAAGCTTGGTCGCCGCATCGCACGGCGATGTCAGTCTTTCTCTGGCACTATTATCGTGGTGCGCCGCAGAACTGATCCCCTAAGCGTCAGGCCCTACTCTTCAAGGGGCTGTTATTTGCGAATGCCCGCCGGATCGTCCATGGTCCGCGCGTTATTCACGGTTAACGGAGAGCGCCGCCATGTCCGAAATTCACGAATTGACCGGCCCGGAACGAGCCCCGGCGCAAGGCGGTATGCCCGATCGACTGATCATCTTTCTGCACGGATTGGGCGCGGATGGTAACGATCTGATCGGGCTTGGCGCGATTCTGGGTCAGGTTTTTCCAAAGGCGCATTTCGCTGCCCCCGATGCCCCGTTCCCGTGCGATATGGCTCCTATGGGGCGGCAGTGGTTTTCTCTTCAGAACCTCGACCGCAAAGTTCTGGAAGAAGGCGCGGAAGGCGTCACCGATACGATCAATGCCTTCATCGATGACCAACAGACGAAGCACGGCATGACGTCGGACCGGGTCGCGGTGATCGGTTTCAGTCAAGGGACAATGCTGGCGCTGCACGCGCTGCCGCGCCGGCCTGAACCGCTGGCGGGTCTGGTCGGTTTCTCCGGCATGCTGGTGTCTCCGGAATCCCTGGCGGAGAAGGGCGTCACCAGAACACCCTGCCTGTTGCTGCATGGTGATCAGGATGAGGTCGTTCCGCCGGAAATGACCACCTATGCCGGTCAGGCGCTGCAGCTTGCAGGCTTTGATGTGCAGGCGGCCACGCTGGGTGGTCTTGGCCATTCGATCGATGAGCGCGGGCTTCAGCTAGCCGTTGAGTTCTTGGCCCGGGCGTTCGGCGACATCAATCCGGAAGACGCGGCGGGGCTTCCCGAAGAGGCCCCCAGAGACGAAACTGGGGGAGACGAACCTGGGGGAGACGAACCTGGAGAAGACACGCCGAATGCGGCGGAACAACCGGGGAAGGAAGAAGAACCGAACTAAGTGATTCCGCTGTTACAGACCTGTCATAAAATCGCGCTACATAGACAGTGAAAGCGCGGAAGCATTACAAGACCATGATAAATTTCGCGTAGGGAATACAGGATGTTGTGGTAATCACAGAATATGGCTAACATCCTGGACAGGTGAGAGGGAAAGACGGAGAGGCATGGCATGCTGACCGCCCTGGATAACAGCCCGGCTCTGGTGCTCAACGCGGATTTCCGTCCGCTGAGTTACTTCCCGCTTTCTGTTTGGAACTGGCAGGATGCGATCAAGGCGGTTGTCGCCAGCCGCGTCAATGTGATCTCTGAATACGAGTTGGAAGTGCACAGCCCGACCTGCACGCTGCGCCTGCCAAGCGTTATCTCGCTCAAAGAATATATCGCACCGGCCAGACGGCCTGCGTTCACACGCTTTAACGTGTTCCTGCGCGACCGGCTGATCTGCCAATACTGCAGCGATGCTTTTCCGGCCCATGACCTGACCTTTGACCATGTCATCCCGCGCAGCCAGGGCGGCACGACGACCTGGGAGAATGTGGTTGCCGCCTGCAGCCCGTGTAACCTTGCGAAGGGCGGGCGGACGCCGAAACAGGCGCATATGCCAATCCGCAGAGTGCCAAAGGAACCGTCGACTTGGGAGTTGCAGGAAAACGGCCGGGCTTTCCCACCGAATTTCCTGCATGAGAGCTGGCGGGATTATCTCTACTGGGATACCGAACTGGAAACCTAAAGAGCCCTTCCAAGCAGCGGGTAACGGTTCTAGTCTTCCGACTATGGCAGATACGCTTCCACAAGATCATCAGGGTTTCGACCAGTCGCTTTGGTCCGCGACGGCGATCGCGGCGCCTAACTACATTTCACTCGACGGCGATGAGACGGCGGATGTCGCCATTGTCGGCGGCGGATTCACCGGCCTGTCCGCGGCCCTGCATTTGGCTGAGAAGGGCGTCGACGTTGCGGTCCTGGAAGCAGGGGAGCCGGGCTGGGGCGCGTCCGGTCGAAATGGTGGCCAGGCCAATCCCGGACTGAAATATGATCTCGACGAGCTGACTCCGATGGTGGGGCGCGAGCTTGCGGAACGGATGATTCCCTTTGGTGACGATACGGTGGATGTCCTGTTCGCCTTGATCGACCGGCTTGGCCTGCAGTGCGATGCGGGGCGGGGAGGGTTTGTTTATGGCGCGCACGCAACGAGTGCTTTGCCAACATTGGAAGCCAAGGCAGCCCGTCTTCAATCCCGCGGGATCGATGCGAAACTGCTGAATCGCGATGAAACGGCGGCAATGACCGGCACGGATTGGTATCGCGGCGGCTTTTACGATCCGCGCGGGGGCACAATCCAGCCGCTAAGCCTAGCGCGTGGACTTGCCAAAGCCGCCATGCGTGCGGGTGCGCGGATCTTTGCGCATTCCCCCGCGATTGCACGGACCCGGGACGGTGCGCGTTGGAAAATCACGGCAGAGAATGGCGCGTCGGTGACGGCCAACCGCGTACTGATCTGCACCAATGGCTATTCCAATCTGACGGGGATTGCGGGCTCGGTCGCCCGTTCGGTCGTGCCGTTCTACAGCTATCAGATCGCAACCAAACCACTGTCGGACAATATCCTGAAGACCCTTCCCAAGCAGGGAGTGGGCGTGTCCGAGACGCGTCAGATTCTGACCTACTACCGGGTCGATGCCGCGGGCCGGTTCATGTTAGGTGCGCGCGGTAGACTAAGTGGATCACTGGATGAACCGGCTTTCGACCGCGCAATGACGCGGCTGCGGGAACTCTTTCCCCATATGGCGGATGAACCGTTGGAGCACCGTTGGAATGGGCGGGTCGCGATCACGACGGATTCGCTGCCGCGCGTCTTTGAATTGGATGACGGCGTCTTTGCGGCGTTGGGCTGGAATGGCCGCGGCGTTGCGATCACCGTCGCGCTGGGCCCACATTTGGCAGCATTGCTGTCGGATGACGACAGGGCGAATTTCCCGCTTCCAATCGGCCCCGTTCGGGAAATCCCGTTCCACTGGCTGCGCCGCCCGGCTGCCGGTGCGGCGGTGACGCTGAAGGATTATCAGGACCGCCGCGAACGCGACGCTGGCTGAGGTTCAGTATCCCAAGTCAGGATTGACGATATTGGTGAGGTCCTCGCCCGCCAGCCAGCGTTCGAGATTGTCCGCGAATGCGGTGGTGATCGTCTCTTCCCAAATCGTGACGCTGTCCGCGATATGGGGTGTGATCAGGACATTCTCGTAATCCCAGAGCGGGCTATCTTCCTGCAACGGTTCCTTATCGAACACATCGAGGATGGCCGTCCCAATTTTACCGGAATCCAACGCGCGAATCAGCGCGGCGGTGTCCACCACTGGACCGCGCGCCGCATTCAGGAAGATGACGCCGTCCGGCATGGCCGCAAAAGCAGCATCGTCGATCAGGCCCGTCGTCTCCGGCGTTTGTGCCGCATGCACGGAAACGAAATCCGAACCGTTGAGCGCCTGATGTAGACCGTCCGGGCCGAAGACTTCGTCAATCCCGTCCATTGGCCGCGCGGTGCCTCTGGTGCCGACGACATGCATACCGAGCCGTTTCGCCTCCGCCGCGACTGCACGCCCGACATTGCCCAGGCCCACGACGCAGAAACGGCGGTCCTGAAAGGGCGTCCAGAAGACCTGCTCCCAGACATGGCGGCGCTGCTGATTCTGGTAATGCATCAGTCCGACATTCGCGGCCATATGGGCGGCGATGGTAAACTCCGCGAGATAGCGCGCATTCACGCCGGACGCATTGGTGACGATCTTTGCCTCGGGATCCCATTTTCCCAGATGTTCGACACCGGCGCCGCCATTCGAGAGCCACGCCAGATCCGGCGAGTTTAAGACAGCCAGGTGTCCCTGTTTGGCCATGGCGCCGTCGTGATGGCACAGCGCGACGGTCGGGCGAAACTCCTGCAAGGCTTCGTTCACTTCCGCCTCTGAGCGGGCGAACCGGATGGGAATGCCGTCGAACCGTCCTTCGAAAATCGGCATCTGCGTGTCCGAGTTTTTCGCGACTACCAGAACCCGTGCTTCCCGCGTCATTTTTCGCCTCCCAGTCTTGTGTTGCGCCGGCGGATCACGCTACTGAAACACGACGGTCGCGGAAAGCTATAAGAACCCGGACTTAGGCGGCATTTTTGCTCCAAACCGGCGAAAATCGTTTCGGAAGTGACACAATATATTGTGGGTCTGAAACATAATTTTCCCATAAAAAGCCTTTGCGCCCGTGAATCGAACATGGCACTCTATTTCTTGTGTTGAAATTGCGTCGATTAACTAGATGTCGCGGCAATCGCGATATCTGGGGGTCAGGAGAGAGGCCCAGGACGTAGGCTAGACACGACGATCGCGGCGAGTTTTGGTCCGGATCGAACGCCCGCCGAAGCGCAAATTCGGTCTGGGCGGCCGGGCTTCAGCTTCTCCGCGGCCTCGAAATCAGGGGAGAAGACCCATGACCAGTTTGCAGGTCGACCATTCCGAACAGCTCGCCAATCCGCTCGACATTCTGGAAGCCATGTTCCAGGCGAATGAGTGGCCGTTCGAACGCTCCGACGAGGAAGAATTGATCGTCGAGACGACAGGAGGGTGGTGCGACTACCGACTGCTGTTCGTCTGGCGCGAAGACATGCACGCCTTCTACTACACCTGCACGTTCGATCTGAAGATTCCGTCGGACCGGCGTCGCGGTGTGGCCGAGTTGCTGGCACTCATCAACGAGAAAATGTGGATGGGCCATTTCGACCTGTGTTCCGAGAATGGCGCGCCGACCTATCGTCACACACTGCCGACTCGCGGCATGGCGGGTTTCTCCGTAGAGCAGCTCGAAGACCTGATGGATATCGCGCTCGCGGAGTGTGAGCGCTTTTACCCGGCCTTCCAATTCCTGCTCTGGGGCGGATATGCACCCGAGGAAGCGGTTCAGGCCGCCCTCTTGGATTGCCAGGGAGAAGCCTGAGTCACGGTCCAAGTCGAACGAGTTTAAAGAAAACCCGCTGGAGAAACCTCCGGCGGGTTTTTTGATTCGGCTTCATAATTGACATTACCCTGGTATGCTTCGAGATTACGTGTTGCACCGCAGCGCCTCAAAGGTGCTGCCCACTTCGATCCGGGGACGCTGATGTTTTTCCACAAGCTAAGCCAGGTCCAGAAGGTCCGGCTGCTGGCGCTTGCCAAGCGCATGATGATTGCCGACGCGAAGGTTCGCATTGAAGAAGATGCGATGTATGCGGTTTTGCGGACTGAGCTTGGTCTTGGGTCCGATCCGCCCACGCAGGAAGTGTTCGGCGAAATCGACGTTGAGCCCTTTGACGATCCGTTCTCCCGCCTGCTTGCGGTGTTCACCCTGGCGACGATGGCGCATATCGACAACAATTTGCATCAGTCAGAATCCGACGTGATGCGGGAGGTCGCGGCCCGCTTCAACATGGATGATAAGACGTATGCGCGCATCATGGACCTTGCGTCTCGACAGGGTGATCTGGTCCGTGAATTCGAAGAGTTTTTCGAGCAGAATACCTAGTAACTAATCAGTCTCTCCCAAAGGAAACCGATCATGACGACTTTGGATCGCCCGCTTGTTCTCGTCGGCTGCGGCAAGATGGGGGGTGCCATGTTGGATGGCTGGCTGTCATCCGGGATCGTCGCGGGCGGAGTCTATGCCGTCGATCCGATGGGAGCTCCGGACTATGCCGGTCGATCCGGTGTCACTGTGGTGAAGGACGCCGCAGACCTGCCTGCCGATCTTAATCCACAGGTCGTCGTCATGGCGGTGAAGCCGCAGATGATGGATGCGCTGGCAGGCGATTATGCGCGGTTCACCGGCGGCGGGACCTTCTTCCTGTCCATCGCGGCGGGCAAGACCATAGCGTATTTTAAGTCCAAGCTTGGTGCGGAGGCGGCGGTCGTCCGCTCTATGCCCAACACGCCTGCCGCAATCGGTCAGGGCATCACCGTCGCCTGTCCTTGCGATCGAACCGATGCGGCGCAGCTTGCCCTGGCGAAAGACCTGCTCTCCGCGGTTGGCGAGGCTGTCTCTGTCGATGATGAAGAACTGCTCGATGCGGTGACCGCGCTCAGCGGCGGCGGCCCCGCTTATACTTTCCTGTTGATCGAAACGATGGCGGCGGCCGGCGTGAAAGCGGGTCTGTCTGAAGAGATGGCCGCGCGCCTCGCCTTGGTCACGGTTGCCGGTGCCGGACAATTGGCGCTCGCCAGCGACGAGGCGCCGTCCAAACTGCGGGAAAATGTCACCAGTCCCAATGGCACGACTTTGGAAGCACTGAAGGTCCTGATGCGCGACGGTGACGGTCTTCCGGACCTTATGACGGAGGCGATTGCCGCTGCGACCCGGCGGTCCAAGGAACTGGGTAGCTAAGGCGATGCAGATCCGGCGCGTCCGGGCGTATTCTCTTCCTTTCGCCTTTCTGGGCGGTGGATACCGAACCAGCTATGGCACGCGGACCCATCTCAACAACCTTCTGATCGCGATTGAGGCCGGGGATGGTCTTATCGGGTATGGGGAAATCGCGCGGCGGACCGGCAATTCGCCGGAGCCGAACAGTTCGGCGATGATCCAGACGGTCGAGCCTCTGCTGCGTCAGGTTTTGGGGGACGATCCCAGAGCGCCGGGTGCTGTGGTTGCCGCAATGGGACCCCTTTCAACCGATCTCAGTATCGTCGCCGCCGGGGTCGATACGGCATGCCTCGATCTTATGGCCAAGGCGACCGACCTGCCATTGTACGATTTGCTGGGCGGTCGGCGGCGCGACTCAGTTCCCTGCTATCACACAGTGGGGCAAGACACGCCTGAGAACATGGCGGCCTCGGCGAAGGACGGCGCCGCACAAGGGCATCGCGTATTGCAGATGAAAGTCGGCGATACGGTCGATGCGGATTGCGCACGGGTTCAGGCTGTCCTGGACGGCGCCCCAAAGGAGGCAATCGTTCTGCCTGACGCCAATGGTGGCTGGGACGGAGAGACCGCGCGGGCCGTCATCGGCCAGTTTTCCGATCCGCGCCTTTTGTGGGAAGAACCTTGCGCTACCTATGAGCTGAACCGCGATCTGGCCGAACTGTCCGGCGCTAAGCTGGTACTGGATCAATGCATGAAGGGACTCCATGAATATGCCCGCGCCTGCGTTGATGGGTTCGCTGCGGGCTGTGGGCTAAAACCTGGCATACAGGGTGGGGCGAGCGCCGCAAGGATCGCGCGCGACTTGTGCGTCGCGCATGATATCGCACTGAAGATCGACGATTGCTGGGGGGCGGACGCGATTACATCGGCATCGCTTCATGTCGCGCTTGGGGTTCCAATGTCCCCTGCGAAGGATCTGCTGCTATGCGGTGTCGACATGCGGCTCTATTTCGATCGCCGGATCGCTGCGGACGGACCGGATTATCGAGCACCGGATTTCTTTCCTGCTCAGGGGGCGGGTCTGGGTATCACACCGGATCTGGAAGCGCTCGGGCAGCCTGTTATCGATATCGCATAGACGGCTTCGGTGTTAGCATTGTCTTAGGAGACCAACTGAGGAAGCCGTCCATGACCCTCGCCCCCGTGTCGGTGTCGCCCGCGATGTCGGATGAAGAATGGCAAGCCCGCCTGGATCTGGCGGCGCTCCACCGCCTGTACCAGCACTTTGGGATGACCGATCTAATCTATACGCATTGCACGGTGCGTGTGCCGGGCGAGCCCGATCATTATTTGATCAAAGCCGACCCGCTTCTGATGGACGAGGTAACGGCATCCAACCTGCTGAAGGTTCATAAGGACGGGACCCTGATCGCCGGCGATTATCCCGCGAACCTCGCTGGGCATCTGATTCATACATCTGTGTTGGAGGCACGACCCGACCTTAGTGCATTGGCGCATACCCATACGCGTGCCGGGGTAGCGGTGTCCTGTATGGAGGGCGGGCTGCTGCCGCTCTCTCAGCACGCGAACATGATCATTCCGGGCGTTGGATATCATCCGTATCAGGATGTCACGACGGCGGACGAGGAATGCGCAGCGCTGGCGCGCGACTTCCCGGCACCCAAAAACATTTTGGTGATGCACAATCATGGGCTCTTGGCGGGCGGGCGATCCGTCGCGGAGTGCTGGTACTACCTGTATTACGCGGAGATGTCCTGCAAGATCCAAGTCGATGTCCTTACCTCTGGCCGCGATCCAATTCTCTGTTCGGAGTCGATTGTCGATGGTCTCTACAGCTTTGGCGGTGTGCCGGAAAACGAGCCAATCGGCGTAGCCCGCCTTTGGCCTGCCATGCTGCGGCTCTTGGACCGCACCCAACCGGACTATAAGGACTGAGCGCGGGTCTTACCGATGGCCGCCGTATCGCAGATCGCACTCGAACTGATCGGACAGCGCCGGTATCTCGGCGCGCAGAAGCTCGCCGGCGGTTATACGAACAAAGTCTGGCGTGTGTTCTGTGAGGATGGTGCCGTCTATATCGTGAAGTCGTATCGCGCGCCCTGGACCCGAGCCAACGAAGAGCAAGCTATCCGTACCCTGGGTATGGACGGATGGGCGCCCCAAGAGGTTTACGCTCGCTCCGCGACGCTGCTGATTTGGCCCGATGATGGGCTGATACCGCTTGTACGGCCGCGCCCGGAAGATTTGCGCGCGATCGGCTATGCTCTGCGGGACATACACGACAGGACCATCACACCGGCCGACGCGTCGGAGAAACCCGGTTGGCGCACGGTAAACCGTATCGCCGTTCGCGGTTTGGCGGGAAGCGGGATCGCCGCGGATTTCGGGTCTTGTGTTCATGGGGACCCGTGCCTGGAAAACGCCTTGGCGTCGCCCGAAGGGCGCTTCGTGCGGTTCAACGACTTCGAGGAATTCGGTCCAGGCGATACGCGGGCCGATCTGATTCAGTGCCTGCTGGAGACTGCCTGCACGCTTTCCGATTGGCCGGGCGCCGCTGTTTCTTCAATACTGGAGGGGTACCTGCTATCCGGGGCGCCGGATGCTGAC
>JGI12316J15310_10001248_pt5 | contig 11423 bp, 12 predicted proteins | sample MarCyaLeptolynsp_FD_15310 | JGI IMG/M metagenome (IMG submission 15310)
GTACCAGACACGTGCGATCAGGGGGCCTCGCGTCTCCAGCACGCCGACGTACTCTTCACGGAGGTCGCCCACGATGTGGTCCCTGGCGGGGGCGGACCCGAGGCACCACGCCAGCGTCCGCTCCGCGATCGAGGGCGGCGAGGCGCTCATCACGCCTTCTCCAGCTCAGGCTCGATCCCGTCCCAGAGTCTCAGGAGCGCCTCGCGAGAGGACCTCAGCGCCCGCCGGCCCTCGGGGGTGACCGTGAATCGCCGCATCGGTGCGCCGCCGCGCTCGGGGATCGGATTCGAGTCCTCGCTCGTCCAGGCGAGCCACCCCTTCTGGGACATCCGATCGAAGGTCCGGTAGAGTGCGCCTCGCGACACCCGCCTCCCCGCCCGGCTCAGGAGCTCGGCCCGGATCCGCGGTGCGTAGGCCTCGGTCTCCGCCTGGAGAACGGCGAGGAGGACCATCTGCTCGAACTCGCTGACATGACCTGAAGACATCGTCGACCTCGGAGTATGCGTTGTACACTCCGCAGAGTGTACGAAAGCGACTCCGAATCCGCAACGGGCGCCTGCTCCCGCGAGGGACCGCAGCTCATCCCCCGTTCGTGCCTGGCTACTCCGACTCCAGGGCGCGGACCGGATCGACGCGAGCCGCGGATCGCGCCGGCACGTACGTGGCCAGGAACGCCACGCCGAGCATGCCCACGGACGACAAGAGCAACACCGCGGGGTCCGAGGGCGCGACATCGAAGAGCAACGACCGGACGGCACGGCCCAGCAGGAGACTCAAGAGAGCACCCGCAGCGACGCCGGCGGCGATGGCTTTCGAGCTTCTGAAGAGGCTCTCCGCGACCAAGGTCGAGCGCGTCGCGCCGAGCGCGGCACGAACGCCGAGCTCGCGACGGCGGCGGCCCAGGTCGTATGCGACGACGCCGTACACCCCGACCACGGTGAGGACTCCGGCAAGCAGCCCCAGGGCACCGAAGAGCCGGAACGCGGCGACCTCGTCGTCGAACGTCTGCCGTACCTGTCGCTCGACCGTGCTGAAGCCGAACGCCGCGACCTCGGGGGCGACAGCTCGGGCGGCGGTCCTGAGGAGGGGTACGAGCGCCTGGATGTCCGGACCCGCATCCACGATGTACTGCCGGAATCGGAAGGGGTGCTGAGATGCGAACCAAAACACCATGGCCGGGGGACGACCACCGGGGGTCGTGGACTGTCCCGCATCCACGACACCTACGATCCGTACGTCCCGTCCGAAGAACTCAAGTGACCTTCCTAGGGCTTCCGCGGGTGTGTCCCAGTGCGCCTCCGCCAGCGTCCGGCTGACGACACCAGCCGTCTGCCCCCCGCGAAGATCACGAGCCGGATCGAACCAGCGACCCGCGGTCAGCGGAAGCTCCAATAGCGCTCGATACTCGGCCGTGACCACTCGGCGCTCAGCGCGGCCACCATCCGGCTCTCCGCCCTCGTCCACGGCGACCGTGTACGGTCCGAAGCTGCGAATCCCGACGACGGGACCGCTCGAGGAGGCGGCGGTCCGAACGCCCGGAAGGGCCATGACTTCGGCATGGAGCGCCCGATGGTAGCTCTCGACCTCGTCGGATGAGGGGTACGAGGCGACCGGTGGATCGACGCTGAAGGTGACCAGCCCATCGACTCGGTATCCGAGGTCGATGCGGTAGCTGTTCGCGAGCGACTTCGTAAGGAGGCCGGTAGTGGCGAGTAGGGCCAACGCGAGCGAGAGCTGGGCCACGACCAGGAGCCGCCCTCCGAGGCGGTTCGGAGCGGTCCCGGACGCTCCGCCTCGCCGAAACCGCGTCCGAAGATCGGTCTTCGAACCAGACCACGCCGGAAGAAAGCCGGAAGCCAACACCGTCCCGCCGGTGATCACGACCATCGCGCCGAGCACCCTCAGGTCGATGGAGATCTGGTCCCGCCCGGGGACGTTCGCGGGCAACACGAAGCGCTGAAGGAGCTCGACACCGACAAGCGCGACACCGACCCCGAGCAGACCACCGATCACCGAGAGGAGCAGACTCTCGGAGATCAGCTGCCGGAAGAGACGCGCGCGGGTCGCCCCCAACGCCCGACGGACCGCCAGCTCCGGCGAGCGCGCAACACCTCGAGCGAAGAGGAGATTCGCGACGTTGGTGCATACGATCAGCAGCACGAACAGCACCGCCATCATCAGGGCCGCCCCACCCTGCTGGAGGAGACCTCCGTAGAACTCGTCCCGCAACGAGACGACCGTGGCACCGGTCGACGGGGATTCACCGTTGGCGACCGCGACCCTGGACGCCACCGATCGGAGGTCCTGCCGAGCCTCGGGGATCGAAGCTCCCGGCCGAACCCGGGCGATTCCGTAGAGCGACACGTCCCGCGGGGAGTCCGCGGGTCCGAACAGCACCGGGACCCAGACGTCGACATCGAAGTCGGGCAGCTCTGAGCCGGAAGGGACGATGCCCACCACCTGGTGCGCCTCGCCGTCCAAGACGACCGCCCTCCCGAGGACGTCCGGATCACCGCCGAGCGCGCGCATCCAGAACCGCTCCGTGAGGATCACGGCGCGCGGACCCGACGGGTCCTCCTCGTCCGGAGTGAAGGTTCGGCCCGAGCTCGGAACCAGCCCCATGACATCGATCAGATTCGCCGTTCCGACCAACGCGGTCACCTGCTCGGCGGCGTCCCCCGCCGAGAAGTTCATCCCCATCCGCATGTGCCCAGCCACGTCGGCCATACGGGTGAACTCCTGCCACTCTCTGAGCTCCTCGCCTCCGAGCAGCATATGGCTCCCGTGCTCGGTCGCCTTCCAGACCCGGACCAGTTCGTGAGGCTCCGACAGTGGAAGAGGACGAAGCAACCACACGTCGAAGGCGGCGAAGATCGACGCCGTGAGTCCGATGCCCAGTGCCAGGATCGCTAGCGCCACTGTGGAGACGAAGGGGGTCTTCAGGATCGTTCGAAGCGCGTAGCGAAGGTCCTGCGACACGCCACCGCTTCGGCCTCGCCTCGGTCGGCCCCCGGACCGTCCTCGATCGGCGGATCCCCTGGACGAGAACCTCCGCGCACACACGGAGGTGATGATCCCACGGGCATACCGACGAGTGGCAGCCACATGGCCGTACCGGTCGGCCCAGGAGCCATAGAGCTCCTCCAGATCACCGAGGATGAACTCCCGATCCCGACGAGGAAGCAGGAATCGTCCGATCCGCCGGAAGATCGAAACCACCACGCCTCCGACTCCGCGGACAGGTCCCCGCGCGCTCACGCCCCGCTCTCGGCGATCACGTCCAGGCGGGAGAGCGTGCCCGCCGCCATTCGACGAATACCGGAGTACCAGACGCGCAGCTCGCGGGCTCCGTGCGGAAGCAACCGATACTCCTTTCGGCGACGTCCGCCCCGCTCGGGCGTCGTCTCCCCGATCCACGACTCGACGAAGCCCTTCCCTTCGAGACGCTCGAGGACCGTGTAGAGGGCTCCAGGCGCCACGCGGCGATCGAGACGCTCCTCCAGTTCGAGCGCGATCGCGGAGCCGTGCGCCTCACCGCCCAGGCGCAACAGTGCGAAGAGAACGACCTGCTCCAACTCCCCCAGTGCCACGAACGCCTCCACGGTCGGATATTGTCGATAACTAAATTGTAGATTTCGTGAATATATCAGGCAAGTCTGGCCGCCACATCGCCTCATCCTCGACGTGTGGTCCACGGCGCCCCGGAGCGTCGAGCCGACACGCAGCCCACGAAGGAGTGCCCGGCGTTGCCCGTGCGAACGCCGACACGCAGCTTCCTCGAAACTCCCCGGACCCTTCGCCACCGGCATCGATGAACCTTCGCAGATCCGCATGGGCCGTGGCCCTGATGCTCCTCGCACCGATGGAAGGGTCGGCCCAGTCCGCCAGCGAGCAAGCCACCTTCACGCAGATCGTCTCCGGCACCGAGATCGAGGTCCGGTGGTCTCGCCCCTCACTTCGTGGTCGTGAGGAGATCTTCGGTCGCCAGATCCCATGGGGTGAGGTCTGGACCCCGGGAGCGAACCGCGCGACCACGATCCGGTTCTCCCGGGACGTGGTGCTCGGAGGCACCTCTGTTCCGGCTGGCACCTACAGTCTCTGGCTCCGGGTGCTCGAAGCCGAGCCGTGGCGGATGGCGTTGCACGCGGACACCACGCTCTTCCACAGCGCCCACCCGCCGATCGACGAGGCCGAACTGCACTTCGTCGTCGAGCGGGGCCGGACCTCCGATCTGCAGGAATCGCTCGAGTGGGACCTCGATCGCATTCGACTCGACGGGGCCGAGCTGGTGCTGCACTGGGGGTACGATCGTGTGGCGGTTCCCTTGGAGGTCGACCCCGGGATCCGACTCGCGACGCCCGCAGCGGACGCTGCGCCGCTCGTGGGGGACTGGATCTTCGACGACTCTCCGTCCCTGCCTTCGCCGGAGGCGATGCGCCGGTTCGCGGACCCACCGGGCAACCCCACTCAGCGGTATCTCGAGGTGCTCGTCTCCGAGCCCCGCCCCCGCCCTGTTCGTATCGAACACGACCCCGCCACCGGCTTGGTCTGGTTTGCGGACGAACTCACGGAGGCCGCCGAGGCGGCGTTCTACTCGGCCGAAGGTGAGGAGCCGGTCGTGGTCTACGGGCAGGCTCTCCTCCCCCGCGAGCCCGGATTCTTCATGCTCGCGGGCACACTGGGGGGTGAGGTCACGGCAGTGAATCCGCGGTTCGCTCAGATCATCGAGTTCGAGTTCGGCGGCGACGGTCGAGCCGTCGCATTCACCATCCGAGCGCCCAACGACGAGGTTCAGGGAACCGGGGTGAGGCCCGGCCGCTGAGGTCCGATCCGAGAGATCTCCGGCAGCTACTTGCGGTGAGTCGGAGGGGGCTCTATTGTGGCTGTTCGGTGAAAGAAAACGAGATTCGAAAGAGTCGAGTCGGATGTCGCCGGAGGGCTCGGATAGGTCCGGAAAGGGGGTGACCCCGGAACGGAAACCAGCCTGGCCGAGCTGCTGGAGGCGCGCCGCGCCGAAGGTGGCGAGCACGGCCTCGGATTCGGCTGAGGACGTGACGACTGCGAGGTCGCTGGATGCAGTCGAGCCCCCGGGAACGGGGGGCGGCCCGACGAGCGGAAACGCTACTCGGGCAAAGAGTGGGGGAACCGGTCGCCGCACACGGCGACGCCGAAACGGACAGCTCCCGTTCGCCAGCGTGTTGAAGCCCCCGACCGAGCGTGTGTGCTCGGCGGGGGCTTCCTGCGTCGTCCCTTCGCCGAACGTTGCGAAGTTCGCATCCGAGTGCGCACCGTCTCACCGATCTGTACGCCCTACTCCGCATTGTCCCGCGAGACGCTCCACCATGAACCGCCTCACCTCCGTACTCCTCACCGTCGCCATCGCCTCGGTACTCGTCGGCACGTCGACCGAATCCGCTGCCGCCCAGCTCAGCTATGAGCAGGCGAAGACGGCGATGGACGCTGCCGAAGCCGAGGCGCGCGCCAACGGCTGGAACCTCACCATCCTGATCGTCGACACCGAAGGGACCCCGATCTACCTGCGACGCATGGACGGGGCGTCCGCACGGACATACGACATCGTCGGCCGGAAGGTGCACGTCGTCCTCACCACGGGGGGGACATCGCTCGCGTACGGGCAGGCCCTCGCCGCCGGCACGACCGACACGATCCCAGGTGGAATCCACTTCGAGGGTGGCCTCCCCATCCGGATGGACGGCGTCCTCGTCGGCGCGATGGCCGCGAGCGGCGCACGCGGCTCCGAGGACGCACAGGTCGTGCGAGCCGGACTCTCGGCGATCGGAGCCGACCCGATCCGGTAGAGCCGGCCTCCGCGAATCGCCCCGCAGCTTCGCGTGCGTCCCCCGTCAGACCGCCGGCGGCGGTCTAGCTCCGAGTCGTTCCGAGAGGATCCGGACGGCCTCCTCGAGGCGATCCAGCTCCGATCGTGAAGCCGAGCCGAGCTCGTTCGCGAGGACCTCGATCCGTCGCATTCGAGCCTCCTCGATCACCGCGAGTCCCTCTTTCGTCGGCCGGGCCCGGACGACGCGACGATCGGATTGGTCGCGCTCTCTTCGGGCGAGACCGTCACGCTCGAGAAACCCGAGGCTGCGGGAGATCGCCGGGCTCGAGACCCCCTCGAGTTCGGCGAGGCGCTGCACCGGCTGGGGACCGACGTACGCGAGGACGGAGAGGAGGGAGAGCCGCTCCGGCGTCAGCCCCGATTCCCGATCCACGACCCTCGCTCTCCGCAGGAGTCGAACGGCAGCCGAGTGAAGTCCGTTGGCCACCCGGTTCGCGCGAGTCGCGGGAAGTGCTTGTGGTAGAGGGGGGATCGACATATAGATCAGCATGTTAAGTATTAACGGCGTTACTCAACGTTCGGACGCGCCTTCCCCCGACACAACCTCGGAGTCCTGCATGCAGAACGGCCCTAGCATCGAAGGAGTGGGTCAGATCCATATCAGTGTGGCCGACGTGGATCGATCCGTGGAGTTCTACCAGGGCGTGTTGGGGCTGGATCTCCTCTTTCGCGTCGACGAGCAATCCATGGCGTTCTTCGACTGCGGAGGCGTGAGGCTCTATCTCGGTCGGCCCGAGGAAGGCGGCGTCCGCTCGAGCCCCCTCATCTACTATCGGGTGCAGGATCTCGACGCAGCCTGTAGCCGCATCGAAGCATCGGGTGGCCAGATCACCGAGGCGCCGCACCTCGTGCATCGCGATGCGCATATCGAGCTGCGAATGGCGGGGCTACGCGACCCCGATGGCCACCCGCTCTGTCTCATGTCGGAGTCGGCCCCAAGGGACGGGTGACGGTTCGTCCCTGCGAGCGCGGATCTCCCCGACCTCACGAATCGTTGGCGAGAGGGATCTCCGTCCAGGCGACATAGTCCACGTCGAAGTCGCCCCGGCTGATCCCCCAGATCCGATCTCGATAGAACTGCATCGGCCTGAAGCTGTCGGGGAATCGCACGACGCCCTGTGCCCCTTCGGGCGAGACGCGGAGCCATTCGGACCCCCGACCCATCTGCCCGCCCTCCGGGTCGAACCGCTGCAACCAGACGGTGCCGCGGCCGTCGCAGTCGATGTGCACGAACTCGGGGAACACCTCGGCGAACTCGTCGGCCCGCTCTTCGTAGTCGCGTTCCACGAGCCGGTAGAACTCGTCCTCGTCGGGACGGTTCGTGAACTGGCGATGGCGCAGCACGTGCGGATAGACCGACGTGAAGACCCTGTCGGTCGTGACCGTAACGGCTCGCGCCGGTGGGAGGCCCACGACCTCCGTGGGGTCACCCGCCGCGGTGAATTTCCGGAGCAGATGAGCGTTGGGATCGTAGAGGACGAGCGAGGCATCGGAGCAGACGGCCCACATCGGAAACGGCAGAAACCGCGTGGCCCCGGGGAAGCGCGAGTCCGGATTCCCGACCGTATCGAAGGTGGAGACCAACGACTCCGTCGATCCATCGGGATCGATTCGCACAACGGAGGTCGCCCATAGCGAGTAGAGCCACGGGGCGCCGAAGGAGGGGCGAGCATAGATCAGATCCCCATCGACCGCTCGCATCCAGACGCGACCGCCGTTGTTCATCCAGAGCCACTCGTACGAACTCAGGTGGACCGGTGCCTCGGAGCCGTCCTGGAGCGCGATCGACTCGTCCGGGTCTCCTCCTCCGTCGACCACCCGAAGGTCTCGGTACACTGCGTCGAGCACCCACACGCGTTCACGTGCCTCGTCCCGCACGAGGGTGCTCGGCCAGGCGAGCTCGCCCGGTCCTTCTCCTCGACGGTCCTGCAGCTCGAGGACCTCGCCATCGGAAGACAGGTGAACGAGAAACGGATCCGCGTTGTTGAGGATCCAGACCGAGTCGTCGTCAAGCGGCATCAGATCCACGATCGTGGTCACCGCCTCGGAGGTGCCGACCACCCGGATCGCCTGCGGCTCCACCGACACAGGAGCGAGGGAACCCGAAGGATCGGAGTCCGAGGATAGGCACCCCCAACCGAAGGCGAGGCTCGCGCCCGCGGCCAGGCCGACGCCGAGGACACGTGAACGGATGCGGGCCATCGTCGACTCCCTGAGTGGGTGCTTCACGATCGTTCACTTGAGTGACGAGGTTCGAGCCGTGGAGGGATGCCCGTCGCGGCCGCACGGGTTTCCATCGCCGCCGACTCTCATAGACTCCTCGATACGGAAGAGGCCCTGACCGGTCAGGGCGAACGCCGAGATCCGGCAAGGAGGGACGTGGTGAGTTCACATGAAGCGACGGTGGCGTGGTTTCGAATCGAGCTCCCCGAAGGGTACTCCCGCGCCCACACGTGGGAGTTCGACGGGGGCGCCACCGTTCCCGCATCCTCCTCGCCGGGCGTCGTACCGGTGCCGTTGAGCGACCCCGGCGGTGTCGACCCGGAAGAGGCATTCGTCGCCTCCATCTCGGCTTGCCACATGCTCTGGTTCCTCGCACTCGCCGAGGCACGAGGGATCGAGGTGATCGAGTACCGTGATCCGGCGGTCGGACAGATGGGTCGGAACGCCGACAACCGACTCTACGTCGAACGGGTCCACCTACGTCCCGCGGTTCGCTACCGAGAACGGGCTCCGACGACCTCCGAAGAAGAAGCCCTCCACGCCGACGCGCATCGGAGGTGCTTCATCGCCAACTCCGTGCGCACCGAGGTGACCGTGGAGGTCCAGACCGACTAGGCGGGGCCGCGGCGGGACCACGTCACCCCGCCGGAGTCACACGACGCATGCGGTAGACCACCGCGGTCTGGACGTTCAACTCGTCCTCCTGCACCCCGAGCAGGAGATCGCCGCGGACCGCCTCCAACTCGAACCGAACGGGGAGCTGGACGACGCCGGCGAGTTCCCCGTCGGGCGCCCACACCAGCCAGCGCTGACGTACGCGACCCGGGTACTCGACGACCCAGGTGCGTCCGAGGTCGTCCGACAGGATCCGCGGCGGCCCACCGACGTTGCGGGACGACCCGAGCGAAGGGAGAAACTCGGGAAGATCGGCGTTCCTCAAGGCACGGATCGCACTCTGCGGCCGTCCGTCGGCCTCGGCAGCGGAGACGGCCTGGTCGCGCCAGCTCCGCTTCATGCCGGCGGTGAAGGCCCTCGGCGGTGTGTCGACCCGGAAGATGGAGCGCAGCGATCCCGTCGCATCCCATATCTCGACCTCGTACCGAGGCCCGTCGTATCGCACGATGTTCGCGCCGCTCGTGGTCGCGTGTGGGAAGGGAGCGAAGTGCTCGACCCCATCGGATCGCTCACCCGAGGGGCCGAGCGGGCGAGCCGACCCGGGAAACCGGCGCTGCCCGGGGATGTCGTCGAGCCGTCGTATAGGCGCTCCTTCGCCGTCGAAGACGAGATACGTCGACTCCGTCGCCTGCCCTGCCCCGGTGTGAGCGAGAAGGTCGCCGGAGTCCAACACGCCATCGTACGACCCCGCGAATCCCCAGACGGTGTTCTGCAACCGGACGGAGCGAGCGAACTCGTCGTCCGGACCGAACCAGCTGATCCGTCGCCAGCGCGAGTCCCACACGACCAAGCTGTCGCGATGGACGACGATGTCGTTCATCGCCCCGAACTCGCCCGGACCCTGCCCGGGCCGCCCGATCGAACGCAGGAACTCGCCGTCGACGCTGTACCGGCGCAGACGCGTCATCGCCATCTCGCCGAGCACGAAGGTCGAATCCGAGTCGAACGCCATCGAGGCGATCAGGTGGAATGGCTCCATTCCGCCCTCTCGGCCATCCACGACGACCACCGCCTGCGAATCGACCGTCCAGTTCTCGGCCTCGAGGAGGTCCGGAGGCGAGGCCACGATGCGTACGCCGGCGGAGTCGGTCACGATCGGGGGCGACGGTCCGAGGAGACTCGCCCCCTCGGTCGCCGTGTCCGAGCCCGGAGAATCGCTCGCCACATCGACTCCGCATGCGGCCATCGCGATGACCGCGCCGACCATCCCCCTACGGCGCCTCCTCCCCATCACCCCCTCCCAGACACGTCCTCGAAGTCCAGCACCCACACCTCGTCCGTCGCTCGGCCCACACTGCCGGGTTGTCCCGCTCCGCGGAAGGCCCGCTCGATGCATGCGACGAGGCGAGCGAGGTGAACTCACCGAGAGGCGAGCGTTCTGCCCCCGTTGACCGCGACGTCGACGATTCCCATATTCGATCTTCGATTATCGATCTTCGATTATCGAAAATCGATATACGAGATCCGATCTCGATACCATCGCGCTCTCCAGGGGACGACATGCCGGAAGCCTCGACCTTCGGACCGCTCAAGCCCGCCCACCTCCACATCCTCATCTCGACGATGACGGGGCCGATCCACGGATACGGCATCCGGCGGGTGGTCGAGGAGCGTACCGAGGGTCGGATTCTTCTTCCGGCCGGCACGCTCTATCACATGCTCCAGCGGCTCACAGCCGATGAGCTCATCTGTGAGACCGATCCGCCGGATGAGGAGCGGGACGCCAGCAGCAGGTGGCGGTTCTATCGGATCACACCGCTGGGCCGCGATGTCGTCCGGGAGGAGATTCAGCGGATGGAGAGGGACCTGACGATCGCTCGGGCGATCTCGGAGACCGCCGGGTGACCGACCGGGACGCCGTTGGACTCAGGCTCCTGCACGCCCTCTTGCCGCCGGCCCTGCGAGAGACGGCGGGCCAAGGGATGCTCGCCTTCTGGAGACAGCAACGGAGCGAGCCTCGGTACCGAGGGTGGCTCGGCGAAGCGCGCTTCTGGTCCAGCCTGACGTGGGAGGTCGTGGTGGCGTGGGTCCGTGTCGTGGGGACGCGGCACAGGAAGATCATCGGGAGGGGGAGACGAGTGGGGATGACCAGTGAGCTGAGACACGCGATTCGGATGCTCGGGAGGGCGCGGCTGCACTCGTGGGCGACCATCAGTACCCTGGCTCTGGGCGTGGGCGTCACCGTGGCCGTATTCAGCGCCGTGAAATCGGTGCTGCTCGATCCGCTCCCCTATCCCGACGCACACGAGCTCGTCTCGATCGAGCGACTCAGGCCCAACTCGGGGACCAGCTCGATCCCCTGGCTGGACTTTGCCGACTGGCGCGAAGCGCCGACCGGCTTCGACGGCCTCATGGCCTACACTCCGTCCTCGGCAGCCGTACGATTCCCGGATGGCACGGAGACGGTCCAGGGTCTCTGGATCTCGAGCGGCTTCTTCGAAGTCCTCGGCGTCCCGATGGTTCTCGGGCGGCCGTTCACGGCGGACGAAGATCTGGAGGAGGGCCCCGATGCGGTGATCCTCTCGTGGGACCTCTATCGCGAGCGGTTCGCCGGTGATCCGTCGGTGCTCGGGCGCACGATCGAGATGGATGGAGCCCCCGTGCCCGTCGTGGGTGTCACGCCTCCGGACTTCGGCTTTCCCGATCCCGACCGTCGATTCTACCG
>JGI12316J15310_10000941_pt3 | contig 11420 bp, 15 predicted proteins | sample MarCyaLeptolynsp_FD_15310 | JGI IMG/M metagenome (IMG submission 15310)
CCTGTTCGATCGGAACAGTCGCGCGATAGGCAACCTGGCCGCTGAAGCGCGCCTTCTTGTGGCCGGGAATGTGCTGCCTGGTTTTCGACCAGACGCCGTCAGCGCCGATCAGCGCCTTGCAATTCAGATTTTCAGTCTTGTCGTTTTCGCGATAGATGCAGACGAGCTGATCATAAGGGGTTGCGGTCAGATCCTTCACTTCGCAGGCAAGCCGGATCGAGATCCCGGGGGTCGACTGCGCCTTTTCCAGAAGAATCCTTTGCAGATCGGCCCGGTGGATCACCCAGAACGGGTTTTTGTGCCGCTCCCTGATAAACGCACCGAGTTTGATGCGTGCAATCTGTCTTCCGGATTTTCCTGACCAGATCCGAAGACTGTCCGGGGCGTGCGCATGTGGTTCAAGGGCGTCAAGGACTCCAAGCTGGTTCAGGACGGAACAGGCGTTTGGAGACAGTTGCAGACCGGCGCCAACTTCGGATATCTCCCGGGCGCGCTCAAGCAGAACGACGTCGTGACCTTCACGCTGAAGGGCGATGGCAGCACACAGCCCGCCGATGCCGCCGCCAGCGACAACAATCGGATCGGGGGGCTGGTCGGTGTCGGTCATGAGCCGCGAGTCTCTCAGGCGGCTTCCGGGGTCCAGACGCAGTCGTTGGGAGACGACTCTTCAGCTTCAAGCGTTGGATCGAACTTGTAGAGCGTGGAGCAGTAAGGGCAGACGATTTCGTTCTCGGTGCCCATATCCAGAAAGACATGGGGATGATCGAACGGAGGTTTCGCGCCTATGCACATGAATTTGCGTGTGCCGATCGCGATCGAATCATGTCCGCTCGTGTTCTGAAAATGCGGGACAACCTGATCCGCCATTGTCACATTCCTCTTGGTCATGGTGGGACAGCGTCCCGGATAGCAAATTTCGCGGATCATATCCATTCGTAATCTGCCGGGGCAGGGCACCGGCGATGCGGTCCACTGCCGCATCACTGCATTTTCGCGCTTGCCCATTTTCTCCTTTGCCAAGCGGGTTCGATCGCCTTAGTGTAAAAATCCGCAGTGTTTGCCGTTTACGTAAAGGTCATGTCTATGCCGTATGTCGATCTGGATGGTGTCGGGATATCCTATCTCGATGAAGGGGCCGGGGACCCGATCCTGCTCATTCACGGGTTTGCATCGAACAAGACGGTCAACTGGCAATATCCGGGCTGGGTCGATCTCCTGGTCAAGGACGGTCGGCGCGTTATCGCCATCGACAACCGGGGTCACGGAGAAAGCGAAAAACTCTATGACCCGGCGGACTACGGTGCCCCGCTGATGGCCGAGGATGCCAGGAAACTGCTCGACTACCTGTATATCGATCAGGCGGACATCATGGGATATTCCATGGGCGCGAGGATATCGGCTTTCCTGACGCTCAACCACCCGGAGAAAGTCCGCCGCGCGATCTTCAGCGGGCTTGGATATGGCATGGTGACAGGCGTAGGCGATCCGGAGCCAATCGCATCCGCACTCGAAACGGAGCGTATACAGGACATCACGGACCGGACAGGCAGGGCGTTCAGAGCCTTTGCCGACCAGACCGGGTCCGACAGGCTGGCCCTGGCGGCCTGCATGCGTTCCTCCAGGCAGAAGATCAGCGAGGACGATGTCTCGCGCATCATGCGCCCTGTCCTGGTTGCTGTCGGCACCAAGGACGACATCGCCGGTTCGCCCCACAAGCTCGCGGAGCTGATCCCGCACGCGGAGGTTCTCGAAATTCCGGGGCGGGATCACATGGTGGCCGTGGGTGACAAGGTCCACAAGCAGGGCGTTCTGGCTTTCCTGAACAACATCGAGGCCTGACCGGGGCCATCCGGTGCAATGAAATTGTGCGCGAAAGGACGCTTGGGGGGAATGATGGGACCAAAGCGAGTGGAGTTTCAGGGAGCGGAAAAGAATATTCTGGTTGCGGACCGCTACGGAACGGGGAGCCAGCCGGTCGTGATGCTTCACGGCGGCGGTCAGACGCGCCATTCCTGGGACGCCGCAGCAGAGCGGATCGCCGCCCTCGGGCATCCGGTCTACGTGCTGGACCAGCGCGGACACGGGGAAAGCGACTGGGTCGCCTCTGGAAACTATCTGTTTTCCGATTTTGCCCTCGATCTGGTCGCCGTCACGCGTCAGGTGGTGGCGCTCCACAAGGCCAAGCCCGTGGTCGTCGGCGCGTCGCTTGGCGGCTTTGCGGGCATGCTGGCGGAGGGCAAGGAAAACCCGGGGGGACTTTCGGCGCTTGTTCTCGTCGACATCACACCGCGTGTTGATCTGGGAGGCGTGAGCAAGATCATCGGTTTCATGGGGGATCGTGTCGAAGAAGGGTTCGCGGATGTGGAAGAGGCAGCCGAGGCCATCTCACGCTATCTGCCCAACCGGAGCCGTCCAAAAGATCTATCGGGACTTTCCAAGAACCTGCGTCTTCACGGAGACGGCCGCTATCGCTGGCATTGGGATCCGGCCTTCCTGAAGTCGCGGCAGAACAGGGATCACAGCGTTGCGGAGGAAGTCCAGGCAAATATGCTGGCGGCAGCCGGCAATCTTTCCCTGCCTGTTCTCCTTGTGCGCGGCCGAAACTCCGAGCTTGTCTCGATGGATCACGTGAAGGAGTTCCTGGAGCATGTCCCGCATGCACAGTTTACAGACATTCAGGACGCAGGGCACATGGTCGCGGGCGATCGGAACGATGTTTTTGCGACGGCTGTTGAAGATTTTCTAGTCGATCTGAAAGCGGAAGCAGAGCAGGCCTGAAACAAAAAAATGATGATTTTCAGTGGTTTTTGAAGGTTTCCTGAGAATTTGAATCATCATTGTTCACCGGAGGGGGAAAAGCTCCGGTTGCTGCCGACACTGTGTGTCAATTGCCGGTAAATTCAGGATGCCGCTTTTCCAGAAAGGCGCGGCAGCCCTCCCGATAGTCGGAACTTTCAATGCAGGTCTGTGCATTCTGGCGATGGAGTTCAGGGTCACGCGCGGCCTTTGCGCTCAATTCGTTGACGGCCTGTTTGGCGGCCCAGATCGACAGCGGCGCGTTGGAGACGATCGTGTCGCAGAGCGTGTTGATACGCCCCTGAAGGTCCGCAGGATCCACGGTTTCGTTGACCAGTCCCATCTGCAGGGCATTGTCGGCGGCAAACCGGTCACCGGTGAAAAGAATGCGTTTGGCGTCTGACGCAGAGACGGTTTCAAGAAGGTCCGACAACGCTTCGGGAGGATAAGCCAAACCTAGTCTCGCCGCGGGTATGCCGAAATAGGCGGTTCGTGACGCGATCCGGAGATCGCAGGCGAGCGCAAGGCCAAGACCGCCGCCGAGGCAGGGTCCTTCGATCGCCGCGATGACGGGAACTTCAAGGAATTTCAGCGCAGTGAAGGCCGCGACATTGATTTCGTCGTAGCGCAGAGCGCTTTCTTTCGTGGAGCGTATTGTTTCGAACTCCGAAATGTCAGCACCGGCGCAAAAGCTCTTTCCGCCTTCTCCCCTGACGACGCAAACCCGGACATCCTGAGCTGCCGACAGGTCCCGAAGCACCTCCGGAATGCGCTCCCAGGCTGCAAGAGACAGCGCGTTCTTGCGTTCCGGTGCGTTCAAAACCAGCTCAGCGACCATGCCGTGAATGTTCAAAACGGGGTTCAGCTGGCTTGCAGGGCTCGACATGTGTGGTCTCCAAGAAGTGATCGCCAAGGCAGATGGCCGTTGTAAATCTTAACGATTTGGCTCTCATAAAAAGGCTTCATATCTGATATCAGCAAGTTTCATTTTGGAATATCAGACGACAGTCCTATTTTAGGATAACGTTTGTGACGGCTTGAAGAGGAGAGAGCCATGTCGGCACCGATTACCAAGTCCGGCCTGAAACACGTTCCGACCCATGATCCGGTCTGGCAGCAATTGCGTGACGAAGCTCAGCAGATGGTTGCCGCCGAACCGGCGCTGTCTTCCTTCGTTTACGAGACCGTCCTGAACCACGACAGCCTGGAAGAGGCCGTTCTGCATCGCCTGGGTGACAGGCTCGGGCGCGACGTGGTTTCCGCATCTCTCATCCGGCAAACCTATCTTGAAGCGCTTGCCGATGAACCGGAGCTCGCCAAGATATTCCGCGTCGACATCGTTGCCGTGTTCGACCGCGACCCGGCCTGCTTCCGATACCTGGAACCCGTTCTCTACTTCAAGGGGTTTCACGGCTTGCAAACGCATCGCCTAGCGCATTGGCTCTGGCGCAAGGGCCGCAAGGATTTTGCGCTCTACCTGCAAAGCCGGGCATCTGAGGTATTCCAGATCGACATTCATCCTGCTGTTCCGGTCGGACGGGGTATCTTTATCGATCATGGCACCGGCATTGTCGTCGGTGGCACAGCGGCAATCGGTGATGACGTCTCCATTCTACAGGGAGTCACGCTGGGCGGCACGGGCAAGGAGGGCGGTGATCGTCATCCGAAGATCCGGCACGGCGTATTGATCGGAGCGGGCGCCAAGGTTCTCGGGAACCTTGAAATCGGCCATTGCTCGCGGATCGCGGCCGGGTCTGTGGTTTTGTCCGATGTTCCGGAAAACACCACGGTGGCCGGTGTTCCGGCGAGAATTGTTGGCAAGGCTGGATGCTCCGAACCGGCGCGCAGCATGAACCAGTTACTCGGCGACAGCTGAGCAGGTGCCGCTACGCAAAGGATATGGGGGAAAGTTTGTTCAAAGGGTTTGGCAATTAGGGCTGGTCTTATAGGGTCCGCGCGACTAAATAGCAGACGGCATTTACAAGGAGAGCGCCGTGAAACCCGATGAAATCCGCAAGATCGAAGCTTACCTGCGCATGAAATTCGAGTTGCCGAGCATCCAGGTGCGGGCGAGACCGCGCAAGGACGACTCTGCCGAGGTCTATATCGGGGAAGAATTCATTGGCGTCATCTTCCGCGACGACGAAGACGAAGATCTGAGCTGGAATTTCCAGATGGCTATCCTGGAAATCGATCTCGACGAAGTCTGACGCCAGGCTCAAATTCCAAACGGATTCAAGGCGGTTTTCTCAAGGGAAAGCCGCCTTTTCCGTGTCCGGGTTCAGTGAATGCGGAAACTGGCAACTTTTCTGACAATCGAGTTGTCTATCTTGCGCCAGTCGGCAAGAAGTTCCTCGCTGAAGCGGTACCTGAGTTCCAGGCCGGACGACAGGACAACTGCCCTGTGGCAGACCGAAGGCGCTGCAATTCCGGAGCTGCGGCACCGGGCAATGAAACCGTTGCGGCGTGCCGGGTCGAACACTATCTGGTCGGTCTTCGGAGACCCGCGCGCGGAAAGCTGCAGGATCTTAAGCCCATCGGGTCCATTCACCTCACCGCCACGGGCCAAACGTCTATAGAACGGATCAAGGCGCGCCCTCATGCTTTCCCTGTCACGATTGTATTCCAGCTCAAGGGACACAATTTCCCCGTTAGCGCGATCGCGCCCCGATGCTTCGCGGTTTATGGCGGGGTTCAGTCCGGGCCATGTCATGGAAACCTTCAGCGTCGAAAAGTTTCCAACCCCGTTTTGTGCCATTCCACGCTGTTCCGGCGTTGCGATGTAGGCGAGGGGCAGCTTGAACGTCTCGGGCCCGACCGACAGCGTCGCTGGACTTGAAAGGACGCTGGAAAAGATGGAGTGGCTCCAGTTGTCGCTCCAGTAGGCTGTTCGCTCGGCGATATACGCGGTTCCAAGCACACACATGGCAAGGATCAACCGGCTGAAGCGGCGCGGATTGCTGTTGATGGGTTCGGGCAGCGAGACAGGTATCACCGACCTGTCTCCCGATGAGCCAGTGAACCAGCCTGAGACAGTCTGTCCCAATCCGGAACACATGTCCTGGTCGAGGACGCCGCGAGAGTGGCCCTGAGTGGCCTGAAGTCCAGGTTTTTGCCCATTTGCCCGTCCGGCACAGTCTTTGCTTTTGACCGTTTAGGTGTTGTTAATCACTTTCCGGGTGGTTGAGTTAATAAGAGGTTAACGAGCGTGTACTTCGAACTTCTTCTCGTTGGATATATAGCGAGTGCAGGCTTTGTTGCGGCAGGTGTGCTCGGCAGCCTTTATCAGCTTGTCACGAAGCAACCGCCGAAGTTTTCTTTCTCTGGCGAAAATGTCTTTGCATTTCTCGCGGAAGTTTTCATGTGCGTCTTTGCGGGTCCCTTTATCATCATGCGCAATGCGATCCGCGGCCGCAGAATTGAAAAACGGCCCCTGGGCTGGCTGGTAGCGTCCTCGACGATCGCGGGAATGTGGAGTATGTGTTCGGGGATCATGGTCATGAATGTCGCCCTAGTTGTTGCCGGATACACCTGAACTGATGCCGATCTTCACTCTCGACGGACGCGCTCCGGACTTGCCGCAAAGCGGTGACTACTGGATTGCGCCAAACGCAACCCTTATCGGCGATATCCGGCTCTTAGAAGAAGCAAGCGTCTGGTTCGGGGCGATCCTGCGCGGAGACAATGAACCTGTGCGGGTGGGTGCGCGCTCCAATGTTCAGGACGGATGCGTCTTTCATACCGATATGGGCTATCCGCTGACAATCGGAGCCGATTGCACGATCGGCCATAACGCGATCCTTCACGGCTGCACCATCAAGGACAACTCACTGATCGGCATGGGGGCGACCGTTCTGAACGGCGCGGTCATTGGATCGAACTGTATAGTCGGCGCAAATGCGCTGATCGGAGAGGGCAAGGAAATTCCGGACAATTCGCTGGTCGTCGGCGTTCCGGGCAAGGTTGTGCGCACGCTACCCGAGGAAGCTGCGGAAAACATTCGCAAGTCTGCGGAAGGTTATGTGCGCAATTGGCGCCGGTACAAGGCCGGTCTCGCCGAGACCTGAGCAAACCACCTGATCCACCCGAACGGGAAAAAACGGGAACCGGCCTGCAGGGGCGGGCCGGTTCCCTGGACCCGGTCGTGGTAGGGATGGGGAGGGTGGGGACGCGACCGGATCGTCCTGACGGCCCTTGAAGGCCGATCCCTATCCTTATCGTGACACGCTGCTGACCGTAGTCACACGCGTGTCGGAAATGCCGGTCCACCGGACAGGTGAACTCGCGGACTGGCGTTTGATGTAGCGGTAAGGTGTCGAATACCAGGGCAGAACCGCTTCGATCTGGTTGTCCAGGATCATGTCACCATGGTCAGTGCGCACGGTCAGGACCGCATGCCCGGCATTGTCGATATCTTTCGCAACGGTGATGAGCAGCGCGCTTTTCGGCCATCCGGCCTCGATCAGGATCCGCTGCTTTTCCAGCACGTACTCCTCGCAATCACCGTAGCCATTGACCGGGTACGACCAGTGTTCAACTTTGCCGAAGAGATCGTCGTCCGTCATGGGCCGTACGCGCCTATTGACATCTGCATTGATTGCGATCAGCTGCTTCCAGCGAGCCTCGTCCAGCTTGACGACGACAGGCTGGTATTGCTCGTTCGGGCAAGCCCAGCCGTTGTCGCGGCAAAACTGCTTGTGCCCGATCGGAGCCTTCACCGGCGCGTTCATGTCCATGAAACGGCCAGGATCCGCATTCGCGGATTGTCCCATGATTGTTCCGGTAAGAAAGACTGTCGCGGCGACAAGTATTTTTCCAAGTAATTTCATCGTAACGCCCTCCCCAAGGCTGACGCAACGATGACTCAATCATTTTTATCTCACGAAAATTCGCGAAGTAAAACCTAATTTATACTTTAATCTATTTTGAGTTACATTTTATTCAAATGAGATTTTCATTTAAGGCAAACTTGAATCGAGTTTTCGTAAAATTTTACCTATCCTCCAGAAACGTTTGAAGCGATTGAGGGTTTGGTGCTTTTTCCGGGTGGCGGCACGGGTGGGGCAGCTGCCCCGGAAAACAACGAGCCTCACCTGAAGCGTGCGAAGTTCCGGCTATTTTCCGGCGCAAAAAAATGCATCAGCAGCCAAAAAAAATGTGAGCAAGTGTGCGTCTTTATTGCGGTTTTCGCGCGCTGGCGTCCCTGCGAGCGCGGAAGACATCCGGATTGAGACCGGCATTGCGGCATTTGGCTGGAAGGTCGGGTTGCTGTTGAGGCAAAGACAAAACGAGGGGAGCAACTGCGCTCAGTTCAAGCATGACTGCGGTCAATGGCTGTGTTTTTTGTGTACTGCACCGATGGCGACCGTGACGCTGTAGGTGAGCTTCAAGTCGGCGTCGATACCGCCCTTGAAATTGCTGGCCTCAAATGACACGAAACGGGAAAACTCTTCATGATGATTTTCCCAACCGCCCTGGATCGCGTTCTTGACGGCATCGTCGAAGCTGGCGTCCGAAAAGCCTGTGACCGTCAGGATGTGCAATACGTCTTGATCTACGCTCATAATATTCCTCCGCAAATATCAGATTGCGTCTCGAGACATTGATCATATTAATTGAGATTTTTCACTTTGCAACTAAGAATAGAAATTTGCGATATTATGAGACGGTTGTCCTGACGTGAAGCTGAAAGACAAAATGGAGAGCGGTAGCAAGCGGCCTGACTTTTGTCTTCTTGGGTGCCGGTATTCCATGAACAAGCAAACGGCAATGCTGTGGTATGAAATTGTCTTGTCAACGTCCTGGCGCACCGCGGTTCAGGCTCACGAGAGTCTTTGTCATCTGATCGAGATTTACTTGTGTGAGATAGGTGCGGCCGTAGCCAAGCGGAGTGCTTGCGATGGATCTTACGCCGGAAGAGAAGCGTTTTTTACGCATGCTGGCGGCCGGGCGCGCCTACCTTTTCGCAATCGATGATCTGAGGCTGGAGCAGCTTCAACAGGCCGGGCTCATATGGAGGGTCGGCCCCCAAACGCTCGACGTTGCTCTGACCGGTGAGGGACGCAAGGCTGCTGAACAGCTTTGATGCGGGCGCGGCCGGTCAGGGAATAGATCAAGGTGCCGGACACACCCGAGGAGCTGGGTGTCACGTCGCCAAGGCGGTTTTGTCAGAGGTCAGTCTGGTGCGGAAATGTGGTGTTCCAGCAGTTCGCGGCTCTGAACCGCGGCAAATTCGACGGCAATCCCGCCTTCGATCCGCCGAACCACGCGGGCTTGCATCTTTCCGAGTGTAATAGGGTCGCCCATTTCCGGCGTGCTGTCGGTTGCGATCGCGGCACCGGACAGGGAAACGTCGATAATCCGGCAAACATGTTCCGACCCGTCCGGCAAAACCATCTTTGTCATCGGATTTTTCGGAACGAACCTATCATGGCGCCTGTCTTCGGGGAGGTTCAGTTCATCCCGGTTGGCGAGCCATGTGAGCACATTCGCAATCTTGTCGCGCTTGCGGGCGGTGTTTCTGAGTTCGACGGCGAAACCACCATCAATCACGCGGGAAATTCGGCCTTCGACTCGGCTCAAATGATCAAGATAGGCAACAACCCGTTCGCCAACACGGCCTTCGACGGGTGTTATCATTGCCATGCCGCCCGGAGACATGTCGATGATCTGGCAGGGGTACTCCCGGCGGTCTTCCAACATGAAGCGGCCAAGTATGTCGACCTGAACACGCTGATGCCGCCTGCGGTCCGTGACCTGAAGCGTTTTGCTTCCCTCTGGTGCTGCTGCCAATCCGGCGTCCATGCCCGCTCTATCCAAACAGTGTGTCTCGCCCCACCTTTGACCGAGACTCGAATCTCCAAACGTCTCTTCACCACTTTAGGCAGATGGGGTTAACGATGTGTAAGAATGCGCACATATGAGAGCGTTTGATCGAGAAAAATAATTCTGACAACGCAATCTGACGCGGGAATGGCGAAAACACGTCAGGATTGTGGTTGGTGTAAATGCTACTTTTATCCCGGATTTTGTGACTTTGACGGCAGAGCGGCAAAAAGAAAACCCGCCGTCGGGCGGGTTTCTCGAGACTAGGCAAATCCTCTCGCGAATTCGCTGCCGGATCGCGGATCAGGACTTTCCGCCGCTGTAGACCGTGAGATGTCCCACCTGTCGTTCGGCACCCTGCGGAAGCGGGGCTGCCGGCATGTTCATGCCTTCGGCCGTGAAGCGGGGCAGAATCGGATTTACGGCATTCGAGGGCTCCATGAAGAAGGGCCGCTCGTCCGGCCACACCAGCCTCAGGCTGTTTATGGACTGGTTCAATATGGGATGGAGGCCAATCCAGTAAGGCTTGTCCATGGGCGTGCAACTGCCCAGGATACGGATCCTGCCTTCGCCGGGAACATTCAGCGGCAACAGCAGCATTTCCATGTGGAGTTCCTGGTTTCTTTCCGTGTGCCCGCTGACGCCGATGACAGCAGCGGCGGCATCTTCGGTAATCGCGGCGACGAGGCTTTCAAGTGCTTCCCGGTCCTTGGTGCTCCAGCCACGAAGGAAATTCCGACCCTTGAGCTCGCGGCAATGTGCGGAGCAAAGACGTGTTCCCGCAAGACGGTAGCGTACATCCTGGGCGCCTTTCGTTTCCAGAATGAACGTATCGCCCAGAAGTGCCCGGATCTCACCGGGGTCGACTTCACTACGGTTGGGAGCGGGGCGTGTACCGCGCAAGTTGTCCCAGTATGAATAAAGTGTCTGTGTCACGCCATGTTTCATCTGCTTCGCCTCGTAACCTTCTGGCACCCCGTGTTCCGTCTCAAGACAGGCACTGTTTCAAAATGGGGCGTTTGACCTGTTTTGTTTTTGTTTGGCGAATACAAAGCAGGGGGCGTGCCAAGTGACTGGCCGCTATGGGATTTTCATTTGGCCGAGGCGGTTAAGGTTAAAACCGGGTATCGCTTGTCGGGAACGCCGGGCGATGGCACGTTTACGTTCCATTCATATTGGTGCCGAGGGCACGAAATGGTTTGGCGACGGACAAAGGTGCCGGTTTTTGTTGCGGCGACAATGCCTGTCCGGAAGCGTTGTTAAAAAAGCGCGACGCAAATTGATTTTTCAAGGGACGCGTGGGGGCGCGCCCATCGGCGGAAGCCGGCAGGAGATGCCGGTTTCCGCCGACTTCGTTTTTTCAACGCGATACAGGCAGATGATATTTCATTAAATTTACTGAAACCCGCCTTTGCGATGCTGGCCACCCCTTGTTTTGTCGAGGATCTCCCTTAGAAGGGAGGGTGAAGAGGCCGATATTTCATGAACGTTTACAAATTCGACGATGAGCGCGCCCGTCGTGAGCAAGCAGAGCGGGAACGGTCCCGTAAAACTCCGAGTGGGCCGCCTGCGCTCAATCTGCCGGACATTATCGTGTGGCTTAGCGGGATACTGATTGCAATACATCTTGTCCGCGTGTTTCTTCTACCGGTCGCCTGGGACAATCTGGTGCTGAGCCTGTTTGCGTTCTGGCCAATCAAATACGCCTATTTTTCCAGTCTGTCGCTTATCGACATGGTGGCTGCACTGTGGGGGTTCGTCTCCTATTCGCTGCTGCACGGCGGTGCGACGCACATAAT
>JGI12316J15310_10000251_pt2 | contig 11415 bp, 10 predicted proteins | sample MarCyaLeptolynsp_FD_15310 | JGI IMG/M metagenome (IMG submission 15310)
ATGGGATGGTACATTTGGTGGCGGGCTTGTCCCTCAGGGAGTCTATACCTATCGCGTGCGTTATACAGCTGAGTTCAATGGAACTGAGTTTGTAGAGAACGTAAATGGAAGGATTAAAGTAGTCTACTAACCAATTTTCAATTCTTTTTTGTTTTCTGATAAAACATTGATAATGAATTGTATATGTTCAGTTATATCAAGTTCTAATAAGTCAACTCCAGCTTGAATTTCGTCTCGTTCTACCTTGGCAGCAAAGCTCTTCTGTTTTAGTTTCTTTTTGACAGATTTTGGTGTCAGGCCAACGATACCATCAGGTCTTACCTGACAACAAGCCACGATGAACCCAGTCAATTCATCAGAGGCCAGCAAAGCCTTACTCAAAAGGGTATCATAAGGAACATTCCATTTGGTATAATGTGCTGAAATAGCATGTGCCATTTTCTCTTCGCCCTTTTCTCTTAGCATGGCCACAATGCGGTTCGGGTGCTCTTCTGGATAGGCTTCATAGTCAGCATCGTGAAGCATTCCAGTAATGGCCCATTCTTCAGCATCTTCATTAAAGTGTTTACCATAGGCCTCCATAACTAATTCTACTGTCCTTGCATGGCGCAATAGACTTTCTCCCTTTGTCATCGACTCAAGGATTGTTCTGGCTTCTTCTCTTGTCATTTGGTTGTAGCGAGATGTTCTTTAAAAAAGGAAGTAACTACCAATTTGAAATCTGGATTCAATGGTAAGTCAGGATTGCTGTAGGTCGCAATATTTGCATTTCGTTCCTTTGGTGCATTCTTCAACACGTGGTTCATACCATCAATGATGATCATTCTTGTATCAGGCTTTGCCGTTTTCAGGCGATTCGCATCATCCATGCTGACTTGAATATCGGTAGTACCATTAACAACCATAGTTGGAATACTCAATTTTTTGAATTCTTCTTGTGGATCGTATTTGAGCCAGGAGCTCATGAAGGGTTGGATACTTGGACGAAACAGACTAGCGAAATAAGAAGGTATATCACTGACCTTGTTGCCCTTTTTCAATTCATCCATAATATTTTTAGCCTGATCAATGACGGCAGGAGGGTTGGCCGGATTGCTTTTCAGCTGTCCCATGATCGTTTCACCAATTCCCAATGAAGGGCCAGCAATAGAGACAAAATTAGCTGCCGGTTTCTCCTGGGCCACCAACATACCAATCAACGAGCCCTGACTATGACCAGCAATGCCGACCTTTGTAAATCGTTTCTGCTTTGCCAAATAGTCAAACCAAAGGCCTGCATCAGATACAAAGTCGTCAAAAACTAAATTTTGCTCTTGCTTGCCAGCTGATTGGCTGAGTCCCATTCCTCGTTTATCAAACCTAAGGCTTGCAATGCCTTGTTCAGCTAAAGCTTCAGCCAGCATTTTCAAAGAATTGTTTTTTCCTGCTCCTGCTGAGTTTCCGTCTTTGTCAGTAGGACCTGAGCCCTGAATAATGAGAACAATAGGGAATTTCTGTCTTTTCTTTCCCTCTGGCATCATGATCACACCACCCAGGTTACCATTTTCAACCGGAAGTATTACCTCTTCTTCCCGAAAAGATTGAGCATTGCTCACAGAAAATGTGAGAGCAAATAGGAGGTAGATAAAGACAAAATTCTTCATAGTGATTCGTTACTGAAAAATAACGAAATCAACCGAAACCCTGAAAAATATGAGGTTTGAATGCCTACTTTTTGCGTTTTGCCCGAGGCTTTTTGGCTGGGGTATTCTTCTCTATTAGGGCTTTGGCTTCATCCAGCGTCATGTCGGTCACATCAATGTTCTTGGCCAACTCCACCTTGAGTTTGCCCTTGATTACATTATGGCGTCCCCAACGTGCTTTTTCAACCCTGATACCCTCTTCTTCCCAATTGTGGATCAACTTGTCCTTCTCCTTTTGAATTTTGTCTTCAATGAGTTCTACAATGTCATTGTCTGAGAGATTATCCCAGTCATACTTCTTATTGACATTGATGAACATGTTGTTCCATTTGATGAAAGGCCCAAATCGACCTTTTCCTTTTTGAACTGGTAGGCCCTCATGGACATAAATAGGAGCATCCGCAGCTTCTTTTTCCTGAATGAGTACAATGGCCTCATCTTCAGTAATGCTCAATGGATCGGCATCTTTTGGCAGCGAGACGAACTTGTCATCAAACTTAATATAAGGTCCAAAACGGCCAATAGCAGCAATGATTTCTTTGTCTTTGTACTGGCCAACTTCTCGTGGAAGCTTGAAGAGTTCAAGGGCTTCGTCTAAGGTGATGTTTTCAATAAACTGACCAGCTTTTAGGCTGGCAAACTGTGGTTTATTTTCCGGATCATCAGGATCGGTTTCACCAATTTGAACTAAGGGACCAAACTTACCTAGTCTGGCAATTACGGGTTTTCCACTTTCTGGATCAATGCCCACTTCTCGGCTTGAACCTACATCACTTCGGCTGATCTGTTCGGTTGCCTCAACCTTTTCATGGAAGCCACCATAGAAGTTTTTGATCATTTTATCCCATTCCTGACCGCCTCCAGCGATATGGTCAAATTCCTCTTCCACTTTAGCAGTAAAGCTGTAGTCAATAACATTAGGGAAGTGCTCCACCAAAAAGTCATTGACTACCATGGCAATATTGGTAGGGAAGAGCTTGGCCTTTTCTGCACCAGTAATTTCAGTTTTACTGGCGGATGAGACTTGATCATTCTTGAGCCTGAGCTCAGTATATTTTCTTTCTACACCTTCGCGGTTTTCTTTTACAACGTACTCACGCTTTTGAACAGTAGATATGGTCGGAGCGTAGGTCGAAGGTCTTCCAATGCCCATTTCTTCGAGACGCTTTACCAAACTGGCTTCAGTATATCGTGCAGGGGGTCTGGTGAAGCTTTCCCTACCAAGAATATGATCTAAAAGAAGCTCCTGACCAATACTCAGAGGCGGTAGCATGCCTTTGGCCTCTTCATTTGGCTCATCCTCATCCGATGATTCAATATAGACTTTTAGGAATCCTTCAAACTTAATGACTTCACCATGGGCAACGAGTTTTTCGCTTGTGGACGAAATTCCGATGGTCACGGTTGTTCTCTCTAATTGTGCTTCGGCCATTTGGGAGGCAACAGCGCGCTTCCAAATTAAATCGTAAAGTCGTTGTTCATTATAATCTTTGCCAGCGCTGCGATTAGAAAAATCAGTAGGTCTTATAGCCTCATGCGCTTCTTGAGCTGATTGAGATTTAGTCTTAAACTTTCTAGTCTTTACAAACTCCTCACCGAAGGAGGCTTTTATTTGGTCTACAGCACCAGCTATGGCCTCATTGGATAGGTTGAGAGAGTCAGTTCTCATATAGGAGATCTTACCAGCCTCGTATAGTTTCTGAGCCACAGTCATGGTTTGAGAAACTGAGAACCCTAACTTTCTACTGGCTTCCTGTTGTAGGGTAGAAGTAGTAAATGGAGCAGCTGGCGATCGCTTAGCAGGCTTTTTCTCAAGATTTTCGATGGTGTAGTCAGCACCGACACAACGTTCCAGAAAGCCTTGTGCCTCTTCTCTAGATTCGAATTTCTTAGGAAGTTCAGCTTTCATCTCGCGCCCTTTCACATTAAAGAGAGCACTTATTTTGAAGAAAGATTTTGCATCAAAAGCATCGACTTCTCTTTCTCTTTCTACAACCATTCTTACGGCCACAGATTGAACTCTTCCGGCAGAAAGACCACGTTTTATCTTTTTCCACAGTACTGGCGATAGCTCGTAGCCTACAAGTCTATCTAAAATTCTTCTTGCCTGTTGTGCATTCACTAAGTCCACATCGATATCTCTTGGACTAGACATCGCTGCTTGAATGGCAGATTTGGTAATCTCTCTAAATACAATCCGCTTGGTATGAGCAGGATCGAGCTTTAATGCCTCTTTTAAATGCCAACTGATAGCTTCTCCTTCGCGGTCATCATCACTCGCCAGGTAGATGGTATTTGCAGCTTTGGATAGTTTTTTCAGCTCTTTGATTACTTCCCTCTTGTCAGATGTTACCTCATAAGTGGGTTTGAAACTGTTCTCAATGTCTATGGCCTTATCACCTTTGGGCAAGTCTCTAACATGTCCGTAACTGGATACTACTTTGAAGTCTTTACCGAGATAACCTTCAATTGTTTTCGCCTTGGCGGGGGACTCTACTATGACAAGATTTTTCGACATTCCTTACTTTGTGTTTTTATTCAGAGCGCTCAAAGATGCGCATAAAACTTTCAAAAAAACAAACGAAAACCATTCTGCCGTCAATTGAGATATATCAAAAAAGCAAAATTGTCGTTGTTTTGCACATAACTGAAACAACAACATAATGGTTAAAAACTTATTGCTAATTCGTCATGCAGAAGCTGAGTATCCGGATAGTGACAAACGTGATTTTGAAAGAAAGCTAACAGAAAACGGAATCAATCAAGCAACAATCTTGGGAGAATATATCCATGACCTACCCATAAGGCTTGATGCTATCTACATAAGTCCAGCTTTTAGAACACTCATGACGGCTAAGGCCATCGTGGAACAAATGGATTATACTCCGAGGTTGATGGATGCTGAAGAGCTATATGAGGCAACTCAGAACCTCATGAAGGCTTTTGTCAATAGACTAGACCCGCTATTTAATAATGTGGCTATCGTAGCACACAATCCATCTATAGCCCAGCTTTTTGCTTATTTGACCATGTCTATCAGAGACTATACGCCAGCAACCTGTGCCTGGATAGAATTAAACACAGATGATTGGAAGGCCGTTTCTGGAAATATGGGTGCGGAGAAAGGCTATTATTACCCAGGCATGTCTACCCAATAAATAATTTTTCGAGGGCAGTATAAACCAATACTTTTTGGTTTTAATTTTGGCGCATGGCGTCATTAGGTAGACATATCATCGTGGAGTATTATGATTGTACTCCCGAGATTTTAAACGATGTGACTCTCATTCAAGAGAGCATGGAAGGTGCAGCTGAAAAGGCTGGAGCAACAATTATAAACTCTACATTTCATCATTTCTCACCTTATGGTGTTTCTGGGGTTGTTGTGATTGAAGAAAGTCATCTGGCCATTCATACATGGCCTGAATATGGATATGCTTCGGTGGACCTGTTTACCTGCGGTGAATCAGTCGACCCTTGGGTTTCCTATCAATACCTGAAAGATGCTTTTGAGGCAGGTCATGGATCCGCTGTAGAACTCAAAAGAGGAGAGATGGCGCTTTTATCCAAGAAAGCCTTCGATATACAGCAGCTTAGAGATGATAAGAGCGCTGATGATGGAAGCCCAATCAGAACAAAGGATGTTTGGTTTACGGAACGAGATGATAAGATCGCTTTGTCTTTGAAGCATGATGGTAAGCTTTATGATCAGCAATCAGATTTTCAAAGAGTAGAAGTCTATAATACCCAGGCCTATGGTAACATGCTTACCTTAGACGGTATGGTCATGACGACTGAAAAGGATGAATATGTCTATCATGAAATGATTACGCATATTCCTTTATTGACACATCCTAACCCAAAGAGAGCACTGATCATAGGAGGAGGAGATGGTGGAACAGCAAGAGAGATGCTTCGACACGAAGGCCTGGACGAAGTGGTAATGGTAGAAATTGATGATAAGGTGATCGAAGCATGTAAGGTTCATTTGCCTAGTATTGCTTCTGCGCTGGATCACCCTAAGTTAAACCTGATTGTCGATGATGGAATCAAGTATGTGAAGGAAGCTGCAGCTGGAAGTTTCGATGTTGTTGTAGTTGATTCTACCGATCCGGTTGGCCCCGCAGAAGGTCTCTTCTCAGTTGAATTTTATAAAGAGGTACACCGAATTTTGAGTGATAACGGTGTGATGATCACCCAGAGTGAATCTCCTCGCTTCAATAACAAGGTTTTCAAGGAGATTTACCAAGTCTATGGATCCATTTTCGGAAATGAAAGGGTACACTGTTATTTGGCTTATATACCGACTTACCCTACGGGAATGTGGTCATTCTCCTATAGTGCAAAAGGGGATGCACATCCTTTAAAGGGTTTTGATAGAGAAAAAAGCCGTAAATTCTCAGAAGTTCATGACTTGAGCTATTATAACGAATCCATTCATGAGTCTGCTTTTGCACTGCCTAACTTTGTAAAGAAAATGATTAATAAGTGAGCCAAATCAATGACTTCAACCCTAGCAGCGTAGGCGTTAAAGGCACACTTTTCGGTTTGCCTTATACCACCGAAAATGCACAAATAGTGGTGATCCCAATTCCATGGGATGTCACCGTGTCATACAATGCCGGTGCAGCTCAAGGACCGAAGGCTATTTTGGAAGCATCGTCTCAGATTGATTATGAAATCCCAGGTATTCCAGATGCCTGGAAACTGGGTGTGGCTATGGCCGAAATCCCTGAAGTGTGGGAGTCTTTGGGAAGGTCACTTAGAGCTAAGTCAGAAATCTACATCGAATGGTTGGAGTCAGGAAGTGATGATACTTTAAATGAAGAAATGCATGAGCGCCTTGCTCAAATCAATGCAGAATGTGCTCAGTTAATGCGTTATGTTCAACAGGAAACGGATTATTGGCGTCAAAAGGGAAAAATAACCATTCTATTAGGTGGAGATCATAGCACCCCCTTGGGACATATGCTGGCTTGTGCTAACGAAGAAGAGCTCGGTATTCTACAAATAGACGCTCATGCCGATCTTAGAAAGGCTTATGAGGGTTTCGATTACTCCCATGCTAGCATTATGTTCAATGCACTTCAATCTTCAAAAATCAGTAAGTTGGTGCAAGTGGGGATTAGAGACTACTGTGAGGAAGAAAAAAACTACATCGATAGCTCTAATGGAAGAGTGGTGACTTTCTATGATCAGGAGATAAAAGAAGCTCATTTTGAGGGAAAAACCTGGAGTGAGCAATGTGCAGAAATCGTCAATACCTTGCCTAATAAAGTGTATGTATCTTTTGATATTGATGGTTTGGACCCAAAGCTATGTCCTAATACAGGCACGCCAGTTCCTGGAGGTTTTGAATTAGATCAAGTTAATTATCTGATCAAGGAGGTCGTGAAAAGTGGTCGAACGATAGTAGGAGCAGATCTTACAGAAGTTTCTTCAGGAGATGATGAATGGGATGCTAATGTGGGTGCGAGAGCTTTATATCACTTAGCATGTATGATTGGGTTTAGTCAGGGGATGTTGAAACTCGTGCCTTAGTCAAACTTAGATTACTTCCTTAAATAGGTCACCTTTCTAATGTTCATTGCCCTCAGTTTGTTCATAATGAAATTCACAAATTCGCTGGGTGTCGCAGGATCTGCTCTTAAGGTGATTTGAGCGTTCCCCATGTTTACGTTACGGTAAGATAGTTGGTCAACCGAATCAAAAATGACCGCTTCAAAACTGTTAATTGGCAGGTCTTTACCTTTGAACTGTACCAATCTAATGTCTTGTAAATAGAGTTCAAGCTGTGCATACTTTTCAGAAATAAGCTGATAATAGGTGAGTAGAGCAACGGATATCTGGTCGTTGTCATTTAGTGAAAGGATATCTACTCCATTTCTAAGTCTGGTCATTGGTGCTTTATCCAGGAGTCGGTCTATGCCGAGCTTTTCCGGTTGGGCTTTGTCAACCATAGCATCAAGTTTGGCATAGAGCCGTGATGGACCACTCAAGTCACTGTTGACAATATATTGGTTTTCTAAGAGTTGATTTCTGAAGTTCATTAGGATTTCAGTGATATTGATATCAAAACCCTCTTTACGATATTCTTCCTCCAAGATCTCTGTAATAGGTTGAGAAGATTGAGCAATGAATACCAGGGGAACCAGAAGAGTTCCCACTAGCAAGGTCAGTGTGTTTCTGAGTTTTTCCTTTTTCATAGAATGAATTTAACTAATAATTTAGTTATTGAAAAAGGAACAATCAAATTTCTTAAAGAGGGTAGAGGTTTAGTTGCTGCAATCCCCTGAATTCATGTCCTCTATGCTTGGGTTATAAGCGTTGTCGCGCGTACTGAATAGACCAGTGAAGTCATTGCTTTGAATCAAACCTTGAATATCACAAAAATTTGAGAGCGTCTGATTAAAGAAGATATCTATTGAAGAAGCATTGCTTAGGTTTTGTAAACCATTTAAGCTCATCAATTTTGGATTAGCATTGACTGAAAGGTTCTGAATTGTCTCTGATGCTTCTAGTCCATTAAGGTTTTCCAGGTTCTCGTTTTGAGACACAATCATAAATGCTATGTCTGATAAACCGCTCAAGCCAGAAAGGTCAGTGAGTGAATTGTTTGAACCCACAATGAATTCTCCAGTGACTGTTGTCAGGTTATTGAGACCATTCAAGTTTGTCATACCTTCATTGGATCTAAGGTTAAGGTTTTCGAGGATAGTTATTCCTTGTAATCCATCAAGGTTTTGTAGACTGACATTTGATATTATTGAGAGTGCTCCAAGGGATTCAAGATTAGCGAGTGCTGAAATATCGGATAGTGAAGGGTTGGATCCAATTGATAGTAGATTTGTAATCTGCCTTATATTATTCAGTCCCTCAAAATTTTGTAGCGATGGGTTACTGAAAACCCCCAATTGTGCTACCTGAGATATTTGCATAAAGCCCAAAAGGTCTTGCAATATAGGATTGCTGGTCACTGATAGTTCTCCATCCACAATTCCAAGGCTTGTCAAGTCTGCCGTACTGCTTAGGTTGGCATTGTTCCCCAAAGTAAAATTGCCATCAATTCGTTGTAGCCTCTCTAAGCCCATGAGATTGATCAAAAAATCATTTGACTGAATAATTAAGTCACCATTCACTTCTTCCAGATTATTTAAACCTGTGAGGTTGGTTATATCATTACCTATGATTATCAGGTTTCCTTCGACTTGGGTAAGTGTCTGAAGAGGTCTTAGATCTGTAATTGGATCATCAGAATTGCTAGAATTCAAAGTTAGTTGTCCTTTGACCGCTACATAAGCCTTTGTACCGAATTCTTCAATTCCTGATTGCGTACTGATCACGATTCGATCCAACAATATGGGTGGGCCGTCATCATTACTACAGCTAAATACCAGGATTGAAAGAAGGCAGGCTAGAAGTGTTTTTTTGATCACGCTTGATTTGAGCATTTGGTTATAGCATTAACGCGCCTTTCCGACTAAGACACACTTTTCTCATTTCTCAAATAACGAAAGCCCATAAAGGTATGTTTTGAAGTTTTGCCTGGCGTGTGAACTAGTTACTGCAATTACCGTTTAGGATATCTTGAATGGAAGGGTTAAAACTATTTTCGCTTACAGCGTAGGTCACGTTTAAGCCTCCTGCATTTGCCGCATTCGTTAAACCACAGAAGTCGCTCAGCGTTTGATTGCTTTCTACAGTGATGGACTGGATCACCTCATCTAAGGCTGCAAAACCATCAATATTGGTGAGTGCAGGGTTTTGGCGAATTAACAATCGATATGTCGATTTTACACTTGAAAGCCCATTCACATTTTGCAATACTGGATTCTCAAATATTTGAATGTCTACGCCAAACACAATTTCTTGAAGCTCATCGATATTGCTGAGTTTGTCATTCTCAGCAATAAGGAGCGTAACTACACTATCTTGTTGTGTCAGAGTCGGCAGTTTTTCTACTAAGGGAAGGTCAGCAAAAATCAGGTCCGATAGCTTTCCATCAAAAGTATAGGCTTCAATACTCTGGAGTTTTGGAAGACTCCAAAAGGAGAGTGTACTTCTTTCTTGCACAAAGCTAATATTAGTTTGAAGACCATTTAATGACTCAAGGTTTTCATTTTCGGCAATGATCAGGTTTCCTCTAAAACTGCTGATGTTATTTAAACCTGTCAGGTCTGTTAAACCAGGGTTATTCCTCAGGTATAAGCCTGTAGAATTGGTAACCCCCTCTAGCCCTGATAGACTTGTGAGACTTGAATTATTCTCAATGGATATATCGAAAACCGAATTCAGATTGGATAGAGCCGTAACGTTTTGAAGGTTCGTGTTATCTGATAGCCTTAGGCTATTGGCAACAGATTGCAATGAGCTCAAGCCATCCAGATTTGTAATGTTAGGGAGTTCTGAGAGACTTAATCCACCCACAGCACTGAGATTACCGAGTGCACCCAGGTCTGGTAAGGGCAGATTCCATAATATGAAATCTCCACCCACTGTGTTAAGGGTCAATGTAGACCCCAAACTTTCGAGCTTTTGATTTGAGTTAATGTCAAGGTCAGAAGTGACGGTGTGCAAGTTTTCAATACCAGTAGTACTTGCCAAGTCTGCATTCATAACGATCGCCATGCGCCCACCTACATATTTTAAACCTTGAAGTCCTCCTAAGTTTTCAAGCGTAGTGGTGCCAATGATTAGAAGATCACCTTTTATCGAATCAATATTAATCAAAGGAGAGAGGCTAACGATATCTTTTGGTTCACTAAAAGAACCCCCGATGCGTAGAGAGCCCTCTACGGTAGAATGTCCCTGACGTCCAAAATCCTCTATTTGACTCTGGGTCTGTAATAAAACATCACCTATAAAAGATCCGCCCTGATCGGGGCTATCATCGTTCTTACAACTGGCTAAGGCTGCAATGATGAACAATAAGAATATGTCTTTGACTTTTATCATTCTAATTAGAGCAATGGGCTGATCTAATTTAACAATATTTGATTTAACCTTCAGTATTAGAAGAACTTGTAACGTGTTTACTGTTCGCAATCTCCTTTGTTGAAATCTTCCAAATCAGGGTTGTAATTGTTCCCATTTAGAAGAATTTTCTCTAGGCCACTAACTGAGATTAAATTTGAAATAGCACAAAAATCATTGAGTGCGTTGTTATTTCGAATAATGAGCATTGAACCAATTTCTTCCAAGGACTGAAGTCCGTCTAGACTCATAAGGTTTTGATTATCTAAAATCTCAATAGTTGACCCTATTCGCTCAAGCTTATCTAAGCCTAATAGAGATGTCAAATTTTCGTTTTCTACGATCGTGACACTTCCGACCTCTTCCAATTTCTGTAATCCCGATAGGGATGTCACCCCATTTCTAATTATAGCGAGGTGTCCGTTTACATTTATTAGTTCATTGAGACCAGTTAGGTCGCTGAGCGAGGGGTTATCTGTCATTGTCAACTCAATATCAATAAATCTTAGACCAGTTAATCCCGCGATGGAATTGAGAACAGGGTTGTTAGAAATTGTGATATTAGAGACACTGTCAATACTTTGGAGGGCGTCAAGGTTCTCGAGGATATCGTTATTCGTGATGGACATTGCGTCATATCCCTGTAGGGATCTTAAGCCTTCCAGCGTTTTGAGTTGAGGATTGCCTGAAATCAGCAAATGACTGGAAATACTGTCCAAATTCTCTAGACCATTGAGATTACTAAGGTTGGTTTGAGATA
>JGI12316J15310_10000350_pt10 | contig 11391 bp, 10 predicted proteins | sample MarCyaLeptolynsp_FD_15310 | JGI IMG/M metagenome (IMG submission 15310)
TTGATAGCATTGGTTTTGAAACTGATGGTCGCGTTACTGCACTTAATAGTTATGAAAATCGTGTTTATCAAATTGGGATTGAAGATCATGAACCGATTATCGCTAAGTTTTATCGTCCTCATCGTTGGAGTAACCAACAAATACAAGAAGAGCATGACTTCTGTTATGAATTAGTAGATGTAGAGTTGCCTGTTGTTGCTCCTATTCAAAATGAACATAAGGTAAGTTTGTTTGAGTATAATGATTTCCGTTTTTCTTTGTATCCTAGAAAAGGAGGGCGAGCGCCAGAGCTGGATAATCTAGATAATCTCGTCATCTTGGGTAGATTTCTTGGTCGTATCCATTTAATTGGTGCGTCCAAAGCATTTAAATATAGGCCAACAATCAATAGTCAAACCTATGGTCATGAAAGTGTAGCTTATATTAAAGAGGGTTTTATTCCGCCTGATTTATATAATCAATACGAATCAGTTACCGATCAGTTGCTTAAGTTAATCGATACAACCATTAATGAAACTAAAAATATTAACTTAATCCGTGTGCATGGGGATTGCCATATTGGCAATATGCTGTGGCGAGACGAACTCCCGCATTTTATAGATTTTGATGATTCTCGTATGGCGCCAGCTGTGCAGGATATATGGATGCTATTATCAGGTGACCAACGAGAACAGCAAATACAGCTACGTGAAATACTGGAAGGATATTACGAGTTTGCTGATTTCAATACTCAAGAGTTTAAACTAATTGAAAGCTTGCGAACATTACGTATGTTGCATTTTTCTGCCTGGCTTGCAAAGCGGTGGGATGATCCCGCATTTCCCTTGGGTTTTCCCTGGTTTAATACTGTGAAGTATTGGGAAAATCATCTGACGAATTTGTATGAGCAGAAAGCTAATATTTTAAGTTAATTATCTATTTATTTACCAGCAAGCTGCTACTGCAGCTCTTGCTGCAGCATTTCCATTTGCACATTTTAATCCACTGTTGGTAACACATTTATTTCCTGTATGTGTAATTTGCAATGCTCCACATTCGGAGTCAGATTGTATAGAAGTAGGTGTTGCAATAATCGTATACCCAGTTCTTGTTGTTGCTGTACCACCTGTTGATGTAACTGTAAAATTGTAGCGAACACTACCGCCTTCTTTGGGTGATACTGTGTATGCTAAACTTGCGTCACCATAGTGTCCAATCTCGGTGTACCTTTTTTCTAGAATACTTGAAAGATCTAACATATTCGCCATAGCATCGGAACGATGAGTTTTAATTATATGATTTAAATACGATGGGTATGCCACAGATGCGAGGATAGCTACAACTGATACAACTATCATTAGCTCAATAAGTGTAAATCCCATGTTTGTGTGATTGTGTTTCATATAGGTGCCTATTATTTCAACTGTAACCAAGATTGGCGTCCAGATGTTATGTTAATTCCATTGGTTAGTTCGCTGATAAGATTGCCTTGGTCGTCAGTATAAATAATGTGTCCTGTTCCTCCGTTGTAGACAAATGCATTAGTTCCTATAACGCCATTATTATCAAAACTAGAAATTGCAACTTGAGCGCCGTTGTATGTGACTTTATCATTGTCATCAATTATTCCATCATTGTTTAAATCTATTACTGATGTATCAGGGCGCCCACCAGACAGTGCATTGAGAGTAACGTTAAAGCCACCTAAACCTCCAGTGCATGGATTAGATGATGGGATAATTGTATTAAAGCTAACTCGACCAGACTGAACTAAAGGTTTTGATATGACCATTTCACCTTCAGGCGACGTTGAAACTACGTTAAGATCCATATACCAGCCATTTTTTGAAATATAATCGATAGAATTATCCGACGTAACGCGTGTGGATACAATTGTGTCATCACTAGTATCACCAGGGGTCCCACCATCATCAGTTGTTACGTTTATCACAGCTAACAAAGTTTGCTCTAGTAATGATGTGCGTCCACTTCCCAGTGCTGTTCCATTATCACGTATACTATAAAACGTTTGCATATCAGGTGTACTAGGTACAATGTTATCGCCAACTTCAAAAAATTTCCCTGTTCCAAACAATATATTTCGTCCGCCATTAGGATTTATTATGGTCGATACTGATGATGTTATTGGTTGTGCTTTTCCACTAGCATCTTGTGCTGTATATAAAGGAGCAGGTACGCCAGCTGAAGTGAAAGCGACTTTCCATTGAGATGATAATAAGTTGTCTAGATCAAATTTCCATACGTTACCATACAAATCCCCGGCGTAAACGACATCGACAATTCCGTCAAAGTTTGAATCTGGGATTGTAGGTTCAGATAGTCCATTGGGATTTGCAACAGACCCAACACCTGTGTCAATAACTTCTATTATTGATCCGTCTGAAGCATCGAGAATGAATAACTGTGCTTTTTGGCTATTACTATTAAAGCCATTTCCTACGATAACACCCCATTTACCATTCTTTAATCGAGCAATTTGTGGTTGGCCAAATACAAAGCCTATTTCATTGCTACCATTAGCTGCATCAGAGTCTATTTTAAACTCCCAGAGTATATCATTTTCATCGAAATTCTTAGGGTCAGTGATATCGAGCGCATAAAGACCTTTGCCGCCAGCACCTAAAGCACCAACTAGTATAGTTTTCCATGCTCCTCCAATATAAACATCACCAAATGATGGGGTTGCGTCCACAAAGTATTGGTGAGGGTAATTAACATTAGTTAGATTTTCTAAATTATCATGCACATGGCTCGGTATATAGGCAAATAATTCTTTACCAGCAGTGTTTGGATCAATATCTTCATTATCTTGAAATGCATGTAACATGCCATCATTGGCGCCAACATAAATCATGCTAAATAATTGATTGTTGCCGGGTACGAATTTTGTTCTTTTGCTATCAATGTAAGCTTGGTAACTACTTCCCTCTGCCCCTGGTAAGATTTCATACCCAAAATCATCAATACTAACTGCGACAGGTGATGAATTTACAATATCACCCAACAAATTTGTACGTGTTCTGTATGGTCCACTTGGGGCCTCTAGAGACTGATCTCCACGTATGTAATTGACTATACTGGTATTATCAACTCCTGTTGAGACTTGTTCGGAATTGAATACTTCTACTTCTGCAATGCTAAGATAATTATCATTATTAAAAACGTTAGCAATAGGGAGATTATTTCGTAAACCTATACCACCAGCTTTTTGTAAACGTATATATCTGCCGGGTATACCTACAGTTTGAGTTATTAGGCTTGAGGTTGTTACATCTGGAATAACTTCGACGCCGCTTAATCTTGCTCTATCACTTGCTGGATCTTTTAAGATATCAAGATCTAGTGAGTTATCTGTAGGTGTATATCTGATAGCTATTGCTTGGGCAACATTATCACCTGCAGCCCCTATGTCAAAATTATCTAATTGCAATACACCATCAAACAATACATCGATAACAGAAGTATTACTATTGATTTTTGCAAAGTGTAATATGATTGTGTATTCAAGTCCGGTGGTGACGGGTATATTTAAATATACAGGTCCATTTCGGCGTAGTTCAGTTTGATATAAGGTTTGATCGCTTGTATCGCCAAGAAATTTGCCAGTATTAATGTTTGTTATTGTACTGCTTGTAGATTGATCATTGCCAGCTTCATAATATGGAGCATCATTTACCCAGTCACGTCCTCTTGCATCAGTAAATGCATTTCCTCCTACATTAATACGCACAGCATCACCATTAATAATTTGTTCTACATAATCCGCGTTTGCAATAGCAGCTGCTAAATTGGCGCTGTCTGCTGCTCCAGTGGGAAACTGTGTGTCAGCAACCATAACATATAAATTACTAAGTCGATCCACACAACAGGCATCTGATCTATTATATATATTTAGAGTTGATATATTTGTTTGTACCGAGCCTAAATCAAGATCCCACCATTCATTTGTATTGGTGTTACCTGTATGTGTTACAGAATTGCCAGAGTAGGTCGTTGTTGTATTGCCATCAAAAGCACGTGATGCATCTCCACCAAAATCAGTTGTTGATTGAGTCGCAGTACCAGAAGTAATTTGAGTCGTTACTGTTGTTGTAGTTGGGGCGGAACTACTTAATGTTACATTAGCAGGTTTAAATTCGACTGGTGTAGGCACTAATGTGCCGCTGCCATCATCTTTCATCACAGTTGTATATATATTCCTAGAGGTATGCGTAGGAATTTCTTGAGAGGCCTCCCATAAAGTATTCCCAATACTTCCATCTGTGTTAATGGCGACTGCTTGTAATTTTCCGCTCCAGTCTGAACTTGAATATATAGCTTGATATACACGAGTATTCTGTCTTAATTGTTGGCTATTTACTGCGACTGAAGAATTTGATGCAGAGGTTACTTGATTGATGCTATCAAATGATTGTTGTAGTTTTTGTACCATTTTGCTTGGTTCAGTTGCAAGCACATAATTATCAGGTTCACCATCATTATCACTATCCCACTCTGAAGCTTGTGGTATGCCGTCATTGTTATCATCAATAAAGCCACCATATTTGCCTGCTAACCAAAGTTGATTGACATTTCCAACTAGAGGGTTGTTGTTAAATTCTTGGGAGTCAATCATAAAAGTGGTAACGGTCTGTTTTCCAGGAAGTGTAGTGTTAAGGTCTTGTGTATTCATATAGTGTGCAAGGCCTGCTAAATAATAACTATTCCTTCTTCCATTGCCGTTAGTGGGGTTTAGGCCAGCACCATTACTTGGTGCAAGTATTTCTCCAAGTTTATTAGTGCCTAAAGAGGCAGTTAACCCTCCACCTGTTTCTGTATCTTCGAGCTGACCAACAGTGTTAGTTAGATTTTTAACATTAATGTTGTCTGGATCTGAAGGTGGAGTGCCAAGGTCGTCATTAACAGTTACGTTTCTACCTAATGCGTCAACAGTTGGATTAGTAGTAAAGTGCGTACCTGGTAACCTTTTATCTCTCCACGGGAATGCATCATTGATTGCTACCATAAAATTTTGTTGGCATTCATATTGTATTGGATCTTCCCATGACGTGATGATTGGAAAGCCTCCATTATTACTAGTTGAAAGCCCACTGTATGTTGATGGCGTAGGTGTTAGGCCTCTGTAAAAGCGGCTGGCTTCATAAAAAAGCTCACTAACTGGGTCGTAAACTTTATAACCTCCGGCCAGCACTGCGAATTTGTTTATGTAATTTATAACACCACTATTACCCGAGGAAGCGCTATCCGGATTAGTAATCTGCAGACCATTTTCATGGTATTCTTTGTTTGGGTTGGCGACACCAGTTCCAAGATCGGGCCCCACGTATTTCATATTACTTCTTAATACGCCACCTTGCCTAGTATTACTATTGTCAGTTGTGTAAGCCATTACACCAAAGCGCATTTTAGTGTCGTTACGCTGAATAAGTCCTTCTGGTTTATAATAATCTACGGTTCCATTAGTGCGTGCTATGCAATAGTTTTCAAGTCCATTATTTTTTAATGCGGTATTTACTTTGCATACTTCCAATCTAGCATTATATGTAGAATTACCACCGCCAGAGAATTCCATTCTAAATGTCGAGGTATTGTTTACTTGAACGATCCTGGCCCATGAGTTACTAAAAGGGGTGACGGATTCTAATGGTACACTGCTGGAACTATTAGTAACGCTGTTTCCAATAGCTTTAGTGTGAAATGCATAACCTGCTACAAATGCTAGTGACCTCTCAATTACAGTTTGTGTAGTTGTATCCACAATGCGTCTTCCGCCTGTCATGGTCGAGATGTATGTATCTATAGCTGTCATTGATGCCCAGTTTAAAAAGTTACCACTCCATCGGCCGCTTTGACCATCATCACATGAGTGATCTGCGCTTGTATTGTCCGTTGGATTAAAACGATTACTTGAGTATGAATAACATTTCTCTGGATCAAAGTATCCAAAGTAACTAAAATTAGGAAAGTAACATGTGCCTAAGTTATTCCCAATACCAGATATTGATTTTCTACCAGTACATCCAGGTATGGAGCCTGGTGCATCGTTATATGCGCCACCACCCATTGGGGTTTCAACTGACATGTTGAATAATACGTTCGCTCCAGCTCCAGTTTTTAGATTTAAAGGTGCATCAGCTAAGTCAAGGGCAGCATATAGCGAATTATATGTTGATAAGAACACTAGTGGCGCAATAATAGTTAGAAGTCTTTTGATGCAAATATATTTTTTAACAATGTAATAATCTGAACTGGAGTTCTTGTATTGGAACATTGTATTAATATTAGGTTCTTTCATCTTAGGTACCACACTTATATATAATTATTTTGCAAAACTAGATTGAATCATTGTTTCTGAATTACTGTTTAAACCTGTGCCTTTGGCTGTGACTCTATATATCTTTACTATGCATTTTTTTGCCTTACCAAGAATAATTTCACCGCCTGAGCATGCATCAAGATCCTCTATATCTGAATGAGGTTCAATTAAAAACTGTGGAGCAGCATTTGTGCCTGAAACACTACCAGCATTTCTCCATGTAACTGAACTAGCTTCCCAAATTGGATAATTAGAATCAGCCGGTTCGCTGAATCCGTATTGGCCAGCTACTGTCCCATCAAATAATGATGCATCGCCTATTGATGTAATTATGAAATTTTCTGCATCACGCATTGCGCTCTCAGTGGCTTGAAATGACAGATGTTTATTGCGTATATTTCCTGACATTTTTTCTTCAAGAATTGTTGAATTTACAGAAGTAATTCCAATTAATGTAGATACGGTTAACAGTATTAAACATATTAAAAGAGCTAATCCTTGTTGGTTGTGACGCATGTTATTCATATTGTTTTACTCAAAATAAATTATGTTATGGCAAGCGATTACGAAGGCTTACTGTTGATGTATATACAAGTCGTAGTCGATTGTCTGATCCACCTACAGAATTCCCATTGAACTGTATCGTTCGGGGCTGTTGTGTTACGTTATCGTTGCTATATAGTAATAAATTAATTCTTACGCTACGTACATTCGACCAGTCTGTGACATTGTTTGCGGTTTTATATGTGTCTGTATATTCGTCGCTAGATTCGTCTTCGCCATATAAAATTTGCATATCTTCAATGCCAGTTGCAAGTTCAGATATTATAAAATCATCGGTGTCTACGTCATCGTCACCATCAGGAAGCCATGAAGAACGAAATAGTGAGCGTATACCGTTTGTATTATTAGCTATGTAATATGCTACGGAGCGTACTAAATAAACATGTGCTTGTGGAGTAAATGATCCTGAATTTAATGTACCGCTATTATTATTTCGCGTACTTGAATGTCCAAGGGTCTGACTATTTGATGCATTAGATACACTATCAATTTCGAAAGTTTCAGCGCGCACACAATCCGTTATTAACACAACATTGTTTGCTTCAAAGCCACAAGAATTTGCTACACCAACTGCTACATTTGCAGCATACGTAGCATTTAACTGTGCGCCACATCCGGCTCGTTGTATGTTTAAAACATCAGTACCATTTATAATGCTACTGAGATTCAAGTTTGTAGGTATAGTGGGTTCCCATGAAGTGGTAGTAGCGTTATAACCTCGAATTGAATTTGTAGTATCAAAAGGAGAAATAGGAATAGGAGCTTTTGCTATGTTGTTGACTGTAAGGCTTGTTCTGCTGCTGCATCCAGTATAATCAACCATGCGTAAATCTTCTATCATGGATTCGATTGCAAAGCGGCCATTTTCCTGCAGTCTGGATAGTTCATTTTCTAGATTGTAAGTTCCTTTGTTGCTAATGAAAATATTAACTGCGCCTGCAGTTAATATTAAACCTAGTGCCAGAGCAATTAGTAGTTCAATTAATGTTACTCCGCTTATATTTTTTCTTGAGTTCACTTGCTTATATCCCTGTAACAAATGAATATGTTCGTGTTGTAATAGCAGTTCCAGAACTTGTTTCTCCTTCTCTTTCTATGTTCCATGTAACTGTTATTGTGCAACTGCCTGTTGGTGTACAATCTATGGCGCCATCACCACTAGGTAAGAGTTCCTCAATGTTAGTCATCCAGCTATTGACGTCCATTGTAGGTAATGTTGACCCTGCGGCTGGTTTATCATCAGTTATCAATATGTCGTAATTTTCTGCAATCGCAGCATTCCTATTTGCTCTCAATCGATCAACTATGTCATAAGCTAAAAAAGTTGCTTGAGTCTTTTGTAATGCGCCATGATTTGCTTTCATGGTATTTACTTGAAGTGCAGCCAGTCCTAATAGACCAGTAGCTAAAATAATAATTGCTATTAATATTTCAACTAACGTGAAACCACTTTGATTATATGAGTAGTGAAAAGTATTTTTAATCATGGCTATATATTGAAATCCGTTTTGTTTTAAGGGCATGCAGTTGTTGCAACGCTTACTTGCCCTGATAAACTAATATCAATTTCTCTGATGTCTGGATTACCTGTAGGACATTCTGTGGGTGTCATAACTAAAGTGATAGCGCTAGCATTTGTAATGCTTCCATCTGGAAGATATACAATTTCATTCTCACCTGTATCTACTATTAAACTGGCATTATCAATTGCTTCAAATTGTCTGACACCATCAGCAGTACCGTCTGTGACAATCCAACCTTGAGTCCAATCTGTCCCACTAACAATTGGTTGAATAGTAATATTGGTGTTTTTTGTTATTGTTTGGCTGCGTGCATAATGAATTGATGAAAGGATAGTATTGGTCTGAGTAGCTAATGTGTTATTTCTAACTAAAGTAGTAAGCGATGGTATACCTATAGCTAGTAATACAGCAGCTAACGCAACTGTGATCATTAGCTCAATGATTGTAAATCCATAGTGATTATTATCACTAAAACATGAATTTGCTTGGTTTTTTATTTTAATTGACCACAACATTTTAATTTCTGTTAATTCATTTCAACTGTGTATTCACTTTAGCTAAGAAAGTAGACTTCAAGAATTTCTTAGCACGTAACTCGCTTTGTTTCTCTGATGAGTGGTTATTTCGTCTAAGCGCTTGATATATCAGAAAAAATAACCCGCAACATTTTATCGATGAACGGTAGGTATCTAGTAATTACATTCAACTTAAAGTAATTGTGTACGCTTATTTCAGCGTTTCGTCTGAGAGGTTATTCACAGTGTTATTAGGCGCTAAAACGGACGGTGGTGTTTATTAGATGAATAGATTCCTAAGTGGTATGTAACTCACACATGAACATAAAAATATATTTAAGTATGTAGCTATAAACATGTTGAGAACATGTCTTTGATTATGTGATTGGGTTCAAATTCTTAATTTTATATATTATTAGTTTTTTTGATTTAACAAATAATAAATATGATCAAGCTTGCTGTGAAACTGCTATAAAAGATTGTCATGAAAACTATTCAAATTAGGTCATATATTTTATTCAGAAATCTTTAGTACAAATAAAGAATAAAGAGAAAATTTTGGAACAAAAACATATTGAATGAATGGTTGTTAATTAAAGGTTGGAAATAATGAGGATTTTATTGGTATTGCTTACGTATGGTTTAGCAATTCTATTGTCTACAGCTATTGCTCAAGATACGTTGCAATTTTCGAGTAATAATAGACAGAACGTGATGATCGAGCTATTTACCTCGCAAGGATGTAGCAGTTGTCCACCCGCAGAAAGATGGTTAAATACTTATGTAGATAATACAAAACTCTGGAATGAAGTGATTCCTATCGCTTTTCATGTTGATTATTGGGATAAATTGGGTTGGCCAGATCCTTATGCAAACCATGCATACAGTATGCGACAGTATCGGCATCAACAGCAGAGGCATATAAGATCTGTGTATACACCAGGTGTGGTTGTTAATGGGCAAGAATGGCGTGGTTGGATAAGAGGAGAAGATTTTCCAGAACCTAAACCTAATACTGATGCAGGAATTTTAAGTTTTGTAGCTAACGCTAAGCAATTAGAGGTGACATATTCGCGCGTGACTAAAGACCATGTGCTAAATGTTGTTTTGCTGGGAGTAGGTATTACTACTCAAGTTGAACGAGGCGAAAATCAAGGTAAGTTGCTTGAGCAGGATTTTGTAGCGCTGTCTCATGAGATGTATTCTGCAGGTAAGTCCAATGCTTCAGGGCAGTGGAGTATTCCTTTACCTAAGGATTCAGCAAATTATGCCAAGCGCTATGCATTAGCGATTTGGGTCAGTGATATGGATGATATTGCACCCATACAATCAACAGGTTATTGGATACCGACTGAATGGATAACTCAATAGATGTAGCATTTAGTAATTTTCATTCCTGGCAGTTCAAATGGCATTGGCCATTTTCGACTTGTATGGTTGAGTGATGAATTCCAAATTTATCTTTTAGCTCATGCGCGGCTTTATGTAACAAATCATCGTCTATGTGAGGCGACTTCCTTAAGATGTGTGCCGTTAAGGCGACTTGTGTAGTGCTCATTGCCCATATATGAAGGTCATGAATATCTTGTACGTCTGGCAAACTAAGTAAATAATCTCTTATTGAATCTATATCAATATTATTTGGTACCGCATCAATTGACAGATTAAATGATTCTCTGACCAAGTTCCATGAACTAATGGCAATTACCAAGATTATTAGTAGGCTTAATATCGGATCAATTAACTGCCACCCTGTAAAATAAATCACGATTCCACCAATCACCACAGCTACTGAAACTAATCCATCTGCGATCATATGTAAAAAAGCACCTTTAACATTAAGGTCTTGATCTTTGAAATTTATAAATAATGCCGCAGTGATAAAATTAATCACAATACCAACACTGGCTACTACAATAATTGTTAAGCTATCAGGGTGAACAATAGTATTAAGTCTTTGGACTGCTTCAATAGCAATTAATCCCATGGTAATTACTAAAGTTATTCCACTGATTAATGCCGCCATAATTGTTGCGCGACGATAACCATAAGTATGGCTGGCAGTAGGTTTTACTGATGCAAGAATATTGGCTCCCCAAGCTAGTAATAAAATCAATACATCACTGAAATTATGTCCAGCATCTGCGAGTAAAGATAAAGAGTCCGATAAAAAGCCAAATGTTGCTTCTACGATGACATAAGCAATATTAATTATTGCACCAATAAGAAACGCTTTGTTGGAGGTTGGGGCATTATGGTGATGGTGGTGGCGCATATTTTTATAAATACTTTTTATATAGTTAAATTAACTGTTTTTCAGCATCAAATAAAAACACACTAATCTAACGAGTTATCGACGATTAGCTTAGATAAGTAAATTTCAGTGCTCATATTTATCCCTGAATACTCTTCTAAGTGACTAAATATCAACCATTTATCGTTATTCTCATGCTGATTTTACAGCAATGTCATG
>JGI12316J15310_10000165_pt39 | contig 11384 bp, 8 predicted proteins | sample MarCyaLeptolynsp_FD_15310 | JGI IMG/M metagenome (IMG submission 15310)
TTGGGTCTGGCGATCTCCAGAATATCGGCAAAGGGATCGAATGCACCCGTGTTGATCTGACCTGCCTGGACAATCACGATCGATGGGCCGTCCTGCCCTTCCATCTCAGCAGCCAGATCCGTCGCGATCATCCGGCCCTGATCGTCGGACTTCACTCTCCTGACGCGGTTGCGGCCAAGGCCCAGATAGCCGAGCGCTGAAAACACGGACGTATGTGCGTCGCTGCCAGCATAGACGGTGATCGGCGGCGCGCCAAAAAGCCCATCATTGTCTGCCTCCCAACCAGCCCGGCGCAACACGGCACCGCGCGCCGCGGCAAGCGCCGTGAAGTTGCCCACCGTTGCGCCGGTGACGAAACCGATCGCCGCTTCCTGCGGCAGGTGAAGAACGTCGAGCAGCCAGCGTGCCGCCGTTTCCTCAACCGCTGCCGCCGTGGGGGAGGACGTATGAAAGGCCGCGTTCTGTCCCCATGCGCTGGTCAGCCAGTCGGCGGCGACGCCGACTGGTGATGAACCACCAAGGACCCAGCCGAAGAAGCCGGGGTGGGTCATTGGCGTCAAACCCTGTTCGCCGCGGGCGACGAGGTCGTTCAGAACGCTGACACCGCTGCTGCCGATTTCCGGCAGAGGTTCGCAAAAGACCTCCAGCATCTCGCGGTAGCTTCGCATCGATGCACAGGGCTTTTTCTCCAGGCCGCGCCGATATGCGGCCGCGTGGACTTGCGCGGCCTGAAGTACGTCATACCGGTCCGGAGCCTCAGCCCAGGTGGTAGCCGGGTGTGGACCTGGAGATAGTGACTTCCTCATCGGTCATGTCCTCCGGAATATCCTCAAAAAGCGGCGTGGAGAGGTAACGTTCCCCGGTGTCGGGAAGCATGCACAGGATCGTCGAGCCAGGGTCGGCCTTTTCCGCGATTTCCATCGCGATGGCAAAGGATGCGCCGCCGGATATCCCGGTCAGGATGCCTTCCCGGGCCGCGAGTTTCTTGGCCCATTCCACACCGGCCATGCCCGGAACGGGGCGCAGGTCGTCGTAATAGTGATTGTCGACCGATTCCTGAAGAACGGCAGGAATGAAGTCCGGGGTCCAGCCCTGGATCGGATGCGGTTCAAAGGCGGGATGGCTTGCGGCGGGCGAGCCGTCGTCTGTCCGCTCCTGAACATGGCCACTGCCGAGCAGCTGCGCATTGGCGGGCTCGGACAGAATGATCTTTGTATCGGGGCGTTCGACCCTGAGAACGCGGCCGACACCGGTCACCGTTCCGCCTGTGCCGTAACCGGTTACGAAATAGTCCAGCCGCTGGCCTTCGAAATCCGCCATGATCTCCCGCGCGGTTGTTGCAGCGTGGATTTCCGCGTTCGCCTCGGTTTCGAACTGGCGCGCCAGCAGCCAGCCGTGGGCCTCTGCCAGCTCAACCGCCTTGCGGTACATGCCGAAGCCCTTTTCCGCGCGTGGTGTCAGAACGACCTTGGCACCGAGCATGCGCATGAGACGGCGGCGCTCGATGGAGAAGCTGTCGGCCATGGTGACCACAAGGGGATAGCCCTTCTGCGCACACACCATGGCGAGCCCGATCCCGGTGTTGCCGCTCGTCGCCTCGACAACGGTTTGTCCGGGCGTCAACTTGCCGCTTCGTTCAGCGGCCTCGATGATGTTCACGGCCAGGCGATCCTTGACGGAGCCACCCGGGTTCGCGGCCTCGAATTTCACGAAGAGGTTTATGTCCTCCGGGGCGAGATTGTTGATCCGGACGGACGGTGTGTTGCCGATCGTGTCGAGAATGCTGTCATAGGTGTGGCCAACGCCTGATGTGGTTCTGAGTGTTCCGCCGGTCATACTCTTTCCTTGCAATAAAACGGGTTGCAACAACGCGCCCCCGGTCATCGAGACGGCAGGCGATCTGCTTACGCTGAGGAAAGTGACACGGCTTTTCAACCAAGTCTTGAGCGAAGTTTGAGGAAACCATGAGGATTTTTGAAAAAGCGTTCCAGAAATATGGAGATTTTTGGTTGCGGCTGCACGCACGAGGGTGAGGCCTCACTAATCGCCCGGTGCTCTAGTCGACGCCGCGCCGCTTCAATGCTTCTGAGATGCGTTTTCGGACGGCCTGGTCCGAAAAGGGAAAGGAGCGGAAGAAATGCTCCTGCGTGATCGGCTGTTGCTCGGCATGGACCCGCGCGGCCCAATGTGCCGCTTCCTCCTCGTTGCCGGCGAGCTCGTTGGTGAACATGGCGATGACGCGAATGAGACTGTGTGCGCCGGGCGCCCGTGCGGCCCGTTCCGCCCAGAGGGCGGCCTCCTTGTCATGGCCTTCGATCGAAAGGCTGAGCGACCGCGTCCCGAGCATGGCATAAAGCAACGGGTCGAGCGGGCTCAGTCCGCGGGCTTCGTCGGCAAGACGCATACCGTCCGAGCTGGAACCCGTAAGGGTCTCCGTCCAGGCCCGCGCGTAGAGGCCTTGCGCAAAATTCGGACTGAGGGAGGTGGATCTATTCAGCCAGGCTTTCGCTCCGTCCAGATCGCCGGTGAGCCAGAGCGACCTGCCCATGTTGAAATTCGCGAACGGATCCATCGGATCGATTTCAATGGCACGTTCCGCGGCCCTCCTGGCCGCATTAACGGCAAAGGACCGGTTGTCCGAATAATTCATGAAGGCCGTCTTGAAATGCGCGAAGGACAGTGCGGCGTGGGCGCGGGCAAACCCCGGCTCCATCGCCACCGCTTTCTTGAACATGGCCATGGCAATTTCGTTCTCTGCGGCATCGAAGCGGTAAAGCGACTGGAGCCCGAGGTGATAGGTGGTCCAGACGTCGATGTTTTCCGGCGCTTGAAGGTCTGCCCGGGCAGCTTCGCTCAACGGGATCTGAACCTCGATCGCGAAAATCACTTCAGCAATGATGGTCTCGCGAACGTCGTGAACCTCTTCGATCGAGGTCTTGATGCGATCTGCCCAGATGACCTGTCCGTCGAGCGTTTCCGTCAGCACGACATTGATGATGACCTGGTCAATGAATTTTTCGACGCTTCCCGACAGGACATACCGGACGCCGAGCTGCGTGCGTATGTCCTGAAGATCACTGTCGCGAGACCCGAAACGGAAGGAAGAGCCACGCGCAATCACCGATATCCAGCGCAACCGGGCGACCGCCGCTATGAGTTCGTGCGGGATCGCTTCGCCGAGAGTCCGGGCGACCGGGTCATCTCCGATTGCATCGAACTTCAAAATGGCAATGGACGGCCGCTGCGCGGCATCCGGGAAGGGGCGATCATCGTTTTCGGGGTCCGGACCAGCCGGTATTTCAACTGCCGGGGGTTCGGACAGTCTTTCAAATGGGGCGACCCAGCGCAGGCCGCGGCCGTGCACGGTTTTTATCTTCTCCTGCTTTGCGCCTGAATCTTCCACGGCGGACCTGGCCGATTTCACACAGGTCGACAGAGCGGCATCGGAAACAGCGCGGTCGTTCCACAAAACCGAATTGATCTCGTCCTTGGAGACCATGCGGTCGTGGTTGTCGATGAGCAGCTTGAGGAGATCAAGTGCCAGCGGTTCGATATTGACGGGTGCACCCTTGCACCGAAGCTCCTGGCGCGTCGTGTCGAGCTCGAAGTCCGCAAAGCGATAAATCATGGCTCACCATAACAAACTTCCGGAGCGGGGAGAATTGCTTAGATGTCCAGGCGCCGTGACCAGCTGGCATTGCGAATGGTTCCGGCCAGGTCATGGTGGTTGTTCATTGCGCGCCGTGGCCGGACCACAGCTTCTACAGCCAGAACCGGGGCGTCTCCCGGGTGGCTTCCCAGTAGCCTTTTGCGTGCTGCCACATGGTCTGGCACTGGGATTCGTGCCAGCCGATCACGAAGCCAATGGCCTGAGCGATCGCAACCGCATCCTTGCCGCCGGTGCTGACTTTCTCCGGCAGGGTTTCGGCCATGGCAACATCGTTGAGATAGCCGAAAATGTCCTGAAGCTTTTTCATCCGTTTCAAAAAGGGTTTCACCGTGTCTGCCGGATAAAGCGAATGATAGAATTCGATGCCGTAGCGCATCTTCTTCATCGCCTTGCGCATTTCATGGCGTTCGGGAATCGTGAGGTCTTCCAGGCGTTTGCCGTATCGGAGGACTTTCTTCCACTGTTTGGCGAGGGCCTTTGAGGAATACGTTTCAATCGGTTGCGCCAACAGCGCCGTCTGGTCGAAATTCTCCGGATCGAGCCAGCCGCGTCCTTCGGTGTAGGCGGCAAGAGCCAGCAGGAACTCGTTGACTTCAGCAGACTTCAAATGCTCGACGACGGCATTGCGTGTGGCCTCGCTCCGGGAAGCGCTCAATTGCGCCAGAAGGATGTCGAGTGAGAGATTTTCGGGTGCCTTTGCGGCCAGCGGCTCGGCGATCTCGTCAATCAGGACGTCCAGGTCGCGCATCGACCCGGCTTCGCCGGCAATCGACCGTGCCATCCGGTCGAGAGGCGTGACGGTCGCCGGATTCAGGACGGGTTTGAACAGCCGGAAGGCACTGCGAAGCCGCCTCAGACCGACACGCAGCTGGTGCGGGCCTTCCGGGTCTCTTGAGCCAATGACCACGAGCCTGTTCTCCGAAACCTGCTTCAGGCAGGATCGCAGCACGTCGCGAAAGGCCAGTTCCACGCTGATGCCGGGCGCGAAGCTGATCTTCTCTGCGAAGCAAGGTTCAGCGCTGTCGGGGTGCCTTCCTTCGGCAAACCGGTAGCCGCGCTCCGCCTTGCTGTAGGGGGAGAACCGGAAGGGAGCGTCTTTCAACAACCCTTTGGCAGCGTCGAAAATCGCCTGGCCCGGACCTTCCAGCAGCTCCATTTCAAGCTCGACGAGCGGCTGGCTGCCTTCGCCTGCAAGGATGTTGCCCGTGTCGAAGGCCAGCTCGATCCGAGCGTCGTCCTGCGCGCGGGTCAACTCGCGCGTTGTGCGTCTCATGACGGTTTCAAAGCACTCGCTCAAGGGCGCATCGCCAATGGTCTTCATGAGGACTTTGACCACGTCCGGATCCTCGATCACGGAAAAATCCAGCGCCCGGCCCTTGACCGGATGTTCTGATTCAATGGGTGAGGACAGACCCGCAACGACACCTGTTCCAATCTTGGCGGTCTGTACCCAGCTGCGCCCGGACTTCCTGACCCGGAGAGAAATCTTCGCCTTGCGCAGCGCCTGATCAGGGGTGTCGAAATAGATGGACTGCAGGGTCTTCGTCACTGCCCGGCCGGCGGTGAAACCGTCAATCGCGCCCATGCGCTTCAAGGTGTCCTGGGCGGATTGATCCAGTTCGAGCTTGAGCTCGATCTCACGTCCTGACTTGCTCATGCGAGTGTTCTAGCCAAGGCCAAAACGCTTGTCCAGAAAAAGCGCACAATTTGCGCTTTTGTTAGCAGGCTAACAGTCTCGGAGATCGTAGCGGATGCCAGTTTCCGCACGTGTTGAATTGTCCTTGCGGATCACCGATTTCCGGTGCAGCAGGGCGAGCAGGCGCTTGCATCGGCACTTGGCCCATGATAGGCACCCACTCCGGTGTCAGTTGCCCCTCTGGCGGAACTGGTAGACGCGCGGGATTCAAAATCCCGTTCCTTCGGGAGTGCCGGTTCGATTCCGGCGGGGGGCACCACTCGTTTCTTTTTTCTCAGGACAATCAACAGCTCGCTTAAAGCCCTGACCTTGGCTGTCGCTTGTCTTCAGCTGAAAATCTGTCTGTTGTCTTGCTCCGACCGGTTCCACTTGCTTCTTTTTCGACGACAGAGCCAAGTTTTCAGCCGTCATGTGGGACTTCAAACGGGAAACTTCCGCTGCAAGTGCTTGGTATATCGGGAGATTCAGGAGTTTGCGCAGGCTTGTGAGTTTTTCTCACGTCGGCGCTACGTAAAGTCGTTACCTCGGCTCCGGGGCCGCACCTATATTTAACCCACCTGCAATTGGTAATGGCTAATGGCGACTTGAAGATGAACTCCTTTGGTGAATGGGAAGCGGAATACCAGAAATATGTCGGCAACTACCTCTGCGAACCAACGAAGGCTCGGGATTGGAACAACTGGCAGTTTAACGTCAATTTTACTCAGGGATTTCCCGCCGCAAACATGGTCAGCCGGCTGGATAAAATCGTGAGAACTCCTGTTGACGTTCGTCGCGACGATACGGAAAACTTTTACCTTTGCTACCTCAGGACAGGGTCGATAGGGGTGCGCCATTTCGGCCAGGAGGAACTGATAAAACCGGGAAGCTTTTATCTTGGATCTTCGACAAAACCGTTCGAGATGTTTTTCGATGAAGCCGAATCCGATGGCACGTTGATCAGCGTTCCGCACAACCTGTTTTCTTGCGAGCGCAACCGATTTCCTGCGGCCGGATCGCAAATAGATGCCAACAACCCTCTGCACGCCAGTCTTACCAATCTGATCAATGACAGTGCTGCGGCTGATCCAGCCAGCACCCGGTCCGACATGTTTGTCGACCTCCTCGGAATGGCCTTTTCTCTCGACTGTCAGGAGCCAAGCCTGGGCCGATTTCGAAATGCTCAGGACCAGGTCCACTTCATCACAAGAGCGATTGACCGACACCTGACAGCTTCGTCATTCTCGATCGATTCACTTGCGAAGATCGTCGGCCGGTCCCGCCGTCAGCTGCAGCGTGATCTGACCAAGGCAGGAACCACCTTTACACGGCTGCTTCAAGATCGGCGGCTTCGCTATTTTGTGGCAGTCGGAAGCCGGGATAAGCGTCTGACACAAAACATTTTCATTTCCGATTTGGCGTACAGATGCGGTTTCAACGACATCTCTCACTTCAATAGGTTGTTTCGTGAAAAATTCGATGCATCGCCAACAGAATATTTTGCCGAACAAACCTAGCGAGCGATTGCATGCCCTGCGCCGTTACGGCGCTGCGGCCGGCATGTGGGAACAGCGTTCTGTCCCGCGATCTCAGTGTCAAAAGAGATGGGATCTGACGCGGGTCGCGTCACAAATCCTTTTCGCCAACAGCTGGGTGACTGACCAAATTGTCGCTTGAACGCTACGGAGAACGAGGCTTCGGACTCGTATCCAACGGAATTGGCAATATCTCTGATCGTGCGAGATAACTCTGTTTCCAGCTTGTTGGCCGCCGAGATCATGCGCCAACGGGTAAGATATTTTTGAGGCGAAGCACCCGACATTTGCGCAAATTTCATTGCGAAATTCGAGCGCGACATTCCAACTTCCCTCGCGAGAGCGGCGACAGACCAGTCACGCGCTGGATGTTGATGGATCAGTTCGATCGCGCTGCCGATCTGGGGACATCGAAGCGTTCTCAGCCAACCAAGTGTTTCATCTGAGGCAGTCCCGATCCAAGTTTTCAGAAAGCGTGAAAGGACCAACTTCAGAAGTCCGTCAAAAGCTGCCGTTGCACCTGTAGAACTTGAATGCGCTTCCTCGATCAACTGCCACATAAGCGGCACCAGCCATTCCATGGCTTGATCTTGATCCAGGCTATTCACGATGTAATCCGGGAAGAGGGCCTCAGGAAGCGTTCTCGCTGACTTTCTGAACCTGAATCTGATACATGTGACCGAAGGTTTCGAGGACATTTCAGCTATTCTCACGCCTTTGCCGTTTGCAATGCAAGAGGCGCCCAGCTTCTCAGTTGCTGGTTCGTTTTCTTGCAAGACCGGGCCGTGAAAACGCGTGTTGCTGAAGACGATGTGAGACGCTCCCTTTGGAAACAATATCATGTCGCCCTGGTTCAGCTTGATCGTCTCTTTTTTGTATGTGGCTGAAACGGTCCCACTATTCACCAGGTGAATGGAATAGTCGCTGCCATCAAACAAGTGAGCCGATTTGTGTCCCTGCAGCGTGTACATTCTTGCAGCGCAAATATCGACAGGCATACAAGTCAGTATGTCACCAATTACATCCATAATCTGTCTCAGAACTTCTCTTGGCGCGACACGATTTTCATCGATCAGGCGCAGGACCCAAATGCATCAACCGGTTGAGTTGATGAAACAATCATCGAGATCTGTTCCAGGGCGACACTCGCATGACACCTGAGGCTGCTTCTTGGGCTCTGGCGCCAGCCTTTTTGCGTAATGCGCCAAAAAAATTCTGCAAAATCAACAATCTAAAATGTAAGTCACCGGCAGATGGTGCTGTGCCGGAATCCGGAGGTCATAATTCAAGGCTGTTTACGACACAGGTTCCCTTTGCCCGCTTGAAAGCGCCTCGACAGGTGGAGCAACGCCAAGCGGGCAACCGTTCGGAACGTTATGAATGAGACTTTGCGGTTTCCATCGCTGCACTGCGCCTTCTTATGGCCCGACCACATAGACGATCATGACCTGGGGCCGATGTGCAACGGATCTGAGCGTGAGCAGGCCGTTGGCATATCCGCTGAAATAGGTCGTGCCCCGGCCGACGGGCCAGGGGTCCTGAACTTCGAAGGCCGTGCCTTCGTTGGTGCCGTCGGTCAGGAGTTTGGAAAATACCACGGCATGCTTGGAGGTCTGGTTCTCCAGGCCGATCCAGACCGGGTTGCGTACCATGGCATCGGCGATTGTTGTGACCGGTGGCACGGACTGATTGTTGTGAATGCGCCAGCCCAGACCTGCCGCGAACGTCTCGACGTTGTCGAGGTTCGGATTCAGCCCGCCGCCTGCACCGGTTGATGCGTTGCCGGCCCCGTGGGACATCTGGGCATTGGAGACCATGCCTGCGGCAGCAGACCAGCACCCCATTGTGCCGGTCTGTGCCCGCAATGTGGTGTTGTGGCGGATTTCCCGGATATTGGGAAAGGTGCCCCAGGTGAGCGGTCCGGCCACACCGTCGGTATTCAGGGTGGCGTTGTTGGTCTGGTAATCGCGCAAGGCGCTTTCGGTGTTCCTGCCGAATATCCCGTCAACGGTCAGCTGAGGGGTGGCGCGGGCCTTGTTCAAGAGCGCCTGCAACAAGGCGGTGTCTACATTGCGGGATCCATTTCTAACGGTCTGAAGCATGGTGAAATTCCTCAAAATATGACTTGTGCCAGTTTGGGTTTCTCCCGTCACTGAAGTGTATTCAGGATTGTGCGGTGCGTGCGTGACCGGCATCACGAAGTGGTCGATTGCGGTGATGTTGCGCGATTGCGGTCTTTGGTGCCCATCCGGCCGGTTATCGGCACAGGCGTTCTATTCCGGTTCACGGACATCTTTCTCAAGCAAATCATTCCAACAAGGTGCAAAGGTCAATTGGTGCAGCTGCAAGTTCGAACCGGGAAAAGCCAATCAATTTATTGGAGCCGGAAGCCGCAATACGTTAACGATAGCAACTGAGGAGGGTCTTTTCTGCGACGGTGCCTTTGCCATGACATGGCGGGCGCTTTTGTGCAGGACAGATCAAGGGGCAATTTCGGCGGGACGGAAGAAACACATGATCAGCAGATTACGAATTGCGAGCGGCCTGGTTTTGTTCGTGTTCGTGACGGGCCACCTGCTTACGCTCGCATTCGGGCTTTACTCGATCGGGGCGATGGAAGACGCCGGGCGGTTTCTGATGGGGCCGTTCGGAAATCCGGTCGGCGGTCCGATCCTGATCCTGAGCTTCTTCGTGCATGCAGCGTTGGGCCTGTGGACCGTCTACCGGCGCAATAGTCTATTCGCCAACTGGGCGGACACGGCCCAGGCGGCCCTTGGTCTCGCGATCGTCCCTCTGCTCCTTCCACACATCATGGGCACTGTCGTCGGGCCCGCGATGACCGGAGCCCATCCGGATTTCAAGTGGGTGCTTGCGGTCTATTGGATGTTCGTTCCGCATCTGGGCATACAACAGGTGATCGCCCTGATCGTCATCTGGGTCCATGCCTGTTACGGCCTGTTTCTTTGGATGCAGGTTCAGAAATGGTGGGGCCGCTATGCCACCTTTTCCTATCCGTTTGCCGTCATCGTGCCGGTGGCCGCGCTGCTCGGTTTTGTCGAATCCGGCAAGATTCTGATCGCCAACAGCGGCGATCCGGATTTCATGGCCCCGGTTCGGGAAGCTGCGGCCGCCTATGGTTCCGTGGGCGCAACGCTGAACGCCATTCAAAGCCAGGTCCTGTGGTGGTACGCAGCCCTTGTTGCGGTGATCCTGATTGCCCGCACGATCCGCCTTTGGGGCAAACGCCCGAGGATATCGGTCACCTATCAGGATGGCCCCACGATTGAACGGGCAGCCGGCGTGAGCCTCCTTGAAACGGCGCAATCGATGGACACCGCCCATGCCGCGCTTTGCGGAGCGAGGGGGCGCTGCGGGTCTTGTGCCGTTCGTGTTCTGGAGGGACACGGCAATCTTGCGCCTCCAGGGCGGACCGAGGCGGAGACGATCGCGCGCCGATCGCTTCCCGAAGGTGTCCGCCTCGCTTGCCAGGCCATGCCGACCGGGGGTCCGGTAACGGTCGAGCGGGTTTTTGATCCGACAATCTCCCCTGTTGAGTACCAGGAACTGCTGCGCGACGAGGATCTTTCAACTCGTGATGCGGCACCGGTTTCCAAGGGTGAGGGCGTCGCATGATCAAGCTGCTCGCGACATTCGTTTTTCTGGCGCTTCTGCACGTGGCGACGCCTCTTTCCGCCCAGATGATGCTTCCGGGAGCCGGGTCGTCCGAGACGGTGGAAACACCGGCGGAACCGTCACCGAACGACATCAAGGAATTGGCAAGGCTGCTGGCCGATCCAACAGTGGTCAACTGGCTGCAGCAACGCGCTGCCGGGCTTGGTGAGGATGGTGCCCCTGCCAACCTGACATTCCGGGAAAGTGTCGAACTGGGCCTTGTCCAGATCCAGGCACGGGTTCAGGAAGTCGGCACGGCGCTTGCCCTTGTCCCAAGTCTCCCGGCCATCGTTTCCAACACCTGGCAGCAGGGTCTGACACCAAGGGAACAGCTGAATTTCGTCGTTCTTCTGATCATCTTCGTGTTTGTCGGCGTCGGGCTTGAATGGCTCTACTGGCGTTATGCCGGATATTTTCGAAGACGCATCGAACTGACCCGCTCGAACCGTTATGTCGACAAGGTGCGCTCGGCACTGACCCGGCTTGCGCTCGTTGCGGGAGGTGCGGTCTTCTTCTCGCTCGGCACAATCGGCACCTTCGTGATTTTCGACTGGCCGCCCAATGCCGAGGAATTCGTTCTGGAACTCCTTTTCGCGCTGGTCATGCTGCGGGTGGTGTCCGCTGTCGCACTGTTTGCACTTGCGCCCCGCATCGAGACGCTGCGCCTGATGCCGCTTTCCAGGCAGGATGCACGTGGCCTTTATCTTGGCGTCATGCTGGCTTCCGCGGTGATGTTGTTCGGGCACGGTCTGGCCGAGACGATCGTGGTGCTTGGCGCAGATGAAGCGGTCGGTCTCACGATCGACATCATCGCCGCCGCCATCACGACGCT
>JGI12316J15310_10000224_pt19 | contig 11333 bp, 6 predicted proteins | sample MarCyaLeptolynsp_FD_15310 | JGI IMG/M metagenome (IMG submission 15310)
ATTGCGCCTTCTGTTATTCACAAGATAAGATTCAACGAAGCGGTTAATCAAATCGACTATAGTGGAATTAAAACTCTGGTTAGTACAACAAATAACAATACCTATGAATCTGATAAGGTATTGCTTACTGTGCCAATTAAGATATTACAAACTGGAAGTATCAATTTCAATCCTGCACTATCGGAAGATAAATGGAATGCCATTAATGAAGTACATATTCCACCCGGAATGAAAGTGTTTATTGAGTTCTCTAAAAGGTTTTACCCTGACATTCAACTCACAGGCCCTCTACTCAATGGAGAGTCTTCCGATAAATTGTATTATAATGCAGCCTTTAAGAAAGATACCAATCACCACGTGATGGCTTTATTTTATGTAAGCGATAAAGCTGTAGAATTTACCGAACTTGAAAGTGAAGATCTGATCATTTCAAAGATATTGGATGAACTGGATGAAATGTTTGATGGAGCGGCAAGAAGGCATTATGTAAAACACATCATACAAAATTGGTCCAAAGAGCCATTCATCCAAGGTTCTTATAGCTTCTATGGTTCTAATGAGAGTTCTATCAAAGAGCGAATTAAAAGTCCAATACAAAATAAAGTCTATTTTGCAGGAGAGGCATTAGCAGAAGATGAGTCATCCACGGTTCATGGAGCAGGACTTTCTGCTTATGAAGTAACCGAAAGTATGATTGGATAATCTACATCCAATTCTTCTTAGAAATCTCTATTTGATACAATAAATAATTATAAATGCGCTTGGCTATATCTTCATTTAATTGCCACATTTTCAATCTACCAGAAGCTGTGTAAAACACCATATGAACCAATTTCCTTCTCTTCTGAAATATGTTTTGTTGTAGCTTAACACTCTGGATTTTATAATGCTTAAGGTATGCAGCTTTAGGAAATACCCATCCTTTAGACAATTTGATTAAGTCTGCATTAATTTCCAATTGCATTTTATTTGCATAATTCCAAACAAAAGGTAAAGATGCTGCTAACCAGATAAAGGCAGCAATCAAGAGTAAAGGTTCAAAATAGGATAGTATACAAATCTGCAATGCTGGAATTAGACTAAATAACGCAATCAACTGTACTTTATAGAAAGGAGCCGCTGGAATTTTACGGTATTCAGATTTATTCAATTCAGGATAAAAATCTGCTAATAATCGATCTAAATGTTCCTCTTTACATGCTGGAACTGTTATAGAGTCTTTTTTCTTAACTTCATTACTACTCGCCTGATTTACCTCTATGGTTTTAAATCCAACCCATTTTCGCAAAGGATTGGTTGACCATTCGATCCATTGTATTTTATGCACCGGAATTTGATATTCTACTCTTTTTAACAATCCAGAAACCAATTGTACCCCTTTCTCACTGCTAAAGAACTTTAAGTCATAAAATCTTAGAATTGACTGAATAATAGAGAGTAAGGCAATACCTATTATGGAAACAATAATTGCAATCGGCAACAATATTGTCCAATAGGTCAACCATTGTTCTTGCTGTTCCTCCAATAGGAAAAAATAATCGGATAGCGCATCTTCAAATTGCCAGACATATCCATTGACAATGGCAAAAAGCAACAGAGCAGTTCGAAGGTGATTCTCCGTAAGTCCTACTTTAATTAAATCCAATAATGTCAAACTAACCAGAGGCTTATGGGCTTGGGTAATCTCTTTTATGTCTTTTTCACCAGTATTTAACTCTACCCCTTTCTCCTCTCCTTTCTTTTCAATCAAATAATCTTGAATGGAATTTGCATATGATTTAGGCAAGGCAGCTATTTCCAGTTCTTTTGCAGCAGATCCAGCAGTATCAATTTTTAATCCTACAACATTGAGTATTCTTTGTATCAGATTCTGATTGATGTTTACCGTTTGAATGCGATCAAATGGAACACTTATTTTCTTTCGACTAAATATTCCCTTTTCAATGATAAATTCATCGCCAGAGATATAGAATACGAATTTTCGATAACTCAGAATGGAAATAACTAATATCCCAATACATACCAAACTAATACTACCAGTAAACAATAATGAGGCATTTGCTTTCACTCCAAATTGCACAATAACAATGGAGATAATTATATTGACCGCTTTTCTTAGCTTCTGGAAAAATATAACAGCAATTCCATAAACCGACTGGCGTTGTGGTCTTGAAAGATCCAGATTAGACATACTGGCTGCTTATTTTGGTGATATGATCTTTCAATTGATGTGCCTCTTCTACCTTTAATCCAGGAATACTAATATCGCTTGAAGATCCACCGGCTGTAAAAATTTGAACCCTGGCCAAATCAAACATTCTACCCAATGGTCCTTGATTTACTTCGGTATGCTGAATTCGGTTAAAGGGAATGGAAGTCATGGAGAAGAATATCAGTCCAGACTTATAGGATATATCCCTTTCGCGCAATGCATACCCCTTTATCCTAAACCCGAATATTTCAATGACTAAGACAAGTAAAACAATACTGCTAGAACAAAGCGGTAAAAGCCACCAATCGAATTTGGAAGTAAAAAAGTTATAAATGAAGGATGCAAAAAGAAATATGATAAAAAGTATACCAATAAAGGTAAGCCTTAGCCATAAGTATTCTTTTTCTAGCTTCTGAAAGGGAACTTCCTCAATCTTAGGAAGGCCATCTATATCAACTGGCAAGTTATCAAACTGCATAAATATTTCCTTGAGAATTATTAGGACTAAAGTAAGTCTATACTTTAAAATTTAAATGAATTATAGGCAATAGTTGTTAATTATTAACGATTTAAAACAATTCAAAGTCTTATGGTTATTTTTACCATAACATATGACTTTCATTCTTTGATCCTATGCAAGTAATAATCCGCCGAATTTGCTCAATTCTTCTTCTTCTTAATCCAATTATAATAAATGCCCAAACTACAACAGTAGATAGCGGCAGTTACACCAATTCCTTTCCTGGTGCTGATGCAGCAGGCAGAAACACTTTCCCTAGTGGAACTCCATTCACCATTGGGAAAGCCAAACTTAAATCTATACCTACGAATGATTGGTGGTCAGCAAAAGTGAAAAATAAACATGCGGATAATCTTTTCAATTATCCTTTTACCATGAAGACTGTTAATTCCGGATTAGTAGTTACTTACATCCCTTGGGGGGTTATTGATAACATTCAACCCATTGTTGTAGGAGTAAATGGTTTAAATGCAGACACCGCCAATGTTTCTGACTTTTCCGATTGGACAATTAGCATGGATTGGCAAAATGCAGGACATCATTTTGAAGCAACTACTGGTGTTGGAATGCCTTTTATTTATTTCAAAAAAGATTCCTCAGATGTAGCAAAAATAACTGTAAATCAAGGCACAGTAAGCATTCAGAATGAAATGTTGGTTATTTCAAATGCTAGAAATGGGGCTGACTTTGCAGTTTATGGCCCATCTGGAAGCGTCTGGCAAAACAATGGAAATAACTATACTTCTACCCTTAATGGGAAGAACTATTGGTCATTGGCTTTTATTCCTTTGACCGCTTCCAATGTCAATACAACCGCAACCAACTATAAAAAGCATGCTTATGTATTTCCTATTAATACAACCGTAGATTGGTCTTATAGCGATTCAACTGCTGAATTGATTAGCAATTTTAATGTAAGCACAGAGATTTTAGAAGGTACAGATTCAACTGTTTTGATGGGCCTTTTACCTCATCAATGGTCCAATTTAAACGTTGGTTCTCCCAAACCAAATGGAGATATATACAGAACTGTAAGAGGAGACCTTAAAATGCTTGATGGAAATCATTTTTCTGTCAGAAAAAGATTTTATGGAATTCTACCTACACTACCCTATTTGGATTATTATTCTAAATCTTTTAGTCCAGGAGAATTGGATAATAAAATACAAAGCATATATAAGGATCAATTGAGCACATGGACTGACTCTTACAATGAAGGTCAAATGATGAATAGACTCATTCAAACGGCTCGAATTGCAGAATTAACAGGAGATACCGTTGCAGTCCAAAAGATTGTAAAAACCATTAAAGAAAGATTAGAAGATTGGTTAAAAGCAGAGAGTGGTGAAGTTGCTTTTCTGTTTTATTACAACAAAAATTGGGATGCCTTAATCGGATATCCTGCTGGTCATGGACAAGATGCCAACATCAACGATCATCATTTCCACTGGGGTTATTTTATTCATGCAGCTTCCTTTTTGGAGCAACACCTTCCTGGATGGGCCAATCAATGGGGAGAGATGGTTAATCATTTGGTTAGAGATGCTGCTAGTACTAATAGATCGGATAGTTTATTTCCATTCCTTAGAAATTTTAATCCCTATTCCGGTCACTGTTGGGCCAATGGCTTTGCTACTTTCCCTCAAGGGAACGATCAAGAATCCACTTCAGAAAGTATGCAATTCAATTCTGCATTAATTCATTGGGGAACCATTACCAACAATAAAGAAATCCGAGATCTTGGTATCTATTTGTATACTACCGAACAGTCTGCAATAGAAGAGTATTGGTTCGACGCTTCCGATAGAAACTTTGGTACAAGCCAGCAATACAGTTTAGTTTCTAGGGTATGGGGTAATAGTTATGACAATGGTACTTTTTGGACCAATGATATAGCTGCATCTTATGGCATAGAAATGTATCCAATTCATGGTGGATCACTTTATTTAGGCCAAGACACAACATATAGTTCAAAGCTTTGGAATGAAATCACGAGCAATACGGGGATATTAAATAACCAGCAAAACCCCAATTTATGGCATGATGTGTATTGGGAATATTTAGCTTTCCACAATCCGGAAAAAGCGATTCAATTGTATGATTCTTATCCGAATAGAGACCTAAAGTTTGGTATATCTGATGCACAAACCTACCATTGGTTACACGCCATGAACGCGCTTGGAATAGTCGATACTACCATTTATGCGAATTATCCAATTGCTGCAGCATTTGTGAAGGACACGCTTAAGACTTATGTTGCATACAATTATGATACTTCTAAAATTACTGTTGAATTTTCAGATGGCTACCAATTGGAGGTAGCAGGCAGAACTATGGCTACAAGTAGAGATAGTTATTTAAAAGGTGTACTATCAGCACCATTTAATAGTGCTTACCCTGGTGATAATATCAATCTTCGTTTAGAAACTGTTTTTGGTGTTCCAGAGACAGTAGAATTTATTTGGGAAGATAGTCTTCTTGGAATGGATAGCATTGCACCTTTTGAATTTAATGCAAAGGGATTACCTGCTGGAAAACACAAGTTTTATGCAAGACTTTATGATAGTTTGAATTATACCATTAGTAATGTACTGCAAATTCTGTCTGGAGAACAATTGCCATTCAATGGAAATCCATTCAAAGTACCTGGAACAATTGAGCCAGGGAATTATGACATTTTTGATGGAGGGAATGCGTCTTCCATTGCATATCAAGATCAAGACATAAAAAATCAAGGCAATTACAGAACAAACGAATATGTAGATGCCTCATTAGATGCCAACGAGGGGCCAATTGTTGGCTGGATAAGTGGAGAAGAGTGGTTAGAATATACCATAAAAGTGGATAGTACTGGATTATACAGAATGAACTATCGATATGCCTCCGGAAATACCAATGGTGGTGGCCCGTTCCATTTAATTATGGATCAGGATACAATCAAAACAATTCAATCTGTTCCAAGCACTTCTGCATGGGACATTTGGGCAAGTAGAAATGCCAATAATATCCCACTTAAAAAAGGGGAAAATATACTTCGAATAGCCTTTGAAGGAGGTGAATTCAATTTGGGAAGAATGACATTTACTTTTACATCCAATTTGCCGTATAGTCAGCCGATTGCTGATGCTGGAATTAACCAATTGATTCAATTACCCACAGATACAATAGTTTTAGATGCAAGCCAAAGCAGTGATCCAAATGGAAGTGCTTTGCATTACCAATGGAAGCAAATTTATGGACCAACTGTTTTACAATTCAGTAATGACACATTGGAGAAACCAGTAATTAGTGGTTTAAAATCTGGTGTTTACTTAATTCAATTGGAAGTAGATAATGGCAGCTATAGGGATATCGATGAGGTATTTGTTATATCGAGTAGCAATAACAACATACATCCAAAAGTCAGTATTTATAATCCAATTAAACAACAGATATTCTTAGAGTTTGATACAGTAAAAATTGAGGCCAGTGCTAATGATCTTAATGGACAAATAATTGCAGTGGACTTTTACGTCGATTCTACATATGTAGGAACAGATTCTAATTCTAATTATGAAAATTATTGGGTTCCAACTCGAGCTGGAAAATACTTGCTTTCAGCTCGTGCAATGGATAATGATAGTGCTACAAACTTATCACATCCAATTGAGATTATCGTTGAAGCTGCACCACCCTGTAGAGATTCTTCTTCGAATCGAGAATTCTTATATGAGTTTTCCCCTGCAAAGAACAATCCAACGTTGACGTTCATTCCCACCTTAAGTGGGATGGGGTCCCCTACTTGTATCTTGTATTATGGAACATCTCCTACAGGGCCATTGCCTGGTTATTTTGTCAGTCCAAATGTGCCTTTTCAATTGAATGCTTCTCAAGGCACAACCATATACTTTTACTATACTTATTCATACCCGGGTCAAGGTCAGCATAACAATTCTGCAAATATGGATACTTATAAAATTGGCAGTTGTAGTATCATTACCAGCCTAGATAAATTGACAAAGGAAGCCGATATAAGGTATTACCCTAACCCGGTTAGGAAGACATTATTTATAGAAAACACAAGCACCTACAAACAATTAATCCTGTATAATTACAATGGGCAAGAAATTGATAATAGAAAGATTTCACAATCAAATATCAATTATGATTTTGAAAGTCTAAATAGTGGAATATATCTTATTCAACTAATTGCAGATAAGAAAGTCGAAAATTTCAAAGTGATCAAAAGGTAATCGAATTTTAATCCATATTTGCAGCAGATTGATTTAAACTAATGCATAAGCCAAAAAATTATTCCCTCCCTTTTGCCATATTAACCTCCCTTTTCTTCATGTGGGGATTAATTACTGTTTTGGTTGATTCATTAATCCCGAGACTTCGAGAGATTTTTGAACTGAGTTATTTTGAGTCTGGCTTAGTTCAATTCGCATTTTTTATCGCTTATGGTTTAGTTTCCATTCCTGCAGGAAAACTCTTGCACCGAATTGGTTATAAGAAGGGTATTATTGTTGGTTTAATCACGATGGGTGTTGGTTGTATGTTGTTTTATCCTGCAGCAGCCTATCGCCTCTTTGGCTTGTTTATGGGCGGATATTTTATGCTAGCTGCAGGCATGACTATATTACAAGTCGCTGCCAATCCATATGTTACCGTATTAGGATCACCAACAAAGGCTGCAAGTCGATTAAACTTAGCACAAGCATTTAATTCTCTTGGTACAACTATTGCGCCTGCTTTAGGTGCAGTGCTTATTCTAAGCGATCAAATATTAAACACAGAAGAAATTGATAAACTAAGTGAAGCCGCAAGAGAAACTTATTTACTAGCAGAAGCAGCGGCAGTACAAAAGCCTTTTGTTTTGCTTGCTCTTTGTATACTAGTTCTAGCGCTCATTATCAATTATGTAACTCTCCCAACTATTATGACCAAGAATTCACAGGGAAGCTACAAAGAAGCGCTAAAAAATAAAAAATTGGCTTATGGAGCCTTGGCAATATTTGTATATGTTGGAGCAGAAGTAACCATAGGTAGTTATTTGGTCAATTACTTTTTATCTATGGATTTACATGAAAGCATCATGTCAAATAGTTTAATGTCCGATTGGGTTAGTACAATTCAAGGAGCTGATACAAGCTCTTTAGATGCCAAAGGTATAGTCGGGACATTTGTCGTTTTTTATTGGAGTGGAGCCATGATAGGAAGATTTATCGGTGCTTATTTGAGTAAAAGAATGTCCCCTTCTCTCCTATTGGGAATATTTGCAAGCCTAGCTATATCCATGATAATAATCTCTATGTTTTCCCTTGGCTTAGTTGCCATGTTTAGCATATTAGCTGTGGGATTGTTTAACTCCATCATGTTCCCAACCATATTTAGCATAGCCATTGAAGATTTGGATGAATTGAAAGCTGAAGGTTCTGGCATTTTATGTACAGCAATTGCTGGAGGCGCTTTTATTCCTCCATTGTATGGTTTGTTGACAGATCAAACTGGATTTAAATTTGCCTTCATTTTGGTGTTATTTTGCTACACTTACATTTTAACTTACGGAGGATTACATTGGAAAAAAAGAATTTAACAACCCAAGTTCTTATTGTTCTTATTGCATTTGTAATTGCTTGCAATTCAAAAGATACTGTAAACATTGAAAATAAAAATCTAGCTAAGCTTGTCAACCCATTCATCGGAACAGGTGGACATGGGCATACTTATCCTGGAGCATCTACACCATTTGGATTTGTTCAATTGAGTCCCGATAGCAGATTAGAAGGTTGGGATGGTTGTGGAGGCTATCATTATAGTGATTCAATTATTTATGGTTTCACACACACACACCTTAGTGGTACAGGTGTTTCAGATTACGGAGATATCCTATTGATGCCAATGGATCATATAGCCTTTGATAATGGCTATGGCTTAGCAGCTGATAGTGGATATGGTTCTAGCTTTTCACATCAGGAAGAACATGCAGAAGCAGGATATTACCAAACCAAACTTTTAGATTACAATATTAAGGTAGAACTTACAGCTACATCACTTTGTGGATTCCATCATTACGAATTTTTAGACGACAATACACCAAATTATGTTTTGCTGGATTTACAGCATAGAGACCAATTAATTGACAGTGAGCTAGAGATTATTGATAATCGAATTATCCAAGGGAAAAGAATCTCCAAAGCATGGGCCAGAGAACAACATGTCTATTTCCACATGGCATTCAATCAGGATATCTTAAATTACAAATTCAATAAAGACTCTACAAAAATTGCTCTACAGTTTGAAGACAATCATTTATTAATTAAAACTGGCTTGTCAGCTGTAAGTAAACAAGGTGCAAAAAAGAATTTGGAGGCTGAAATTCCCCATTGGGAATTCGAAAAAACAAAACAGGAGACCCAAGACCTCTGGAATAAGGAACTTGGAAAAATTCAAATTGAAATGCCTCACGATAGCGATGAAGTTATTTTTTACACTGCACTTTACCACTCTTATTTAAACCCAAATCTGTTTGAGGATGTCAATGGAGATTTTCGAGGCACTGACTTAAAAGTGCACAATCATCAAGGGAGTTTTACCAATTACACCATATTCTCTTTGTGGGACACTTATAGAGCAACTCACCCATTATTTACTATCACCCAGCAAGAAAGAACCAAGGACTTTTTAAAAACCTTTCTATCCCATTATCAAACTGGAGGAAAACTACCCGTTTGGGAGCTTGCTGGTAATTATACAGGATGTATGATCGGATACCATTCCGTTCCTATTATTGTGGATGCTTATGTAAAAGGTATTGATGATTTCGATCAAAGACTAGCTCTTGAAGCCATGGTGTCAACAGCCAAAGCAGATGAATTGGGCAAAAAAGTTTATGCTGCAAATGGTTATGCAGCCAAGGATGAAGAACATGAATCTGTCTCTAAAACCCTAGAATATGCTTATGATGATTGGTGTATTGCTCAATTTGCGAAAACTTTAGGAGAAGAAGCCATTTACAAAGAGTTTATGCAAAGGGCTCAACATTACAAAAACATCTTTGATCCGAATCAGAAGTTTATGCGATCCAAAAGGAATCAACAGTTCTCATATCCTTTTGATCCCAAAGAAGTGAATTTCAATTTTACAGAAGCCAATTCTTGGCAATATAGCTTTTACGTACCGCAAGACATAGATGGTTTAATTGAACTGCATGGTGGAAAGGAAGCTTTTGAACATAAATTAGATTCTCTGTTTACTGTGAGCAATCAAACCTCTGGAAGACATCAAGTAGACATAACAGGATTGGTAGGTCAATATGCTCATGGCAACGAACCCAGTCATCATATGGCCTATTTGTATAATTATATTGATAAGCCATCTAAGACTCAAAAGATGGTGAGTTACCTCTTAAAAGAAATGTATAGCCAACAAGCTGATGGATTGATCGGCAATGAAGATTGTGGACAAATGTCTTCTTGGTATGTGTTGTCAGCATTAGGATTCTATCCAGTTACACCTGGAAGTGAAAATTATATAATTGGATCTCCTTTGGCCAAAGCTGCAAGAATCAATTTAGAAAACGGAAACACTTTTAGCATAGAAGTAAAACATACTGGCAGTGAGAATCTTTATATCCAAAAAGTTCATTTGAATGATAAGGAATACCATAAATCCTATCTCACACATCAAAGTATTATGGAAGGTGGTATTTTAAGTTTTGAAATGGGAGACCAAGAGAATGATAAATGGTTTACTCAAAATGCTAGAAGTGCTATTGAGGATCATATTATTAGTCCTGTACCTTACATCAAAAACAAAAATCAAATATTCAAAGATTCTATTCAGATCATACTCGCCCACCCTATGGAGAACGCTAGTATATTTTATTCTATCGATAAAAGAGACTTTCAAAATTATATTGAGCCCATTAATTTAAATAAAAGTGCAAACATTCGAATAAAAGCAAAGCTTCCTGAAGCAAGCGCTGAAAGTCCTGTGGTTGAAGCGAACTTTTACCAATTGGATCAAAAACGAAAAGTGATTTACAAACAACAATACAATCCTCAATATGCTGCAGGAGGTGAAACCGGATTAATAGATAACATCCGTGGCGGCAGTGACTTTAGAACTGGTTCCTGGCAGGGATTTCAAGGAGAGGACATTGAGATAATTGTTGAATTAGAAGGTGTAGAAGAAATTTCACACATCAACTCTGGTTATATTCAGGACATTAATTCCTGGATATGGATGCCCACTGAGGTCGCCTACTCCATTTCAGTCGATGGTATCAATTATACCCAATTAAAAATATTGAAAAATAAGCTAGTTCCAACTGATCAATATGGGGTATTCTTGCATGAATTTGACTTAGATTTTGAACCTAGGCAATGTAAATTTGTTAAACTAAATGCAAAACAATTTGGCACTATCCCAGATTGGCATCTGGGTAAAGGAGGAGAATCCTTTATTTTTATTGACGAGATTATGATACATTGATTCACAAGAATTAAAGCATGAAAACACCAAAATTATTCGCGCTTCTTTTGGCCCTTATCTTACCAATATTCGCTTTCTGTCAAGACTTTGATTACGAAGAAGAGGAAGAAGATTCTTCAAGAT
>JGI12316J15310_10000328_pt20 | contig 11318 bp, 10 predicted proteins | sample MarCyaLeptolynsp_FD_15310 | JGI IMG/M metagenome (IMG submission 15310)
AATGTCGATCTGCGACAGTCCGAGCAGCAAGCGGTCCAGCACGTCCCGCTTGCCGACGATGTGCGCGGCAACCTGCTGGCCCGTATAGATCCAGCGCCCGACCGCCATCGACCGCTGGGCGAAGTGGCCGAACTCGTGCCCGAGCACCGCCTTGAGCTCCGACAGCGTGAGCACGTTGACCAGGCCGAGCCCGATCACCAGGTTCTTGCGCGACGGGATCAGCAGGTTGAACAGCGACAGGTCGTAGAACACCGAAGCGTCCACGCGCGGGCTGAGAAAGACCTTGTGTGGCCGCGGAGCGCCCGTTTCGTCGGCGATGCGGTGGACGAACTCGAGCAGCGCCGGCTCGCTGTTTCCGACGTCGATCAGCTCGTCGTCACGACCGCGCCGAATGAAGAACAACGCCTTGCCGAGAAAGATCGCCAAGAACGCACACAGCAAGCCGGCGGCGGCGCCAGCGAGCGCGTGGCTGCCCCCCGCCAACGAAGCCCGCAGCAGGGTGAAACCTTTGTAGGCAAACCACCCGGTCAGGGCGACGTAGAGGAGAACGAACCCGAGCAGCGCGGCGACGGCGAGGTACGCTCGGTGCTTGTACTCGGGAGGGGCATCAGCCAAGCCAGCGGGCACGCTGGCCGGCCCTTGGGGGTAGGGGGCGGCCATTGTTCGATTGGGGGTTCGATTGGGGGTCCGCTCTTGTAGCCCGAAACGAACATGGGCGCATGCACTTTCGACGCGGCGTTTGTGGCAACACCGCGGCAACACCGTTCGCCAACGACGTTGCTCAGCGCCGTCGGCGACCGAGAGCCACGAGCGCCAGGCATGCCCAGCCCCATGCCGTCCCGGTCGGTGCACGGTCGGCGACCGACGCGGCACAACCACCGTTGGGATGCGGCGCGGTCGGGGTTGGTTCCGTCGGTGGCTGCTGAGCGGTCGGCGTGGGAGCCACCGGCTCGGGAGAGGGCGCGACGTCGTCCGATGGTGTCTCGACTGCGGGCGGACTCATCGTCTCCCGGACCGGATGCGGATGAGGCTCTTCACCCGGCCCGAGCTCCGTCAGGTCCTTCTTCGCGTTGTCGAGGAGCCGTGTCCTCGAGCACAGCGAGTCCCAAATCTTGTCCTTCGAGACCCACGTGTAGACGAGGTAGGGTTCGCCGGCTTTGTAGAATCGGCCGCACGAGTCGTCGGAGTCGTTGGTCCAGACCTCCGCGGTCGGCCCCGGGTCACCCTTGTAGACCTTGTGCACCTCGAACGGGACGCGCTGACGTTCCTCCACGAACTCGCCCTTCCCCGCGCGTCCCTCGAAGACGATGTCAGCCCGGGCAAGCGCCTGGTCGGGTGGCGGCGCCGGCTTGCAGTCGCAGGCCTGCGCCGTGCGAGCGCCCGCGACGATCCCCGGCCCAGCGAGCATCACGCACAGCACCGGCCGCATCAGCCCCATGCTCGAACGGACGAACGAGCCCGGGGCGAGATTCTACGAGTCGCGATTCATTCGGCGTCGAAGCTTGCCGAGGCCGACTCGGAAACATTGCCTTGGGCGTCGAGCAGCACCGCTGTGACCTCGTAGGTGCCGGCCGTGGGCGCGAGCACTGTGACCTGCAGGGTGACCGTCGCCTCCGTACGCCCATCGACCCCTACGATCGGCGTGGCCACCGTGCTCCGTGCTCCGGACGGCTCGCTCAGGGTCAGCTCGGCTTCGGTGACGTCACCGTCGGGATCGGTGAAATCGAGCGTACCCCGAAGCGTCGACGGCGATCCCGCCACGACATCCGTCGCGTCGAGCTCGAGGGCGTCGAGGCTCGGGGGCGTGCCGGCGTCTTCGGCGTCTTCACATCCGACGGCGACACAGAGGGCCAAGAGCAGACAAGGGGCATGACGACTCATACCCCCATGTGTCGCGAGCAAGCGAAGTTCTCGCTCAGTCTCCACAAACCCGCTGGGCATCGATCCCTGTCACGAAAGCGACGGCGCGTAGGTGCCCCACAAGCCGAGCACCACCGCGACGATGACAAACAAGACGATCAAGGCCGTAGGCACGACCGGTGACAGCTCAGTCCCGCGGTCACGGGGACGCACACCACGACGAAAGGCGACCAGCATGCGCACCGGCAGCACCAGCTGAACGAGCGCGCTGAGTCCGAGCACCGGCAGCAGCGGCGTGTCGCGTCCGATCACGATCGCGACGAGCACCACCACCAACACGCTTGCGGCGAGGTTGAGACCAACCGCCCAGACCCGGAGTCGCGACAGCCCCCACGCGCCCAAGAGCAGCAGACCGGCAGACACGAGCAGCGCAACCGGGTGTCCGCCTGCAGCGCCCGCTTCGGCGTAGGTGATCCCGAGCAGTGCGAGCAGCTGCGCATCGGAGACCGCGAGGATCATCGAAGCAAGCACGGTGCCGCGGAACGCGATCGGGTCGAAGGTCGATTCGGTGCCCGCCCGCGTGAGCCCCTGCCGACCCGCCGCGAGCAACGCGAAGCCGCATCCGACCGCGAGCAGCGACCCGGCGGCGGGCAGAGCCTCCGCCGGACCGCTCGCCCAGACCGTGGCAAGCACGAGATACGACCACCAGACCGCTCTCGCCGACAGCTGCCCCCCCAAATGCTCTCGATGGATCCACGCCGCCGAAAGCCCAAGGAGGATCACGGGCGTTGCGAGGGCGAACGACAGCCCGGTCTCGAGGGCGATGCCGATCGCTGCGTCCACGACCATCGTGAGCACGGCCAGTACGGCCCCGGCGGTGGCGAGCCAGCGATGGGCGCCATCGGGCCGCGCAACACGTTGGTTTTTCTCGGGCCAGCGCAGCGCGGCATCGATCGACGAGAACGGCGGCAAGCTCGGAGTCTCGCTCACGTCCTTCTGCGCATGCGCGAGTGCCTGCTCGAAGCTCATCGGTCCCCTCCCCCGTCGGCATCCAGCTCGGCCCGAACCTTGCGTTCGGCCGCGACGGCGCGGCGAGAAACCGCCTTGACCGACACGCCGAGGACCTCGGCACACTCCGCCAGCGGGCGCTGCTCGATCACCCGCAGCACGAACGCCTCGCGCTGACGATCCGGCAGTCGATCGACGGCCGCCCACAGGCGATCGGCGAGCCGCCGCGTGGCCAGAGCCTCCTCGGGCGTATCGGGCCGCTCGCGCGCCGCGGGATCGAAGCGCCTGCGGAGCTCACCTCGCCGACGCTCGCGACGTCGCTGGTTTCGCACGACGTTGACCGCGATCCCCCGCAGCCACGCCGCGAGCGGCATCCGCCCTTCGTAGGCCTCGATCCGCGTAAACGCGATCACGAAGACCTCCTGCACGAGGTCCTCGACGCTGCCCGGAAGGCATGCCAGAGCCTGGACCGTGCGCGCGATGCTCGGGCCGTGCTCGGCAAAGGCGGCCTGCATCGCCGCGCGGTCGCCCCCACGGAGCTTCCGCGCCAGCACAGCTGTGGCCTCTTGCTCGCGAACGATCGCGGACACCTCGAATACGATGTGCCACGAGCCGGGCGAATTCTCGCCACCGGCTTTGTGATGTGCCTCTCAGTCGCGCAGGAGAGCGCTGCGGGTGGATTCGAGCTCGGAGAGCGCGTTGCGAACGTCCACGACCTGGTTGACGAGCAGGATGCGGGGATCGAGGACCATCATCAGCGTCGTGCTGACGGGGTGCAAAAGCCGGTCGCTCCAGCCCGGTTCCTCGTGCTCTGGGATCGGCGCGGCGGCGTCACGCGCCAACGCCATCACAGGGTCGTAGGCGGCATCGATCTGCGCGGCGGCATGCTGCTCGTCGTACAGCCAGCGTGGCGGCCACAGGCCGTCGCCGAACATCTCGGACCCTTCCGCCTGTTGAATGTGCGCGAGAGCGTCCCGTGCGTAGAGGTACTCCCCCACGACCATCTGCTCGAGAATCTCGCCGTCGAGGTCGATCGACTCGAGCGCGCCTCGGTAGGCATCCATCACCGCGGGTGAAACCTCGGCGCCTTCGTCGACCCGGTGGTGCAGCAGGGCGGCCAGCGCCAACGAGGTCTCGAGCATCTCCACGGAAACGCGCGCCCCCATTGGCCCCCGCGCGCTCCGGAGATAACGCCCCGCCCGCTCGATCAACACCGTCGCCATCTCGAAGCCGGTCTCCACATCTCCGCGAGCCGCTCGCCACAGTGCGTCCGCAACCGCGACGCGATGGAGCTGAAACATCTGAAACTGGCGGCAGTCGTTCCCGATCGTCGGCGGGCACGCATCGGCGAACGTCGGAGCGTCGGTGCTCCGATACCAAACCGCGAGGGCCCTCGCGCCGACGCGAGATTCGATGAGCTGGTGCAGCGCCGGCTTCAGCTCCGCCAAGTCCTCCCACAGCTGGGCGGGCGGGTCCTCGTCGAGCATCGCGACCAGCGTCTCGACGTCGTCGGGCAGCGTGGGGATCTCGAGTCCCCTGAGCAGCCGGTCCTGGAGCAGCTGCCAGCCGTTGTCCTTCTCCGGCGGCAGCGCGGGGAGGTCCTCCGCCGTCCACACCGGTGGACCCGCCGGCTCGGAGGCGCGGCACTGATACGCGCAAGTCCCGAGCAGGGCGATGCCCAGCACCCCGACCACCAGTCTGCGCCGCGATGCCATGGGACGTCAGACTCCGGAAGCGGCGCCGGTATTCCGCCCGGGGACCAGCAACCCGTTGACGAGCGACTCACGCACGAACTGGAGCACAGCCCCCTCGACCTCTGCCGGCGCAACGCCGCACAGCTCGGCGTACTGCGCGACGACTTCGGCGACTTCCGCCTCGTCGGCGAACCGCTCCACGAGCGCTGCCGCGGCGTCGCTGAGCTCCTGATCGGTCGTCCGGCCCTCGTCGAAGCGCAGTCGGTAGCGCACCGCCTCGCGGTCCTGCAGCCGCCGCTCTTGCCCGAGCCATGCCGCCGCGCAGGCGCGCAGGCGCAGCTTGGGCAGCGCGGGGCTCATGGCGAGCTCGACGCCGCGACGCAATGCATCGAGCTCACTGGCCGCGTAGAGCTTGGCGCGCGGAGTATCGACGCCAGCAATGAAGCCGGACGCTCCCGCATCGACCCGTCGAATCTCCAGCAAGACGTGGCGCATCGCATCGATGCCGAGCAACGCCAGATGAGCGCGGTAGGACGCAGCCGCTCGAGCGTAGTCCGGGCCCAGCTCGCCGTGGGCCGTGCTCGCGTAGCCGACCGCCTGTTGGTCTGCCGACAATCCCGGGGCGACGACCGCCGTGACCTGCAGCCCCTTGCCGCCGAGTCGTGCCCGCAAGATCGCCAGGGGATGCTCTCCACCGGCCGGCGCCGCGTCGAAGAGTACGACCGCGCGCCCGCCCGCGGCCAACACGTCCGGCAGTGCGTCGATGATCGACCAGGCCAGCTCGTCGCCCCGTTCGCCGCCGTGCAGGTAGGTCGTCGCGGCGATCGAAGGGGGACGCGGCACGAACGGCGGCTGCGCAACCACCAAGTCGAAGCGCTGCCCGGCGACCGGATCGAGTCGATCGCCGACCACGAAAGTCGCGTCGGACAGACCATTGATCCGCGCGTTGAAGCGCCCGTAGTCGGCCGCTCGCGGATCGATGTCGGTACCGACCACCGTGCTCGCCCCGGCCCGAGCGGCCGCGAGTGCCAGCGAGCCCGCCCCGCACCCGACGTCGAGCACGGAGGCTCCGGCCTGGACCTGCACGGCGCGCCACAGCTCTAGCGTCGTCGCCCCCGGACCCATCACGGGATCGAAGCGCGCCGCGACCTCATCACTCGCGATGATCAGTCCGGCAAAAGGCATCAGGCGCAGCCGAGAGACCACGCCATCGCGTTCGCGCAGCAGCACGCCGGCCTCGGTCAGGGCCGTCAGCGTCGCTTCCCCGATGAGCCTGCGGACTTCCGACTCGCCGACGTGGTCCCGATACGCGAACAGGCGCGCCCACGCTGCCGCCGGCTCTTCACGCCCGCGCAGCCATTGGTGCACCAACGGCAGGCGAATCGGATCGAGCAGCCCCGGTGCAACCGCCTCCGCCTCCCCGATGATCGCCTCGGAGAAACCCGCGCTTTGCATCGCCTCACGCAGCCGGGCGACGACAGTCGGCGACAGCGACAGCAAAGCCTCGAGGTTGGGGCGCGGATCCACGAGTGCGTTGTATCAGGCCTCGCGCTTGATCAAGTCGAGCGCGAGCGCGGCTATGGTCGACGCTACATACCGGTGGTGCCCGTGCTGCCGCCGCCGCTCGACGTTCCGCCGTCGTCGGTCGTCGTTCCGCCGTCGTCGGTCGTCGTCCCGCCGTCGTCGGTGGTGTCGTCTCCGGCGGTGGTCTCGTCGGCGCCGGTGTCGTCCGTGCCACCGGTGTCGGTGCCCGAGTCCGCGCCGCCCGTGCACGCCGCGATCGACGTGGAGTCGATGAAGAAGTTGGTCAGTCCATCGCCGCTGACGTCGGCCGAGAAGGTAACCAGGTGGTCTTCGCCGTCGGCGTACTCGGTGATGTCGATGACCACGCCGGTGTAGCTGCCGTAGTCGCCCATCTGCGTGTCGTCGGCCGTGAAGACCTCGGTCTCGTCGATGGTCACCGAGACGACATCGGTGCCGGAGCCGCCCGACGCATTGATCCAAAATGCGAACTGCAGCTCGGCCGAGTCGGCGGTGATGTTGAAGCTCTGGCTGACGGAGGCCATCTCCGGCTCCTCCACGCCGCCGAACCACACCCACCAGTCGCCCTCATGCGGCGCGGCTCCGGGGTCCTCGGTGCAGCCGGCGTCACAGATCGGGGTGCCGAAGACCGCCGACATCTCCATCCAGTTCTCGCTGGGGGTTCCGCCCTCGAAACCCGGATCGAGCAGGACGTTTTCGCCGCACGGCGTGGGCACCTCGCCGCCGCCCGTGTCGTCGTCATCGTCGTCGTCGTCGTCATCGTCATCATCGTCGTCGTCGCCCGGGTTGCCGGTGACGCCGGGACCAGGACCGCCATCCTCGCCGCCGTCGGTTTCGCCCCCCTCGTCGTCGCTCGAGGTGATGATGCAGCCCGCCGAGAGCGGCACGGCCAAGAGCAGACTAAGCGAGGATCGAAGCAAGGACTTGGCGTAGGTCATGAGCCCGCAATTGTGACACAGATGCCGCGCTCAGGCGGGCATCCGTCCCTTCACGGGTCGCCCGAACCGCCCAATGCATCCAGGAACGCATCGACTTCGGCAACGCGCTCGACGTTCTCGTCCTCCTCCCACACGGTGCGCGCCCGCGTGGCAAGCGCCCGAGCACGTTCCGGCTCCAGTGCGGATGCGTGCAGGGTGCGGGCAAGCGCGAACCATGCCGCCGCAGCCAACGTGGGATCGCCCGGGGTCTTCTCGAACCGCTCGAGCGCCAGCTCCAGCTGCTTGCGGGCGTGCTCGAGATCACCAGCCGCCAGCTTGGCCCCGCCCAGCTTGGTGCGGGCGCGCCCTTCCTCGCGCTCGCCGGCCATCGTCACCGCACGCTGGTAGGCCTTCGTCGCCTCGGCACTCTCATTGAGGTCGGTCCGCGCATCGCCGATGCCGACCCACACGCTGGCCAGCCGCGCGTCGTCTTCACCCCAGGCCTCGGAGGCGATCCTCATGGCTGACTCGTAGGCCTCCAGCGCGGCTTTGGGGCGCCCGAGCTCGAGGAGCGCCGCCCCGACGTTGCTGTCCACAACCGCGACCTCGGAGTGCTGCTCGCCGTACGCCTCCACCAACAACGACCGGGCGTGCCGAAAATCCCCCAAAGCGGCCTCGGGATCACCGGTCATCGACCGGGCCTCGCCGCGGGTCGTCCACGCCGCCGCCATGACCAGACCGAGCCCGGCCTGCCCCCCTTTGCCGAGAATCTCGATCGCGCTGCTGGCATCTGCGAGCGCGGTCTCGCCTTCCCCGAGGTCGAGGGCCACAATCGCGAGGTTGACCTTCGTCATGCCGAGCTCGGGATGATCGGGTCCGTAGGCGTCGGTCATGATCTGGACATTGCGCTGAAAAATCTCGCGAGCTTGGTGGTACTTGCCCCGCGCGCGCAAGATCGCAGCGACGTTGTTTTGAATCTCGGCAACTGCGGGGTGCCCCTCGCCGACGCGATCGATCTGGCGCTTGGCGGCGCGGGCCAGCCGTTCGCCGCCTTCGTCGAGTCGACCGCTGCTGACCAGCAGCGCACCGTAGTCGTTGTCGACCGAGATCAACATCTCGAGGCGCTCGTGGTCGCCTTCGGCGATCCGGTCCAGCCACTGCGCCGCCTCCGACATCGCCGCTTCCGCCTCCTTCAGCCGTCCCGCGCTCATCAGGATCATGCCGAGCGTGCGCAGTCGATTCGACTCGATCGCCGCATCGTGCTGCGACCGCAGCGCCCACGCCTTTGCGTGCTCGACGAGCTGCTCGCCTTCCTCGACCTTGCCGAAGCGATAGCCCTCGATCCACGCCGTATGGATGAACAGGCGCGCCGCGAGGTCCGGGAGCGCTTCGGTCTCCGCGATCTGGCTGCCTTCGCGATACACCTTCGACGCGCGCTCGAGATCCGTGGTTCGTTCGAGCATCGTCCCCAGCTCGAGCCTGGTGATCGCTCGCAGATACGCGATGCCCGACTCGTCCGCCTGCTCGACGAGCCGCTCCGCCGCCGCCACGCCGCCCTCGCCACGCCCGACCAGGCGCGAGGTCTCGAGCTCGTCCAAGCCGGCCCCGATCGCAAGCACGATCTCGCGCTGCGAGGGCTTGCCGATTGCCTCGGGGTCGTCGAGGCAGTCTCCGGGCGGGGGCAGAAGCTGTACGAGATCGACGGCACCGCGCAGGGCGACTGCGTCGGGGTCGCGCAGCGAGTCGACAAAGGTCGCTGCACGCCGCTGATCGCGGTCCAGGCACAGATGCACGCGATCGAGCCCGCCGTCGTCGAGTGTTCCCGCCTGCCGAGCCTCGCACGCCGAATCGCGAGCACTCATCCATGCTCCCGACCACGCGTCGAGTCGCGCGCCCACCAACTTCGACGTGTCCTCCGCGAACGACTCGGAGCGCGCCGCCAGCTGCCCGACGACCTCTGCCCGTGAGGGAATGGGATCCGTCGTGCCGCACGGCGCGGGGGAGCTCGACGAACCGATCCAGGCCAGCGCCGCGATGCCGGCCACGGCGCCTGCAACGAGCATGCGCTGGCGCGCTCGCCCGGACAGGGCAGCCTCGAGCTCGCCCAGCAGTGGCGCCAACGAATCGTGACGTCGCGCCGGATCCTGATGGCGCCCACGTTCGATGGCTCGCCACACGCTCGCCGGCGGCGTGTCGACGAGCGGGGGGAGCTTCGCCCGCACCACGCCATCGGGAAGCCGGCCCGCGAGTGCCTCGTGCAGCGAGACGCAAAAGGCGTACTGGTCGGCGGCCGGCGTGATCCCATCGCCCGTGCTGCGCTGCTCGGGAGCCATATACGCCGGGGTGCCCACGCTCGCGCCCGTCTTGGTCAGCGCTTCGCCGAACGACGAATCTTCCGACGCCTCGTGAGCCTCTCCGACGCCGTCCGTGCTCGAGCCGGCCTGCGCGGCGAGGCCGAAGTCGACCACGACCACTCGCTCTTCGCTGTCGAGCATCACGTTGCTCGGCTTGAAGTCGCGATGCACGAGGTCGTGCTGGTGCGCCGCCAGCAGCCCGCGCCCCGCCGCAACCCAGCGGGAGACGACCTGCTTCCACGACCGCGGCTGCGCCCGTCGCCAGTCGTCGAGCGTGCCGCCGTCGAGTCGCTCCATCGCGATGAAGACCCGGCCGCGCCAGGTCCCGACGTCGAACACGCGAACGACGTGGGGGTCGTGAACCCGCGCCAGCGCCTTGGCCTCACGGGACAGACGCGCCTGCGCTCGCTTGGGGTGGGAGAGCAGAGAGGGATCCACGAGCTTGATCGCGACGTCGCGCCGCAGCTCCGGGTCCCACGCTTCGCAGACCACTCCGCTCGCCCCACGGCCGAGGGGAGGCCCCAGCTCGTAGCGCCCGACCCGAGTCCCGGGAGCCGGTACACCACCAGTGGGCTGCCCCGCGTCGTCGTGCTCCTCCTCGGCTCCTCGAGCCGATCCCTGACGCGCGAGCAGTGCAACCACCGCGAGCCACTCGGGCTGCTCGTCCAGGGCGGCCTCGACCGCTTTGCGCTCCGATTGCGATAGCTCACCGCGAACGTAGGCGGCAACACGCTGCTCATCGAGGACGGTGGAGGGCACGGTGGGGCTCCGAGACTTCTTCGGGGACTGAGAGTATGGCCCGGTCCCGGGAGACGGCTATCATGACGGACGTCGCGAATGGAGATGCTCAGTCCATCGGTGCGAGGGTTTGCGGAGTCGCGAAAGTCTCCGCCGCCGCCCGAAACGGCGGTTGCGCTGGACAAGGCGGCCGCCAGCCTGGAGCCATCGCTGAGCGATGAGGACGCGGCTGCGTTTGGAGCGGAGGTCGCCCGCTGCCTCGAGGATCACGAAGACGCCGAGCTGGCCGAAGCGGTGGACGGGCTCCACGCGGATGACTTGTGGCTCGCCTACCGGGCCCGCACCGGACAGGCCGCGGCCGTTGCGGAGCTCGAGCGTCGCTGCATCGACCCGCTCGGTCCGACGATCGGTCGGGTCGATGCCTCGCCGTCGTTCGTCGACGAGGTGCGGCAGCGGGTGCGCGCCAAGCTCTTGGTCGCCGAGCCCGGCAAGACCCCCAAGCTCGATCGGTACCGGGGACGAGGTGACCTCGCCACTTGGATCCGGGTGGTTGCGGCCCGCGAAGCGCTGTCGGCTGCGCGAAGCGACCGACACCGCGCAGATGCCGACGACGACCTGCTAGCGCTCGAGGCCTCCACGACCGGGCCGGAGCTCGGCGCGGTCAAGGCCCAATACCGCGAGGCATTCGCGGCTGCGTTTCGCGAGGCCATCTTGTCGCTCGACCCGCAGCAGCGCAACGTTCTGCGGCTGCACTACCTGCACGGGCTCACGGTGGACGACCTCGCGAAGCTGCTCGGCGTTCACCGGTCCAACGCAGCGCGCCGCGTCGCCAAGATCCGCTCGGAGTTGCTCACGGCGACCCGCCGGAGGTTGCAGGCGTCGCTGCGGATGGGTCATCGCGACTTCGACGATCTGATGGAGCTGATCGCCAGTCGGATCGACGTGAGCATCGAGCGGCATCTCGGCGACTGACGGACGTCAGTCCTGCACGCAGTAGTCGAGACTCGCGTTGCCGACCGGCTCACAGCTCCAGAAGCTGGGACAGTCTGCGAAGCTCTCGCACGGCTTGCTGCAGTAGCCGAACTGAACGTCGCCTTCGACGATGCACGCCTCGAACTGGCAGTCGGAATTCTCGGTGCACTGCGTGCCTACGTCGTCTTGGTCGTCGTCGTCATCGTCGTCATCGGGGAAGTCGTCGTCGTCGT
>JGI12316J15310_10000048_pt24 | contig 11311 bp, 14 predicted proteins | sample MarCyaLeptolynsp_FD_15310 | JGI IMG/M metagenome (IMG submission 15310)
CGCGCGAGCCGGGCGATGCTCTCCAACGGCCGCGGCGAGTTCAGCGGCACCTCGACAATGGCGAAACCGGCCTCGTGGAGCGCCTCGGCGACGGCGACGACCGCCTCCGGCTCGATCCCGCGCAGGATCGCGACCAGCGGGCAGCGCTGCAGATAGGTCCGCAGGTCCGTCACGCGCCATCTCCCCGCAGGCGCGCGGCGATCAGGTGCAGGCCGCGGGCGGCGGCACCCGGCGGCACCGCCCTGCCCCGGCTTCCGACGATGGCAAGGGCCTTCAGATACAGCGTCACAATGTCCTCCTCGCCGATCAGGTGCACCTCGCCCGATGGGCCGGCGGCACGGATCTCGTGACCGATCACCAGGCCCGACAGGAACGCTCCCGCCGTCTCCGGCGTGAGATCCCCCATCAGCCCGGCGGCCCGCACCCCGAACAGGTGATGCAGCAGACCGCCGGTGGCGCCGGACCGGGCGACGCCGTCCCGGAACGCTTCATCGTCCCAGGCGGCATGCTCGATGGCACGGCCGAGGATGGTGTGGCGCCGCACGGTGTCGAACACCTCGCCGGTCATGTGGGTCGAGAAGCCCGTGACCCGCCGGCCCTCGACCGTCGCCCACTTCGAATGGGTGCCGGGCAGGCACAGGACGGCGCGGTCGCCGCCGATGCTGTCGGCGGCACCAAGGATCTGCACCTCCTCGCCCCGCATGACATCGGGCACCCCGTCGGCGCCGCGGGTCGAGAGTCCCGGGGCCAGATGCAGCACCCGCCCGCGCTCCATCGTCAGCGGCGAGAGCGCGTCGGCGATGTCGTCAACCGAGACCGGGCATTCCAGGTACGGGGTCTCCCGCCAACCCTGGCGGCTCGCGATCATGCCGGAAAGCACCACAGGGACCACCGGTACGGCGTCCAGCCAGTCGCCGACCAACGCCTCGAACGCGTCTTCAAACGCGCCGTCGTCGATCGCCATGATCCCCGCGGCGGCGCGGCGGCCCTCCAGGATCTCACCATCCGCCGTCAGCCTGTAGGCCCGGAACGAACTGGTGCCCCAGTCGGCGACGATGGCGGCGGTCTCCTCGGCGTCGGGCGGCGACGTCATTGAAACGGCGTGAGGCAGGTTTGGCGCCAGGCGAGGTCGCGGGCCTCGTACCAGGCGGCCATGCCGGGTGGCAGTTCGGGCATGGCACTCGGATCGGAGATGTCGATCCACAGCAGATAGCCGTAGATCACGGAGTCCGCGAAGCCCGGCGTCGTGCCGGAGAAGAACGGGCCACGCTCGAGCCGCGTGGCGAGCCGGCCAACCGTGAAGGCGAGATCAAGTTCGAAGGTGGAGCGATGGGCGACGAGCTCGGCGAAGGTCATGCCGAAGCGCTCTTCCCGCGTGCGGCGGAAATAGTCTCGGTCCTCCGGGCACAGGCGCTCGACGAACCAGGGCGCGATCACCTTGCCGGCGCGCATGCCGACCTCGCTCTCGACCGCGTCAATGTTGAAGTGCTTGTCGGTGTCGCCGAACACCACCCGATCCGGGTCAACGGCGTCGAGATGACGGACGACCGCGGCGGAGCTGATCAGCCTGGTCTCGCCATCGACCATGGCTGGGCAGTTGCGCGAGCCGGTCTCGGCCTCGAGCCGGTCGACATCCACCATCCGCATGGGCACGCGCGGGCAGTCCATCTGCTTCAGGAACAGCGCGATGCGAACCCGGTAGCCGATCGGACTGGGGCAGAGGTTGTCGGCACCGAGACGCTCGTAGAGGATCACGGATCGGCCCCCACCCGGACCAGCGCCTTGCCGGTGTTCTGACCCGACAGCAACCGGACCAGGGCGGTCGCGGCGTTGTCGAGGCCGACGGTCACGTCCTCGCGGTACTTGATGTGGCCGGCGCGGTACCAGGCGGCGAGTTCCTCGACGATGGTCTGGAACCGGTCGTAGTGGTCGAGGATCAGGAACCCCTGCATGCGCGCGCGCTTGACCAGCAGCTGGCGGTTGGGCCGCGGTCCCGTGGGCAGCGGAAACGACGGCATGCCGATGGTGCCGCAGATCGCGATGCGCGCGCCGGTGTTGATGCGGTCGAGCACCGCGTCGAACTGAGCGGCGCCGACATTGTCGAAGAAACAGTCGACACCATCCGGTGCCGCGTCGTCCAGCGCCGGCCCGATGTCCTCCACTGCCTTGTAGTCGATGGCGGCGTCGTATCCGAATGTGTCGAGACAGGCGCGCACCTTGTCCGGCCCGCCGGTGACGCCGACGGCGCGCGCGCCCTTCACCTTGGCGATCTGGCCGACCATGGAGCCAACCGCGCCGGCGGCGGTGGTGACGACCACGGTGTCGCCCCGCTTGACCTGGCAGACATCGACCAGTCCGACATAGGCCGTCGCCCCGTTCATGCCGAGCACGTGCAGGGCGGTGGAGATCGGCGCGGCGTCCGGGTCGACGATCCGGTCGATGTCGCTGCCGTCCGACACCGCGAACCGGCGCCAGCCCTGACGGCCCTGCACGATGGTTCCGACCGGGTATCCGGGGTGACGGGACTCCACGACCTCGCCGACCGTGAAGCCGGTCATCGGCGCGCCGATCGGCACCGGCTCGCTGTAGTTCGGGGCGTCGGCGATCCAGCCGCGCATCGCCGGCTCCAGCGACAGCCAGACGACGCGGACCAGGAACTGGCCGTCGGCGATGCGCGGCATTTCGGCGGCGACCGCCTCGAAGAGCTCCGTCCGCACGCCCGGATCCGGACGGCCACGGAGCACCACGTGCTGATTCTCGTCGCTCATGCCCGTAACCCCCCAGCTTGACACTCCACGGGCCGCTTGCGACGCTCGCGCTCGCATTTCGATCGCTGCCGGCCCGTGCGCCGACGCCCTCGATTCAACCACATCGCAAGACCACGGGAAACCCAGGGGGAAACCACCATGAAGCTGCTGCGCTATGGCCCGAGCGGGCAGGAGAAGCCGGGCGTGCTCGACGCCGCCGGCGGCATCCGCGATCTTTCCGGTGTCGTCGACGACATCTCCGCCGCCTCGATCGCCGCGGGCGCGCTCGACACCATCGCCGGCACCGACGTGGAAGGCCTGCCGGCCGTCGCCGGCGACCCGCGCATCGGCGCCTGCGTCGGCGCCCCGGGCAAGGTCGTGTGCATCGGGCTGAACTACTCCGACCACGCCGCCGAGACCGGCGCCGAACCGCCGAAGGAGCCGATCGTCTTCATGAAGGCGGTCAGCGCGGTGCAGGGCCCGAACGACGTCGTCCGCATGCCGCGCGGCTCGAAGAAGTCGGACTGGGAGGTCGAGCTCGGCGTGATCATCGGCAAGCACGCCAAGTATGTCGACGAGGCCGACGCGCTCGACTACGTCGCCGGCTACTGCGTCGCCAACGACGTCTCCGAGCGCGAGTTCCAGGCCGAGCGCGGCGGCCAGTGGACCAAGGGCAAGTCCTGCGACACCTTCGGCCCGATCGGCCCCTGGCTGGTCACCGCCGACGAGGTCGGCGACCCGCAGGACCTGGACATGTTCCTGGACGTGAACGGCAAGCGGTTCCAGACCGGCAACACCAAGACCATGATCTTCTCGGTCGCCCACATCGTGCACTATCTCAGCCAGATGTTCTCGCTGATGCCGGGCGACGTGATCATGACCGGCACACCGCCGGGCGTGGGCCTGGGCGTCAAGCCGGAGCCGGTGTTCCTGAAGGACGGCGATGAGATGTATCTCGGCATCGCCGGCCTCGGCGAGCAGCGCCAGAAAGTCGCGGCCGACTGACCATGCCGAGGCTCGCGCTGACGGTCGACACCGTCCTGCCCCGGGACCGCGACGCCGCGGTCCTGGTCGGCCGCGTGTGGCGTCCGGATGTGGACGGACCGTCGCCGGTCGTGCTGCGTGGCGATGACGTCGTCGACATCTCGGCCACGATGGCCTCCAGTTCCGAGCTGATGAACGCCGACGATCCTCTTGCGCTCGCCCGCGATGCGTCGGGGGAGACCGTGGGAACGGTCGCCGACATCCTGGCGAACACGCCGGTCGACGGGCGGAACGCCGCCCGGCCCTGGTTCCTCAGCCCGGTCGACCTGCAGGCGGTCAAGGCCTGCGGCGTCACTTTCGCCGAAAGCATGCTCGAGCGGGTGATCGAAGAGAAGGCCAAGGGCGATGCGTCGGCGGCGGATGCGATCCGTGGTGAGATCGCCATCAGCATCGGCACCGACCTGTCGAAGATCACGCCAGGCTCCGACGAAGCCGAGGCCCTGAAGGCGGCCCTGATCGAACGGGGCATGTGGTCCCAGTATCTCGAGGTCGGCATTGGTCCCTATGCCGAGGTCTTCACCAAGGCGCCCGCGATGGCGTCGGTCGGGGTTGGCGCCGATGTCGGCCTGCACCCGATCTCGAGCTGGAACAACCCGGAGCCGGAAATCACCCTGGTGGTCAGCGCCGCCGGAACGATCGTCGGCGCCACGCTCGGCAACGACGTCAACCTGCGCGACGTCGAGGGCCGCAGCGCCCTGCTGCTCGGCAAGGCCAAGGACAACAACGGCTCGGCCGCCGTCGGCCCGTTCATCCGACTGTTCGACGACGGTTTCACCCTGGACGACGTGCGCGGCGCCGAGCTCGACCTCACCGTCGAGGGCGACGACCAGTTCGTCCTTCGGGGCCACTCGTCGATGCGCAAGATCAGCCGCGACATCGCCGACCTGGTGGCGCAGACCATCGGCCCGACCCATCAGTATCCCGACGGTGTCGTCCTGATGACCGGCACCCTGTTCGCCCCGACCCAGGACCGCGACGCGCCGGGCCAGGGCTTCACCCATCACGACGGCGACATCGTGTCGATCTCGACGCCGCGGCTCGGCGCGCTGATCAACCGGGTCGGGCGCAGCGACGCCATCGCGCCCTGGACCTTCGGCGCCGGCGCCCTGATGCGCAATCTCGCCAAACGCGGCCTGATCTGAGGAGAGCACCCATGGTCACCCATGATTTCAGCGGCCAGAGCGCCGTCGTCACCGGCGGGGCGCGCGGTATCGGCCTCGCCGTCGCCAAGCGCCTCAGCGACAGCGGCGCGTCGGTCAGCCTGTGGGACGCCGATTCCGACAAGCTGGCGGAGGTGGCGCCGGGATTCCCGGACGGACGGATCCATACCGCCGCCGTCGACGTCACCGACGACGCCTCGGTCGACCGCGCCGCCGCCGAGGTCGAGCGTGAGTTCGGCCGCATCGACATCCTGGTCGCCTCCGCCGGGATCGCCGGGCCGAACCACACGGTGTGGGAGTACCCGGTCGACGCCTGGAAGCGGGTGATCGATATCGACCTGACCGGCGTGTTCCTGTGCAACCGCGCGGTCGTCCCCTACATGCGGGCCCGGAACTACGGGCGCATCGTCAACATCGCCTCGATCGCCGGCAAGGAGGGCAACCCCAACGCCTCGCCCTACTCGGCTGCCAAGGCCGGGGTGATCGGCCTGACGAAGTCGCTCGGCAAGGAGTTGGCCGACACCCCGATCACGGTGAACTGCATCACCCCGGCGGCGGTGAGGACCGAAATCTTCGATCAGATCACGCAGGCGCATATCGACTTCATGCTGTCCAAGATCCCGATGGGCCGCTTCGGTCAGGTCGAGGAGATCGCCAACCTGGTCGCCTGGCTGTCGTCGCAGGAATGCTCGTTCTCCACCGGTGCCGTGTTCGACTGCTCCGGCGGCCGCGCCACCTACTGACGACCCGGACGGGGCATGCGGGACACGCTCTACCCGGATCTCTCGGGGCGTACCGTCTTCGTCACCGGCGGCGCTTCGGGGATCGGGTCGGCCATCGTCACCCGGTTCTGCGCCCAGGGCGCCAATGTCGGCTTCGTCGACATTGCCGACCGTGAGGCGGAAGGGCTGATCGAGAAAATCAAGAAGGCCGGCCATCACCCGCCGATCTTCGTCGAGGCTGACGTCCGCGACCTGGCCGCGCTGATGCGCGCGCTCAAGGCGGTGCGTAAGCGCTTCGGGGCGATCAGCATCCTGGTCAACAACGCCGCCAAGGACGACCGTCACACCCTGGAGCACGTCACGCCGGACTACTGGAACGACCGCTTCGACCTGCTGGTGCGCCCGATGTTCTTCGCGGCCCAGGCCGTCGTCGCCGACATGCGCACCCGCGCCGGCGGCTCGATCGTCAACCTGGGCGCCGCCGACCGGCCGCTGAACAGCAGCCGGGCCGCCTATGACGCCGCCAAGGCCGCGGTGCACGGCCTGACCAAGGCGCTGTCCCACGAGCTCGGCCAGCATGCGATCCGCGTGAACACGGTCTCGCCCGGCTGGGTGCTGACCGACCGCCAGCGCGAGCTCTGGCTGACGGAAAACGCGGCGGCGGAACTGAAGACCCGCCAGGCCATGCGGCGGGAGATCACCCCCGTGGACGTCGCCAACGCGGTGGTGTTCCTGGCCTCGCTGGAGGCGGAAATGATCACCGGGCAGGAAATCGTGGTGGACGGGGGGTACCGGTAGGGCGCCGGCCCTCACTCCGCCGGATGGCTCGCCGCGCGGCGGCCGAAGCCGAGGGTCCAGTCCACCTCGTTGCCGGCCTCCGGGTTGGCCGGCACCAGGCGGGCGAGGAACAGGCTGACGCAGGCCATCGCCGCGCCCACCAGGAACACCGCCGCCGGCGACACCAGCCACAGCAGCCCGAAGGTCACCGGGATGAAGACCGCCGCGATGTGGTTGATGGTGAAGGACACCCCGGCCGTCGGCGCGATCTCGGCCGGGTCGGCGATCTTCTGGAAGTAGGTTTTCATGGCGATCGCGATCGCGAAGAACGCGTGGTCGATCACGTAGAGCGCGCCCGCCAGCCAGACATTGGTGACGAAGGCGTAGGTCGTGAACACCAGGATCAGGCCGACATACTCCACCGTCAGGGCGGTGCGTTCGCCGAAGCGAACGATCAGTTTGCCGATCTTCGGCGCCAGCAGCATATTGATGGCGCCGTTGACGAAGAACAGCGCCGCCACCTCGTGCACGTCGTAGCCGAAGCGCTCGACCATCAGGAAGCCGGCGAAGACGGTGAAGATCTGCCGCCGCGCCCCGCCCATGAAGGTGAGCGCGTAGTACAGCCAGTAGCGCTTGCGCAGCACCATGCGCTTGGTCTGCGGCACGCCCTCGCGAAACGCCGGATAGGCCAGGAACAGGAAGCCAAGCACCACCAGCGTCAGGTAGCCGGCGATCAGGAACACCGTGGTGAACGACAGGTCGAACGTCTTCCAGCCGACGAAGATCAGCCCGTAGGCCACCAACTGGGCGGCGGCGCCGACCGCGATGATCTTGCCCATGCTCGCCGCCGCGGTCGCCTTCGGCAGCCATTGCAGCGACAGCGACTGCGCCGCCGTCTCGTAGTAGTGGAAGCCGACCGACATCACGAAGGTGGTCACGTAGAAGCCCCAGGCGCTCGGGAAGTAGCCGGTCGCCGCCACGCCGATCCCGAGGAACAGCAGCGACAGGTAGGCCAGCGTCTGCTCGCGCATCAACAGCAGCAGATAGACCGCCAGGAACGACAGGAAGCCGGGGATCTCGCGGATCGACTGCTGGATGCCGATCTCGCGGCCGGTGAAGTCGAGCTCGTGGACCGCGAAGTTGTTCATCAGGTTCCACCACGCCGCGAAGGACAGCTGCATGGCGGCCGCCATGATCATCAGCATCACCGCGGGCGCGCGCCATCCGGTCGCGGTCTTCGGATCGGATGAGGCGGTCAGGTACGACATGCGGGCTCGGCGGCGAAGGGCGGGTCGGCTTCGTGGTACCCCGCGACCGGCGATACGTGTTATCGTTATTTCGTCAATGGATGTGGATGACTCGCCAAATGATCCATCCGGACGTCTTTGTCCATCAGCCCGATGATCATCCCGCCCCGGTGATCGCCTTCGCCGGCGACCAGCAGACCGGCACCGGCAGGCCGGCGCACAGCCACCGGCGTCACCAGCTGTTCCACATCGTCTCCGGATCGGTGACCGTGACGACCGCGCATGGCAGCTTCGTCGTGCCGCCGGAACGCGCGCTGTGGATGCCATCCGGCGTCACCCACGCCGCCGTCTATCATCAGTCCTGCTCGCTCCGGTACCTGTACTTCCGTCCGGACGTCGTGCCGGACCTGCCGGTCCGACCGTCGGTCATCCGTATCTCCCCGTTGCTGCGCGAGCTGATACTCGCCTTCATGGCCTATCCCCATGGACCGGTGTCCGACGGGCCGGCGGGCCGGATCGCCGCGGTGATCGTCGATCAGCTGGCGGCGGAGCCGATCGCCCCCCTGCATTTACCGATGCCGACATCTGAGCGCCTGCACCGCGCGGTCGTCGACCTCGCGCGTGACCCGGCGGCGGCCGTGGGCCTGGAGCAGGTGGCGGCCCGCGCCGCCCAGTCGCCGCGGTCGTTCGAGCGCCATTTCCGGGCCGAGACCGGCCTCAGCTATCGGGCCTGGCTGCGCCAGGCGCGGCTGTTGAAGGCGGTGGAATGGCTGTCTCTCGGACACAGCGTCGGCGACGTGGCACACCGGCTCGGCTACGAGGGAACCAGCGCCTTCGTGGCCAGCTTCCGAAAGGCGTTCGGGGTCACCCCCGGGCGGTACTTCGCCGATGCCGCCTGACCGACCCCGAGGGACGCGTGGCGTCCCCGGCCCCGCATGTTAGGATCGGATCGGGAGGCGGGCACCCAGGGCGGGCGCCGCGCGGACCGGCGCAGCAACCCTCGGGGAGAGCGATGAGCCAGGAAGCGGCGGTGCTATTCGCCAACGAGGCCTTCTACCTCGCCTTCGCCACGCGTGACCTGAAGAGCATGGATCAGATCTGGTCGCGGGACGCGGCGGTGACCTGCGTGCATCCGGGCTGGCGGCCGCTCTACGGACGCGACGAGGTGATGGAGAGCTGGGTGACGATCCTGGGCAACCCGGCCTCCCCCGCCGTCGAGTTCCGCGAGGCCCGGGCCTTCCTCTACGGCGACGTCGCGACGGTGATCGGCTACGAGGTGATCCAGGAGGGCGTGCTGGCCGCCACCAACACCTTCGTCAAGGATGGCGATTCCTGGCGGCTGGTGCACCATCACGCCTCGCCGGTCGCCAACTCCCCCGAATTCCGCGACGAACCGCCCCAGCGTGGCCCGCTGATGTAACCCTGTTGCCACTCCCCACGCATCCGCCCGGTTGCCCTGACGACAGTCAGGACCTCCAGCCAACCGCGCCCGTCCCCGGGAGATCCTGGGTCACGCTCAGGATGACCCAGGGACGATGGACGACGGGAGATCGGGGCTCCCGGCGATCGCCGCGCAATGTGCGAGGCTCCACAGAAAAGGGGCGGACGATCCCTCGTCCGCCCCCGGGTTCAGACCCGGTGAGACCGTCCGCTCAGCGGCGGATCTCGATCTTCACACGGCGGTTCTTCGGCTCCTTCACGCCGTCCGGCGTGACGACCTTGTTGTTGTTCTCACCGAAGGCCTCAATGACCATCGCCGGGGCGCCGGCACCGAGCAGATCCTTCAGCTCGGCCGCGACGGCATCGGCACGACGCTGCGAGAGCGCCTGGTTGTAGGCCTCGGAGCCCGAACGGTCGGCGTAGCCGGACACGGTGATCGAGGACGCGCCCATGTCGTCGGAAGCGTCGGCGGCATCGATCAGGGTCGACAACGTCTGCGGCGTGATCGTGCTGCTGTCGAAGTCGAAGTACACCGTGAAGTTGGCGAACGTCACCGGCGGGGCGGCCGGTGCGGCCGGCTGCGGCACGATGGCGGCTTCCATGGCCTGGAGCGCGACCTTGAAGCGGTCACGGCACCACACGATGTCGGCCGGCTGAATGTTCTCCTCGGCTTCCTGCATCCAGCAATCGAACATGGCCTGGCCGCGCGCGGAGGCCTCGGGAACGATGCCCGCTGCGCCAGCCTCGAGGGCGGCGGTCAGACGGCGGTGAGCCTCGGACAGGGCACCCTTGTGCTCGCCCGGGATGTTGCGGGCGTCGAGCGCCTCCGGCCCCGGCGGGGTGCCGGCCGCGGACGCGATCGCGCGGGCGGCGAAGACGTCCGAATCCTCATAGTCACCCTCGGCGAACTCCATCTCCGCCAGAGCGAGGTACTCCGCGTACAGCGCCTTGCTGAAGGCGTCCCCCTGCGGCGTCAGGCCACGCGCGCTGTCCAGCTGCATGCCTGCGCACGCCGCCAAACTCATCATCGCCGCCGCGGCGATAAAGGGCTTGGCTCCCCCCAGAATTTTGTGAAGCATATCCATCTCCTTCTCGTGTTCCGTCGCGCCTCATTTTAAGGCGGCGTACCCCGCATAGGGTTGAGACCGCCCCCGGTCAAGCATTGCACGCGTGCCCAATAGAACCAGCTGATCCGGTTCCCACCGCTAATCATTTCAACACGTTCAATAAAGAACGCAAGGAAAACCCGGTCCGATCGCCCAAAATCGGGCGTGAACAAGGCAGATCGCTTCATAATCATCCGTGGTCATGCGCAGCCACCTCTCGCGGCAGCACCGACGCGCTCACGCGAAGCCGGTCGCCATCGAGAACAGCACGTAGATCAGGAACGCGGCGATCGCGAACCCCACCACGGTGGGCAGAATGCCGAACTCGCCGCTGTCGTCCTTGGTATCGGGCGTCATGTCTCGTTCCTCGTTCTCGGCCGCGTCATCCTGACAGGGCGTTGGGCAGCCATATGGCGATCTCCGGGAAGAACATCACCAGCACGAGCCCGGTGATCTGCAGCGCGATGAACGGCAGCACGGCGGCGAAGATCTCCTGCAGCTCGATATCCGGCGGCGCGACCGATTTCAGCCAGAAGCAGGCCGGCCCGAACGGCGGCGACAGGAAGTAGATCTGGATGTTCATCACGAACAGAACGCCGAACCAGATCTTGGCGTCATCAGCCGACAATCCGAGCTGCGGCGCCAGATCCTCGACCACCGGGGCGAAGATCGGCACGGTGATGAAGACGATGGCGATCCACTCCATGAAGGTGCCGAGCACCACCAGGATCGCCATCATCACCAGAATGATGCCGAAGGCCGGCAGGTCGAGCCCGGCAAACAGGCTGCGCATGAAATCGCCGCCGCCGACCAGGTTGTAGATCCCGACGAAACTGACGGCGCCCAGGATCAGCCAGATGATCGTGCCGACGGTCGCCATCGTCTGCTGCAGCGCCGTCTGCAGCATCGTCCAGTTGAAGCGCAGGCGCACCGCGGCGATCAGAATCGCGCCGAACACGCCGACCCCCGCCGCCTCGGTCACCGTGGCGATGCCGCCGTAGATCGAGCCCATCACCATCACGATCAGGGCGACGCACATCAGCACCGCGACCGTGCGGTTCTTCGACA
>JGI12316J15310_10000016_pt39 | contig 11298 bp, 9 predicted proteins | sample MarCyaLeptolynsp_FD_15310 | JGI IMG/M metagenome (IMG submission 15310)
CGAGGTCGCGCGAGACCTTCGAGCACGGCTCGAAGGCGGCACGGCTGGAGCCGTGCGCCACGTCGGGTGCTTGTGGTCCGCGCTGCTGCGGGCTGTTGAGGCCCCACGTGACGAGCAACGGGTTCTTGCTTCGCAAATCGCGCTTTGGAGCGGGGGGCCGCCCGCCGATCTGGGGGTGCGGCAGCGGTGCGAGGACGCGCGAGACCTTCGAGCACGGCTCGAAGGCGGCACGGCTGGAGCCGTGCGCCACGTCGGGTGCGGGCTGTTAGGCGTTGATGTCGTAGTTTTCGCGGTGGATGCCTAGGTCGCCGCGGACGACTACGTTCGAGCGGAAGGTTTCTTCCAGCTCTTGGAGGTAGGCGTTGTCGCGGGACTTTAGCACGCGGGCGACCTCGGGGTGGACGCGGATGGTCACGTCCTTGGCGCCTTTGCGCTTGGCGGCGGCCTTCTGCGCCTCTTCGAGGATTTCGAAGATCATCGTCTCGACCGACTTGACGTGGCCGGAGCCGTCGCAGGCCGAGCAGGGAGCGGAAAGAGTCCGTTCGAGGGACTGCTTGACGCGCTTGCGGGTGACGGCGATGAGACCGAATTCGTTGAACGACAGAGCCTTCGACGGCGAGCGGTCGGTGCGCAGGGCGCGTTCGAGCGCTTGCATGACGAGCTTGCGGTTGGCGCGGTCGTCCATGTCGATGAAGTCGAGGATGATGATGCCGCCCAGATCGCGCAGGCGCATCTGACGGACGGCTTCTTCCGCCGCCTCGAGGTTGGTCTTGACGATGGTGTCTTCGAGGCGGTTCGACTTGCCGACGAACTTTCCGGTGTTGACGTCGATCGCGACGAGGGCCTCGGTCTGGTTGATGACGAGGTAGCCGCCGGATTTGAGCCAGACTTTTGGCCGCAGCGCCTTCTCAATTTCTTTGGAGACGCCGAATTCGTCGAAGATCGGTTTCTCGCGCGAGTAGAGTTTGACGCGGTCGACGAGTTCGGGTTGGAAGCGCTCCATGAAGCGCAGGACGCGCTCGTACTCCTCTTCCGAGTCGACCCAGATGGTCTTGAAGTTTTGGCCGAGTTGGTCGCGCAGGATGCGCTCGACGACGTCGAGATCCTGGTGGAGGATGGCGGGCGATTGGCGTCGTTCGGCCTTCTCCTCGATCGAGCGCCAGAGGCCGATCAGGAAACGCATGTCGGAGACGAGCGATTCGTCGCCGGCGGTCTGGCCGGCCGTGCGCACGATGAAGCCGCCGGGCGCGCCGTCCATGTTGTCGCGGATCAGGCGACGCAGGCGCAGGCGTTCGGCGTCGGAGTGGATCTTGCGCGAGACGCCGACGTGGGCGACGGTCGGCATGTAGACCAGGTAGCGGCCGGGGAGGGCGATGTGCGAGGTGATGCGGGCCCCCTTCTTGCCGAGCGGCTCCTTGGCGATCTGGACGACGACGTCTTGGCCGGGCTTGAGCAGATCGGCGATGCGCGGTTGGCCCGAATCGTTCTCGGAGGTCGTCTCGGCGGCCTTCTGCTTGTCGCGACCGCGTCCGCCACGACCGCGTCGGCGGCCTCCGCGGCGGCCTTTGTCTTCGCGCTCTTCGTCGGCGTCGTCGGATGACTCGTCGACGGGTTGGCCGGGGGCGAGTTCGTGTCCGTCGGCGTCGCGTTCGACTTCGTCGGCGAGGACGCCGGCGTCCTCGTCTTTCGGCTCATCGCCGTCTTTCGCTTCGTCGCGGTTGCGTCCGCCTCGGCGTCCGCGCCCGCGGCCGCGGCGACCGCGACGGGGGGCGCGATCGTCGGAGCGGTCGCGGACTTCGGCTTCTTCGGCGGAGGCGTCTTCTTCGTCTTCGTCGGTCTCGTCGTCCGAGTCGTCGTTATCGGTGTCGTCGCTATCGGTGTCGTCGTCGGCTTTCTCGTCTTCGTCCTCGTTGTCGTCTTCTTTGTCCGAGTCCTCGGAGTCGTCGTCGGATTCGGACTTCTCGTCGTCGGAATCGTCGTCTTCGGAATCGGGATCTTCTTCGTCGTCGCTGTCTGAGTCGGCTTGGTCGTCGTCGGTCGACTCCTCGTCGGACGAGTCCTCATCCTCTTCGGCGGAGGCCTCTTCGTCGGACTCGGACGCCTCGGAGTCGTCCTCGGCTTCCTCGTCCCCTTCCTCGTCCTCGTCCACCTCGACTTCGACCTCTTCGTAGACCCACTCGATCTCTTCGTCGTCGGCGTATTCGAGGGCCTCTTCGCCTTCGACGATCTCGACTTCGTACTCGTCCGAGTCGTCCTCTTCTTCCTCGACGGGCTCGTTCTCGTCGCGGTACTTTCTCAGCGACTCGCCGGGAAGGACGGTGAAGTCGTCGTCTTCTTCTTCCTTGCGCTTGGGGGGCTCGTCGTCGCCTTCATCGCGGCGGCGGGGCTTGCTGCGCAGATCGGATTCTTCGCGGGATCGATCGTCGTCGCCGCGCCCTCGGCCGCGTCCGCCGCGGCCACGACGGCGACGGCCCCGACCGCGACCGCCTTCGCGCTCGCGGTCTTCGGATTCCTCGCCGTCGTTGGACTTTGCTTCGCGCTCGTCGTCTCGTTTGTCGTCGGCCGAACGGTCGTCTCCGCCGCGTCCTCCGCGACGTCGTCTGCCGCGCCGTCCGCGTCCGCCGCGCCGGTTTTCGCGATCGCCGTCGCGGTCTCCCGAGCCTCCGTCGGCTTCGCGTGCGCCGCGGCCGACGGCTTCGTCGTCCTCGTCGTCCATCGAGCCTTCCTCGATGTCGGCGGTCTGGTCGATGACGTCGGAGACGTAGAGGAAGGCGTCGCGTTCGAGGCCGACCTTGACGAAGGCCGACTGCATGCCGGGAAGTACGCGGCTGACGCGGCCTTTGTAGATGTTGCCGGCGAGCGCGTGATCGGATGCGCGCTCAATCGAGATTTCAACGACGCGGTCGTCTTCGAGCGTGGCCACCCGCGTCTCGTGCGCGGTCGCGGATACGACGAGTTCTTTCGACAATGGAGTCCTCCTGGCGGTCGGAGGTCTCAAGCGGGGCGGTCCCGGCCAGAAGCCGGCTGAATGGAAGTTGGGAATGAATTTGCGATAGGCGCTGCGGCATCAGAGGCTGGCCCCCTGACGGGGAGAGGCGATCCGTGGATGGATTCTCTCTTTCATTCCTGTTCTTCCGGGGCGGAGCGTTGCGGGAAGCTCGCTCGACGCCCGATCTGTCCCTCGGAACGCGGTGGGCGCGTTCCTCTCGAAACCTGACCGAATCTCTACCGATTCCAAACTTTTCAAACGGTTTCGCCGGGGATCGCTCCCCGACGAAGAAACTTTTCCGGCGATTGTCGCACGTCGGAGGGCGTTTGTGGGCGATCAATTCGCGAAACGTCTCAATCGCACGTTATTCACTAACCCTAGCATCAAGAAGATGGTCAGCGTGGACGAGCCTCCGTAGCTCATCAGCGGCAGCGGGATGCCGGTGACGGGCATCTTGTTGACCACCATGCCGACGTTCACCAAGATGTGGAACAGCAGCAGCGCCGCCACGGACATGCAGATGTGCAGCCCGGCGGCGTCGGCGGCCGTCTGGGCGTTGTTGACGATCTTCATCAGCAGCGCGAAGTAGAGCGTCATGGCGATACAGACGCCGACGAACCCGGCCTCTTCGGCGTAGGAGGCGAAGATGAAGTCCGTGTGCGGCTCAGGCAGGAAGCGTAACTGCGTCTGCGAGCCGCGCGAGAAGCCTTGGCCCCAGATGCCGCCCGAGCCGACGGCGATCTTCGATTGCAGCGACTGGTAGCCCTTGCCGCGGGGGTCTTGCTCGGGGTCGAGGAAGGCGGTCAGGCGCTCCTGCTGGTATTCGGGCATCACCTTCCACGCGACCGGCGCCAGCAAGACGGCGATCAGCGCGGCGACGGCGACGTACTTCCAACGGATGCCGGCGAGGAAGACGCCCATCGCCAGGATCGGCACGTAGCTGAGCGAGGTCGACAGATCCGGCTGGCGCATGACGAGGAAGATCGCCAGCCCGACCCAGCCGGCCGTCTTCAAGATCGTGCGCATCGACCCGCGCTCGCCCTGGATCTGGCTGAGATAGCGCGCGACGAGCAGGATCAAGACGACCTTCAGAAACTCCGAGACTTGCAGGTTAGGCAACCCGGGGATCTGCAGCCAGCGACGCGATCCGTTGATCACCGGCCCGAAGGCCCACACGGCGCCAAGGCCGAGCAGCGACACGGCGTAGAAGGCGGGCGACTGCTCGACCAGCCAGTGGTAGTCGACCGTCGTCGCCAGCCACATGATGCCGATCCCGACCGCGATCCACATGCCTTGGCGCAGGTAGGCGTCTTGCCAGGGCGTGTTGCGGGTCGCCGAGTAGATCTCGATCACGCCCAGGGCGCTGATCATTAGGGCGAGGCCGAGCAGGGCCCAATCGAAATCGCGCCAGGAGGTCTGTTCGTTCACGGGGAGACCTCCTCGGTTGCGGCGAATGTGGGCCGGTCGATCGCGGGCGCGGCCGGGCTGTCGGGTCGGTCGGCGGGGGCGGGGCGGCGGTTCGCCCACTCGACGCGCCGCTGCTTGTCGAGATAGGCCTTGATCACGTCGCGCACCATCGGGCTCGCGAGCGAACCGTGCTCGCCGTTTTCCCACAGCGTGGCGACGACGATCTTCGGTTCGCGACAGGGCGCGAAGGCGACGAACCAGCCGTCGTCGAGCAGCCGGTCGTTGGTGTTGGTGGCGGCGAAGGAGCGGGAAACGCGTTGTGCGCTGCCGGTCTTTCCGCAGATGTCGTAGCCGTCGAGGCGGGCGCGCGCGCCGGTGCCGCCGTCGTTGACTACGCCCCACATGCCGCGCACGATCGGGCTGAGAGTGCGGTTGGAAATCTCGAAGAGTTCGGGGTCGGGCGCCTGGTAGTCCTCGGTCAGTGCGCGGCGGTCGTCGTGGCTGAGCAGATGCGGGCGATGCCAGGCGCCGCCGGTGGCGAGACCGGCGATCGAGTAGGCCGCTTGCAAGGGCGTGACGGTGAGCGCGCCTTGGCCGATCGAGACGGAGATCGTCTCGCCCGGCCACCAGCGGTCGAGGTAGCGCCGCGCCTTCCAGCCGACCGAGGGCACGATGCCCTCTTGCTCGTTGGGCAGGTCGATGCCGGTGCGCTTGCCGAAGCCCGCCAGCTCGGCGAACTCGGCGATGCGGTCGACGCCGAGCTCCTTGCCGACCGTGTAGAAGTACACGTCGCAGCTCTCGACGAGCGCCTTTTCGAGATCGACCCAGCCGTGACCGGCCGAGCGGTGGCAGCGGAAGAAGCGGCCGTAGAAGCTCTGTCCGCCGCCGCAGTGGACTTGGAAGGATCGGTTGACGACGCCGGTTGAGAGCGCCGCCAGACCCATGATCGGTTTGAAGATCGAACCCGGCGCCAACTGTGCCTGGATCGACCGATTGAGCATCGGCTTGTCGGGATCTTCGACGTAGCTCTTCCACGTCTTGGCCGCGATGCCGCCGACGAAGCGGTTGGGATCGTAGCTCGGCGCGGAGACCATCGCGAGCACTTCGCCGGTGTGCGGATCGAGCGCGACGATCGAGCCGCGGCGCCCTTCCATGGCGAGTTCAGCGACGGCTTGGACGTCGAGATCGATGGTGAGCTGGAGGTTGCGGCCGGGTGTGGCGGGGACCACGTCGAGGTCGCGCACGCGGCGCGAGCGGCTGTCGACCATCACCAGGCGGCGACCGTTCTCGCCCGAGAGGACGTCGTTGTACTGCCGCTCGATGCCGGCTTTGCCGATCTCGGCGCCGCGCTCGACCAGAGCGAATTCGTCGAGCTGGAGTTCGCGCTCGCTGATCTCGCCGACGTATCCGACGACGTGCGCCGCCAGGCCCTCGCGCGGGTAGAGCCGCCGTTGCGAGCGGATGATCTCGAGATCCGGCAACTGCGACTTGTGGGCTTCGAGGAAGGCGACTTCGGCCTGCGTCAGGTTCTCTTTGAGGACCGTTTGCTGGTAGTTGGAGCGGCGCAGGTCTTCGAGGCGTTCCTCGACTTGCTCCGGCGTCAAAGTGAGGCCGTCGGCGGCGAACTGGAGCGCCTCCCGGTCGACGTCTTGCCCGGAGAGCAGGACGGAGAAGGCCGGGGCGTTGTCGACGATCAAGCGGCCGTCGCGGTCGAAGATCTTTCCGCGCGGAGCGACGATCGGCAACGACTTGACGGAGTTGTTGGCGGCGCGCGCTTCGTACTCTTCCGGGTTGCGGACTTGGAGTTGCCAGAAGCCTGCGAGCAGCCACAGAAAGAGCATCGCGGCGACGTACTGGAAGACGGTCGTCTCGACGTCGCGGTTGTAGCGATCGTTGGAAGAGTACTCGCTCACGGCCTGGGCCTCAGCGGATCGAGCAGGCGGAAGATTAGGATAGCGACTCCGGCGTGGGTGGCCGCCAGGATCAGCGTGCGCGCCGGGTCGAGACTCGCCGAGCCGCCGAGCAGCGCGCTTTGCAGCATCCAGAACAAGATGGCGTGGGCCAGATAGAACGCCGACGCCAGCACGCCGCGCGCGCCCGGAAAATCGACCTCAATCAACAGGCTGACCGATCCCGCCGCGTAGCCCACGATCGTCTTGAGGATGCCGAACAGCCCGATCGGCCCGTTGGTGAGCGAGTCCTGCGCCAGACCGACGGCCATCCCGATCAGCATGCCCGCCAAGACGTTGCGGCTGAGCAGCGCCAGATAGACGACGGCGAGCAGCGGCAGGTCGATCAGTCCGGCGAACGGCAGGTGCGCGGGAAGCAAGGTCTGGAGCGCGAGCGCGGCCAGACAGACGACCAGTTGGAGGCCCGGGTGGAGCTTGGCCGGCTGCGGCCCGAGCGGGCGTAGCGGCTCATGGACGCTGCTGATCGGCCTCACGGCTGCGTCCCCTGTTCATTGGTTGTAGAGGGCGCTTCCGTGTCTCCGACGAACTCATCTGAAGCCGGCGTGCCGCGATTGAAGTCCGGAGTCCGCCCGTTGGGGTTGGTGCGGCCCAGCTCGACGTTTTGCGATTCGGCGATGGCGCGGTAGCGTTGCTTCAAGCGATCGGCGTCGGTGAGGCTCGGATCGGCGGGGGGCGCCAAGCCTCCAGGGGCCGGCGGGTCGTCGAGCGAGGGCAACGGGAGCAGCGAACTCGGCAACTGCGGACGGCTCGGTTCGGGCAGCGCTTCATGGACCGGCGACGTCAGCACGAGCACGTCGTCCAACCGGTCCAGCCGCGCGAACGGCTCCACCCAGATCTCCTGAAAATCGCTGCCGGGTTCGAGCCGAACGACGCGACCGATCGGCAGGCCCTTGGGATAGACGCGGTCGTCGCCCGAGGTGTAGACGGTCTCGCCTTCGCGGACTTCGACTTCGGGCGCCACGTAGTCGAGCAGGCACTCGTCGCCGCCGCGACCTTTCAAGACCCCGCGCACGCGCGAGTCGCCCAGAACGGCCCCGGCGCCCGAATCGACGTCGTTGATCAGCAGCACCAAGGAGGACGACGGGTACGAGGCCTCGACTTTTCCGACGATGCCGTCCGCGGTGACGACCGGCATTCCGGGCCGGACGCCGTCGCCGCGGCCTTGGTCGAGCAGGATCTCGCGGGCGCTCGATCCGGCCCCGCCGCCGATCACCTCCGCCGTCAGACTCTGAGACGGAGAGCGCTTCTGGTAGGCGATCAAGTCCTCGCGTCGGGCGGTCTGCTCGAGCTTGCGCTGGAGTTGCTCGTTCTCCATGCGCAGGCGATCGAGTTCGCTCTCCATGCGCTCGTTTTCGTCGCGCGCGCCGACCAGCCAGACGTAGTTGTTCCAGAAATCGGAGAGGAAGCTGAAGCCGCCGTGGAGGGTCTTGTTGACCGGGGTGACGGCGCCGACGGTCCAGGCGCGCAGCAGGGTCATGTCGTCGTCGCGGCGCACCTGGTAGCCGACCAGGATGAGCTGGAAGACGACGGCGGCGATCAGCGCGGCAATGTCTCGACCCCGGCCCCAGAAGCTCACGGCGTTACTCCAGCGAGATGCGGCGCAGAAGGTTGAAGTCGCTCAACATGCGACCCGTGCCGAGAACCACCGATGCCAGCGGGTCCTCGGCGATCGAAACCGGCAGCCCGGTCTCTTCGCGAATGCGTACGTCCAGGTTGCGCAGCAGCGCGCCTCCGCCCGAGAGCACGATGCCGCGGTCGGAGATGTCGGCCGAGAGCTCGGGCGGCGTACGTTCGAGCGCGACTCGGATGGCGTTCATGATGGTGCCTACGCAATCGGCCAGGGCTTCGCGGATTTCGGAATCGTCGACGGTGACGGTCCGCGGCACGCCCTCGATTAGGTTGCGTCCCTTGATCTCCATCGTCAAGGGTTTGTCGAGCTTGTAGGCCGAACCGACCTCCATCTTGACGCGCTCGGCGGTGCGCTCGCCGATCAGCAGGTTGTACTTCTTCTTGAGGTAGTTGATGATCGCCTCGTCCATCTCATTGCCCGCGACGCGGACCGAGCGGGAATAGACGATGCCCGACATGGAGATGACGGCGACGTCGGTGGTGCCGCCGCCGATATCGACGACCATGTTGCCCGAGGGTTCGGTGATGGGCAGACCGGCGCCGATGGCGGCCACCATCGCCTGCTCGACCAAGTGGACCTCGGAGGCGTGGGCGCGGTAGGCCGAGTCCTTGACGGCGCGGTTCTCGACGGGGGTGATCTCGCTGGGGACGCCGATGACGATGCGCGGATGGACCAGCATCCGGCGGTTGTGCGCCTTTTGGATGAAGTAGGTCAACATCTTCTCGGTGACTTTGAAGTCGGCGATGACGCCGTCTTTCATCGGCCGGATGGCGACGATGTTGCCGGGGGTGCGACCGATCATCTCCTTGGCTTCTTTGCCGACCGCTTCCACCTCGCCGGTCACTTTGTTGATGGCGACGATGGAGGGTTCATTGACCACGATGCCGTGCCCGGCTACGAAGACGAGGGTGTTCGCCGTCCCGAGATCGATCGCCAGGTCGCGAGAAAACAGACTGAACAGAGACCGAAAGTTCATCCGGACGTATCACCAACCGTATTTTGACGTTCGGGACTGCGCGCCGTTGCGGGAGGAGGCCGGCGACAGGCCTACAACTAGAAACATACGAGCGAACTAACCGCAGGCTAGGACTCGCGGGCGCGGGATATTCAGTATAGACGAGTCCGAAATTCGTTGCGCGGACCGCCGCGGAGGCTAGGCGGGGCGTAGATTTCGCTCGGCGTCCGGGCGGCGGATGTACTCCGCTTCGACCTGTTCGGGCTTGAGCGGCGGGCGGGAGGCGGCGAGACGCGCTTGGGCTTCGACGGCGTTTCCTACGACGGCTCGCTCCTCGTCGGCGGGTAAGGGAGCGGCGCCTTCGGACGTGAAGATCGCGTCGTCGGCGCCGACCCAGAGTGGGCGGTGCGCAGCGGCTTCCTGGCGGAAACGGTCCCAGCTCCAGGCGGCGGGCTCGACCAGGACCTCCATTTGGGGACCGTAGACGGCGCCGTAGACCTCTTCGCGACGGGCGTCGAGCACGGCGGCTCGGTTGCGGCTTTCCGGAACGGCGGCGGCGACGGCTTCGAGGTTCGAGACCGGGGCGACCGGCTTGCCGTGAACCTCGGCGAGCGATTTGGCGGCGGTCATGCCGACGCGGATGCCGGTGAACGAGCCGGGCCCGGAGGCCGGGGCCCACAGGTCGACGTCGCCCGTCTTGAGGCCGTGTTCGGCGAGCAGGGCTTGGATCTCTTGGAACAGCACGGCGGCGAGGCCGTCTTCCGATTCGAGCGTACGCCTGCCGACGACTTCATCGTTGCGAGCGAGGGCGAGGGCGCCGATTCGGGCGGAGGCGTCGATGGCTAGGGTCCACATGTTCCGGTCTCGTTTCCAGGCTACTTGGTCTTAACGGGATCGGACGGGCGGTCGGGCAGCGTCATCGGCTGCTCGCGGATCATGCGCGTGACTTCGGCGATGCCGCGTTCGAGCTGCGGGTCGCGCCCGGCGAGAATGGAGGCCGGATCGTTCTCGACGACGATGTCGGGCGCGACGCCGAAGTTCTCGATGATGTAACTGCCGTCGACGTCGTTGGTCGAGAATTCCGGCACGCGCACGTCGCCGCCGTCGAGCAGCGGACCGTGGCCGCGAATGCCGATCACGCCGCCCCAACTGCGTTTGCCGATCAGCGGACCTAGCCCGGCTTTCTGGAAGCGCGCGGGGAAGATGTCGCCGTCCGAGGCCGAGTTCTCGTTGATCAGGCAGACCAGGTGGCCGTGGAAAACGGTCTCAGGGTAGGTCGAGACGTGGTCGTTGGTGCGGGAGAAGCGCGTCCCGAGCAGCTCGCGTTGGAGGCGCATCAGCAGCATCTGCGAGACGTTGCCGCCGCCGTTGCCGCGCACGTCGACGACGAGACCTTTCTTGCGCATCTGCGGGTAGAAATACTTGATGAATTCCCGGATGCCGTTGGCAGCCATATCGGGGACGTGCAGGTAGCCGACTTCGCCGTCGGTGGCTTCGGCGACTTTTTGGCGGTTGGTTTCGACCCAGTTGAGGTAGCGCAGGTTGGCTTCGGAGCGGACCGGGCGGACTTGCACCGTGCGGGCGCCGTCCAAGGAAGACGTCTTGTTGACGGTGAGTTCGACGGGGCGGTCGGCCTTGTGGCGCAGGAGGCGGTAAGGGTTGTCGGCGGCGGTGAGCTCCTGGCCGTCGATCGCGAGCAGGTAGTCGCCTTCTTCGACGTTGACGCCGATCTCGGTGAGAGGGGAGCGATAGCGCGCTTCCTGGTTGTGGCCCGCGAGGATTTTTGCGACGCGGTAGCGGTTGGACGACGGATCGGCTTCGAGGTCGGCGCCGAGCAGGGCGACGCTCGGGCGCGCGGGACGATCCCAGTCGCCGCCGGCGATATAGGCGTGGCCGACGACGAGTTCGGCGATCATCTCGCCGATGACGTAGTTGAGATCCCAGCGGTGGGCGACGTGGTCGAGCCACGGTTCGTATTGGGCGCGTAGGGCGTCCCAGTCGTAGCCGTGCATGTTTTCGACGTAGAAGAAGTCGCGGTAGCGTCGCCAGACTTCGGCGAAGATCGTGCGCCACTCTTCGCGCGGGATGCTGTCGACTTGGAGGCCGCTGGTGGAGATCGTCTTGGCGTCTTTGGCGCCGGGTTTGGCGTCGTAGAGTTTGTAGGCGCCGCCCTGGCGGACGAGGATCTTCTTACCGTCATGGGAGAGCGCGTAACCGGCGACGTCTTCCGTCAGCGCCTCGGCCTTGCGCTCTTTGAGGTCGTAGATCTGGAGCGACGGCTTGTCGGCGGATTCGCGGCCGTAGAACGGAGCGGCGGTCTGGATGTAGACGAGGTGGCCGTCGATCG
>JGI12316J15310_10000985_pt11 | contig 11294 bp, 9 predicted proteins | sample MarCyaLeptolynsp_FD_15310 | JGI IMG/M metagenome (IMG submission 15310)
GGCGCCGCAACGGGTGTGTAGCTCAGATGGTAGAGCAGCTGACTCTTAATCAGCGGGTCCAGGGTTCGAGTCCCTGCTCACCCACCAAATTCCAATTGGTTCAGCCCGAAGACATGGGTGACAATCTCGTACTGATCGGTTTCTAATTCAGTTACTGTCACCGTAACGAAAGGAAGCCCGACATACTTCCTTGATGGCGCAATCAAGAGCGTTGGGCTGGACGGTAAAGTTACCGACTTCGCTTTTCGGCAATTTCGCCGCTCAGATACAGCGGCCCATATGCGAATCGCCAAATATCTCAAAGGCCGATTCGAAAAATATGATAAACTACACCAGTTTGGCGCGTTATCAACTAGTGACCATGCAGGACAGTGGCGCTATAGAGTGGGAGTCAATCGAATAAGATGTCTGCTAGCCTGCATCTCTCACAGCCCCACCGGGTGATTTGGATTTGGCGCTTTTTCTTCTCGATCTGATTGATCGTTTTGACGGCCAAACGCGCCCGTCGCCGCGAAGAGCGGCGGCAAGTTTGTCAGCGATGTTTCCTGTGTTGTTTGAGCGTTTGGTTTGTGTTCTGCGGCATCACTGGGCCGCGACGCATAATCGGGCGTGCGCCAGAGTGAACGCGTGCGCGTGCGGGCAGGCAGATGCCATGGCAATCTTGATGCGCCGGACTGATATGCGGATCTGAGCGCCGATCTTGAGGAGTTTCAGGCGGATAGTGCCGCAGGTTGCTTCGGCCAAGCTCGTATGCGCCAGGCCGACACGCCGAAGTGCGCAGATCAAAACATAGGCAAACGAGGCAAACCAAAGCCGGAGCTGGTTCGCCCGCATCGTGTGGGCGCTGGTTCGGTCCGCATAGAGATCGAGCTGACACTCTTTGATGCGGTTTTCCATATCGCCACGCGCGCAATACAGATCTTCATACAGATCCTTCGCCTTCCAATCCTTCGGTTTCAGCGATGTCACGATGAAGCGCGGGTTCGATCCTTTCAACGTCCATTCGGCTTTGCCAATGACCCGCCTTCGTCGGGACCAACTGTCCTTCGTCGACCACATGAAGTCGCGGAACACACGGGCCGGCCCGCCGCTCGTCCGACAGACAAGACAGGCTTCCTCCAAGGCTGGAGCAATGCGTTTTTCCAACCGCGCATTGCGGGCAAGACCAAACACGTAATCGACCTTGTTGGTCTCACACCACTCCATCAGCGTGTCGCGGGCAAAACCTGAATCGGCACGCAGAATGATGCGAACATTCGGCCAGGTCATGCGGATCTGTCTGACGATCCGCTCGATTTCCTCCACCGCCCCCTTGCTTGCGTCGATATTGGACCGTCGCAGTTTGGCCGCCAACAGGTGACGGCCGCAAAAGATGTAGAGCGGCAGGTAGCAGTAACAGCCATAATAGCCGTGGAAAAACCGGCCCTCCTGGTGACCATGCAAGGGATCGTCCGTGGCATCCAGATCGAGAACGATCCGAGAAGGCGGTTTGTCGTGAGCCTCAAGGAACAGGTCCACGAACAACGCCTCCATGGCATTCCTGTCATGGCCAATCCGGTGATAGCGGGTCGGTTCACCGACCGGCGCATGTTCCAGACGGTTCAGCGTTGATTTTCCAGCAAGCGGAGCACAGTTGGAACGCCTTGGTGTCAGGCTCTCAGACAACAGGGCCAGCACCGGATCATGACGAAGCGTGTCGTGATCATCGATGTCCTCATACCCCAACGCGATCGCCGTCACACGCTGTGCGACCAGAGTCCGCAGGCTATGTACCGTGCAATCGGCGTCCCGCCGGTCGATGAAACAGTCCGCAATTCTGTCGAACAGACCAATGGCTTTGTCGGTGTGGCGCAACAGAACGGCACCGGCATCCGAGGTAATGGCTCCACCGTCAAAAGCACCGACAACTTTGCGTCCAGCGAAGCCTTCAAATTCGACTTGTTCAGAGATACAATGTGTTTGCATCGGACCCCGTCCTGGATTCTGGTAACTCTTTGTAGCTAAAGAATTAGCCCAGATTCTTGGGGCCGATGCACCCTTTACTTTGAGAGATGCGGGCTAGACGACGATAGCCAAGAAATAACCGTACTATACATCGGACACGGTTGAGAAATTTTCCGCAGAAAACGATGAAACATTCAAATCAAGCGCGATTATCCGAACTTATAAAACATCCAAGAGAAGCACTCGACATTGAAATTAAGCAATGGATCGATCCGAAGCAAAGGATTGACCAAGCAATCTTAGCTAAATCTATTATTGCATTAGGAAACTACGGGGGTGGGTACCTAATCATAGGGTTTAAACAAGATTCAGATGGACAATTTTACCCGCATGATGATCGGCCGCCGGATTTAAAAGCATTCAGTCAAGACGATATTCAAGGTATCGTGCGGAGGTATATTGAACCAGCAGTCCAGTGTTCTGTTGAACATATAGAACATCCAGGCGGATTGGGAGTCTTTCCTATCATCAGTGTACCAGGGGGGAATCGCGTGCCACTTCGAGCGATCAGAGGGTCTCCAGATGCCACAACCCTGGTGAATGGTAAAATTTACGTTCGCTGCCCAGGTCCTGAAAGCTCTGAACCACGCTCGATGAAAGACTGGGACGACCTACTTGAGCGGTGTCTCCAGGCGCGCAAAGACGATCTTTTGGACGCCTTCCGATCAATAATGGGAAGTGGCGACACACAAGTTCCCGAACTCAAACCGGCGCAAGAGCTCAAGGCCTTTGTGAAACATGCTCAAGCGCGCTGGGATGTTTTGGTCAAAGACCTACCACCAAAATCGAATGCCCGTTTTCCTAACGGATTTTATGAAGTTGGTGCGCTAATTGATGGCGATTTTGAAGAGCAATCACCTGCGGAATTTCGAGAGACGCTTCGTCAGAGTTTACGCAGTCACTCTGGCTGGCCGCCGTTCGTGATTATCGATCGTGATCCCTTTCGCCCACGCTTGGTGGACAATTCGATAGAAACTTGGATCGGATTGGACAGTGACGGCTCTGAGAATATCCCAGCACACCATGATTTCTGGCGAATCTCCCCGAATGGCCGGTTCTTCACACGCCGAGGCTATAGCGAGGATGGTCGATACCGCGATATGGAGCCTGGAAAATCTTTCGACATCACAACACCGACTTGGCGCTTGGGCGAGGCGCTCATTCAAATAAAATATGTTGCTGATGCACTTAATATCGACAAAGCCAAGGTCATCACTTGGCATAGGTGGTCCGGAATTGGGGGACGTGAGCTAGTTTCAGTGGGCAATAGCCGGCGGTTTATCCGTGGTGGTCGCATTTCACATCAAGATGAATATCAGAGCGAGATTGAATTCCCCATCAATTCACTGTCGGATAGTCTCCCAGAAATAGTTCATACTATGCTAAGTCCAGTTTATGAGCTATTTGATTTTTGGGAAATACCCAAAGAACTCGTAGAAGTAGAATTGGAAAAACTACTTGGAAATACATTTTAGAACTGATCAATGCAAGGGTGCCTTGTGAAAAATACGGCTTCATGTGAAATTTGTTCGTGCTGTGTTTGCACAGAGATGAAGATCCTAAGACTGTCGACCAGACGGATCCGGAACGATGGTCGTTTTATCTCGTGCCAGTTGTCGGGGAATGTTCGGCGATCACGGCAACGGAATTCAAAGCGACGGACAGAGCGTGTCGGGAGACCGACCAGCGACTTGTGTTCGCTGGCCATAAACGCTTGAAAACGGAATCTGCGGTAGGCCATCCGTATCTCCGCTCTCAATCGAAGGCTTGACGACCTTCGCTCTCTGGGACACGCTCCGGTTTGCGAAATCCTCCTAAGAGTTTTTGGGGAGGCAGGTTGTGCGACATGCGGCGGCCCGCAGATCATCGTCACACCGCTCTTCTCTATGGCCACTTCGAGCTGGTTCAAGGCGGATGCCCAACGGATCATGTCGGTCGCGTCAAATCTAGTACAACGATCTCGGTTCGGCCTTCGCTTGTCGTTGCGCTCTGCTCTGCGAGTGCGTTCCTGAGTGCGTCAGCGGTCATTGGCGGATCGATGCTAATGGGAGGCTTGGTTGGCTTCTTGGCTGCGCCGGGGCCGAACCAGAGGACTACATAGATGCCGCGCTCGGCGCGCCAGTCGTTCGTGTAAAGAAGATCGAGCTGACGGTCCGCCGCGGTCCAAAGGTCCCGGTGCCACTGTCCTTTCAGCTCGATCGGAACCATCATCCTGTGAAACGTGCACTCGATGTCACAACGCTTGTCGTCGGCCAAGTGACCCTCTGGCGACGCTTGAATGCCGAATGGCAACTCCCCGAACATCTTGAGGATGGTGTCCCTGCATGCATCTTCATCTTTCGGCACACTGTCGGTGAAGAAGTCCTCGTACCAATCGAGGCTACTGCCCCGGATCTTTGCTTGCACTTGGGCCAGTTCCTCAAGCATCACCGCCTGGAGCTGAGGCGCGGTCGTTGGCGCCTGGTCGGCGATGGTGGCGATCACGGTCTGCAGGTCGGGCGCCACCCACTCGGCCTCTACCCGTTTGCGCTTCTGCTCGGCGAGCGCGATACGCAGGTGCTCTGTGTAGCCGTCCTTAGGCGCGTCCCGCAGCGCCACCAGAGCCTTGGTCACCTCAGAGTCGGTTTTGTCGCCCAATTGGTTGATAAGCTTGACGAGGAAACTGGTCGCGTCACAAGGGTCAGTATCACCGCTGCTGACGCCTTTCGGTCTTCTGGCATAGGGAAACTCGGTTCTGAAAGTGCCAATCGCCCAAGTGAGAAGCCTCGCATCTAGCGAGATGGGCGACGCCGTTTGGCTCCATTCACCGGTTCGCGCGCGGAGAGCCCATAGGAGGTCTTTGTTAATCGGACCAACTTGCTCAAGCCGTGCACAAGTGGCTTCGAAGTCGAGGATCAGTCCAACCGCGTCCCACGCCAGACGTCGTTGATTGCTGAGTGAAATATTGAGTCGACCAGGCAGCTGACTGCGGACAGCAGTTTTACCTGCCGGGAACGTAAGTAGCGGATCCAGAATCTGCATCTCGGCTTGAAAGGACATCTCTGGAAATCGTCTCAACCACTCGGCGCCAAGATGATTCGCCATCTCGACGTCCTCCGTTCCGCGCATCAGGTCATAAAGACCCGCGACGTACGAAAGCCCTAATGCGAGTTGAGGTTCGATTAAAAGGCGTTGGACAGCCTCAAACTGTCCTCTGGCACGAAGCGCATTCTCGAGATTGACATTGAGATCCACTATTCTGGCATGGTTGTCGATCCGGGTTTTCAAGATCTCGATATAGCCTGCCATCAGACGCTCGTCTGGGAGGTCTTCGAAACCTTGTCCGGTACGCAACCGCTCCGCCAGTGCGGCGACTATGATGTAGGAAGCATCCCAGCGCTTGCCTTTAGCGTAGCTGGTGGCGATATCACTCGCAGTGGGCACCTGCGGTTCGGCGGTTAGGAAGACCTCGAAACCCTTGAGCGCGGCGTCTCGCAACTCTGGTCCGAGCCATTCCTCAATCCGGCCCGGACCATCAGTGGGAGCATCGCCCATGTCGTTAAACAGTTTTAGGTAAGCCTTGACCGGACCGATAAGAATGCCGTACTCACCAGCGCGCAATGCCTTAATGTTGGACGTGAATTCGGTGCGATGGCGCTTCCACGCGGCCTTCCGCTCCTCCACATGCTTCCGCTCCTCTCGTTCCTGCTCGATCTGCCATTCCGGCACCCGGGGCTCATCAAGCTGTGCCACCCATTCTTGAAACTCGAAATTGCCTTCGACGAACCGTTTTGCAGCGGTCCTGATCCTGGCGCCTTTCTCCGGGCCGTGGTCAGACAAGCGAACTAAGTCTCGCCAGCGCGTGTCATCGGAGTCGAGTTGGTCTAGCAGCCAGAGAATATCGTCCTCACTCGGTGAAAGGCCCGCCACGGGCATGCGCATCGCGCGCTGCCAGACGTTTTTTTCACTGTCTGCCTCAAGGAGCAGATGGCGCTGCACTTCGCGCCGGAGTTCATCGTTTGCACGCAGCGCATCGGCGACGACCTTTCGTGTCTCGCGCTGTATCCCGTGGTGTGGAGATAATGGCAGCAGCCAGGACAAGAGCTTACTTGCATCTGGTGGCCTGTTCGTGAGCAGCCTAGCGAGCAACGCGAAGGCCAGATCAGTAATCGCGTCAATAGGGCGAGAACCGTCGGCCAACTTCATGGTGGTGACAATTCCGTCGAGAAGCGGGTCGACGTAGCGGTCCGGCAGATTGCTTACCAAACTAAAATGGGGGCCGAACCTGATCTGGTCATGATCCAACAATGCCATAACGGTGTCGAGCACTAGTGCGTGGTCAAAGCGCCCATATCCGATCTCGTCCATCAACTCGCCAGCGAGCCGCGCGCTATTTTCGCTGGCTTCCGCGACCAGCTTTCTAATCACGTCGGGCCAGTCGGTTGTGATTTTGTGCTCGACCAGGCGATCACCCGCCTCGCTGCGAAGCGGAAACGCTGCCGTGTTGTCGAGTAGGAGCGCCAGAAGATCCTCGCGCAACGCGGACACGAGGTCGGAGCCCTTGAGCACTTGAAGGACGAGAAAGCGGAGACCAAACTCGGCTAAGGGATCACTGACGACCTTACGGACTTCCGGCAACAGAGTGGGTTGGACTAGGCCGCCGGCCCGGTATTCTGACCAGTCCCAAAATCGAGGGTTCTCGCGTGACAGCTTGTTGAGAGCGCTCAGTAGGGTTCGGCCTTGCGCGGGGGAGAGATTGTCCGCGTCGCCGTACTCTACAATACTCATAGGGTCTGCGGTTATGACCTGATCAGCGAGAGCGGGTGAATGCCAGGCGAGCCAAGCGTGAATGCCACGCAGATTGGCCGGAACTAGCGCGTGCGTGTTGAGGAGCTCGAACAGGCGCCTCCGCTTTCTTTGGGTGTCGGCCTGTTTGGCAAGCCACCGGGAACCCAGGAATTCGCCGATAGCGCGGTGGGCGTAGGTGAATCGCTCGGGTGCACGCGCCTCAAAAAGCCGAGAGTCCAGTATGTCGTCTATCCGGTCTGAGTTGGGGAGTGTGGAGATCTCGGAACGCGCAGCGTCGGTTTCCTCGGGGCGAACCCCGCGCGACAAAGCTTCTTTGCCGGTAAGAATTAGCGCAGCAAAGCAGGCGCCAGCCGCATCGAGCACGTGTTCCCCCGAGAGATTACTCAAAGGCGAGGTTGCCTTAGCGCTACGGTGCTCGGCACCCATCAGCTTGATCGCGTCAGAGAACAATTCGCCTTTCGAGTGTGGCAGTTTCCCTTGTTTTGCTACCTCCTCAAACAACTCCAGCGTCTGAGGATTACGCCAAAGACCGCTCAACCCGTGTGTTTCCAAATGAACTATCGCTTGTTCCGCAGTTGCGACGCCTACGGTGCCTCCTAAAAAGGCGACCGCATCATTTCGGTCTAGAGGTTCGAGGTGTAACTCAAGGGGTGTGCGGTCGTAGAAGTTGGCGATACCCTCAATGGCGGTGGCTCTCCGCCAATCTGCTACTCGACAGGATAAAACGAACCGTGGGAGGCCAAGCTCTGCAAGGCGCCTCAGGACCAAATCCACCGCGTCGCCTTCGCGCTGAGCAGAGACTTCGTCCAGCGCGTCGACCACCAGGGTCGTTGCCTTGCCGAGCAGTAAATTTGGATCGGGGGTGACGGTGAGTTTACGGGCTGTGCAGAACGCGAAACCGTCGATGCCTCCTAGGCGCTTGAGGAGTGTGGTCTTCCCCATACCGGCTTCGCCAAGCACCAAAAGCGAGCGACTATCGGTCCTTAGGAAATCTTGATCAACAACAACGCGATCATGTAGATCGGTGTACCATAGTCGACGTGGAAGGATTGTCTTGCTCATAGGCTGCTTTTGGCAGAAATTTCGCGGGACAGGCAAGTCTTCCCCGGTTTCCAAATCACAAAATCGACCGGAAATGCGCGGAAACCATTACAAAATTGCCGTTTCCCGAGTGCGAGACGTTGATAGCAGGCTGACCGCTGGCGGCAACAATCCGGCCATTTGCATACAAGCTGCAAACAGTTACTGCGTAAGCGGTGCGTGGCGGCCACCTACCGAATATGCGTTTGATCTGAGATTCTCTTCTGCAGGTATGGATTGCAGGGAGTTTTTCCATGGAGCACTCAACTGAGTTTCTCAATAACGTTGACCTGTTGATTGAGCCAAGGGGACGTCGACGTTGGTCTGACACATTGAAGGCGCAGATTGTAGCCGAGACGCTTGTTGATGGCGCGACAGTGAATGGTGTTACTCGGCGTTATGATATGCGGGCGAACCAACTGTCGGGATGGAGGCGGCAAGCGCGAGAAGGCAAGCTTGTACTCCCTGCTGCGTCTGGTGACGATCTCGGGTTTGCATCTTTGGTGGTTCGAGAAGAGGTTGGCGTCGATCCCGTTCCAGTAGGCGGGACGCTGGACATTCTGTGGAGTGATGTGACGGTCCGTCTGGACGCGAATACTCCGACGAGGCGGATTATGGAGATAGTCCGAGCTATGAATGCCGTCCCATGATCTTTCCATCGCATCGGGTGCGGATTGTGGTGGCGACAAAGCCGGTCGACTTCCGTAAGGGACACGACGGGCTTGCCACGCAGGTGCAGAATGAACTGCACAAGATGCCCTTTACCGGTACGGTCTTTGTGTTCCGCTCGAAACGAGCGGACCGGCTGAAGCTGCTTTATTGGGATGGGAGCGGACTGGTCATGACCTACAAGCGGCTGGAGGAGGACAGCTTCGTCTGGCCTGCGATCCGCAACGGCATCCTGTCGCTGAACCATGCACAGTTCGAGGCGCTTTTTGCCGGCCTGGATTGGCGCAAGGTGAAGGCGGTGACGGCGCGTCCGCCAGCTGCGTCAGAGTGAATCAACCACCGTTTTTTGGCGACCAATATGGCGGTCTTGCAATATGGTTCGGCCCATGCCGAGCCCGTTGCCGATCGATTTGGAAAGCCTGACAAGCGCACAGCGAGATGTGTTTGACGCGCTGCTGCGGCAGGTGGGCGAGCTTGAGGAATTGGCCCGTCGCCAGGAGGCGCTGATCAAGGAACTGCGCCATGTGCTGAGGGGGAAGCGTTCGGAGAAATTATCCGAGGACGAACGCCAGTTGAGCTTCGAGGATTTGGAAATTGCCGTCGCCGATGTCGAGGCGGCCCAGGCCGAACGCAAGACGCCGGATAACCCACGGGACAGGCAGAAGCCGCCGGCAAACCGCAATCTTGGCAACCTTCCCGAGGCCCTGCCGCGAATAGAGCAGGTCATTGAACCGGAAAGCATCGAGTGTTCCTGCGGCTGCGGACAGATGCACAAGATCGGCGAAGAGCGCAGCGAACGGTTGGACATCATCCCGGCGCAGTTGCGGGTAATTGTGACGGCGCGGCCCAAATATGCCTGTCGCGCCTGCGCCGACGGGATTATCCAGGCCCCGGCGCCGGCCCACCTGATCGAAGGTGGCCTGCCCAGCGAAGGGGCCATCGCCTACATACTGGTCTCCAAATACGCCGACCATTGCCCGCTCTATCGGCAATCGCAGATCCTGGCGCGGTCCGGTATCGATATCCACCGCTCCACATTGGCGGGTCGGGTCGGAAAAGCCGCTTTCCATCTCACGCCCGTGGTCGAACGGTTGGCCGAACATCTGAAGACGTCATCCAAGCTGTTCATGGATGAAACCACCGCGCCGGTGCTTGATCCGGGACGCGGTCGGACAAAGACAGGGTATCTGTGGGCCCTGGCGCGTGACGATCGGGCTTGGGGCGGCGATGATCCACCTGGTGTTGTCTATCATTATGCCCCCGGCCGTGGTGGAGAGCATGCCGAGACATTCCTCAAGGGCTTCGACGGCATCCTGCAAATCGACGGCTATGCAGGCTACAACCGCCTGGCCAAACCCGAGCGCAAAGACGGAAAGCCGATCCGGTTCGCATATTGTTGGGCGCACTGTCGTAGAAAGCTGCGCGAAATCTTTGATCGCGATGGATCCGAGATCGCCGCCGAAGGACTACGCCGGATTGCCATGCTTTATGCCATTGAGGCTGATATCCGCGGCCTTGACACGGACCAACGTCTGGCCATCCGCAAAGCCCGTAGCGCCCCGCTTGTGGTCGACTTCAAAATATGGCTGGACGAACAGCGGGCACGGGTGTCAGCCAAATCACGCCTGGGAGAAAAACTCGGCTACATCGCCCGTCACTGGGAGGGACTGCAAATCTTCCTCGAAGATGGGCGCGTCGAAATTGATTCCAACAGCATTGAAAATCTGATCCGCCCGATTGCCCTCAATCGAAAAAACGCATTGTTCGCTGGCCATGACGAAGGTGGTATCGCCTGGGGCCGTATTGCTTCACTGATTGAAACCGCAAAAATTAACAGCGTCGAACCGTTCGCCTACATCAAGGCAACCCTGAAGGCCATTGCCAACGGTCATCCTCAAAGCCGTATCGACTAACTCTTGCCTTGGAACTTCAGGGAATCCTGAAACGTCAACCCCTTACCAACATGGGACCCGTGTACCGCTTACATCGATCCGTCGCGGCTTGAATTTGGCCGCGCTTCGCTTACGGCTGAAAACGCGGACTGGCGGTGTGTCGGCATGGGATCGGGAGGACGGAATGCTGGACAAAGTCGCCTCTACAACACAGCTGTATGCCGGTGTCCCCATGATCGCGTTCGGACTCTTTTTCCTTGGCCGATTTCCTGACGGCGACATGCTCGGAATAGCGTTTCTCCTGGTGTGGATCGGGCTCGGATTGTTGTTCATGATTGCACCGATCTGGCGGGGCCTTCGTTCCGAAGAGGTACAATCCGGCCCGGGGAAAAGCTGGGCGCAACGTTTCCAGGAGCGGCAGCATGGCCTGGAACAGGCCCCCTGAAATCAATCGCAATGAACGGGACGATGGGCATCGCGCCACTCGTATCGGCATGAGCACGATTTAGGATTCGGTGAGGCTTCTGTGACAACAACCTAATTAACAGTCCGAGCTGGAACTCGTCTAACGATCGGAAATGCAGGACAACACGCGGACCGTTTTGACGCTGCGCCCGTCCGTCTCGACGACTTCGAAGCGCGCGTTCTCGTAACGGAAAGTCTCGCCGACGGCCGGCAAATGACCGACCTGCTGCAGGACGAAGCCGGCGACCGTCTGGAAATCGCCCAGGTCGCGAAGGTCGCGAAACCCGACGCGGTCTTCGAGCTCGTCTATCGGCAGCGTTCCATCCACCAGCCAGGACCCGTCATCTTCTTTCACGATAAGCGGTCTGACGGTTTCTCCCCGTTCCGGCAATTGAC